>Ga0306926_10000121_pt1 | contig 61084 bp, 59 predicted proteins | sample flu12Cox44000178_FD_203759 | JGI IMG/M metagenome (GOLD analysis project Ga0306926, IMG submission 203759) | Lab enrichment of tropical soil microbial communities from Luquillo Experimental Forest, Puerto Rico - flux8day.12C.oxic.44.000.178 (v2)... | ecosystem: Environmental > Terrestrial >... | reverse complement strand
ATCGGCCGCGCCGCGCGCAACATCGACGGGCGCGTCATCCTCTACGCCGACAGCGTGACCGGTTCCATGGAGCGGGCGATCGCCGAGACCAACCGCCGGCGCGAGAAGCAGCAGGCGTACAACGCCGTCAACGGGATCACGCCGGAGAGCATTCGAAAGGGCATCGCCGACATCCTCGAGTCGGTCTATGAGCGCGACCACGTGCTGGTCTCGACCGCCGGCGGGCTCGCCGGCATCGGGGAAGAGGCGGCGGCGACCATCGGGCACAATTTTGAGGCAGTGATTGCGGATCTGGAGACCCGCATGCGCGAGGCGGCGGCCGACCTCGACTTCGAGGAGGCGGCCCGCCTGCGCGACGAGGTCAAGCGTCTGCGCGCCACCGAGCTCGCCGTTGTGGACGACCCCACCGCCAGGGCGATTGCGCCACAGGCTCAGCGCCCCCGTGCGCGGGCAGAGGGATGGGGCGAAGGGGCGAGAGGCGAAATACGGCGGCCGCGCAAGCCCACCCTCGACGAGATGGGGCCCGGCCCGGCCAAAGAGTCCAAGCCGTATCGGCCGGGCCCGCGCTCGACCACGGGACGCCCCGGCATGCACGGGGGCTGGCGCCCGCGCGGGCGGTAACGCGGGCGATGCCCCGCGTCGTCGGAATCGATCACCTGGTGCTGAGCGTCGGCGACTTTGCGCGCTCGAAGGCGTTCTACGACAAGCTGCTCGGCTTCCTCGGGTTCAGGCTCAAACACGATTACGTTGACATGGCCGGCTGGAGCAACGGCAGGACGCTGTTCTGGATCAGCGCGGCCGACGAGGGGCGCGGGAAACGCAAGTACCGCAAGGGCGACATCGGCTTTCACCACTACGCCTTCGAGCTTTCCAGTCGCAGCGACGTGGACGCGCTCGGCGCCTTTCTCGAAAAGCACGGCATGAAAGTGCTCGATCCACCGGGCGCATATTACGGCCCTTCCTACTACGCGGTCTATTTCGCCGACCCCGACGGCATGAAGCTCGAAGGGATGGTGTTCAAGCCACCGCCAAAAGCGCGGGCGCGCAAGGGTGCCGGGCGCAAGAAGCAGTAGGTTGGGTCGAGCGCTTGCGAGACCCAACACGATCGCGGGAGCGCCATCGTCGTTGGGTCTCGTGAAGAACTCGACCCAACCTACAAATTACTGACAAACCAGCGACGCGTATCGGGCGCAAGAAGAAATAGGCTCGACCGCCGGAGGGCTCGTCAATCCTTGGCCGGCGGCGCCACGGCGGCGTCGGGCTGATTGCTGCGTCGGAGCGCCTCGGCGATGAAGCCGGTCGCCTTCATCTCCTCCACAAAGGCGTGCAGGTAGCGCGGCGCGGCCTCGCGGCCCTGGTAGCGCAGCTTGGGCGTGCCCATCGCCTGGCGGATTTCCATGAACCGGCCGTCCATGATCCGGACGGAAGGGTCGGTCTTGGCGTATTCCACCAGCGGCTGCTTCACCCCGGCCGCGGCTTCAAGCCTGTCGCGCACGAACAGCTCAATCCCGTTCTCCCCGCGAACGAGCTGCGCGTGCTTGATGGTGCGGGTGAGGTAGAGGTCGTAGGCGGAGCCCTTGTTGACGGCGATGCGCACGCCGTCGCGATCGACATCCGCGACCGCGCGCAACGGTGAATCCTTGGGCACCAGGTAGACGCCCTCGATGATGACGTAGGGCGCCGTGAAGGCGATCTCGGCGGCGCGCACCGGCTCGATAGCGAGGAACGCGACATCCCAGGCTCCGGCCTTGAGCGCCTCGAACACCTTGCCGGCGGCGTCGAAGGGAACGAGCTCGAGGGGGAGCCCGACGCGCCGGGCAAGCTCGCGGGCGAGGTCGACCGTAACGCCGCGCATGTCTCCGGTGGCGGGATCCTTCTGCGCCAGCACCATGTTGCCGAGATTGATGGCCGCGCGCAGCTTCCCGGTAGGTGCGAGATCCTTGACCAGATCGGCCGCGACGGTGCTCACGATGCTGCCTCCTTGCAAACGGCCGCCGGGCTCCTGGGCATGGACTGCGCAGGCCCCGGCGATGACAAATATGGCGGCGCAAGCGATCCCGTGCATGGCGTTGCCCGCGCTGCGGCGACCGGTGGTAGCGTCAATTTTGGCCGCGGACAACAGAGCGCCGCTCGATCGCGTGCCCGCGGACGCCGAACGGGTCTGACGACGATCACGAAGACTGCTGCAATCCCCGGCGGTTGGTGTATTCTGGCAAGCCGGTTCGATCACCGTTTGGAGGACGTCATGGCCAAGGGTCAGATGCGAAGCACCAAGGAGAAGAAAAAGCCGAAGGCGGAGTGGAACAAGAAGAAGAAGGGCGGCCCGACGCCGTCACCGTTCGCGGCGGGACAGAGCCAGGCCAAGACCGAGCTGTTCGGGAAGAAGAGCTAGACGGGGCAGGGGGCGTTCGCTTAACGACTACGCGACGAAGTTGCGCGTCTAGGGCAGGGCTAGGCGCGCAAGGCCACCGGTTCGACGTCCCGGTGCGGGGTGATACTTGCCATCATCAAAGTCCCCTCATAGGCAGTCGTCCCGGTTTTTGCGCTCTATTCCGCCGCAACAAGAGAATTGAATGCATAGGTTTTCCAAGTGGGCGCATATTTCTCGTCGGCTTGATTGCCCCAACTGGTCCAGCCCTTGCGCGCACCGCGAGCGAATAGCTCAAGGAAGGGGCCCGGCGAGCATGTCTCGATAATCTCATATTGCTCATCCGGCTTGCGGGAGTGCTCACGTTTGCGGGTCGCAAGAAGGTTCAATTGCCGTCGTCCGGGCGCAAGCGTCCGAGCATTTTTTCCTTTGACGCCAAACAAGATCAGTTCAGTGACATTCCGGAAATAGAACCCGACACCACGTCCATCGGAGCCGCCGTCCTTGCGCACCTTGTGCCAGACGATGTTGGATTTGTACGAAAACCCCCATGCCTTCATCACATCGAGTCCTTGCGGCAAGAGCGCGTTCGGACACCAAAGATAAAGATGTGCAGTCGGCGAAACCAGCTTCCCAACCGGCAGCGTCATGATCTCCTCAAACGTCATGGTCCCGTAGCGGGACAGCCGCCTATGCTCCGGCGCCATCTTTCCGGTACGGTTAGTGAATCGCCACGGCGGATCGGCAAGGATGGTGGCAAATCGACGACCGTGCGCAAAGTGAAGCAAGTCACTCGCCGCGATTGATGAGTTTTGGCTGTTGATTGCACAGACAGAACTGCTCGCCCTTGGCTCATGATTCGCCATGGTGCTCAGCCTAGATCCAATCTATATTGTTCCTGTTATGTTCTCCAGATGAATTTTGAAAGAATGGCTGCCTTGCAGCGCCTCCACCGGCCCGTGGCTACTTCATGCCAACGGCGGCACACACCTCCCTCCTGCCTCCCGGCCGATAAAAAAGTGTCTCTTCCGGCCCGCACCTAAATACTTCCCGCGGCTAGGGAAAAACCCCGGCAGGGCCGCGAAGCGGTCACATTGTCATGCGGCAATTGCCATGATGAAAAGCGCCAGACCGGCGTGCAAACGGGGAAGTCAACATGGCATTCGTGAAAACGAGCGAGAAATCGAACGAGCCTGTCGAGGTCGGCAAGGCGGTCGAGACGCAGGTGGAAGGGGAAATCCGTGAATTCGTCCGCCGCGACGTTGCCACCCTGCGGCGGCAGCCCGAGCAAGACAGCGAAATGGTGGCCAGCAATATCGGCAATCTGCTCCAGCGCGTGGCGGGCACCTCGGTAAAGGAGATCGACAAGCTGGTTGCCGAGCTGCAGACGCTGCGCGAGATGCTGCAGAACGAAGGCGCCCGCGTGCAACGCGAGATCGTCGAGTACGCTTCCTTGAGCCAGGCCGCCATGCAGTCGACCCGGATCATTGCGGAAAGCCTGACCAGCTGGAAAAAGATTCCGGACGCGCCGAGCATGCGTCACGACTGAACCGAGTCGGCGCTCGTCGTCCGGCGCGGTCGATTTGAAGTTCCTGCCAGTGGTGCGGCAGTGCGTATAGGAGCTTCAAACCCGCAGCCGTGCCCGCAGGCCTACGGCAGCAGGCGGTAGCGGGGGATCATCGCCACCACCGTGCGGGCGGTCGGATTGATGACCAGGATGCGGTCGTCCAGCTTGACGAACTTGTGAGCGCGCAGGAGCGGAATTTCTCCGGTCACGCTTGCGGGCAGGTCCTGCAGCGGTTTGTCGCTCCACAGCTCCTCGGCAAGGCCGGAAGCCCGCGCATCAGTGCGCGCCGTATCGGGATGGCGCATCACGCCGCTGTAGATGTGCTCACGCTGCTCGTCGGTGAGCGGGAGCACGACCCCGACGCTTCCCGTCGTTTCGTAGGCGGCGTCCGCGACGCCGTCGCTCGCCGGATGCTGCGGGAGCGCCAGACGATTTCGTGCAGCTTCGGCTGCGACAAGACCAACCAGTGCGAGCACTGCGATAGTGACGATACGCTTACCAAAGAAAGACTGCATGACCCCGACTTCCTGGCACTCTCACGCTGCCAGGCTAGGACCGGTCCTCTTCCACCTCCGTTAACAGGAATGGGCTCGGCATTATTTGGCTCTCGACTGTTGCCGGCAAGCCGCAGACGCGGGTGATGGCATCTCGCTCCAATGCAGCAATTTCAACGAATTGGCGATACCGCTGCCGTTAACCATGCAACACAAATGCTCCGGCGGTCGCCGCCTGCGACCGCCGGAGCGAGCACGTGCTCAAGGATGCTGTACGCCGGGCCGTTACTCGTCGCTCAGGAAAACTCCGGTTAGGGGGTTATACGCGAGCGGATTGACGTACTGATAGGTCTGCACGACCGGCACCGTCGTCACCACCGGCACATTTGTGACTACCGGTACTGTCGTAACGGCCGGCCGCACCGGCGGCGCGTACGCGTAAGCGTCGGTCACCGCCGGTCCGTAGCCATACGTGATCGGGCGCGTCACCACGCGCGCGGCGGGCGCAGGCGCCCAGGCATAGGCCTCGGTCACGGCCGGCCTGTGGCCGTAGGTGATCGGACGTGTCACCACGCGGCGGGCGGGCGCCCACGCATAGGCGTCGGTCACCGCTGCCCGCGCGACCACGCGCGGGCGAATCACCGGGGCAGTGGTCACGGTCACGGTGCGTTCCGTGATGGTGCGCGTGATGACGGTGCGGCGAGCGGGTGCGACTGCAACAGCACGCGCTGCGACCACCGGCTCGTAGGCGTAGGCGTTGTAGTAAGCGCGAGGCAGGAAGCGCTCCTGATAGACGACGCGCGGCTGGTAGTAGGCGCGCGCACCATAGTCAGACTCGTAGAGCCATGTCTGCGCGCAAGCAGGTCCAGCCGTGACGGCCAGAGCGAGCGCGAGATATGCCGGACGAAAATGCAATCTCATGGTGTGCTCCTTGTGCCCTTGGGATAGCAACCAAGCCAACGCCAGTTGGGCATCGGTGTTCCCGCGGTGCTGATAACCACTATCCTACCGCCTGGCTGGTCCGGGGGCAACTTTCACGTCGTAACAAGTCGGTGCAATCGCCCGGCCATGCCCGTCGCAACGAATAAAATAAGTCTCAGCGGTGACGAAGCAGCGAGATTGAAACACAGGTGAAACGAGATTGAAGCGCGACTGAAACAGTGGCGGTGATCACGCGGAGTGCGGCACCTGTTTCCCACGCGATAGCGCACACTGCGATGCTTGCGGCGACGACACGTTGTCCCGCAGTTTCAGGGGACCTGAAAAAACATCACTGCCGCGCGTCGCAGGACGCGCGGCAGTGACTTCCCCCGACCGGCCGGCGCCTGAAAGTTTTTCCGCTTAATCCGATTGCGCGCGCACCGCCATGACGCTGCGAAGCGCAACCAGGCCGCACAAGAGCAAGCCCATGACCAGCGCGATTGCAAATGAGGTGCCTTGTCCCTTGGCCGCCGCATCCACCGCATCGGCGCGCGCGATGCCGATCGATACCGCCGTCGCCGCCACCGCGGTCGACAGCGCAAGTGCGGCGGTGGTGATGAGCTCGACAAAGGCAACGGAGCGCTGCCCGAGCGCGCAGGCATGCCGGTGCTCGTGGTCGATACCGGTGCAACGGGTCAGTTCCGTGGACATGTCAGGCTCCGCGAATCAGTTTCGACTTATTGCGAGATTCGCGGTCGATGCCGGCGTCGTTTCGGCCGGACTTGGGCGAAGGCTTTGACGAAGAAGGGCAATTTTATGTTTTAGGTTAATGAAGGGTTAACGCCAAAGCGTTTTGAAAGAAGTCGTGTTGTGACGGCCACAGGTGGCAAGCGATCGCTTGAGGTCGAGCCTTTCGGAACGTTCTTTTACGAACGCCAGGCTCCACCAACAACTCGGCAGACTGCAAAATTTCAGCTGACCGTGCGCGGGCCTATTCCGCAGCCACCACCTGCGCGGGCTGCCAATGCAGGGGCACATGATCCGGCTCCGCCTCGACGCGAGCGAGCCAGGTGCGGATGGCGGGAAACGGACCAAGGTCGAAATCGCATTCATGCGCCAGATGCGTATAGGCATAAAGCGCGATGTCGGCGACGCTGTAGCGCTCGGTCGCGAAATAGCGGTGATGCTTGAGGTGCTTTTCCATCACGCCGAGCGCCCGATTGCCTTCCTCCATCCAGTCCTCGAGCGCATGCTGTTGCAGCTCGCGACCGCCTTTGACCAGCGTCAGCCAGAAATAGGCCGAGCCGATATTGGGCTCGATGCTGTGCTGCTCGAAGAACATCCATTGCAGCGCCTCGGCGCGTTCGATCCGGTTCTCCGGTCGCAGCCGCGATCCGCTGGCAAGATGCCAAAGGATGGCATTCGACTCCGCGAGGTAGCGGCCGGGCGCCGCCTCGAGCAGCGGGACCTGACCGTTGGGATTCTTGGCCAGAAACTCAGGCGTGCGGCTCTCGCCCTTGAGGATATCGATCTCGACCAGGCGAAACGGCACGCGCAAATGCGCAAGGGCCAGTCGCACCTTGTAGCTGTTGCCCGAACGCTGCATCGAATAGAGCGTATACATCGACCTGCCCGCAACGAGGGTGAGGAACCCCCCAGCAAATTTGCTATAGGTCATCACGGCGGCAATGTCATGACAGCCGTGACCATTGATGGGGATTTCCGGACTACGCGGCCGCGTTGTTGCAGTGCGATGTTTCTGTGTTGCCCCGCGCGGGAAAAATGTTTTTGCCGACATGACGCGCAAGCCCCGGACGATGTCGAATCGTTGCGATGGGTGTAGGAGGACTTTTCGCTTATTTTGCCGTCTCGCGAGCAGGCTGCCATTGCGAGGAGGTTCCGCATTCGCGGCTCGCTCGGCCGAGCAGAAGAGCGAATGTCACACCTGTTATGATGGGTCCGAGCGGTATGAACGTTACCTGCGCAACCGCCCGTGCGATCAGCGGCACCAGCCAGAGTGCCGCCAGCGCGGTTTTCTCGTAGGGAGCAAAACCGTGCGCGAGCCCGTTGCCGACGAGGAAGGCGATCGCAGGAGCGAGCACCATCATGTCGTAGTCGAGGCTATAGGGCGTGGCGAGAAGCGCGGCGAGCGCAAGCGCGGCTGCTTGAAGGGCAAAGGCGGCAGGGCTGCGCCACAACCATGCCAGGCCTGCGGCGAGCGCAAGCATGATCGCGCCTTGCGCGGCGTATGCGAGCGGCACTGCGCCACCCCACATGCGGACCCAGGAGAACACGGATTGCATCTTGTGCCACCCGGCGCCGCCCTGCTCGAGCACGATCACGCGCGTGAAATAAGCGGACCCCAGAAAGGCGTTCCAGGCGTCAACGCCGAAGGCCAGCAGGGTCGCAACCGCCAGCGCGCCCACGGTTGCGGCGGCGGATGCCATGGTCCGCCAACGCCCGCCGACCGCCAGCACCAGCGGGATCATCAATCCCGGTCGAATTACCTTCGGTTTATAAACGATAATCAAGAAGTGCCGGTAGAAAGCCTGTAAATATGGGCCTTCTTGCTCTTGATTAATTAGCCAGCGTAAACCATAATCAAGCTCATTGGTGTGGGCAGATTGTGGGTACGGACATGGCACGCGAGCGAGGCAAGCTGACGGCGCTCAAGGTCGAGCGAACTAGAAAGCCGGGCATGTATGGCGACGGCGGCGGCCTGTATCTGCAGGTCACCGGCCCCGATGCCCGCTCATGGATATTTCGCTATCGGCTGCGAGGCGGCAAGAAAACGCGCTACATGGGGCTCGGCAGCCTCGACGTGACGAGCTTGAGTGAGGCTCGCGAGTGTGCCGTCAAGCATCGGCAAGCACTGCGCAACGGAATTGACCCGCTTGAGGTGGAGCGCGTCAACCGTGAGCAGGCCCAGTTGGCCGCCGCCAAGGCGCTCACATTCCGCGAAGCTGCGGAAGCCTACATTGCTGCGCACCGTGCAGGCTGGCGAAGCGCGCGACACGCCGAGCAATGGCCAGCGTCGCTTGCTGAATTTGCGTACCCAACCATCGGCCATCTCTCTGTTGCAGCGATCGACACGACCCTCGTCATGCGGGTGGTCGAGCCGATTTGGGCAACCCGGACGGAAACCGCCTCGCGGGTGCGTGGCCGGATCGAGGCCGTGTTGGATTGGGCCAAGGTGCGCGGCTATCGCACTGGCGAGAACCCGGCGCGCTGGCGCGGGCATCTCGACCAGTTGCTCCCCAAGAAAACCAAGGTGGCAAAGGTTGTGCATCATGCTGCACTGCCATATCCGGAAATTGCCGAATTCGTAGGACAGCTGCGCCGGCGTGACGGGGTGTCCTGGCGTGCGCTGGAATTTATCACTCTGACTGGCGTTCGTTGCGACGAAGCGCTCTCTGCGAAATGGCAAGAGGTAGACGAGAGCGCACGTCTGTGGACGATCCCGGCGGAGCGCACGAAGCGGGAGCGCGAGCATCGGGTGCCATTGAGCGCCCAAGCGCTTGCCGTGCTCGAGCACATGAAGTCAGTCCGACAGAACGACTACATTTTCCCCGGGCACCGGCGCGAGAACCTGCCCCGAATGACAATGTACCTGTTGCTGCGCGACATGCGTCGTGACGTCGTGCCCCATGGGCTCCGTGCAACGTTCAAAACATGGGCGAGTGAGCGCACCAACTTTCAGCGCGAGGTAGTTGAGGCGGCGCTTGGTCATGCCGTCGGCGATAAAACAGAGCAGGCCTACAGCCGCGGCGATTTATTCGAGAAGCGCCGACGGTTGATGGATGCCTGGGGGGATTACTGCGAGCGGCAGCAAAAGCAGGCAGACGTTTTGCAGCTGCATGCGTGAGCAGGGGGGTGTGACGCATGCGCGCGCCTCCGTTCTCATTCAAGGCCGAGATTGCAGCCTATATAAAAAAGCATTGTCCACCGCCGGAGGACCTCGCCCTTCTTAAACGGTGGGAAGAGAAGGACCTCGAGTGGAAGCCCTGTTGGGAGAAAATTCAGGAGAAGTTGCCGGCCGAAGCTATGCCAACGGCCGAAGAATTTATTTACTGGGTCCTGCAGCAGAGAGACGCGGCCAAGTGTTTTGGTGAGATCAAGCGTAGAACCCCTACCTTAGCCGAAGCCAAGAGACGGGCTGCAGCACACGTGCGTGGTAAGTCTGAATTCTCCGAGCTTGCGAAGGTACATGCCGAGCTTGCTCGTGAGTATGAGGCGCTTGCCAAGCTTAATCAAATGCTCGCGCGACTGGGCCGCCAGAAGAAAAACATTGAACGCAAGCAATTCACCATGGCTTGGCAAGACAAGTTCTTCGAGCTGTGCGGATGGCCGCTCAATGAAGTGGTGCTGGTAATGACTCTGATTGTCTATGGCGGCAACCGCGATATTGGAGCCATTAAGGGCACCCGAAGGGCGACTACGAGGCACGGCAGAAAAGGTTGACACTCGATCGAAAAAGTAGGGTCTGAGTGTCAGCCGACGACCGGATGCCAGGCCTTTATTTTCCCACGTCAATCTTAACGTTGGGAGAATAAATAATGGCCGCACCGCAGGAAGATTACGGAAAGCTTTTTTCCCTCGCCCAGTTACGAGATCGAGGTCTTGGGTCGATCCCAACGATCTATGCGCTGATTGATCGAGGCGAGCTCGAAAGCCTCAAGATCGGCAAATATCGCAAGGTCACCGAGCGATCCTACAACGCGCTGATTGCCCGCCGACTGGCTGCTGAAAAAACTGCTTGAAACACCACGGCCCGCGCGAGGCTTGCGCAGGCCGGGGCAATGAAAGTCTGCCGATTGGACGTTGGCGGCGCTTCCTTATCCCCAGCCTGATCAAATCGCAATCTCCGCGCGGTCCTTCGCAACCGAAAGGACCGCGACATGAGCTATCAAAACCCCGCGCCCGATTACATCGCGCCCGTTCGCGCGAAAGTGCTGCAGCGCGAGACGTTCCGGACATCGCGCCTGCTGGACTTTTGCTCCGAGCGCGAGTTGGTCAAGCAAGTCGGACACGCGGTCGATCACTGGCCGCTCGTCATCCTCAAAGAGCTGGTCGACAACGCTCTCGATGCCGCTGAGGAAGCCAATATCGCGCCGACGATCGCCATCGAAGTGGCGGATGGCAAGATCATCGTAAGCGATAACGGACCCGGACTTCCGCCTGAGACGGTCGCCGATATTCTGGATTTCACAGTCCGCGTCAGTTCCCGCGAGGCCTATGCCAGTCCGACCAGGGGAGCCCAGGGCAACGCGCTCAAGACGATCTTGGCCATGGGCTTTGCGCTCGACGGCAGGCTGGGCGAGACCCAGATCGAAAGCCGAGGCATGGCCCATCAGATCACCTTCAAGGTCGATCAGATAAGGCAGGAGCCGAAGCTCGATCACGCTCAAGGGCCGTCGCCTGTAAGATCGGGCACCCGGATCACGGTGGGCTGGCCGGTTTGTGCTAGCTCAAAGCTCGACGAGGCGAGGCCGCGATTTTTACAAATGGCCTCCGACTATGGATGGCTGAACCCTCACCTCTCGCTCGCTCTCATCTGGAACCGAGAGACCTACGTCGACTTCAAGGCCTCTAATCCGACATGGCTCAAGTGGCGTGCCTGCGAGCCGACCCCTCCATGCTGGTATGACGTGCCACGCCTGCGCCGGCTCATGGGCGCGTACATCAGCCGCGATCACGATCGTGGTCGTCGCCCCCGCACCGTGCGGGAATTTATCGCCGAGTTTAGGGGGCTCTCCGGCAGCCCCAAGCAGAAGCTTGTCCTCGAGGAGGTCGACGCGGCGCGGCTGTCGCTTCCGGAGTTCTTTGGCGACGGCGATAACGTCAATCATGCCCGTATCGCCGCGTTGCTCGCGGCCATGTGCAAGTATACCCGACCGGTCAAGCCGGCCGACCTCGGTGTGATTGGCAAAGACCATCTCGCCGCTTGCTTTCAAGCCGCCGGCGCCCAACCCGAGGCCTTCAAATATCAGCGCCTGTTCGGCAACTCCGAAGATGGCATCCCCGATGTCATTGAGACCGCTTTCGGCTGGGTTCCCGACGGCGAGGACGGCCGGCGCATCATTGTCGGTCTGAACTGGTCGCCTGCAATCGAGAACCCATTCCGCTCTCTTGGCGGCTACGGCGAAAGCCTCGACAGCATCCTCACGGAACAGCGCTCGGGGGCCGACGAGCCGATCATTTTCGTTTTGCACCTTGCCCGGCCCCGGATCGAATACACCGATCACGGAAAATCAACGGTCGCCGTTCCCGGCGCTTACGACAACGGGGATGACGACGATGAGTAATCCCAAAACCGTTGCCGATCGTCTCAAGCAGTCGGTGCTCGATGTCACCAAGACGTGGGCAAAGCAGCGCAAGGCCGAAGAGCGCCACGCATCAGCGGAAGCAAATCGCCGTGCCCGGCTAATTCGCGCGAGTGATTATTACAACTTCCGGTCCGCCTCGTTCGAAGTGATGGAACAAGCCTACATGGCGGCCAGTGCAAATGACACACTGCCCGCGGCGGCACGGCAGGTGATGTATCAGGCCCGCCCGCTCGTCCAAGAGCTGATGGGCGGACAGCCGCTCAATGACCAATATTTTTGTCAGCAGCTCCTGCCCGCCTACATGGAGGAGTACGAAGTTGATTGGGATGTCGTCTATGACGATCGCGGGCATTTCATCGAGCCGCACACCAGGCGCACGATCGGCCTCGGCACGATCAGTGTTCGAGATTATCTCACAGAGCTTGCCGAACCTGAACTAACCGAACCAGGGTTTGCTTCAGGCGCTGTTGTGACGAGGGGGCCTGACGGCTGCTTCGGCAGCGTGCTCTTTATCGAGATGAGGGCTTTCTTCCCTTATTCGAAGCGGTGCATCTCGCCGAGCGCTATGACCTTGCCATCATGAGCACGAAAGGCATGTCGAACACCTCGGCACGCCGGTTACTCGATGAGATGTGCGGCGAGCGCGAGCTTAAGGTTTTTGTCCTCCACGATTTCGATAAATCGGGCCTAAGCATCCTCGCAACCCTGCGCGACGACACCCGACGTTATTCGTATCTCAACGACGTGGAAGTCATCGATCTCGGTCTGCGCTTGGCAGACGTTACGGAGCTCGGGCTCCAAGCAGAAGAGGCATTCGATAAAGGCAGCGAATTGAGCCGGCGATGGAACCTCCAACAGAACGGCGCGACGCCCGACGAAATCGAGTTTCTACTCAATCAGCGCGTCGAGCTAAACGCTCTCGCCTCCGATCAACTGGTCGCCTTCATCGAGAGGAAACTGGAACAGCATGGTGTCACGAAGATCGTGCCAGATGATGAGCTGCTTGCCGAGACCTATCGCTTGGCCATCCGCAACCGTGAGATCGAGAAAATCGTCGCCGAGGAACTGAAAAAGCAGAACATCACCGACGCGACCGCCCCGTCCGATCTTGCGGACCAGGTCCGCGAGTATCTCACAATCCATCCGCAAGCACGATGGGACGAGGCGGTAAATGAAATTGCCGGCGACACAGATGTGCCGGAGCAAGACCAATGACGATCGCCGCATTTCCGCTTTCAGCAAAGTCCGCGCTTTCCGTTGCGCGTCGACTGCGCACCGAGGGCTTCTGGTCGCTGTCGCCGCGCATCTGGAACGGAGTGGCTGACCTGGTCGAGGTGTTTGCAGAGTACCCGCCGACGCCTTCTCAGTTGCTCTGGCTCGCCGCCGCGCATCGACAATTTCTGATCGAGCCATGAGCACCATCAGCACCGAGCGTAGCTTTCGCGCAATCGAGACGCACTATCGCGGCTGCCACTTTCGCAGCAGGCTCGAGGCGCGGTGGGCGGTGTTCTTTCAGACGCTAGGCGTGCCCTGGCACTACGAGCCGGAGGGCTTCAAACTTTCATCCGGCCAATGGTATTTGCCCGATTTTTTAGTTCGTCTGAAAGGTCGCTCGCTGTGGGTCGAGATCAAGCCGGCCGGCATACCTGCGCCGCTGTTCGAGCAGTTCATGCAGGACAGCCAACAACCAGGAACGATCCTGCACGAGATACCCACTCCCGAAAGCGTTAAGGCTCAAGAATTTGACGGATATGAATTTTGGTGGAGCAAAGGCCGGGGTAGCTACCGAAAGTTTTGCATCTGCGGTTCATGCGGCGCCGTTGGCTTTGAATATATGGGGCGCTCTGAGTGCATCCGATGCGGATGTGACAAGTTCGGCAGAGACACCCATACCTCCGACCATCCCCTAATTTTAAGAGCGCTCACCGCAGCCCGCAGTGCACGCTTCGAGGCAGGCTCGTGACCGCAATGCCGCACATCGCGCTCAACGATGCGGCTTGCGCTCTTGCCGCTCGCGAATTGGCGGTCTTCCCGCTGCATTATCCGGTGCAGCGCGGGCGCATGTTGGCATGCAGCTGTGGACGGGCGAATTGCGCAAGCCCGGCCAAGCATCCTTTCAGTCGGCTCGTGCCCCACGGGCTCAAGGATGCAACCACCGACCCGAAACAGATTGCAGCATGGTGGGGAAGCAACCCGTATCTCAACATCGCCGTCGTCACCAGCGGGCTGCTCGTCGTCGATGTCGACCCTCGGCACGGTGGCTATGAAAGCCTGATCGCGCTCGAGGAGGCGGCCGACATTCTGCCTCGTACCTGGTGCGTCATCACCGGCAGCGAGGGGCGGCACATCTACATGGCGCCTGCCGAATGGCACGAATGTCAGCAACAGCACCGGCAAGCTCGGCAAGGGCCTCGATATCAGAACGACCGGCGGTTACGTCGTGGCCCCGCCTTCCATTCACATCAGCGGCAAGGCCTACTCCTGGCTCGAGAGCCCGGAGGATGCTCCCCTCGCTCCGGCTCCGACATGGCTCATCGACAAGCTCAAGCCACAACCGCCGGCCCAGCCGTTTGCGGTTTCCAATTCTCGAACAAACAATTCTGCGAATGCAGAGGCGCGCGTTACCGCCATCCTGCTGAAGGTGGCGGGCACGGCAGCGGGGGAGCGCAACCAACTCACGTTCTGGGCGGCCAGCCGCGTGCGCGACCTCGTGCATGAGGGCGTCATCGATCATTGCGCCGGCATGGATGTGCTGACGCAGCTGCGCCAAGCCGCAGCACACGCAGGCCTCGCCCCGCTTGAGATCAATTCCACCATCACCTCGGCACTGCGAAAAACCTCATGACCGCGCAATTTTCCGATTGGAAGGAGCGGCTCAAGCAAAGCGAGCAGGCCGCGAAGACAGAAGGCCAGGAACCACCGCCGCTATCGTTCCTCGATATGTCCAAGTGGGACCATGAACCGGTGCCGGAGCGCAAATGGACGATATCCAACCGCGTGCCGCTCAACCAAGCCGGCCTGTTCTCCGGCGAGGGCGGCACCGGCAAGAGTATCATCGAGATGATGAAAGACGTGGCCCATGTCGCCGGCAGGGATTGGCTTGGCTCACAGCCCGAGCTCGGCCCGGCGTTCTACCTTGGTGCCGAGGATGACACCGACGAGCTCCACATCCGCCTGGCCACAATCGCCAAGCACTATCAGGTGACGTTCAAGCAGCTGATCACCGGCGGCCTGCATGTGCTCTGCCTGCTCGGCAAGGATGCCACCTTGTGCGCCACCACCGGCAAGAGTGGCAGGGTCGAGGTGACCCAGCTCTATCGCCAGCTCTATGAAAGGGCCGGCGACATCAAGCCTAAGAACATCAGCATCGATACGCTGTCGCGCGCCTTTGCCGGCAGCGAGATCGATCGCGTGCAGGTCTACGCCTTCGCCATGCACATGCAGGCTGTGGCCATGGTCGCTGGTGGCTCGGTCACGGTGCTGTCCCACCCGAGCCTCAGCGGCATCAATTCCGGCTCCGGCATTTCCGGCTCAACCGCATGGCACGGGCATTCCGCTTCCGGCAGTACCTCACCAGCATTAAGCCAGACGAAGGAGAGCCGTCCGACGACAATACTCGCCAGCTCGAATTCAAGAAAAACCAGTACGGCCCCAAGGCTGAAACGGTCATTGTCCGTTACGACCGCGGTCTCTTTCTGCCGCTGCCAGGCGTCACCTCGCTCGACAAGCTCGCGCAAGAACGGAAGGCAGAAGACGTCTTCCTCGATTTGCTCGGCCGCTTCACCCGGGCAAACCGCTTCGTCAGCGAAAAGCCGAGCAGCAACTATGCGCCCGCAGTGTTCGCCCGCGAGCAGGAAGCCATCCACCACGCTCTCAACAACAAGGTGCTCGACGCCGCCATGCGCCGGCTCTTTCAAACCAACAAGATCTGGAACGAGCCCTCCGGCAAACCCTCACGAAAATCCTTCCACATCGCACGCACAGTTTAGATCGTACCACCGCAAACAGGAGAAGCGAGAATGGCACGGAGCGAGAAGCAGCCTGGCACAAAATCAGAGACCAACCCGCAACCGCAGCAAGTTCAGTCGTACCAGCGAAGGGACGACAGACCGGGCGCAATCACGCCGATCGAATACTCCGGCCTGCAGGAGGCGTTTGACCACTTCAACGGCGCGCTGTTCGAAGGCTCCCTGCCGGACGTTTTTATAACGTACCAACGAAAAGCCCATTCGTTCGGATACTTCGCAGCCGATCGGTTCTCCGGCCGCATCGACAAGTCCGGCAACCACGAGCTCGCGCTCAACCCGGATGGGTTCATCAATCAAACCGACCAGCAGGTTTGCCAAACCCTGGTGCATGAGATGACGCATGTGTGGCAGCACGCAAACGGCAAGCCGGCGGCGCGCGGCTACCACAACAAGGAATGGTCCGCGAAGATGAAATCGATCGGGTTGCAGCCGTCATCAACCGGCATGGTCGGCGGCAAGGAGACCGGACAAAAGATGATGGACTACATCATCCCCGACGGACCGTTCACGCAAACCTATGCCAAGCTCGCCACCACCGGCTGGAAGCTCAACCTGCAATCCGCACATCGGCCTGGTGCGAAGGGCGGCACCAACAGCAAGACCAAATTCACCTGCTCAATCTGCGGCCAGAACGCTTGGGGCAAGCCGGATCTCGCGATCCTCTGCATGAATTGTTTCGCAGAGCAGCATCCCGAGATCGCAGTCGACGGCGCTATGATGCGGTCCGCCGACAAATCGGATGAGGCCACCACTAGATCGTACGAAACAATTCAAGGAGACAATTCGAATGTCGTTATCGAGCGATCAAATAAAGCAGATGCTGGCGGCTCTCCGTTGCGCATCTGAGTTGTTGAGAGCCGGCGCACCCGGCAAAAACAACATCACACCTGAGCAAATGGCCACAATCCACATCAGCACTGTCATCGACATCCTCACGGGTGAAGATAACAATGATGCAGCTTGAGGGTACGATCAAAAAAGATCGCCACAGGCGCAGGGCCAACGTAGTGCGCTGTACGTGGGGTTACACGCGGTGGGACAGGGGGACGCCAACGCCCCTATATATAGGGCGTTGGACGTGTGCCCCCCCTAGCGTTGCACGTGGTTGCACGGGCGTTGCACGGGCGTTGCACGCTCCAAAAACCTTGTTTGTTGTTTGGTACGATCTATTCCTCATTCCCCACGTTGTAGCTCCTCGCTCCGCCACGCAAGTTAAGTTTTGCGGCCAGGCGCCTGCTCTGTGTGTGAAGGCCGTTCGCTCCACCACACTGCGTCATTGTCGATCACAAATTGCGGATGGTCTCTCCGCATTGCAGCCAAGGAACACCAATGACTTAGCAGTGTGATTTCGTTTCTACCCACACCGAACCCACAACTGCGGTGACGCTGGCGAAATGCGGGACCGCGGGGCGCAATGTGGAGTGCCGGGCCGGCAAAAGACCGGGGGTGGGGTGGGCGTACCCCCGCCTCGGCTCGCTCACCCGGTGATTCACCTCCCCTCTCTTTTTCGCGCTGTGTGTGCAAACCTCTTGCGTGGTCGTCAACTAAGTTTCAGCACCGAGTCCGACCTACATCATGCTTTCAGCATGATGTAGGTGATTTTTCTCGACGGATTACCTGAGTGTTCTCGCCGATCGCGTCGCGGCGACTCAGGCGTGGCCGCTGATGCGTTTTTCTCGGCGGCGGGCCTCCGCCCCCCCCTCATCTGGCCGCGAATTGGCGCACAGGTGGCTGCGCGCCGGTTCCGATCAGGGCGCTGGGGGCTGCGATCAGGCTAGCAACTCAATGCGAATTTCGACGAGTGCGTCGCGGAATTGCTCGTCGTTAATCTCGTCCTCGTTTTCCTGATCCATAATCCGCTGAGCCGCTTGCCTAGATTCTGCAAGCACATGGCAAGGCGGGTTGACTCAATCTCGAGCGGTTCTTGCCCTTGCGGAGGCGGAGTAAGCGTGGGCGAAATCTGCCCCCCAAAAGCGCCAACTCGTTGCCGTGGAGGGTCCGATTGGGCGGGCGGCATTTGAACGAGTAGTTGATTTTTAGTCTGGCCGAGCGAGCACCTCTCAGCCAACTCGGGAAAAATCAGGCTGGACGCGACGGGGTCGAAAAATTCTGGATGGCACTCCGAAACCGCGAGAAAATTTGGAAAGCGACCATGTCATAGTATATCGGCGGCAACCGCCACCGGTCGCAGGGACGCGCCCCGTCAGACCGACATGAAGCCGCAGCCTGAACCATCAAACCAGGAGGTGCTGGCGGGCCTCATCGAACGCGTGACCTACCACAACGCAGAGAATGGTTTTTGCGTCCTGCGTGCCAAGGCACGCGGGCATCGCGACGTCGTGACGATGATTGATGCCACCCCTGCGTGGTCAGGCGTCGATTTTTATTTGACCTCGCCATAAGACCAGCCCGCGTTGTTGGCTGGCGCATTCGAGGAGGCCGCCGCCTCCGCCGAAACAGGTCCGGGCGGATTTTCGGCCGCGACTGGCGTTTCCTTCTTTTGCTGTCTCTTGGCCGACGTCCCAACCGGCTGAAGATCTGCATGCACTGGGTTGGGGGCAAACCGACGAGGTGCAAAGAACGCTTCCGATTTCTCGGAACGCACCGCGATGGTTTGCGGCTGATAGCCCTTGTGTGCGAACGTCGCCGAAAGTTCCGCCACATCGAGCGTGAGCTCACACGGCGTGCGACAGCTCTGCCCTGAAACCTTAACCTCGGCACCCGCCGGTACGGATTCGAAGCGGAGTGCCGCCTTCGGCGGTGATGACTTGAGAAAATCTGGGATCGATCCAGAGCACGCGGCGACACTCAAACCACATGCCACAACGGCAATGACTTTGCTCATCACATAACCCCACCCGCATATACGCGGCCAGCTCGCGGGACCTGGCGCCCCCAACTCCCACCGTGGCTGCTGCGGTTAAAGTCTTGGCTGGAAGTGTGGCAGCTCAATGATGCGGAGCAATTTCGGGTTTTGCGTTTTTAAGACATTGAAAACAATGTAATAAAGCGCCACTAACTCTGAACAATTCTGGGCGTGCCGCGCCCCGGAAGGGCGGCCACCCCTCGCTTAGCGGAACGATCGAACGGTTTGGTCACGTAATCGGATGGGATCACGCTCTCCTTGCTTGGCAAGCTCGATGATCCTTTTGGCTACCATTGTCACTACGGGATCATTGCGATCGACCAAACGCAACTGGCGCAATGTATCTTTGAGCGCCGCAGCAAGCACAGCGATAGTCTCCGGCCCAAAGGCTTCCTGCTCATGCTCGTCGGAGGCCAAAATAGGCATCTCAGGACACGCACGCTTAAACACGCGCGCCCCCTGTTTGATAATGCGGGCTTTCATTGACACTTTGATGAAGCCCGTCGGCTTATGCACCCTATCCACAGCCCCAAGAGCCGCAGTCGATCAGCCCACGCAAGTCGCTTTCAACTCACCTTCCGTCGCATGCTTTTAAAAGAGCCGGACAACAACGACGTACCGGGGATCGGATGGGGGGCGCTTAACTCTGGAATGGTCAGGGGGAGGCCCCATAGCGAGAGAACCAGGTCGATATTCGATGAGCTAAGCGGGTACATGACCGCGATGCGGATCACCTCCTCCGTTAGGTCCTGAGTGCAATCTTGGCTTGGAGACACCCGGCAACAAATTGTTCTCGCGGCAAGGCTTGGAGCACGCCCTTGAACGCTCAAGTGTTAGCCCGAAGGCCGATTGCAGTACGCAGAGACGACAGGACAATCCTAGCCCCGCGGATGGTTTAGGTTAGGTACCCGCTGACCTTGGGTCTTTCGAGATCTTTGCTCAAACATTACGCGTTGCCGGGCGACTTTATCCTTGTAATACCAGAGAACATATACGCGAATAGCAGATGACAGGTTGGCCGACCGCCGATTAGCGTAAATACTCCCTACCAGCTGCGACAAGGTCTCGCGCCGCTCCTCTGCAATGTGTTTTAGAGCGCTCCAGAAAACATCCTCGAGACTGACGCTCGTCTTCTGATGTTCAAGGACGATCGAACGCTTGATAACTGATGATTTCACGGCCCTGTATTTGAGAGGTTTCAGGGCGACGAAATAGGGCTGAGCAACGGAAGTTTTTAGTTCGTGGTTAATGCCTGGCAGTATCAATTAGAGGTAATACCGCACAGGCATTCCGGGGGTTGAGCCGTGATATGATATCAACGCCTTGACCCTCCCGTGTTGCGTACCTGGGAAGGGCCACGGGGGCGTCGGCCTCGGGGCTCCACCAAATTATCCCGAGGCCGGCGCTGCTTCGTTCCACGCGCGCATGACGTAGAGCACCGCAAACTAATCCGTCAGGCCCACTGTTGACTACGGCCCCTGTGGAAAACTAATCACGCCGAACGTTGCAATTGGCAGTTGAAATGCGGCCGACCGCATGTCACGCAGGAAATCAAGGAACCGGCCCCAATTGGGCGTGCGACGTGCCAGGTGCTCTTCGATCTATGGTGTGTCGGCAGCAACTTCATGGCGGTTTTCCGTGTCAGGCCAGGCGCTGTGAGCGCCATTGCGCCGGCGATCGGATATGAACTGATAGTCGGCAAGAAAACGCGCCTGCTCATCCAGCTTAGCAGTCAACTCCTCCACGCGACGGACGAGGACCTCTTCTTCCGCCTTGTGTACAACCAGCTGGCGATCGACCTCATCAATATAGGCGCTAAGCTGCGCCGCTCTGGTGCGCTCTCCGGCAAGCTGATTACTCAATGCCTCCGCCTCGGCAGTCTTATTGCGCAGATGATCCTGCAGGACCTGTGGCTCCATCTCATAGCCTAGGACTTTCCGCCTCAAGGCCTCCGCTTGGGCGCGTAATGCAACCAATTCAACATGCTGCCTCTCCGCGTTGACCGAAATCTCACGGTAATTGACTGTCACCTGGGCTAGCTCAGCCCGCGTTTCAGAAAGTACACTCTCTGCTTCGGTCAATGCGGCACTCTTGGAGCTGAGATCGGATTTAAAGCCCTCTAGCTCTTCCATCAGCTGCTTTTCCTTGCTCTCAAGCGCAAATAAAACAGTGATTTTTTCGCCCAGTTCGAGCTTAAGCCGTCCAATCGCCTCGCTCTTCTTCACGATTTCCGTCATGTGGTTCGTGTTTTTCACCTTTAGTTGCTCGACGTTCATTTCTAGGCGGCGCGTGGACATAGCAAAATCTGCACGCTGTAGATCCTTATCGGCCTGAATTTCCGCCATCGAAAGTGGATTGAGTGCTTCCATCCGTCGCGTGGTGAGGCGTTCGGCCCGAGCATGCACCAGTGGAATGACGCCAATAACAAATAAGCCGGCGATAAGGAATCCGATCCCGATATACATAATGGATTCGATCACGGAAATTACCTCTCACATTTACGAAGGGCAGCCGGCTCTACCGGCCCACCCAGTTCTTTGACCTCTTCGAGTTAGTATGGATGCCACTTTGGTATGCTTTGGGCGGCTATAAAGTATCGACGCCGTGCGACCTTAGAAAATTATCAACTGTGTTGTTTCTGCACCACAAATCGCAATGCGCCGGTTTTGCGCCAGCAAACCACTGCAGATGGAAAGTACGCAGTCCTCCTATAGTTGTTGCATCACGCCACCGATTACCATCTCCAAGCCGTTAATGAGCGCCAGTCGATATTTCCCCTCGCTCCTCGACTGAATTTTAACCCGTTGGGAATCATCGTTCCGGGATGCCGACTAAACTATCTCGAACAAATTGTGCGGTCGCGATGCGGGCGCCCAGTGGCGAGATCGCGCGCCTGTCGGATTCGGCAGGACATTTCCGCGAGCTTGCGTTTCCGTTCGGGCTCGTAGCCAGCGCGCTAGTCGGAGCGCTCGCAACGTTGGTCGTTATGGACTGCCAAGACAGCAAGCAGGACGGCAAGCAGGACGGCAAACCAGAGACCTTCGCGCTCGCAGCCGCTAGCAGCGGAACCGTCGTGTATCGGCAGGCACGCCCGCCGCAGATAAACGAAGAGCAAGGCCATTCAGACCACCCCTATACGGAACAGGTCGAGGCTTCCGACGATCTGGATGACGACAGCGCCCCATCGATTTTTTCGCGCGCGGTGAAAACGGTCCGGTTTGTCAATCCCGATGCACCGGCGAGCGTCGGCACCGTCGCCACTGCAGCACGCGGGTCCATCAAGCCGGCAATGGTGAAGGTCGAGGGTCTGGTCAGTCTGGCGCCGAAGACGGCTGATGCCCCGCGCAAGCAGTCGATCATGGATCAGGTCGACGGCTATCTATGGGAGGTCTACCGGCGCATCCCCACTAAGAAGGATGGGACTGGTGACTTCACCTGGAAGGACCCGGCGGCCGCCAAGCATATGCACCTTGCCTTGAAGGACTACGTCATCGGCGGCATGGATCCGGAGTTCCGCGAGCAGCTCTATCACGCCGGACGAGCGATGGACGCAGCCGGCCTGCAGTGGTCGATGCTCAGCGCGTTCCGCGACGACTACCGCCAGGGCCTCGCCTCCGGGTTCAAGGCGAGCGTCGGCAACTCGCTACACGGCGGCAGCCGCCGCACTGGCGGTTATGGCCATGGTCGCGCCATCGACATCACCGGCCCCGAAGGGAAGGAGAGCGATGTCTGGCACTGGATCGACGCCCACGGCCCCAAGTATGGACTGCATCGTCCGCTGCCTGGCGCCGATCCCGCGCATGTCCAGCAGCGCGGCGATGGCCACAACATCGCGCTTGCGTTGCGCGAGAGTCGCATTCGATCTGCGGCGGGCGGCAAACCGAAGGTTGCAAAGGCGGCGGTGGCGGCGGCGCGATAAATTCCTTCAAGCGTGGGCGCGATCCACGATCGTGATCACGCGTTTCGTCATCCCAATGATGCCGGCGTTGCCATTCGCGGAGATAACTGTTGATGCTCTCGCGAGTAGCCCCAAGGCGTGTTGCTGCCAGAAACACCAAGCTCCTACGTGCAGGCCAGCGCAGTCGCTACCGGCTGCGCCAAACAAATTCCTGGAGCCGGTATTCGGCCTAGAGGCATTCTTGCTGCCGGCTTCCGGATCGGCGTGGCAGCCAAATACCGCAAGAAAGGAACCGCGTATATTTCATTGTGTGCTTTGCCATTTGGAAACCGCAAAAACGCCTGGATTGACCAATGATGGTTAAGAGCAGCGGTTAAGCACGATGGCCCAGACCGGCGCGTTAAACCTGTCCATGAAGCACATAGCTGCCGCCATTCTTCTGCTGTCGACGACTGCGGCGCCGGCCTCGATCATCTGCCAGGACTCACCGGGAAGCGAACCGGGGGTCAACTGGTGGTGGCGTGACATTGATAACAGGCGCTGCTGGTTCAAACGCGAAGGCCCCATACCGCCGAAGTCTGAATTCAGGTGGAAGGAGAACAAGGAGAATCAAGGGAGGGAGGTGGTGGCGGAAGCGGAGGCCGCACCCGTCGAACAACAAAACCAGAGCATTCGAATGCTGAAGACGCGCATCCTTTGGGAGGGAATCTCAGACGTCGATGCAAATTGGATCGATGGCGATGCGCCCGTCGACCTGATGAGCGGCGATGCCCTGTCAGGACCGGCTGGGGTCGGCGGCAACTGGATCGTGCCATCGATCCAAGAGAAGGCCGGTGAGAGTACGTCCTTCGCAGCGCGATTCGCGCCGGTTATTGAATCCAGAAAAGCACGGACAAATTGAAATGTATACGAGAGATTCGTTGGGATACGATGGGGTACCAAGCCCATTGCAAGACCATTCGCAGACACGGGCCAGCGCGTACCTATCGAGGTTTAGTGCGACTGATGAGGAGGCTGGATACGGGGGCGAGCATGTTGCACCCGAACCTCATGGAGGGACGCCCTCTCGCAAGCTCCTCCGTTTTACTTGCATATTGGCGAGCGTGGCCGTCCTCGGCGTCGTATCTGCTTTAATTTGGCGCAACCCCGATTTACATCTGTGGTCATCAACTACTCAATTGTTGCAGACCTTCGCGAGTCAAATGACCCCAAGTCAAAACAATACGGGGATGTCCTCTGAGCAGGTCCTGAAAATCGAGGCGCTGAAGACGGAGATTAGTGAACTTCGCACTGAACATGAGCAGTTGGTCGCCGGCCTTGTTTCCTTGCAGGTACGCGAGCGGGAGCTTCAACACCTTTCTTCGAATAAAGTCACATATTGGTATTCAGAGCCCACAGCTTTGCTGTACCGCACTGCGGGCGCGCGACCGTGACTTTTGTTTCCTGATCACGGTCCAACCCCAATGTGTGAGTCTTGCTGGGGCAACTCACGCCACGGCGACCTCACGCCGATCGTACGCGGCTGAGCTGTCCCATTGGCACTCACCGTCATGACGCAAGCGTATCGAGCAAGGCCTTGGCCTCGTTCAGATCGCACGTGTCGAAGTCCCCCGTGAACCAGCCATAGACCGGCGCAAGAAGGTCACGAGCCCCATGCCGCTTGCCCTGATCGCGCCAGAGCCGTGCCATGCTCATCGCTGCGCGCAATTCCCAGGACTTTGCTTGCTGCTCCCACTTATTAACACTCTCGCGCGTGGCCCCCGCGCTTGGCAAGCTTGCACTGCGGTAGACGCAAGTCAGTACGATCGCGTGTGGCATCGACCTCGCGAAGAAGGGTGTCCTCATAGGCGATGTCGACCGCCACGTGCGGACATGTTGCGTGATTTTCTCCCAACCTTTGCTATTGTCCCACCTCGGAAGTGCCGGTGGAACCGGAAATGTCAGCAGCCCGGTTAAAACACTTCGGCTGGGGCCGCGAGGGCGAGGGCCTCACTGCGGAAGAAGAGGCCTTCGTCATGGCGCGTGCAGAAACGCGTTTCGGCACGGCGCTCAAGGAGAGCGCGAGCGCACCGCGTCTCGAAGAGATCAAGCTTGCAGCGCCGCGCGTCACGGCGCCCGCCTCGCTTTCGTTCTGCACCAGCGAGCACTACGACCGTGCCGCGCACACTTACGGCAAATCATACCCCGAGCTCGCCCGCGGCCTTGCACGTGATTATGCGAGCGCGCCCGACATCGTCGCCTATCCGCGCAACGAGGCGGACGTGCAGGCCGTGCTCGACTGGGCCGGCGGCGCCGATGTGACGGTGACGCCGTTCGGCGGCGGGTCAAGCGTGTGCGGCGGCGTAGAGCCGAAGCGCAACGGACATAAGGGCGCGGTCACGATCGACCTGCGCGAAATGGGCAAGGTGAACGAGGTCGACAAGACCTCGCGCGCTGCGCTGATCGAGGGCGGCACCTACGGTCCTGCGCTCGAAGCGCAGCTTCGCCCGCACGGGCTTACGCTGCGTCATTTCCCGCAGAGCTTCGAATATTCGACGCTCGGCGGCTGGATTGCAACGCGCGGAGGCGGCCACTTTGCAACGCTCTATACGCATATCGACGATTTCGTTGAATCGCTTCGCACGGTGACGCCGAGAGGCGTGATCGAAAGCCGCCGCCTGCCCGGCTCGGGCGCCGGCCCGAGCCCGGACCGCATGATGATCGGCTCGGAAGGCATTCTCGGCGTTATCATGCAGGCGTGGATGCGCTTGCAGGACCGCCCGAAATTCCGCGAGGGCGGTGCGCTGCGGTTCAGGGATTTCTTTTCCGCAGCACGCGCCGTGCGCGCAATCTCGCAGGCCGGCCTCTATCCCTCAAACTGCCGCATCCTCGATCCGGCCGAGGCCTACAACACCGGCGCGGCAGACGGCTCGGTCGCCATCATGGTGCTGGCCTTCGAGTCGGCCGACCACGATGTCGCGCCGTGGATGAAGCGCGCGCTCGAATGCTGCGCAGATCACGGCGGCACACCCGAGGTAAGCGGCGCCGAGGCGCACCGTGAGGGCGCCGCCGGCGTGTGGCGCAACGCCTTCATCCGCATGCCCTACGCGATGGAACGGCTGATCCTGCGTGGCGTGATCAACGACACGTTCGAGACCTCGATCACGTGGGACCGCTTTGAGAAATTCCACAACGCGATCAAGGCCGCGACCGAGAACGCGGTCCTTGCGACGACCGGCCGCAAGGGCGAGGTCACCTGCCGCTTCACGCATGTCTATCCCGACGGGCCTGCGCCTTATTTCACCATCCACGCGCTTGGCGAGCCGGGCAGGCTCGCCGCGCAATGGCGCGCAATCAAGAGCGCGGCGCTCGACGCCGTGATTGCGAATGGCGGGACTGTTACACATCACCACGCTGTCGGTCGCGACCATCGCCCGTGGTATGACAAGCAGCGCCCGTTGCTGTTCGCCGAGGCGCTGCGCGCCGCGAAGAAAGCCCTCGACCCGCAAGGCCTGCTCAATCCAGGCGTTCTCATTGATCCATGAACGTTGAGCCGGACTTACCGACGGACGTCACGGCCTCCCGACCCCCTCCATTTATTGGAGCACAAGTGGGCCATCCCATTGGCACGCACGTCATGACGCCAGCCCGTCGAGCAACCCCTTGGCCTCCTTCAGATCGCGCGTGTCGAAGCCCTCCGTGAACCAGCCATAGATCGGAGCGAGAAGATCGCGGGCCTCATCTCGCTTGCCCTGATCGCACCACAGCCGCGCCATGCTCATGGCCACGCGCAGCTCCCAGGACTTTGCCTGCTGTGCACGTGCAATCGCCAGCGCTTGCTCGAGATATGCCTCCGCGCTCGCCGTACCTGCTCCGGGCGACATGCGCGCGATTTCGCCAGCCACGCGATGGACCTCGGCCTCGTACCACCTCTCCTTTGTAGTTTCCATCGTGGTGATCGCTTCGCAAATGCAACGCCAGGCATCATCGACTTGTCCAAGCTGCGCATAGGCCCTCGCCAAATACGACAAGTACAACGGCACCCATACTGTAGCTCCCGTCGATTGCCATGCTGTCATTCCGGAGTTGATCATTTGGACCGAATCGGAGGCTTCGCCAATCAAGGCCAGCATGCAACCTTTTTGAGTTACTCCTTCCGCTTTCCGCTGCAGCGCGCCTTTTTCGTCAGCTAAAGCGATAAGCTCATCGATCCGCGCGCGTGCCGGGGCGCAGCTCCTGGAGAAAATGAGGGTAAAGTTTGTGACGGCCAGCGCAAACATCAAGGTGGCAGCCTGGCCAATCTCGCGCGCTATTTTGAGCGCGTGGTCTATGTCAGCGAGCGCGGCCTCGGGATAACCAAGGAACCAGAGGGTCAACGACCGAAAGGACAAGCCCGTAACCCCAGCATCTTGGCCGAACCGCGTCACCAGCGGACGATGCTTGGCAGGTTCGTACAGCGCGATACCCTGATCATGATGTGCTCGGGCTTGCGCAATATCTCCCGTAGCCGTCAGAGTAGTCCCCATCAAGCGATGCCCGATCATGATCGGCACTGTTGCTTCTTGCTTCTTGGCAAGCGATAGGAACCGCGTCGCAAGCTCACGCATCTCGTCGCCGTTGAATGCAATGAAGCTGGCCACCCAGGAGCCGTAGAGGACCGAGTACAGGAGCAGTGGGTCTTCGGAAGGTTCTCCAAGCGCTTCAGCTCTTTCGATCAGCAAACGTGCTCGCTCGACCGCCGCCTTGGTTTCCGCCGCAGCATAGCCTTTGACATGGAGGAGAGGGTTTATCAGCGCGACCTGAAGTCGGATCTCTTCGCGACGCAGCTCGGCAGTGGGGGGTAAGGTCCCGATCTGGCCGAGAGCGCGAGTGAGTTGTTCGGCGGCTTCCACCAGCGCCGAACGTGCCAGTGACCGCTGTCCCGCTTTGCCCAAAAAGCCCGCCGCCTTCTCGATCAGGCCGGCCTCGGTGCAATGATGGGCCAGCACTTCAGGCTGGTTCTCAGCTATATCCGGAAAGTGGGTTTCGAGGGCTTCAGCGATCCGAGCATGCAGCGCGCGGCGCGGCTCGCGCAGTAGCGTGCCGTGCGCCGCGTCTCGCACCAGGGCATGTTTGAACAGGTAGGTCGCATGCGGTGGCATGCCCCCTCGGGACACCAAGCCGGCAGCAATGAGACGATTGAGCGCCGACGCTAATTCCGGCTCGGGTTTATGCACCACCGCCGTTAGCAGGGCATGGGAGAACTCCCGACCAATCGCTGCACCGACCTGAGCCACCTCCTTGGCGGGGCCGAGCCGATCGAGGCGCGCCATTAGCGACGCGTACAGGCTTGCGGGAACTGCCAGGGCGGGAGACGGTACAGCCGCGGTAATCCGCTGCGCTTCGCCCTCGCCCTCCGCCTCCAGAACCGCCTTCGTCATCTCCTCCACGAACAGCGGAATGCCGTCAGTGCGCTCGATGATATCTTGCCGAATGCTCGGCGGCAGAAGCTTGTTGCCTATGACGCGGTCGATCATGGCATCAATGTCGCGCTGACCAAGCCGATTGATGGTAAGGGTGGTCACATATGGGCGACCGATCCAGGGTGGATCGAATTCTGGCCGAAACGTCACGATCAGCAGCACACGCGCCGTTCGAACCCGGTCCACCGCTCGACCGAGCGCTTCCAGACTCGTCGGGTCGATCCAGTGCACATCTTCGAAGATTATCAGCACCGGATTCGCTTGCGTTAGAGCCTCCATTTGCGCAGTGAGCGCTTTCAGCGTTCGTTGCCGGCGTTGCTCAGGGATCAGATCAAGTGCGGGATAACGCCCGTCGTTTGGCAGCGACAACATCTCGGCAAAGAGTGCCGCGTCTTGGGTTGACGTCGAAGTCTGCACGAGCAGTGCGTCGAGCTTATCGAGCCTCGCCTGTGGTGAGTCGTCGTGCGCCAGTCCCGCCGCGCGTTCCATTTGGTCGATGATGGGATAGAGCGCGCTATCAGTGTGCTGTGGAGAACAGAGATAGCGCAGGCGGGTGTGCGGCTCGGCTGCGATACGGTCTAACAGCGCGGCGGTGAGCCGCGATTTGCCGATGCCAGCCTCGCCGGAGAGGAGCACTACCTGGCCTTCGCCACTTTTCGCTCCTGTCCAGCGCCGTAACAGCAGTTCGCATTCTTCCTCCCGGCCAACAAGGGCAGTCAGCCCGCCTGCGTGCAGTGCCTCGAAGCGGCTTGCTACGGAGCTCGCCCGTAGCGCCGTCCAGGCCCGCGTCGCCTCGCCGACTCCCTTGAGATCATCCCTGAGGCCGAGGTCCTTCAGCTCGAAAAGATTGCCAAGGAGTCTGCGCGTGCTGTCGCAGATGACAACTGTGTTCGGTCCCGCGATCCCCTGCAGGCGCGCCGCGAGATTCGGTGTCTCGCCAACCATGCTGCGCTCCTGCGTGTCACCCGACCCGATGAGGTCACCGACGACGACTAGCCCCGTCGCAATTCCGATTCGGGTCTGCAGGGAAACACGCGACTTGAGCGCGGCCACGGCTGTGATCAGTTCGAGTCCCGCCTGTACGGCCCGCTCGGAGTCGTCTTCGTGAGCCTGAGGATAACCAAAGTACACGAGAACACCGTCACCCATGTATCTTGCCACGAACCCATCAAACCGGCGCACGGTTTCAGCGGCGGATTTCTGATAGGCTGAAATGAGCTCTCGCAGGTCTTCCGGGTCCATTCGCGTGGAGAGGGCTGTCGAGCCCACGAGGTCCGAGAACATCACCGTGACCCGACGGCGCTCGGCGGAATCTTGGGTCTTCGGCTGTGCTTCGACAGCGGCGGCTTCACTTGTTACCGGAGCGGCGCCGGTCAGCTCGCTGATGGCCGCGAGCATTTTGCGCCGATGACCGAGCAGCACGCCGATGTCTTTGAGATCTTGATCGGTCAGATAACGCAGTACCGAGATATCGATGCCGTTTTCAGCAAAGCGCTGCGCATACTCGGACAAGCCGAGCTTTTCGAGCCAGTCCGCGATCTGCTGCACCGCGACCCCTTCCAGCGGATCCACCGTACCTTAACCAGCGAGGGCGATTGAGTGTATCGACAAAATTCCTCGCATTATTCAGTCTTTATGCTCGCTGCTTTGATCACCGCTGCCCACTTCTCGATCTCGCTTTGAATGAATTTTTGAAGGTATTCCGGCGACCTGCGTTCGGGCTCAACTAAAACGGAGCCGAATTCTTTCAGACGTTCCTTGGTCGAATGAGAGCTCATCGCAACGACAGTTGCATTGTGCAGCTTGTGCACGATCGTTGCGGGCGTACCCTTGGGCAAGACAAATGCAAACCACGCGCCGGTGTCGAAATCAGCAAGCCCCTGCTCATGCGCCGCCGCCACATTCGGAAGCGTCGGCGAGCGATTTCTCGTTAGGACCGCGATCGCCTTTACCGAGTCGCTTTGGATGTATGGGATTGCGAGCTCAGCAGCCGGACATTGGTAGTCGATCCGGCCGGCAATCAAATCCTGCATCGCCGCACCGCCGCCACGATATGGAACGTGTGTGACGCTAACGCCGATCGCTGCGTTGAGCCCTGCACAGGCGAGATGGACCGAGGAGCCCACCCCGGCCGAGCCGTATTGCATCTTCGCCTGGTTTATCTTCGCATGGGTGATGAATTCCTGCAGATTATTCGCGGGCAAATCCTTACGGGCGACTAACACAATCGGGCTCTCAGTAATCAGCACGACGGGTGCGAAGTCGTTCATCGCGTTGTAAAGCGGATTTTTGTAAAACGTCTGGTTCACAGCAAGCGTGCTGGTAGTGCCGAGCAATACCTGATAGCCGTCGGGCGCTGCCTTCGCTACGCGCGAGGCGCCAGTCATGCCGCCCGCCCCGCCAACATTTTCGAAGATCACTGGTTGGCCCAAAAGTTCGGAGAGACGCGTCGCGAGGATTCGTCCCAAAACATCGCCTGCGCTGCCGGCAGCAAACGGATACACAATGGTCAGCGGCCGGGTCGGCCAGCTCTGCGCTGTGGCCGGCGCAATTGTTGTGACGATACCTGTGACGGCAACAACTATTTTAGCAACGGCGCGGACGACCACACGACCGCCACCCCATAGCGATGGCATCGTAAATAGGTGCAACAATCGCCCTCTGCTGCAAAACATAAAGCAGCAGTTTTGAAGGGCGGTCAGCCAATATTCGTTGTATGTCGCCAATACGATCGATTAAACCGATCCGGAAGGTTTTTCATTCATGATTTTATAAGTTCTTCGAATTCAGGGGTCGCAGTCAATCCGGCAAAGTGTCCAAAGCGGTCAATTCCTCGGTAGCCCTGGCACACGCGAGGCGTGAACGCGATAAGCGCCCGCGTGTGTCAGCTCTCGCCTGCGGCCCGAGAAACGACCCCCTGGACGTTGCGGGGGAGCCGGGTCATCGCCGCCTCAGGATACTTCGCCCCTCACCTTGCCCCGCGCGCCACCATTCCTTCTTCGTCGGGCCCGAAGGGTGCAAACTGCGCCGATGTCGCGAGGTAGCTACGGCCGTCCGAAGCAATGGCGTAGCGCCTGTTGCGGTCAGCTCCCGGAGTTAGCCTGTATCTCGTCGTTCAAGAAATAACAAAAACCACGCCCACGTGGCGATCAGCGGCGCGACGAGCGAAATCGGCAAGCGACATCAGCCAGTCGCGCAGCTCGGGCGCAGCGGTGACTGTCTGCGCCTCCACCACGGCAATCATGGCATTGACGTGTGCGGCCTCGAACCAGAACTTCTCTTCGCGGTCGATCTGCCCCTCTGTAGCTCCGACAGGTGCTTGGAAAGGCATTGTTGGAACGGCTCCCATAGCGCAAGCGGAACCGGCAGGCTCTCAAAATACGTCTGGTCATCGTCCGTCGGCACCATGCCATCGTGCTCGCGGCTGAGAGGAATAAATGCGTGAGCGATGGTCGTCATGGATTTGGTGGCCGGTCCAAAGGCAGCGGTCCGACCTGGGCGTTGCCCGCACTCAATTTTCGCAGTAGCTCAGTAAGCAGACTCTCAGGTGTCTCCGTGTTGGAGACAACGATTACTGGTCATCGGCAGCCGCTGTACCGCAAGCGCGGCTATCAATTCTTGCCGTCGGATGTGGATTGCCAGGTGACCCTCCTGTGGGGTCATGCCAGCGCGCGGAACATTCGTTGATCATGGTTAGCAAGTAGTGAATCGGTATGAATCGGCTTTAATGCAGGGCATCATTTGCCGCGTCTTTGATTGGATTGAGAGCTGATGCTTTGCAGTATTTGATAACGCGTTTTGCACTCGATCTCAGTGCTGCCTAAATCGATGAGTTTCATGCTTGTCGAATTGTACAGAGGAAAGAGGGCCTTCATGAAAAAGTTGATTGCCGGCGCGGTGATCGCAATCGCACTTGCACCGGTGGGGGCCATTGCTCAAGAGCGGACTGCAGATGCCGCCTTGGGCGCTTTGTCTGGCGCTGTCGTGTTGGGGCCGCTCGGCGCGGTAGCCGGCGCTGTAGTTGGCTATACGGCAGGACCGGCCATCGCCAAGTCGTGGGGAATCCGGCGGTCGAGCCGGCATTATCATCGGCATGCCGCACGACGGCCTGTTAGGAGCTCCGATGAGCACGGCGATATCCAGAAGGCGCCTTCACCAGCACCTCGCTCGACAATCGGCAATGACGGATAAATCAATGACCGGCCTTACGCTGCATAAATGCGCGCTTGCACTCGCCGCTATCCTGATTGCCACGCCCGCGCTGGACGCAGCCCCCGACAGCATCGCCGGAGATGAGCCGCAATCAGGCTCCGAGCGTTGGCTCCAAGCAGCGCAGCAAGAACAAAGTTCACAGACCGTTGGCGCCCTGCAGCCTCCTGGAAAAGTTCCAACTACGACGGGTGCCAAGCTTGAGCAACCAGTGACGACATCGGCAAAGCACGCCATGCCTGCAGCCACGTCGAAGGTCGCCAAATCAGAAACGCCCAACTCCAAGCTTAGCAATGCAAATCATGACAATTTCAAACAGGAAAAATTGAGTAAGTCCGGACGGCGGGCGCTCAACAACAAGAAGCCCGCCGATATCACAGGCTTCATCCCTCCGAGGTCCGTGCTGCCGGCATTGTACTGACAGCATGATGGCTGGAAGCGAGGTATTCGGGTCCGTCGAGTCAGTGATGGTGTTGTGACGGCATTCATCCCCGATCCGGTCGAAAAAGCCACCACCACTGCGCGGCCGAGGTCGTCGCGGCCGACGCATTTCATAAGCCGCTTGGGGCCAACTTCCGCGCCGTAGATGTTGCCCCGCCTGCATGATGTCGCGATAGGGAACCCTCAGGTATAACGGCGCACTCGCCTCGTAGAAGGCGCGACGATCATGCGGCACATATGCTAATTCTGATCTAATGATGCTTTAGCGCTGCCTGCCGGAGCGTCCACAATTCTCGGCAGCCGGATCGTGAAGATCGAGCCGCGGCCCGGCCGGCTCTCGACCGTGATGTCGCGGCCCATCATTTGACAAACGCGGCGGCTGATGGCCAGGCCAAGGCCCGTGCCACCGTATTTGATCGCCGTGGCAGTGGAAGCCTGAGAAAACTCCTGGAACAGCTTGCCGATCTGATCGGGCGTCATGCCGATGCCCGTGTCGGCGACCGAGATAGTGACCCAGTCGCGGCCTGGGCGACAGGCATCATCTATCAGGCGAGCTGTTCAAGACAATGACCGGCGTCAACATGGTCGAGGAACCCTGTCGTGGCACTTCGGCTGCCCGACTTGCTCGGTGGCGATGTGCAGGTCATGTTCGATGCCCTGCGCGCGGAAAGGCGTCACAGGCTCAAAAATTTCAGCGCAACGCCTAACTTCTAAAGGCCAACCTTGGGGCGGGGCTAATCCAACAATCGCATGCCAGCAACCGCCGCGATCAGGAATAGAGAAACAACGACCAGCCCCAACTGAACCGTAACGAACACCCTGCGTTGATCACGAGCCATCCGGAACTCCGTTGCACGCGTGGACGGTTCGCCCCTCCTTCAACAAGTGCATGACCCCATCTAGGGTTCCCACGACCAGATCGGCGGATGCTGACTAGCGCCCCAGACCCGCCAACACGGATGATCCGGGATAACGCATCGCCTAATCAAATAATCGAGTTTGTTGGCAGGGCCGAGTCAGCGCTCGCCCAGGTCGAACGCATCTTTCTCGTGGGCGGGTGACCGTCCTGCCTCGCCTCACTGACCCCTGTTTTCCTATCCTGTTTGGGCATGGGGCAGTCCCCATGAGCATAGCCGGATCGTATAGGTAAGTGCGAAACCCGACGTTAGCGTTCCAAGGAATCCAGCAAAAATGATCGCTGCGGAGCAATATGCGCCCGGCGTTATCGCCGCCGATTAGAGGGGAACAATCTGAGCCGCGGTGAGTTGGCTGCCGGACCGTCCAGCCCCCCGGGACGCGCCGAGTCCGGGTTCTGTTCCACTACAGTCGGCTCTCCGGCGGAACCTTTCAAATCCTGCCGGCGTTCTGCAGCCCCGACACAAGGGAAAGGGAGTGCCCTATGCCTCGCTATTTTTTCTCGCTCGACCATTGTCTGCCGCCGCCCCCAAGCAATCGAGGAGCTTCCAGATGACGAAGCTGCTCGCGCGCTTACTATCATCGTTGCCGAGCAGATGGGGCGGAATAGACAAGGCCGCTCGCAAGAATGCGTCATTGCCCTGAATGAGCGTGGTCAGCTCATTCAAAAGGCGTGGACGACTGCGGAGTGATGGATTAGTCCGCTGCCTTGCGTGCGCTAACCGAGACAGCGTTGATATACTCCCGCGCTCTCGTCAGCGGCAAGCCGGTGCGCTTGCTGTGTCGCCGCGACAGCATCTCAAGGTATTGATCGCGATCCCGCTTGTGCCAAGGACGCTCACGACTTGGATCGGGGATGCGCACTCCGGATAAAAGCGCCCGATGATCGCGGACGACATGGGTGTTCTTGATGGCGACCATGCTTCGTCAACGTGGCAATTGCGTACCCCGCAGGCTCAGTTAACGCGGACGTAATGGAATCATTCCGCAGCTAGTGCTGCGGCTCAGGTTGCAGACCCGGGGAAGGAAGGCCGCCAAGATTGCCAGCCGCCAGCGAAGATTGCTAAGGGAAAAATTTAGCAGCCATGCAACCTTCCCAAAAGAAGAAGAATGCCAAGACCTTGAGTAACGGGCACCCTGGAAGGCTGCCATTCTCCCCCTGGCAGCTTTGTCCGCATTACCCTTCAATTTGGCAATCTTGCCCTCACCAACGGGCATGGCTGAGCCTCTGGCTGTCATCCTCGGCCATACTAGGTGTCGATCACGACAGTATGGAGGGAACACGCCATGCGAGCGATCTTTGCTATTGTCGTCACACTGGGGTTCGGTATTTCTTCTGCCTGGGCACAAACTGACCCAGCTCGTCGAGACTCCCCGCCGCAGACGCAGCCGCCGGCCCAATCTTCGCCTTCTCCTTCCACCACCGGACGCGCGCAACCGCAGGCTCCGGTCGGGCATCGCCAGCCTCGCGCGGCCGATGTGCCCCCCGAGACCGGGACCACCCTCCCACCAGGCCAAAAGCAGCTAGACCGAGAGCTCCGGATCTGCCGGAACTGCTGAAGCACACGAGCCACCGCGCTTACACCCTGGCCTGCGGGTGCTAGCGCCATGTCCGCGGACCATCTTTCATCGGGCCAACCTTTGCAGCGCGGATTTCGAGGTCGGCCTTGGCTCGGTAAAGGGTACGCTCCGCGAGCCGTTGGTCTGTGCGGCTTCTTCGACATCCATCTCTGCGGCGGGGCCCTTTGATTCTGCCGGGCCTGCGTCGCCTCGCTGGCGGTCACGTCCACATAATTGGGGGTGCCATACGATGTGCGGCGCAGAGATCGGCTCCCCCATCTTTTCTCTGCTGGGGAGGAGCGTGCCGGGCAGAAACGCGCATTGCCTATAAGCAGCGCACGTTAGGCACACTTGGGCCTGATGGAATGGGTGACGGACACCTGACGAGATACAAGGTGTCGAAGTTGTTGATTGAGTCAAAAGCGAGCGGGATCAGCGCCGCGCAGGAGCTAAGAAACTGGTTCGGCTACCTGCCATTCTCGGTGCAGCTGTGTCCTGTGAAGGGCGACAAGGTTGCTCGGGCGCTGGCCGTGCAGTCGATCTTCAGCCAGGAAATGGTGTACGCGCCGAACAAGGACTGGGCCGAGCTGGTTCTTATGGAGATGTCGATGTTTCCGATAGGCAAATATGACGATCTAACCGACTCGGCCACGCAGGCGCTGAATTAATTCGGGACGTGGGCTTTGCGCAGACGGACGACGAGACGCGCGAGGAGGAGAACCGGGCAATGATGCATTGGCCTCGAATTAAGAGCCTCTACCCCATGTTGGGGCCACGGTGCTGAATGTTGCCGCGGATGCCGTCAGGATGCAGTTGACCAAATTGCTATGCATTTTGTTCGCGGAACACAGTTGGTACCCGCTTGCATTTGGGGCATTCGTAGGCGACCAACGCCGAGAACCGATCCCGCGCGGGGATTTTCAGTATTTCTTCCATCTGCGCACCGCACCTCTCACAGAATGGCACATCAGCGCGGCTGCCTCTCTGTTCTTCTGACACGCTCGGAACCTCGGATTTCTTTGGGTGCGCAATGGAGCCTAACTCGCGACAGTAAGCCTAGTTTCAACGGAATGAAGCGCAGGTTTTGATCTCTGCGGCCATTGCAGCGGGGCTCGAGGAGCACGGTCATTCCTGCGGCGCGTGGCGGCAGATGGTTTGTGGTGCAGGTGATCGCTGCTGGAGGCTGGCCGCCCTTTCGAGGGCGCAAACCGTCGCGGCCGCATGGAGGGCAAAACTAACAACGCCTGACTTGAGGGCGATTCGACCGGGCGCGCCTACTTCGATTTTGGCGAGCCTCTTGACCGTTCTTCGGCTCGCTCGGCCAAACGCTCATAATCATTCGCGATTCTGAGTATAGCCTGTTTAGCCTGCTCGTTTCTCAGGTGCTCCGCCAGTGCGCGCTTTTCCCTTGCGCGATCACGCCAGTGCTCAGGATCGTTGACAAAGGAGGGGGGCATATCTACGCGGATAAGCTCGCGCTCCGGTGAGAGACCCAGGCCAAAAGGCTGGCGCGAAGCCAGACCTGCGCCATGTGATGCAGAGCAGCGCGGGGCTCGCGACACGCCCAAGCCGCTGGCTACCTCCAGGCACGTAACCCCGATACTCTTCAGGCCCTATCATTGGGTCCCCGATCCCTAATGCGGAAAGCACTTACTCATTCGAGCTGCGTGCTCAGTTGGCCGACAGTAGGTTTGCCGCCGCGACCATGATCCCCAACAGGAAAAGAGCCACGCAGAAAAACAAGAGAAGGTCACTCAGGAGTACCGTCCTGCTGGGAATCATGAATGTCGCTGGCTACACGCTCCCCTTCGGCTCCATTTGTAGAGTAGTGCTCGGAGAGCTTGTCGTCGGTTCGGTATCGGACCCTATAATAGCAACACGCATAAGCGGTCCGCGCATGGGTTGCATAATTTGGAGGCGGGCCCGCCCAAGAAGTGGGCAGATGGGGCCGCGCCGACGTCATGTCCAAGAGGTGGGACGGTAATTGGATTTAAGAGTCAACGACGCTGAAATAAAGTACGACAAGCACGCACACTAGCGCCCCAACTGCACAGAGCTCGGACCAAGTCATGGCTAACCAGCTTGGATCATCATTCTCGAACGTCTACAAAAATTCTTATAAAAAGTCAGTTCGGACCCCGACTCACGACGGGGCGCCACCGAAAAGTTCCAGAAACATTCGGTGACCGGAATTCGTTCGATATTGGATTATCCGCGTTGTCATTGTCATTTGAAGTCTGCCTCCGATGAGTAAGGGCGAATGGATTGGCATCGGGGTGGCAGTTGGACTGCTACTCCTTTACTTCGGCCTCTGGTTGTTCATTGTACGTCGATAAAACTCTTGCGTCCTGCCTGACGGCAGCAAAGTCTGTTGTGTCCAAAATAGACATAAAGATCGCCGATTTCCGCCAACCCTCGTGCCAAAGTGTCAGCGCAATAAAATAAGTGGCGCGGTCGTGCGGAGTACGTCAATCGCCAGCTCCACCCGTCCAACTAAAGTGTCCAAAACGGTCACTTTCTTAGGCGCCAGAAACTGTTGCTCGCTCTGCAAACTTGGCCCCAGTCGTCCCGCGTGCCGGATGAAGTAGCGTATCCAGTCGTCGCGGAATTTTTCCGTTCGCCAATGATTGCCGTTAGTCGGACACCGAACCGACAACGTCGTCACGAGACATTATGATTAAGCGTTCGGCGCAACAGCAGGGAAGGGCCGAGCGGCCCCGGTCATCCTAGCTGACGAAAGTAGTGCTACCGCACGTCGCGGAATGGCTGGGGCTTGTTCTGTCGGTGCGGCCCTCGCCGTAAGTGTCCAAAAGGGTCAATTCTGCAAGCGCCAGATTATTGGCGCGGCTATGAATTAAGAGTTCGGCCCGCAAATGCAGAGCGGAGAGGGCCGAATGCAGCCCGCTCTGCGGGCCCCTGGTCATCAATGGCTCCTGGTGACTGAAGCATGCCTGTGCAATAGGCAAGTGCTCCAAAAAGTAGCTTTGTCGGTCAGCGAACCGACAACGTCACTTCGGCCCTGACGCCCTTTCCTGGGACCGAGCCTCATTCCGTATCCTGCAAACTTGGCCCCGGTCATTGGCCGGGGCCATGTTGTCGCCCCTGCGCCGTTGTCGCGCCGAACCGGTCGAGGATGGCGCTGGGAGGTAAAGGCAACCCTGCATGACTTCCACCCGCTTCTGCCAAAGTTCCAACTTGGGTTTCCGAAAAACCTAAGTCAGTTCTGCGTCCCTGTTGGAAAACTCGGCACCGCGTTGCTTGCCGCGCTCTTTCCATCCCGCCGGGGCGCCAATCTTCTAGCTCAGCAAATCCGCAATGCCGAAGCCAACGCTCGGAGCCACACGGCAGCGATCTATGAGCTGCAGTGAGTGCATTCTCATTTAAGGACCCGCCACAGGCCACTTGAGACCCGCTCTCTCTGCCGTATCGGCTAGCAAACCCTTCCTGAGCACTTGCTGAACTCATGAGAGTGGTGATTAGCGCAGCAACCCGAATTATAATCCATGCCATAAGCGCATGTCTCCGATCAGGTCGGCCCCGTGCTCTGCCCGATGGATGCGTATTAACGCTCGGTCTGTTTAAGCGTTCCGCGACGAAGTTCTAAATAGTCTCGGGGCTCTGCGATTTCCGCCCACGTGACCTGACCATCCCAAAACGCCAGGCGCCAAGAAAAAAGTCCGACGGCGGGGAGCGAGAATAACGGCGAAGCCGCAAAGCTACCTCAAAGCGGTGGCAAATTGCGGCAGCGCATAATGGCGCGCGTTGGAGGGAAATCGAGGGGGAAGCAATGGCGAATCGTAGGCGAAGGCGAAATCGTCTAGTCATCCTCCCCTCCTGTCGCTCGGCGCATGTTTTTGGCTGATCGTGGCTTCGATGACTAGCTAACATATGTGGGTAAGGTTATTTTACCGGCTCGTCTTTGGGGGGAGAACGAGCGATGAAATCTCCGGTCGTCAAACATTCGGTTTCCCTGGATGGTCGCAAGACGAGCATCAGCCTCGAAGAAGCATTCTGGAGTTCCTTAAAAGAGATTGCTAGCGAACGCGATAAGAGCTTGTCACACTTAATCGCCAGCATTAACGCCAAGCGGCAGTTTGCCAAACTATCATCGGCCCTTCGACTATTGGTTCTTGAGTACTATACGAGTTGATCCGCTTGAGCAGCAGGAAATAGCTGCGGTCAAGCGTCGGAAGCGCCAACCTCTAACAGGCCGTGCCTAATGGGATTGGCGATTACACCCTGCGATAACGTCTCTCGTATACATGGGGCAGCGGAGCCTCCCTTCGGCGTCTCCGTAATCGCTCTCGGCTGCGAGTATTCAAAAGATTGTTCCCCGATGATTCTATTGTTGCGCGCCGCTGACAAGTCACGAACTTTTTCGACAGCATCGGTCAAACCCGGAATTCGCTCACTTGGCTCTTATGTCAGCTTCCGTCGGTTGCGGACATGCCGCGGGGCCTCCAGCCCTAGCGTCGGCCTGGGTCGATCCGCCGCGCTGAATGCGCGATCGGTGCCGCTATGTGGCGCGGTCATAGGCACCGTCCCGGACGGTGCCTATGGCAAGCCCCGGCCCGCTGCGTTCCGTTCGGCGGGTCGGGGCGGCTCGGCGGTGGTACTCCTTTTGCACTGCCGCGCTCGGTTTTTCCTTATAGATTGGCTATCCAACGGTATTTCGTTGCCGATACGATACTGTCCTTAAGATTATCCTGACACAAAAATTTTTTTGTCCACTGTTGTCCGTCTGCAACAGATGCGACCGGAATTTGGTCGTCATCTGCGTCTTGGTTATTCAAACATTTGGGGGGCAAAAAAATGATGATCGATTTTGAAGGCTGGGACGTAGGCTACGCCGACGCGCGAAATGGCCAACCCTCTCAGTGTCCGACCAATGTCGACCCAATTTCGTATCTGAGTGGCTACCGTGAGGGCTGCTCCCCCGACCGGGCGAACACATCCCCGTCGGTGATGAAGCGCGGCTCGATCAGGTAGCAATCTGCTCCGGCGGCTCTTGATCTAGATGACCTGGATCGATATCCCGTTTGTAGCTGTAGTCATGGTGTGGTTGTTACACGCTCCACGTTTTCCTCAAAGAACCTTGAGCGCGTTCGTGAACCTCAGTCTCGCTCCTGCACCACAAGTCAGCTTCGCTGCTCCTTAGTAAGACCAAACGTCTTCACGGCTGCCGCACGGGCAGCTTCGTGGCTTGGAACAACCCGAGAACTTGGCCGTGCTTGCGATCACCGAGACGGTAGAGTCGAGGATGGGCGCGGTAACCTGGCCCAGGTGGCAATTAGCCATCCCCGCTCATCGAACCCCGCATCCGGCTCTCCACCTGGCTTCACCGTGAGAGACACGGCGAGAGAGCAATTGCCCTGTTCTTTGTAGCATCCAACTGAAATAGAGTTGCCCCCGGTCCGCTCCGACCGGTCCATATTGCTTCAGCTGCACTTCAGCGACCCTCAGGCACCGTGATGATCGTGGAGAAAAGGACCTTTGAGCTCCCCCGGTACATGACGCGCAGCCGCGCGTTGTTGAAGCAGGTACGAGTGGGCTGGGAGAGCTACGGCACGCTGGATCGCGAACGATCCAACGCCATTCTGGTCACGCACTATTTCTCAGCTACGAGCCACGCGGCGGGCCGCTATACCGCCCATGACGTGCTGCCAGGCTATTGGGACGCCATCATCGGGCCGGGCAAGGCGATCGACACCAACAAGTTCTTTGTCCTGTCCTCCGACACCCTTGTAAATCTTAATGCACGCGACCCGCAGGTTATCACGACCGGCCCCGCCTCGATCGATCCGGACACTGGCGCACGCTACGGCATGGACTTTCCGATCGTTTCAATCCACGATTTTGTACAGCTGCAGAAGGCTCTTGTGGAAAGTCTCGGCATAAAACGGCTGCACGCGGTTGTCGGTCCCTCCATGGGTGCGCTGCAAGCGTATCAATGGGCGCAATCCTATCCCGACATGGTGGGCAGGATAATGCCGGTGATCGGCGCCGCCGGTGGCGACCCCTTCCTGATTGCCTGGCTCGACATCTGGGCACAGCCGGTACGACTGGACCCGAAATGGCGGTCTGGGAACTATCCGGAAAGTGACCCTCCTATCGAGGGCCTCACTGCCGCGCTGAAAACAGTGACATTGCATGCGAACCAGTCGGAATGGGCAGCGTCGTTCGGGCGCGCTCCTGCGACGCCCGGCTGCGACCCGGCTCAGGCGTTGTCGCACCGGTTCATGATCGAGGACGCGGTCGGCCAGCTTGCCGCAATGCGCGTTGTCACCGCTGACGCCAACAATTTCCTCTACCTCATCAAGGCCAACCAACTCGCCTGCGCCGATCCCCAGCAGATCAAGGCGCCGACTCTTATCCTCTACTCGCCGACGGACCTGCTATTTCCGCAGCCTTGGATCGAACGCACGGCGGCCGCTATTCGCGAAGCCGGCGCGCCGATCGATATGGCGCCACTGCATGGTCCAAACGGTCATCTCAATGGTGTTCTGCACATCGCGCAGGCCAGCGAGCGCATCGCAGCTTTCCTCACGGACTAGGCGTCTCGCTAGCTGGGAGGGCTACTCGGTGGCAGTATACATCGACTGTCGCGATTATTCGTGCAGCCGGTGTTTCCTACGGCATGCAGGCACCGCGCCGGGCGGTTCATGTCCCCGGCAGTCGGTCGAGGGCTTTGGACGATGCTTTCTCATGCCGTTGAGCCACGATTAGGGCTAGAATCGTTCTCGTGTCCTCACTGCAATGTAGTCGCGCACCAAGAGTGGTTTAGCCTCTTTTTAAAAGCTGAAAACAATGCGGCGGATGTGATTGTTCTCACACCGGAAGCCGCAATGTCGCTGGTGGAGCACCTTGATGACGAGGAAGACAGAAAGCGCGGCGAGCAATTCATTGAACGCCTGAAAAATAACGAGGCTACCTACCAATATCAAAAGTATTCGCAAAATCTTAAAGTCAAGATGGTCAATCTTCATCTCAGCACTTGCTATAGTTGCAAGGAATTTGCGGTATGGGTGAGGGACCGCCTAGTGTTTCCTGCGAGGGTTGAAGAAATCCCAACCCTCCGTAAAGAGGATTTCGAGGAAGCTGCCACCTTCCTGAATAGCTCACCCCGTGGTGTGGTGGCCCTTATACATCTTTGCGTTCACAAGCTAATGCCGCTGTTAACTGAGAGCGGCAAGATCGTAGACGATGAGATTGCTTCGCTCGTTCGCAGAGGTCTGGCGGTTGAAATACAAGAGGAAATGGATCTGCTGCGAAGGATTGGCACAGGCGAAATTGATTTGAAGGGGGACAAGGTGATGGAAACAAAACTCTTTGACTCCTTGAAGCAGATTGTGGAACGGCGGACACTCAAGAAGCAGCCAGAACCCCGTTGAACTGGTCGTCAGTTATTTTGATGCAAAAAACCGGGGCGGAAAGGGGTAGACGTGCCAGACACTCCTGCTTTCATGCGCGTGGTCGCGCGGTGCGGATTGTTGATGCCGCGATCGCACGCGCCGGACGGCGATCAGCGATGCCGAGGCGGAATCAGCCACCTCGCCGGCAACCAAACGCCGCGACCGGAGATAGGCATTTGGTGGCATTGATGAACGAGGCGCCCAAGCTCTCTGAACACGAGCTGGCGCGCAGGCAGGCCATCATGGACGCGCAGTGGGAGCTGACGCTGATCGAGAAGGAGCACCGCCGCGAGGAGGCGGAGCGCCGCAGCTTTCACAAGGCGTCGGGCGATCCGGACTGGGTCAACTAGCGAGGATGATACCGTAGGGGGCACCGCTCGCGCAATTAACCATCGCCAAAGCGAATCCGGTGGAGGTTAAGACTCGTTAGGGATTGGCCCTCTAGCCTGTTCGCATTCGGGGGATCGGGGCTAGCGGACGGCAGGATCACTCTCGCCGGATGGTTCTAGTGGGGTAGGCGGCGGAGGCCGTCCTAGTGGTGGGGTCGAATATGACTCGTGTCATTGCCGCAATCGCATGCGGTTTCACCGTGGCCGCGTGCTCTGCATCAACACCGAGCTTGAACTTTTTCAGCTCGTCACCCTCGACGGAGACCACCGGGACGGTCTCCGTCCGAACGGAGGCGGTCCGGTTCGAATCGAAGCCTCCGGGAGCCGAGGTCAAGATTTCGGGGGTAACCTGTCGGACGCCGTGTGAACTCAGCGTCCAGGTGGCACCTGAGATTTCGGCGACGTTTGCGCTCCACGGCTATCTGCAGCAGACCATCTCCGTGCGCCAGGAGCCAAACTCGTCCAAGTTGGCGCCGAACCCGGTCTTCGTGGAGTTGCGCGCGGCTCCGGCGGGCGCGGGGAAGAAGCACCTCAAGAAGAAACCTCCCGCAGTGGCGGCCCGAGCAAATTCGCCCGTCGCATCGGCGGCCCCGGCCCCGCCGCCCGCCGCGTCTACGGCCGCTCCGGCATCTTCGCCCGCGCCTGACGTAGCCCTCTCCGCCACTAATTATCCTTGGCCGAATCCACCCTCGGCCAAGTAAGCCGAGCTACTCGCAAAATCCGGCAGAGGTTAAGACTTCGTTAAAGGATTGCCCTCTAGGTTATTCGCGTTCGAGCGGATAGCGGACAGCAGGATCCACTCTGAGCACGCCCCGGCTTCGCGTCCCTCCGGGGCGTTTCATTTTTCAGCAGCACCCCCCTTTTGCTTCGCTCATGGCTACTGGATTGTGCGGAGCTGTTGATACCCGGCGCAATGGGGCTGCAATGATGCCATTTTGATGCCGTTCACGGTTAACCCGGCGTAAATCATTCCGACTCAACGTGCCGAAATCATTTCAACGGCACATGGCGGCACACATGAAAGCGCAGACTGGAATGACCTTGCAGGAAGCAACACGTGCAACAGGCACGGCGAAGTCTTCATTGCAATTCCGCTGGCTTGATGCGCCACGTTCCATCGGGACAGCGCGCACCGGACAGGCGGCCGGGCTTGAGTCGCCCGTTGCAGCCGCTGCGAAGGCCGATGCGCTGGACCATGCCAGCGAGCGGGTGGACGAGGCTTTGCAACTGGTGACCACGGAGCGGGTCCACGAGGTTTTGCAACAGGTGCTCCAACGGGCGATTCTGGCGGAACAGAAGGCATCTATCCTTGAGGCGACCCTCAAGGATATGACCGCGCAGCGTGACAAATGGGTATTGCAGGCGGATGATTGGAAGGAACAGGCGCAACGGCGCTGACGGCACCAGCGCAAGATTGCGCATCTGCGTCAAGTGTCGCACCTGCCCGCGTGTCATGTGGCGCTGGCTGCTCGACAGGGCTTTAACCATCGCCAAAGCGAATCCAGTGGAGGTTAAGACTCGTTAGGGATTGCCCCTCTAGACTGTTAGCGTTCGGGGATTGGGGCCCGTGGAGGTTGGGGGCTCAGGAATCCACTCCGAACACGCCCCGGTCGGTCTCACCCACCTCCGGGGCGTTTCATTTTCATCACGCACAAACAGGCCCGCCCGTCGACGCGCGGCACCTCTACCAAGCCGATTCCAGCGCGGGAGTCGGCAAAAATGAACCGGACGCGGCGACAGCGTAAGCGGGCGGTGGAACCGACGGGGATCGACTCAGCACGGCATGAGGTCGAGACGGCAGTCACCGCAGTGTTTTGCAAGGGGTGCACTGCCGGCGCTGCTGCTGGCAGCGGCGGTCGCCATTGCGGGTTGCGCAGGAGCGACTGTCGCCGATCACGTGCCAACCGCCATCGACGGCTTGCCCGACGCAGCTCCGCCTCGTCCCGGTGCCCCGTCCGCCTATCCCGCGGTGAATGAAGTGCCTTCCCCGCGCGACAACAAGGTGCTTACGAGCGAGGAGCAGTATAAGATTGAAGACGAATTGATCGCCGCGCGCAATCGCGTCTCGACGCTCAACGCCTCGAACGGCAAGCGCTAGATCAGTAGAGCCAATACCTATAGGGGGCGGCCCTCCCCAAGGGCGCCAATACGGGTGGCCTCGCGTTGGAGGGCTGCAGCCATGGGAGTACGGGCACGGGTCATAACCAGCGGGCCAACAGCTTCGGACCCAACGAGTTCCCTGCCATTCCCACCAGCGGCGACACCATGCTGTCTTTTAGATGGGGCTTTCAGCTGCAGCTCGCAGGTCCGGGAGCGGCAGCGCAAGTGAACGATCCGCTAGTTTAGCAGGCCAGTAGTGCCCAGAGTTATTAAAGCAACAGAAGCAGCGTACATTACTCTGCGCGTTTCAGGAACCCTTGGGCGTATCATTTTCTGACCGGTTGAGTCGCTGACGCATTTCTTTTCCGGTCTTGAAAAACGGTAGTGCCTTCGCAGAGATGGACACGGCTGCCCCTGTTCGGGGATTGCGTCCGTTGCGTGCCTCGCGCCGCCGCGCGGTAAACGCCCCGAAGCCTCGCAGCTCTACGCGGTCTCCCTGACGGAGAGCCCCGGTGATCTGCTCAAGGATGACATTGACGATCTTCTCGATATCTCGTTCGTAGAGATGCGGACACTGAGCCATCAGGCGCTTTACCAGCTCGGATTTGATCATGGCGTGCCCCGAGGTGAGAGTTCATTGGACCCAACTTTGGACCCAAACGCAACATAACGGGTCACAACGGCTCCTACAGCGGGCTCGGGCCCGTACTCCCGCTCCTCCACAGCAGAGAACGGGCAACACGCAACAAAAGGCTTTGATGCGCAACACGGCGGCGAGCTGTTTCCCGTCACCGATCAATCGCTCCCGTCGGAAGTTTCATGAGCTAGGTGAGCCTCAATGCTTGTCTTGAATCAATATTGTGACGATAATGTTGAAAAGGGTGCACTGCCAGCGGAAGCCGCTCGTTGATCGCGTTATCAAGATGCACAAGCTTCTCGGCCTGAAGAGCAAGGTCTACATCGACGACATGCGGGAGTGGTGCGGATGATGACGCCCGCCCCCCGCGAGGAACCATCGCGGCCAAAGCGCCGGCGTCGGCAGAAATACTCGACCGCGCCGCTGGCTCCCGACAATGACGCAAGCGCAAGCTATGGGCCCGCAATGCGGGCCTTGTCGCCGATGCAGCGTCGCTTCGTTCTGGAATTGCGGCACGGTCCGGCTGGATATGGCAGCGAAATACGCGCCCTGAAGGCTGCCGGCTATGGCAAGGGCAGCAACGAGAATACCCTCTACGTCATGGCCAACCACGTCCTGCACAATCCGAAGGTGCAGGACGCCCTGCGCGAGCTGGGCGGCAAGATCATTAGGGCCGAGGCCTTTGTCTCGATCAGGAACGTTTCCAAGATCGCCAACGATCTCACGCATAGGGATTGTCTGCGGGCCAACCTGGCGCTGATGGATCGCGGCGGGTTCGCGCCCGAGACCTTCCACAACATCATCGTGGAGCATAAGACCGATTACACGAAGCAAGCGCTTGAGGAGCTTGCCACCTTCCGCCGATTGGGAGTGGAACGAGCGCGGCTTGAGGAAATCTTCGGCCGCGACGGCCTCTATCATCTGGAGCAGCAGCTCGATGCCGGGCGGCCTAAACTGATTGAGGGCGAATGTGTTGAAACCGCTCCGGGCGGCTGAGCTGGACGACCTTGAGCGTGGCGCCCCCGATCCTGTCGCCCTGCGTGAGATCGCGCGCCGGTCGAACAGCACGAAGCAATACGGGCAACGGTTCTGGGCAATCGACCGCGTTAATTTGTATCCGAAGCAGATCGAGCTTCTTGAGCTTGGCGCCAACAAGCGCGAGCGGCTGTTCCGCTGTGCGAACCAGAGCGGTAAGAGTTTTGCGGCCTGCGTAGAAATCTCCTACCACCTTACTGGCCGCTATCCGGCGTGGTTCAAGGGGCACCGTTTCAGCAAGCCGATTGCGGCCTGGGTGTGCTCGGAAACGGCCATCTTGCTGCGCGACGTGATGCAGGCGCTGCTGTTCGGCCCGCCCGGTGATCCCGAGGCTTTGGGCAGCGGCACCGTCCCGCTCGATCTGATCGCCGACAAGCCCTCGCTCGCCCGCGGCATCACGGATGCCTACGACACCGTGCGTGTGCGGCATGTGAGCGGCGGCAATTCGACGGTCCGCTTCCGCAGCTATCAGGCCGGCCGCGAGGCCTTCCAAGGCGTCACCCTCGACCTGATCGTGTTCGATGAGGAGCCGCCGCCCGACGTGTATTCCGAGGGCATCACCCGCATCAGCGCTACCAACGGGCGTGCGCTGCTGGTCTATACGCCGATGGGCGGGCCCGGCGAGGTCACCCGCCGGTTCACGCAGGACGCTTCTCCGGACCGCGCCATCGTGAAGATGTCGCTCTACGACATCTGCGACCTGCCGGGCTCGCACATGACGCGGGAGATGGTCGAGGCCATCAAGCGCAACTGCCCGCCGCATGAGATGCGCACCCGCGTCTTCGGCGAGGACATGCTCGGCGAGGGCTCTATCTTCCCGGTTGACGAGGAAACAATCACCGAGCCGCCGCTCGTCCATGTGCCGCCGCATTGGTTCAAGATCTGGGGTTTGGATTTCGGGATAAGTCACGCCTTCGCTGCGGTGCTGCTGCTGCACGATGCGGACGCCGATGTCGTCCACGTCCATCATTGCATCCGGCTCAAGGGGCAGACGCCGTTGCAGCACGCGGTCCCGATGAAGGCGATTGGCGCCGATGTGGTGGTGGCCTATCCGCCGGATGGCGACAACCGCGAGATGGGGACCGGCGAGCCGCTGTCGAAGCTCTACCGCGACCAGAACCTGCGCATGTTGCCGCACTCCGCGACCTTCGAGGACGGCAGAGTCTCCACTGAGCGTGGTATCTTTGAAATGTGGCAGCGCATGACCACCGGCCGCTTCAAGGTGGCCAACACGCAGCAGATCTGGTTCGAGGAGTTCCGCGGCTATCACCGCAAGAACAACCAGATCGTGAAGCTGTATGATGATTTGATGTCGGCAACGAGGATCGGTGTCATGGCGCTGCGCTTTGCCAAGCAGGGGGGGCTCGGCCCCGGGCGTCCGCGCCCAAGGAGCAACGCCGAGCTAAACAGCCCCGAGGCCATTCGCCGGCGCTGTGACTTCGACCTGTTCAACCCGCACAGCGATTACGACTTGTTTGGGGGCCGCTGAGATGCGAGCGATCGGCCAGGCTTGGTGCGACCTCTACCATTGCGAGGCCAGCTTTTTCATCCGGGATTATGAGAACGCGCGAACGCTGATCGTACGATATGGGGACGGCTATGCCGGCCCTTGGCTGCCGCTCGTTGATGGACAGCGGCAGTTTGAGGCGGTCATCCCTCCGTATCGCACCGAGGACGAGCTCATTGCGCTGCTGCTCACGCCGCCGCTGCTGTCCAAGGAAACTGAGCACGTGAAGAACTTCCCGACTTGGGAGGCGGGCGCTCGGGGGTTTGGCTCGGAATATCTGGCTTGGCCGAAATCAGCACCCAAGCTGCCCGAGAACCCCACAGCAAACTGAGCGCGCTGCTTTGGGTGGGGCGCCGAGCAGGGTCTGAATTCCCTGTTTCTTGCTGTGGGTTGGATTGTGGGTAGATCCAGAAAAGGGCGAAAAGCCAAGAAATTTCAATGATACGATTGGGATCATCAATCCGAATTGGGGTTTGTACGCGAGCAGCCCGAGCAGAATTCCGGCGACGATCGACCGGCGGTCCAGCAGCACGAGTCCTCCACCCAGCAGCGCGGCGGTCAGAAACCCGTTATGGCCGTGCCCGATATTGACAAACACGGCAGGGAACGAGACTGCCAGCAGTAACCACAGCTTGTTGGGCGGTGTTTGCGCGGTCGGCACCCGGCCGCAAGACGCAGGGTTGCCCCGCAGGATCGCCCGGATCGACAGGAGATAGAGCAGCAGGCTCACCCCCTGCCACACCGCCAGCGCAATCGGATAAGACATCAGCGCCAGGCCGGCGGCGACGAACAGGAAGAAAGGCGGGTAGAGCCAGCCGTAGAACGGCGTCTTTTCACCGAAGATCGCCCGTTCGCGCTCACGATGCACGGCGGGATCGTAAGGGGCTGCCGGGTTTCCTTCGAGCACGAGCTGGCCGGCGGCATAGACGTTGGAGAAGTCGGTGCCGAGCGGACGGCCGGTGTAATCGCTGAGCCCGTCCGACGTAGCGATCAGATAACAGAGCCCCGCCAGCAGGCGAAAAGGACGGCGCCCGCAACCAGCCTGATCCGCTCGAGCGTCAGCCAGTCGCCCGTCTGCAGCGTTGCTAGCATGCGTCCCATGCGGTCTCCGGGGATCGCAATGTGCTATCAGCGCGGACTTAAGGGAGGGTTGAGCATCGCCGCCGGCTCCTCCCGGCAGCGGCGAAATCGGGGCGTGGAGGGCTGAGCGTCTCCGCCGGCTTGAGGCCCGCGCGAAGTTTCACCGCCGCGTGCAGCATCTTCTCTTGCCGGAGCAGGCCTCCCGCTTTAGGAGAGTGGCGCCCGAGCAGATCGGGCTCGTTGGGAGACCTGCATGGCCCTGCTGGCGCAATACCTCAAGCGCATCCAACCGTCCGCCACCATCGCGGTCACGGACAAGGCGCGCGCGCTCAAAGCCGCCGGCCGCGATGTCATCGGGCTGGGAGCAGGAGAGCCCGACTTCGACACGCCGGACAACATCAAGCGCGCCGCGATCAAGGCGATCGAGGGCGGCAAAGCCGCCAAGTATACGGCGGTCGACGGCATTCCGGAGCTCAAGGCCGCCATCGCGCGCAAGTTCAAGCGTGAGAACGGCCTCGACTACAAGCCGAGCCAGATCATTGTCGGAACCGGCGGCAAGCAGGTGCTGTTCAACGCTTTCCTCGCAACGCTCGATCCAGGCGACGAGGTCGTGATCGCGGCGCCGTACTGGGTAAGCTATCCGGATATGGTCCTGCTCGCAGGCGGCGAGCCGGTGGCGGTGCCGACGACTCTGGGATCGGGCTTCAAGATGGGGCCCGAGGCGCTGGAGCGCGCGATTACCCCGAAGACCAAGTGGGTGTTGCTCAACTCGCCGTCGAACCCCACGGGAGCCGCCTACACGCGCTCGGAGCTCAAGAAGCTGACCGACGTCCTCGTGCGCCATCGGCATGTCCTGGTCATGACCGACGACATGTACGAGCATCTGGTCTACGACGATTTCGAGTTCACCACGCCCGCGCAGATCGAGCCCAGGCTGTACGAACGCACCCTGACGGTGAATGGGGTCTCCAAGACCTATTGCATGACCGGCTGGCGCATCGGCTATGCGGGTGGGCCCGAGCCGCTGATCAAGGCGATGGCGATGATCCAATCGCAGTCGACCTCGAATCCGACCGCGGTGTCGCAGTGGGCGGCGGTCGAGGCGCTCGACGGGCCGCAGGACTTCATCGCCAGGCACAACGCGATCTTCAAGGAGCGCCGCGACCTCTGCGTGTCCATGCTCAACCAGGCGCGCGGGATCCAGTGTCCCAAGCCGGAGGGCGCGTTCTACGTCTACCCGTCGTGCGCCGGAACCATCGGGAGGACTGCCCCGACCGGTAAGGAGCTGGTCACCGACCAGGATTTCGTCAGCGAGCTTCTGGAGGCCGAAGGGGTAGCCGTGGTGCAGGGAACGCCGTTCGGCTTTGGTCCGGCGTTTCGCATCTCGTATGCGACCAGGACCGAGGACGTGGAGGAAGCCTGCCGCCGCATTCAACGTTTCTGCGGGAACCTGAAATAGCGCCTCTTGCCAATCCCCCCTCCCTCCTGAAACGATAGTCGCCAACGGTCGCGAACGGCCGCACCCGGATTACCTGGGAGGAGGAGGCGATATGGCAGAGAATGGCACACGAGCTACGGGTCCCCGGTGCATCGCGCTGGTGGGCCCGTTCCAGAGCGGCAAGACGACCCTGCTCGAAGCGATCCTTTCGCGTACCGGCGCGATCCAGCGCCAGGGAACGGTCGATGCCGGCAACACCGTAGGCGACGCCAGCAAGGAAGCGCGCCACCACAAGATGAGCGTCGAGATCTCCGCCGCGACCACAAGCTTCATGGGCGACGACTACACCTTCATTGATTGTCCGGGTTCCATTGAATTCGTGCACGAGATGCGCGCGGCGCTTCCCGCGGTCGATGCCGCGGTCGTGGTCTGCGAGCTCGACGAAAAGAAGGTGGCGCAGTTGCACCTCATCCTGCGCGAGCTTGAAGACCGCAAGATCCCGCGCTTTCTGTTTCTCAACAAGATCGACAAGGCGGACGCGACCATCCATGACGTGCTCGCCCTGTTGCAGCCGGCCTCCCGAAGCAAGCTGCTGTTGCGGCAAATTCCGACATTTTCCGGCGAGGCGGTCAGCGGTTTCGTCGATCTCGCCCTCGAGCGGGCATTCGTCTACCGCGAGCATGCGCGCTCGGAAGTGGTTCCGCTGGAGGGAGACGCCCTCGACCGCGAGAAGACGGCGCGTTTCTCCATGCTCGAGACGCTTGCCGACCACGACGACCAGCTCATGGAGCAGCTGCTCGAGGACATCCAGCCGCCGCGTGACAAGATCTTCGATGACCTTTCCAAGGAGTTGCGCGAAAGCCTGGTATGCCCCGTGCTGCTCGGGTCGGCACCGCGCACCAACGGTGTGCTGCGCCTGATGAAGGCGTTGCGCCATGAGTCTCCTGGGGTGGCCGATACCGCCAAGCGCCTCGGCCTCAAAGCGGGCAATGATGCGGTCGCCTATGTAATGAAGACGCTGCACACGGCACACGGCGGCAAGATGTCGATTGTCCGCGTGCTCAATGGCCAGGTCGCCGACAGCGCCATCTTTGTCACGCCCGAGCGCGACGCCGGCCGGGTTGCTGGCGTGTTCAAGCTTCTCGGCCAGACCACCGAGAAGCGCGGCGCCGCGCAAACTGGCGAGACCGTGGCGCTCGCCAAGCTTGATCACGCCAACACCGGGGATACGCTCACCGCCGGCAAGCAGGCGCATCCGCCGCTGGCGGAGGTTCGGCCTTATCCACCCGTGCTCGCCATGGCAGTCGCCAGCAAGGAACGCAAGGACGATGTCAAGCTCGGCCAGGCGTTGAACAAGCTGCTTGAGGAGGATCCATCGATCAGCGTCGAGCACAATGCGGAAGCGCATGAAGTGGTGTTGCGGGGTCAGGGCGAGATGCAGCTGCGCGTAGCAACCGAGCGGCTGGCCGACCGTTTCGGCGTTGCCACCCTCTCGCATAAGCCGACGGTCGGATACCGGGAGACCATCAAGAAGGGAATTGTCCAGCGCGGCCGTCACAAAAAGCAGTCGGGCGGTCACGGCCAGTACGGCGATGTGGTGCTCGACATCAAGCCGCTGCCGCGCGGATCCGGATTCACCTTCACGGAGGAGATCAAGGGCGGCGTGGTGCCGCGCAACTACATCCCCTCGGTCGAGGAGGGCGTCCTCGACGCGCTCAAGCACGGGCCGCTCGGCTTCCCGGTCGTGGATATCGCCGCCAAGCTGATCGACGGCTCCTATCACACCGTCGATTCGTCGGACATGGCGTTTCAGCTTGCCGGCCGGCTGGCCATACATGATGGGCTGCCGCAGTGCCATCCTGTGCTGCTCGAGCCCATCTATCAGGTGGAGATCGTGTGCCCGTCGGAGGCCACGGCCAAGATGAACGCCCTGATGTCCGGCCGGCGCGGTCAGATACTCGGCTTCGATACCCGCGAGGGCTGGGAAGGATGGGATATCGTGCGGCTGCAGATGCCGGAGGCGGAGATCGGCGACTTGATCGTGGAGGTGCGCTCGGCGACCGCCGGCGTGGGCAGCTTCACCTTCAAGTTCGACCACATGGCCGAGCTCTCCGGCCGGACCGCCGATCAGATCGTGGCGGCCCGAAAGTCGGCTGCGGCCTGATTAGTAGGTTCAGGGATCGCTTGGTCTGGTCCATCACGGGCGGCTGCCACAGCTGTGACTTGCCCGTGATGGCGTGCCGTCCTATTGGTCAAGAGGAGGCAAGTCAGGAGGTGGTGCCATGCGCGTCTGCCGCCGTCGCGAATGGGAAATCCCCGAACGGCTCGCTACCCCCGAGGACCTGTTCTTCGACCGCCGCGCCTTTCTCGCGGCGACCGGTGCAGCCACCCTTTCACTGTCTTCCAAGGCGGCCCTCGCGCAACGCATCAGCGACCTGCCGGAGCCGACCAGAGACCTCTATCCGGCAACGCGCAACGAGAGGTTCACGCTCGATCGTCCGGTCACCGACGAGAAGATCAATACCAGCTACAACAATTTCTACGAATTCGGTTCAAGCAAGAACGTGGTGAAGGCGGCACAAGCTCTCAAGCTGCGGCCGTGGACGATCAAGATCGATGGTATGGTGGAAAAGGCGCAGGAAATCGGCCTCGACGACCTGATCGGCAAAATGACACTCGAGGAGCGGCTGTATCGCCACCGCTGCGTTGAAGGATGGTCGATGGCGATTCCCTGGACCGGTTTCCCCTTTGCCCGGCTGCTGGAGCTGGCGCGGCCCCTGTCGTCGGCGAAATATGTGCGCATGGAGACTTTCCTGGAACCCTCGATCGCGCCCGGCCAGCGCCAGACCTGGTATCCATGGCCCTATGTAGAAGGTCTCACCATTGCAGAGGCGAGCAACGAGCTCGCTTTCCTCGTTACCGGTGCCTATGGCAAGCCGGTGTCGAAGCAGCAGGGGGCGCCGCTGCGCCTCGCGGTGCCGTGGAAATACGGCTTCAAGTCGATCAAGTCGATCGTGCGCTTCAATTTCACCGATCAGCGGCCCAAGAGCTATTGGGAGGCGCTGCAGGCAGCCGAGTATGGCTTCTGGGCGAACGTCAATCCGCAGGTGGCGCATCCGCGCTGGAGCCAGGCGACGGAGGAGCTGATCGGACTGAACGAGCGCCGCCCCACGCTGTTGTTCAATGGCTATGGAGAGCTTGTCGCCGATCTTTACAAGGGCCTGGAGAAAGAGCGGCTTTGGGCGTAGCAGGCTGCTTCATTTGCCGGGGCCTCCGGCAGGCACCAGCAGATTGATCCAGTAGCAGCTCTCCTTTTTGACCGCCACGGTAGGTCCCCACGCGACGTCGCCGCCCACATCGGGCATCTCAAATCCGAGCTTCAGATTGTCGGAAGTTGGTTCCCTCGTGTTGAGGGCGGCAACGCCGACCGATGGTTTCCACTTGAAGACGGCATTGGTCTTCGGATCGGACACGACGAAGGTGAGGGATTTCTGATAAAGCGCCAGCGCGCGGTTGCGCAGGCCAATCAGTGCATCGGTGGAGCTTAGCAGCTTGCCCGAGCTGCCGACATCGGCGATCGGGTTTGGGGACCAGCCCGGCAGCGGCGATCCGGTCGGGGTCACCGGCAGGATGAGGAAGCGCACTGCGTCCGGGCTGCGCTTGGCTTCCTCCTCGCACTCGGCCATCGCCTGGACGATCCAGCCGTATTCCGCAGAGCTGTCGCTGCCGGGATCCGTAGCAGCCGTTTCGGTAGGCGCTTGCGTGCCCGCCTGCCGCACGGGGGTGTGGTGAAGCACCTGGGTGTCGAGTGCGATTACCCCGCCGATCAGCAGAATCGTCAGCAGCGCTGAAACGGTCGCAACCGGATTTGGCTGGTTCGAAATGCGGCAATTCGGGCAGACTGGAGCGAAATAGGAGAGGGGGGCGCCACAGCTCCGGCATTCGCCGCGAGGAAATTCGGGCATCATGCAACGGGCTCCGGAGAATCGCGCCGGAACACTACCCGATCGGAGTACCCGGTTCGAGGCGTACTCCGTCTAACTGCTGTCACCGGCCTCCGCTTCGGCCAATCGGCTGCGCCAATCCCTTCGACTTCGCACGAGCGAGAGCGCCGCCAGCAGCAGCAGGCCGGCACAGATGATGAGCAGCGCGACTGCGATCGGGCGCTGAAAGAAAATGGCCCAGTTTCCATTGGACATGATCAGCGATTGACGCAGGCTCATCTCGAGGGTCGGCGAGATCACGAGGCCGAGCACCAGCGGGGCCGGATCGAGGCCAAATTTGCGCATGCCATAGCCGATCACCCCCATGATCAGCATGATCCACACATCCACGATCGAATGATTCACCTCGTAGACGCCGATGATGCAAAACATGATCACGAGCGGATAGAGATAGGAATAGGGTATCCGCAATACGTTCACGAAAATGCCCACCAGCGGCAGGTTGAGCGCAAGCAGCATCAGGTTGCCGACATACATCGAGGCGACGAAACCCCAGAAGATATCGGGATGCTCGTTGACCAGGGTGGGGCCCGGCGGGACGCCGTGGATCATCAGCGCGGCAAGCAGCACGGCGGTGATCGGTCCGGTCGGCAGGCCGAGCGCGAGCATGGGCACGAAGGCGCCGGTCGAGGCGGCATTGTTCGCAGATTCCGGGCCGGCAACGCCGGCGACGGCCCCCTTGCCGAATTGCTCGGGATGCCGCGAGAACCGCCGCTCGACCGCATAGGAGAGGAAACTCGAGATGATGTGCGCCGAGCCCGGCGTCAGTCCGATCAGAAACCCGAGCACCGAGCCGCGCGCAATCGGCATTGCCGATTCGCGCCACTCCTCACGGCTGGGCAACAGCTGGCGCAGCCGCGGCGCGATTACGTCGCGGACCGCTGTCGCCGAGGGAGTGGAGAGGATCTCGCCCAGTCCGAACAGGCCGACCGCGACCGGCACGATACCGATCCCGTCGCCAAGCTCGGCGATATCGAAGGAATAGCGGAAGTGCCCGGTCATGTTGTCGATGCCGATAGTGCCGAGCAGGATGCCGAGGCATGCCATCAGGAGCGTGCGCGGCAGCGAGGTCGAGGACATGTAGGCGAGAAAGATCAGGCCAAGCACCAGCAGCGCAGTGTACTCCGGCGGCCCGAAGCGCAGCGCAAAGGAAGCGAGCGGTGGAGCGATCAGGGTGAGCATGATCACGCCGAAGGTGCCCGCGATCCATGAGCCGACGGCGGCGATGCAAAGGGCGGCGCCCGCGCGACCCTTCTGCGCCATGGCGTAACCGTCAATGCACGTCATGACCGAAGAGGCTTCGCCGGGAATTCGCATCAGGATCGAGGTGGTCGAGCCGCCATATTGCGAGCCATAGTAGATGCCGGCGAGCATCACGACCGATTTGGTCGTGTCGAGCCCGAAGGTTGCGGGCAACAAGATGCTGATCCCGGAAAGCGGGCCGATGCCGGGCAAAACGCCGACCACCGTGCCCACCAGGCATCCCAGGAAGGCGTACCACAACACGCCGGGTTGCAGAGCGACCGAGAAGCCGAGCAGCAGGCTTTCCATGGCTCAAAATCCGAAGACGCCCTGCTCAAGCGGCGTCTTGAGGGCAACAGCGAACAGCAGATAGGTGAGCGCCACCACGCCCAGGCTGAACGCTGCCGCGGGAACGAGACCGCGGCGCTCGACTCCGAAGATCAGCACGAACAGGAGGAGAGTCATGGTGCGGAGGAAGCCGGCGGTCTGATAGAGCGAAACGGCGAGTGCCGTGACCGCGGTGACGCGCAGCGCATGCGGCAGATCCTGCCATGATATGTCGGCGAGCGGCGCGCTGTCGCCCGCGCGCAGAACGAGCATGAGCCCGAACGCAATGAGCAGGCTCGCGAGCAGCTTTGGCATCATTCCGGCGCCCGGAAACGACAGCGAGCCGACGGGCAGATCGCCGCTCAACCCTATGACGAGAAGCCCGAAGGCGGCGAGCACGCCGCCGGCAACGTGATCGATGCGCAGAGTCAAGATCGCTCCTAGTTTGAGTGAGGCGCCTCGTGCATTGTCCGGGTTTTCATATCAAACTGTAATCGGCGCATCCATGAAAAGTCCGCAGTGCGCCTGACCGACCATGACGGAGGACAAGCATGCCGGCCTATTGGATTGCGCGCTCGAAAGTCAACGACCCCGTCGAATACAAGAAATACACCGATCTTGTTCCCGGCATCATCGCCAAGCATGGCGGCAAGGTGCTTGCGCGCGGCGGCCGCTATCGGATCATGGAAGGCCCGGACAAGTTCCACCGCTTCGTCGTCATCGAATTTCCGACCTTCGAGCAGGGCGTCGCCTGCTTCACCTCGCCCGAGTATGATGCGGCTGCGGCGTTCCGCCGCGCGGGCGCGGGCGAAGTCGAGACCATCATGGTGGAAGGCGGCGACGCGACACGCTAAACGCGTCTTTGGCTCTGGCACCCACACGCCGTTTATCTATAAGATGCGCCTGAAAGCCAGAGCAGGCAAAAACGGGAGGAACGATGATGCCCTATGGTGCGAAATGCGGCTCGCTCGCGTGTGCCGGATCGCGCGCAGTCCTGGCGCTGCTGGCTGGTGCGCTGCTCGCCGCCCCGGCGGCGGCGCAATCGGGCGAGCCGATCAAGATCGGGTACAGCATGGCGATGACCGGCGGGCTTGGCCCGAACGGCAAGTCTGCCCTGCTCGCCCAGAAAATCTGGGAGGAGGACATCAACGCCAAGGGCGGATTGCTCGGCCGTCCGGTCAAGCTCATCTATTACGATGATCAGACCAATCCGGCGACGGTGCCGGGCATCTACACCAAGCTTCTCGACGTCGACAAGGTCGATCTCATCATCGGCGGCTATGGCACCAACATGCTGGCTCCCGCCATGCCGGTCGTGATGCAGCGGGGCAAGGTGTTTATCGGGCTGCTTGGCCTGGGCGTGAACACCGAGTTCAAATATCCGAAGTACTTCGTCATGATCCCGTCGGGTCCGGATCCGAAGCCGGCATTCACGCAGGGATTCTTCGATCTGGCGATGGCGCAGGATCCGAAGCCGAAGACGGTCGCGATTGTCGCGGCGGACGCGGAATTCTCCGCCAATGCCTCCGACGGCGCGCGCGAGAACGCAAAGAAGGCCGGGCTCAACATCGTCTATGACAAGAAATATCCGCCCGCGACCACCGACTTCGCTCCGATCGTGCGCGCGATCGCGGCCACCAATCCGGATCTCGTCAATATCAATTCCTATCCGCCCGATTCGGTGGGCATGGTACGCGCCGTGAACGAGATCGGGCTGAAACCGAAGATGATCGGCGGCGGCATGGTCGGTCTGCAGAATACGGCGCTGAAGGCCCAGCTCGGCCCGTTGCTCAATGGCATCGTGAATTACGATTTCTGGTTGCCGGTGCCGAAGATGATGTTCCCGGGTGTCGAAGATCTGATGAAGAAGTACCAGGCGCGCGCTCCGTCGGAAGGGGTCGATGTGCTCGGCTACTACATGGCGCCGCAGGCCTACGCGCAGCTGCAGGTGCTCGCGCAGGCGGTGGAAGCCACCAAGAGCCTCAACGATGACAAGATCGCCGGCAACATGCACAGCGGCACGTTCAAAACCGTGCTCGGCGACGTGAAGTTCGCCGAGAGCGGCGAATGGGCGCAGTCGCGCGTGCTGCAGATCCAGTTCCAGAACGTCAAAGGCAACGATCCCGCCCAGTTCAAGGAGATGGGGACGCAGATCGTCCTGACTCCGACGGAGTATGCCTCGGGCAAGTTGATCTACCCCTACGAGAAAGCGAAATAAGGCTCTTCGGTCGTAGCCCGGATTGCGCGAGCGCAACCCGGGCTACGTCACAGCCCCAGATAAAACTTCCGGATCAGCTCGTTGTTGTTGAGCTCGTCCGATGAGCGGCCCTCGAATGCGATCTGGCCGTGCACGATGACATAGCCGCGGTCGGCGATGCGCAGTGCCTGCGGAAAATTCTGCTCAGCCATTAGCACGGTGAGCTGATACTTGTCCTTGAGCTCCTTGATCTTGTCGATGGTGCGGCTGACCAGCACCGGCGCGAGACCGACGGACGGCTCGTCGATCAGGATGATGCGGGGAGCGAGCATCAGCGCGCGTGCGAGCGCGAGCATCTGCTGCTCGCCGCCGCTCATGGAGCCTGCGAGCTGGCGGCGGCGCTCGGCCAGCCGCGGGAAGCACTCGTAGCAGAAATCCAGGTTCGATCTCAGGGCCGCGCGCGCCTTGCGGCGGAACGCTCCCAGCAGGAGGTTCTCCTCCACGGTGAGGCGCGCGAACAGGCGACGGCCTTCCGGGACCAGCGCGATGCCGAGGTCCACGATCTGCTCGGTGGTGCGTCCGATGAGCTCGTGCCTATCGCCGTCGATGTCGACCGTGATGCGGCCCGCGCGCGGACGCACGATGCCCATGACGCATTTCATCAACGTGCTCTTGCCGTTGCCGTTGGTGCCGAGCAGCACCACGGTCTCCCCGCCATTGACGCTCAGCGACACGTCCTCGAGCACGCGCACGGCGCCATAGGCGGCGTCGATCTTCTCGATGGTGAGGCTACTGGCCAAGATACGCCCTCTCCACCGCCGGATCGCGGATGACCTGGTCCGGCTGCCCGTCGGCGATCTTCTTGCCCGAGACCAGCACCACCAGCCGCTGCGAGAAGCGCATGACGGCGCGCATGATGTGCTCAATCAGGATGATGGTGATGCCGCCCTCGTTGAGCCGGATCAGCAGGCCGACGATGTCGTCGACTTCCGACTGCGAGAGCCCGGCCATGGCCTCGTCGGCAATGAGCAGCTTGGGCTCGGCGGCCATGGCGCGGGCCAGCTCGAGCTTGCGCATCTCGACCTGCGTGAGATCGCGCGGAAGCTTGGCCCCCTTGGCGGAGAGGCCGACCAGCGTCAGCAGCTCCGCGCAGCGTGCATCGAGCTCGAACGGCTTGAGCGCAGGGGAGCGCCGCGCATTGACCGTATAGAGCAGCGGCACGCGCAGATTGTCGGCGACGGTGAGGGTGGCGAACGGACGCGGAAGCTGGAAGCTGCGAGCGAGACCGCGGCGCGTGCGCTCATGGGTCAGCAGCCCGTCGATTTTCTCGCCGGCGAAGCGCACCATCCCGGTCTCGTTGACGAGCGTGCCGCAGATGCAATTGACCAGCGTCGATTTGCCTGAACCATTAGGCCCGATGAGGCCGACGCGTTCGCCCTCGGCGACGGCGAGATCGATCTCGTCGAGCGCAACAAAGCCGCCGAAGCGCTTGCTCAAGCCCGTCACTTCGAGCAGCGGCATCACTTCTCCCTCCGGCGCAGCCGATCCCGCACCCGCCCGACGATTCCGTTCGGCGCAATGATCACGAAGCCGACCAGGAGTAGCCCGACAATGAGCAGGTTGACGGCGGACGAGATGGTGACGGTCGCAATCTGCTGCAGCGAGCCGAGCAGGACCGCCCCGATCAGCGGTCCCACCCAGCTCGTGGTGCCGCCGATCATCGGCATGGCAATCGAGTTGACGGCGTATTCGAGCCCGAAGGCGGACGACGGCTGCAGATAGCCGATGTAATAAGGAAACGGCGCCCCCGCCATTCCCATCAGCGCGCCGGAGAGCGTGGTTGCGACCAGCTTGAGCCGCAAGGTGGGCACGCCCGACGCCTCCGCGGCGAGCTCATCGTCGCGAATGGTGGCAAAGCCATAGCCGAGCTGGGAGCGCTCGATGCCGCGCGCGCAGGCCAGCGCGAGCACCACCAGCGAAAGCATCAGCAGGAAGAGATACTGGATGTAAGGGCCGATGGGCGCAATTTCATTGGGCCGGATGATGTAGGCGCCGCGCGAGCCGCCGACGTAATCCCAGTTCACCACGAAAGTCGCCAGCACGACCGCAAGCGCCAGCGTGGCGATGGCAAAGAATGCGCCGCGCAGCCGCAGCGTGAGATAGCCCATGCCGAGACCGACGACGCCCGACACGACTCCGCCGATCAGAATGAGCACCGGAATCGGCAGCGGATTGAGCTTGTGGAAGAAGACGGTTGAGTAGGCGCCCATGGCGAAGAAGGCCGCGGAGCCGAAATTCACATAGCCGGTATAGCCGCCAAGGATATTCCAGGCGGTCGCCAGCACGACGAATTGCAATACCGTGTAGCCGGCAAAGAACACATAATCGTTGTTGACCAACCGGGCACCGAAGAAGACGGCGACTGCCACCACTGCCGAGACCAGCAGGAACATCCCGTTTTGCACGATCGGCTATCCTGGGAGCGAAACGATGCTGGACATGCTTTTAGCGCCCGAGCAGCCCTGCCGGACGAAAGGCAAGCGTGAGCAGCAGGAGGCCGAACGCCACCGCCGGCGCCCAGGACGGCCCGTAGAACGTCGAGGTGAAGCTCTCGACAATGCCGAGCAGCATGGCGCCGATCACCGTGCCCGGCAGGCTGCCGAGGCCTCCGAGCACGCAGAT
>Ga0306926_10000120_pt1 | contig 61154 bp, 48 predicted proteins | sample flu12Cox44000178_FD_203759 | JGI IMG/M metagenome (GOLD analysis project Ga0306926, IMG submission 203759) | Lab enrichment of tropical soil microbial communities from Luquillo Experimental Forest, Puerto Rico - flux8day.12C.oxic.44.000.178 (v2)... | ecosystem: Environmental > Terrestrial >... | reverse complement strand
CTTCTTATGCCTGTTTGTTTTTGCTAGCTTCCTATTTGCACAGAACCCGATCCCGCCGCAGACTCCGAAATCCGTTGCCGATCGCCTCGCCGCGCAGACTGCCCTTTTCGAAGAACAGTACGAATCCGATCTCAAGTACTTCCCCGAGCGCGCTACTGCGTTCGGCGACTATCGCTACAACGACAAGCTCGCCGACTACTCACTGGAGGCAATTGCGCAGCGCAACAAAACCAACCAGGAATTCCTGGTCCGCCTTCAGGCCATCGACACCACCGGCTTCGGCGACCAGGACCAGCTCTCGCGCGACCTGATGGTGCGCGTCCTGCAGCAACGCATCATCGACTACAACCTGAAAGACTACGAGATGCCGATCAACCAGCAGAACGGCATTCACACCAACCTCGCGGACATGCCGAACGCCATGCCGTTCACGACGGTGAAGCAGTACGAGGATTACATCGCGCGGCTGCACCAGATTCCGCGGGTGTTGAGCCAGACCGAGGAAGTGCTGCGCGCTGGCATGAAAGACCATCTCTTGCCGGTACGGTTCCTGCTGGAGAAGATTCCCATGCAAGGTGAGGGCATCATCACGGCTAACCCGTTCTTGCAGCCGACCAAGAAGTATCCGGCGAGCATTCCACCGGAAGAGCAGAAGCGCCTCACGCAACAGATCAGCGACGCAATTAACAGCGACGTGATTCCGGCCTACAAGCAGTTCGCCAACTTCGTGAAGACCGAATACGCTCCGGCGGGACGGACCACGCTTTCCGTCACGTCGTTGCCGGATGGCGAGAAGCGCTACGAAAACGCCATTTACGCGCGCACGACAACGCACCTCAGCCCAGACGAGATACATCAGATTGGACTGCGCGAGATCGACCGCATCGAGGCCGAGATGCTGGTCATCGCTAAAAAGGAAGGCTTCGCTGACCTTGCTTCGTTCCGGGCTTCGCTGAAGACGAATCCTAAGTACCAGCCAACTTCTGCGGAGCAGATCCTCGACGACTTCCGCAAGTACATCGCACAGATGGAGCCGAAGCTGCCGCAACTGTTTACCCTGCTGCCGAAGTCGCCCGTCACGGTGGAAGCGATTCCGCCGTTCCAGGCGTCTGCCGCAACCCATTACGTCACCGGAACGCCTGACGGCAAACGGCCCGGTCGCGTCGTGGTCGCCACCTCCAACTTCGCCGAGCGCTCGCTGGTGGACAACGAGGCGGTTGCGTATCACGAGGGAGTTCCAGGGCACCACATGCAGCTCTCGGTGCAACAGCAGCTCACCGGGCTGCCGAAGTTCCGGCAGCACGGATTAGGCTTCAACGCCTATAGCGAGGGCTGGGCCCTGTACGCCGAGCAGTTGGGCAAAGAGGTTGGTTTCTACCAGGACCCCGTGTCGGATTACGGGCGGCTCTCGTCGGAGCTCTTCCGCGCGGTGCGTCTGGTGGTGGACACGGGAATTCACTCGAAAGGTTGGAGCCGCGAGCAGGTGGTAGAGTTCATGCGCAAGTCGGGCGCAGTGGACGAGCCGACCATCCAGTCCGAAACCGACCGTTACATTGCCTGGCCGGCGCAGGCCCTGAGTTACAAGCTCGGGCAGCTCAAAATCAGCGCACTTCGCCAGCGCGCGCAAAAAGAGCTAGGCCCCAACTTCGACATCCGGACGTTCCACGACGAGATTCTCAACGGTGGGGCGTTGCCGCTGGACATGCTGGAAGCTCGCATCGACAAGTGGATCGCGCAGCAGAAGACGAACGCAAGGCCAGCGGGCAAGTAGGCAGGATTCGCATATTACCAGGCGAGTGACTTCCTCAGCTCCATTTCCAGATCATCGACGATCTATTGTCTGCTGGCCATTAAGTAGACCCGGGCTGTCCGATCTCCCTTGAGGCACCTGTCCTAGTGGCACAAAGGGCAATTGCCGCACTCGGTTTTTCTTCTTCACGCTAGCGTTCGCGCTACACGGCGGACCGTTGGTACTTCTGGTCAGACTGCAGTTCGACGAACACCCGATTGGCACTCGTTCCACCGAGACAAGTAGAGCCGGTCAGGAAAGGGACAATCAACTCTGTTGTTTCGTCAGAGCTGGAGCTTCCAGTCGAGATCGAGGCTGCCCGGGCGGTTCCCTGCCCATCGCAAGGTGCTCCCAAAACTGGGCCTCGCGTTATGCCTCGCCGAGACTCTGTCTGCGCGGGGCGACGGTGACAAAAATCGCACTTGACGCCAAGGATGACAAGTCGATGACCTTGGCTTGCAGTCTGCCGTATGCCCTTCTACACAACGCCGGTGCTGCTCTCACACACGTAGAAACACGGCGGGTCGTATAGCCGTTGTAGGCTCTACCGGTTCTCCTACCTGCGCCTTTTATTGCCAGCTACTAGAAGTTGCGTGGGGTGTAGCCCTCACTCCAGAAACTCCACCCTCCCCGAGAGCATCTAAAAATTAGGTGTCTATATGAAGCGTTCCTGGTTCGTGACAATTTGCTTGATTGCGGTGGCGGCTACTTCTGCTGTCGCTGCGCCCAATCCTAGTGCTACGAAGGTGCCGGCGTTTCCGGACACTCTGGCGAATGCGCGCTACGTCTACGTGGCCTCCTATGACGGAGATCAGTTCAATCCGAATCTGCTTCCCGAGGATCAGACCGCGATTGTCGCCGTGCAGAATGCGATTCAGGAGTGGGGTAGACTGATCATTGTGTATCAGCCTTCTGAAGCCGACATGGTCATCTTGGTGACGAGCCGCCCTTCCGAAGATTTGCTGGCGGTGTACGACGCACGCCCGTGGCCCGGTGGCAATTTTCTCTGGCGCGTCATGGGACGCAATGGTCTCCAGTCTGCCGAAACACCGCTCGTTATGGAATTTGAAAAAGGGTTCGAGAGCGTACAGAGGCATTCTAAGTAAGTAACCTACCTGGCTGTCGTCTCGCCGTGCTCTTCAGGATTGGCGTTACCCCTTCATCTGGAGCGGGTCGAAAACGTACGACTGCATGCCGCGCTTTCTGCTTGCGCTTTGCTCGCCTGTGCATGGCCTTCTCGAGTCATTCGGCCCCTCCGCAATTTGCCCATAGAGCCGGCTCGCCCTCGGCTGTTTGCTCTCTTGTCGTCGGCTCGGCGTCGGCCCATCCTGACATAACCCTTCCAGCAACCACTGAGTTGGGTGCGGTGAGCCGTCGAAGGATCGGGGGAGGTCACGGCGGTTCCCCGCCTGTCATCGCACAGTTACCGTACATCCACAGACTGGTGCTGGGTTCTGTGCCGAGTCATCTGCTCGGTCATTTCCGTCTCGCACGCGCCAGCAATGTACCGTCAATTACCTTTGTGGGCGCTTGGTAGCTGTCGTCGTCGTTGCTCCGGCTGCCTCCGCGAGTGCCCCAGTTCCTCCGGCGCGCTCCAGCAGGAGGCCATTGTGCCAGGAGATCGCTAACAACTGGTCTTGATATCCCATGACGGCACGGATTGAGAACGTCGCCTCCGGACTCTGCTTCCATGTCTTTCCGTTATCGGCACTCTCGAATATGGAATGCGCATCCATCGCCGTCGCCAGCAGTCGCCGCAGCGTCGGATCATACTTCACCGCGAGCACATGCTTCGACGGCAACCCGTTCATCACATGCATCCAAGTCTGTCCGCTATCAATCGACCTCAGCGCACCTTCGCGGGTGGCCATCCACAGAGATCCGTCCGGCGTCATGGTGAAGTTGTACAAACCGGTCACATACTTAGGAGGCGTGATCTCGGTCCAGGTCCGACCTGCATCGTGCGAGATGAAGGCGTGCTTGATCGTGGCCAGGGTGAGTGTGCCGTCCGGGTAATCGTTCGCGGCAACAAAATCGCTCTCGCCCTCCACCGGTGTGCCCCGCCACTTCTTGCCTCCGTCGACGCTGATGAACAATCCCTCATTCGTCGCGGCGTAGCAAGCCTTGTCGGTGATCTGAATCGACCTCACACGTGGCGCAATGGAAATCGGAATCGGCACTTCCACGGCAGCCTTCTTTGCGGCGCGGGCTGCCGTGTTCTTGCCCGCCGCCGTCGTGGATCGCGTAACCGACTTCACCGGCGCAGGCGGCTCTTCCTTCTTCTGCCACTCGGGAACGGGCCCGTTATACATCGCGGCCGGCTGCCACCCACTGATCAGTGACGTCAGGAAGAAGATGCCGTGGTTGGTGCCAGCATAGATCACCCCGTTGTCGGCCTGCTGCAGGCTGAGAATGTCGCGATCCCCAAGCCCGCGGCTAACCTGGATCCAGGTCTTGCCAACGTCGTCTGTGGTAAACAATCCGCCATGTACCTTGTCGTTGACAATACCTACATACAGCCGGTTTGGGTCCTTACGGTCGGAAATGACCGCTCCCACCATGCGGTGAGAGAAGCCGTGGTTCGAAGCCTGATATTTCGCGAAGCCGTCGTTGCTCGCCAGAACTCCACCGCGGTCAGTCGCTAGCAACACGTGCTCGGCGTTGCGCGGATCAATCAGTACGTCATTCACGATCACGTCGGGCGAAGTCACGAGCGACCACCGCAAGCCACCGTCCATTGTCTTCCACAGGCCGCCGGTTGTTCCGGCATACACAATCGAAGGTCGCATCGGGTCTTGCTTCAACACGCGCGTACGGATGGCCGAGTGTGGCATCCCCTGCACGCGATGGAACAGCTCGGCGGCGTTGTCGCTCTTGTAAATTCCCGAGCATGCACTGGCGTACACCCGCGACGGGGTCTTCGGATCGACAATTATGCTGAACACGTCAGAGTCGTCGAGCATGCCGTCATGAATGCTCTTCCAGGTCTGTCCGCCGTTGGAGGTCTTCCACGCCAGGTGCCGCGTGCCCGCGTACACGACGTTCGGATCCAGTGGGTCGATTGCGACCGACACGAAGTTCTTCATGATGGAATAGTTCGGGGTCACCTCGGGGTTCTCCGGCGTCATCCGCACCCAGGTCTTGCCGCCGTCCTGCGAGCGAAACACGCCGTCAAGGGCCCCGATTACTAGGACGTTGTGATCGCTGGCCGCCATAGCCAGGGCGCGGATCGACTTTCCATGCGCTCCGGGCAGTGCCTTCCACGTTGCGCCGCCGTCATCGGTGCGGAACACCTCGCCCTCGTCATCGTGGTACAGGTTCCATCCCGCAGCGTAAATAATGTTGGTATTCGTGGGATCGAAAATGATGTGGTCGATTACTAGGTCGTCGCCGGCGCCGAGGTGTGCGAATGTGGCCCAGGTATTGCCGCCATCGCGAGAAACGAAGATCTGCGCTGCGCTGGTCCCCAGCAAAATGTGGCTAGGATCGCTGGGATCATAAGCCAGGCTGCGTACGTTGCCGCCATCAGGACCGATCAGGCTCCAACTGGGACCAGGCGCCGCGGCTACGGTTTGCGTCACCAGCGCTACTCCCACGATACCCACAATTCCGGCCAGAACGAGTTTCTTCGTTACCACGCTTATTTCTCCCATCATGAATTCAGTTTCTGGGGCCGCTTGCAAATTAAACGCTGCACTGCCTTGAGGATGGTCGTCAACCCAAAACGTCATTGGTTTGGTTACGAAGGTATATTTATTGAAACATCGATACAATCTTGTAAGTTGAAGACGGGCGTTTCGCGAACTGCAATTGAGCAGGAGTTTTTTTGAATGCCAGTTCTGGCGAGTAGCGTCAAGTCTACTTCGTTACAAGACGCGGTGCCCCACTCGCGCAATGGCCTCGTTCCATAGCTGCATTTCATCAATTAGGATTAGCGATACTGCATGGCTTCTATAGTGACGGGATAATGCAGCAATGCACTTGCAACGCCCGCATCCGTCACCGTGCCTCGCGCTCGCCGGCGTGACAGGAGCTGGGGCTGGAACCGGCTGCGTGGCTTGTAAAGAGTCCGGTCCACCGATTTGCGGCCACAGAATTTGGCCTTCCCGGCAGACGCATTGCCGACTGATTCTAGTAAAGCTCTCAACAATCTTGAAAGACGGTGGGTCTTCTAAGTAATTCTATATAGGTTGTCTCATCGAACTCTCCTTCTCGCCTAGGAGTGAGACGGATTAAGTGATTCTGTGGGGCTGCGCCAAGCGACCCCACATCCTAGGCGACGGCTTTTGTTCCGATGTTCCTCGCCCGCCAAAGGGCATCGCAAACGCAGCTGGCTGAAAGGATGCCATGCAAAGTGTCGGTCGTGATCCGTTCGGACTGGACCTGATCCCCGAAGCTGACATGAGTGAGATGGAAGACGAGGAAAAAGGTCTGGCTGGCAACTTGCCCGTTCCACTTTCAAAATGCCTACACAGAATAGCGCAGCTCGACTTTGTTGATGTAGTCCGTGCTGACCAGGAGTCCATTAGACAGAGCTTGCAGACCTGGATGTGGAGGATCTCAGAAGTCCTTCGGCGTTTGTAGCGTCGCCCAGCTGTCCATTGCGAGATAAGGGGTAAGGAGTGAGGTCTGCCCAAAACCTTCGGGCTCACACCGGGCTGTGAAAGGCAAGCCCGGAAGCCCAAAATTGACGAAGGGAAAAGCTAAAAGGCAAAATCGTGTCCATCTCGTTTTTACGAGCGACAAGCAGAACGGTAACAAAAGCGGAGGCAGGCAGTCGCACTAGCAGCGACACCGCAGGAGCGTGCCATGAGTTTTTCAAGCATGAGGAGATTTCCACCACCATAAACTTGTTATGCATCATGACGTACTGGTAGTCGATGTGGACCGGAGTGCCAAGACGGGATTACAGTAAAGACGAAATGTTCACTGAACCCAATCTTTCCAATGACAATGAAAAGCCCGGATTTCGAGGAAGGAGTATTTGCCATTATCAGGATCAGGAGCATCAAACTGGAAAGCTTGAGCGGCAGGGAGCGACGAGAGTATCAGAAGTGGCTCAAGAAGGAGCAATGCACAGGATCGTGACCAACGGGTCCCTTGCCATTAGGCAGTGCGTGCTGGCAGGTTTCCCGTCTAACCCCTAAACCAATTGCAGCGTCAGGAGGCAGAAGAGAGCAAAGGTTCCTGCAATCAATTGCGACGCGAATGTCAAGAGAGCAGGGCCCCTGCAATCAGGTGCACAAAGAGGAGCCGCTGAGCGGATTGTCCAACACAAGACGGCGTTAGAATTCTGATAGTTGGTGATAGATTTTGGAATAGCGTGAGTCCTTCCTCGCCCTATGGTTATACCGCTGTTTCTAGGAAAACGGAGAAGCACACCCCCAGTTCGTCAAAGGAGCAACTTTCATCATAGCGGGCGGCTCTTTTGCGCGACGTAAGCTCGCCGAAGCTGGTCCTTCCGTAATTGATACAAAGACCGCGCCAATCTTTCTAACTCCACGCACCCCCATTGGCGATTAAAGAGGCAGGACAATGTGAATCCTTCTATTGAATCGTAATTCTCCCCTCGCCAACATAATGCCCGCCCTTGGCAACAATGCGGTGAGAGCCGGGTTACTTTCTACTGCTTCTTCGCCTTTACAGTATTTGCTCAACGGGTCTAGTCGTAGCTGTCATCCGGCAGCAGCAACAAGGGGGCTTGAAGATCGGGATCGGAGGAACAAACGAGGTTAATTTCATCGTGCAGAGCGCTTCTGCTCTCGCTTCTCATTCTGCTGCTTTCCCTGGCGTGCTTCGCTCAAGTCAGCATCGGCGTCGCCGTTCACTTTGGCCCGCCCGCTATTCCCGTTTACGTTCAACCGCCGTGTCCTGCACCTGGATCTATGTGGGTCCCCGGCTACTGGGCTTGGGATCCTGACTTCGGTGATTATTACTGGGTTCCCGGCACATGGGTGCTCGCTCCCATGCCCGGTTATCTATGGACGCCGGGCTACTGGGCTTGGAACGGCACCGGCTTCTTCTTTACCGCAGGCTATTGGGGGCCAGTCGTCGGCTTCTATGGCGGGATCAACTACGGTTTCGGTTACTTCGGCCACGGATACGAGGGTGGCCGCTGGGAGCACAACCAATTCTACTACAACACCGCTGTAAACAATGTTAACTTCACCAACATTCACAATACCTACAACACTGTCATCAATAACGTCACCGTAAACCGCGTCAGCTACAACGGAGGTCCCGGCGGTATCAGTGCTCGTCCGACACCGCAGGACGTGCAGGCCCGGAACGAGCGTCACCTGCCCCCCGTCGCCACGCAAACCCAGCACATGGACACCGCGCGCGCCAATCCGCAACTCCGCGCTTCATACAACCAAGGCAAACCTCTCATTGCTGCGACCGACAAGCCCAACTCCTTTAAGAGCGATAACGTCGTAGCCGCTGAGATAGCTGGAGCACCCTACCATGCGCCAACTCCGGTTCACGCCAAAGACCTGCCGCCGCACCCGCGACCAACGGCTCCAAGCGGCGGCAATGCCGAGCAGACCCAGAAGTACCAGCAACAGCAGCAAGAGCTCTATGCCAAGCACGAAAAAGAACATCAGCAACTAATGGAGCAGCAAGAGGCGGAACATCAGAAGGCGACCCAGCCGCACGCCGGTCAACACCAGACGCAAGAGATGGAGCTGCGCCATCAGCAGCAGACCCAGCAGATGGAGGCGCATCACTACCAGCAGCAACAGCTCCAGATGCATCAGGCTCCGCCGCAGCAGTCTCACAGCGGCCAGAAACCTGCCAAATAAACAGCGCTGTCGCACTTTATGCAGTGACTGAACGAAACGCGTTTTCCCAGGTTTGCACCACAACGCAAGCCTGGGGAACGCGGATTCATAGTCACACCCCGTTTTGACAGGATAATCCACGGGGATCCCTGAGGTGGCTGGAGTCCTTTAAGGACCTCTTCGACAGATCGACACTAAATCGGCGGCTGAAATATCAAGCTATTCGTGAGCCCTGTAGTTGGTACCAAGCACAAATTCCTGAGCCTTAATTCACGACTGCGGGGCCTAACAAACGCCAGAGTCAGCACCAGAACAAGCGTGGCTATAACGAGGTAATTCTTCAGCCACGAAACTACTGAAGCGACTAGTCTTTTTTTCGCCTCAAAGATCGGCGGTGCAAGGTGGGTGGTAGGCCGAAGATGGGGTATTCAGCCTCGAGAACACCAACGATGAGTGCCGAAAGAGACCTGTGGCGGTGCAGTGCGACCTCCGCAGCAGCTGCACTCCTGAGCGAACCCTTAATCTCGGGGCCCGGAATTGAAGCAAAACGCTGGCGCTTGCGTGGGAGTAACCCGATCCTCGACAACATCGGCCTAGTGCAACATAACGGGAAACACATGCCCTTGGAAGCACGAAAATGCGACGAAATCACTCAATGAGCAGGCGGTTTTATCGACACTAGCGTAAGTTCCACATCGCGCATAATCGGCTCGATCGAAAAGCTGGAACAAACTGGACAGGAAGGTTTTTCGATCATAAGGCTGAGCAATACCCCGACCCAAGAAGCCCCATCAAGTTACGGAAGTAACTTCATCGTACGTCGGTTAAAAGGCAACCACAGGAATGAGTCATGTCTTAATTACAGGTTCGTCAAGAATTTGAAAGATTTCGACTGCTTTGCTGGAGTATTCCTTCTCCTCCGGAGGGTTTTTCGTGAGTAGCCATTTCGGCCGTACGCTTGGAAGCTGCACTCCTGCGTCACGGGTTGCCGTCAACTTGTTCGTACACTTTGTTCTGGTAGGTGAAGACAAGGCTACCAATGAGGCAATTGAACATTACAGCGCCGTTCATGAGTCATTCGACAAGGAGGCATTTCGCCGCAAGACATTTATGTACTTGGTCGCTTGCGTGGTCGTGGCTATGTCGAAGCAGCAGCCAAAGCGCAATGTATTGCTGGCGCTGGACCACTTTCGCTATTTGGCAACGCAAACCATGTTCTCTCGCTGGCGGTTGAGCGAAACCGATGCGGCTGGCGCCATCATTCAGGCTGCGGAGAGCTTGCGAACATTGTGCTTCAACCCTCTCCATATCAACCCGAGCTTTGCGTTTGATTGGTCACGAGCTTGGCTAAGTGAGATCGGCGTGGATGAAACTAGTTCCGCCCTTTTGGTTCAAATAGCTCAAGATTGGAAGGAAATGATGATTTTCGTTTCGGACTATTTAGATCAAGCGAAAATCGGAGGCGGCTGAGAAGCGGCTGAGACCGCAATACTGGCACGATCTCTCGCCATCGAGGGTTTCCTCGCAGCTACAGGGCAGGAGCGGCGTATCGGTTCAATGCTAGGGCTGTACCCGCTTACGGTCTGCGTCGGCACAGATTCAGCGCCGACGCCATGGACGGAACTGGCAATGTGATGGCCGTGATGAAACGGTGTGATTGGACACGCACTTTTTGTCGGCCTTCCAATCTCGCTTTTCGCCCGGAGGGCACAATGACCCAAACCAACCTTTCAGTCGCTACCGTCATCCTTGCGCATGCGCGTGGGCGGATGTTTCCAGTTGGAACAAGGTCATCCCGCGCTCCAGCGCAACAGCATGCCAGTAGTGGCGGTGCAGATTCCATTGACCTCGCTCTCCGACGACGTTGCAACCGTGGGAAGAACCCTCAAGAGGGTAAGTGGGCCGGTGGTGTTGGTGGGCCAATCTGCGCCTCCGAGTGCGCAGCACGCACAGCTATGACGACCGGCGCCCAGCGGCCAAGATCCAGTTCTTTCCTGGCCGGTGTTTAGTTGCGACTTCGACGAAGCCGGCTTGAGCTAGGAGATTCCGGTGCTCTTCATCAGTCAGGAATGCAGCGCGCAGTGGCATCACTGCCTGTAGAGCAAGCGAAAAGGGCCGCCGCGGTACGTTTCTGCGATCAGGGCAAACCAGCCGCCAGGTTTTAGGATCCTGTAGACCTCTTGCATGTTGGCCGGTAGGTCGGGCCAGTAGTAATGCGTCTCTACCGCTGTCTCGCAGGAGACGGCAATGCTGGCCGCCGAATAATCCAGACCAATGACCTTGCCCTCCGGTGCGAGGGCCGCGAGTTTATGTTACACCGGCGGCTGCTGTACTAGTGGCGTGAACGCGATGGAAAGGGGTAAGGGGTTAGGTGTGTCTTAACTCTGATCCCCTTGTCGAATCTGCTGCACAGCCCTGCCGCGCCAAGGATTCTACAAATCACCGGACGATTGCTAAGTGCTACTAACGCACAACGAACAGTCCATTCAACCGCCACAACTGGCGTGCGCCAGGGGCCTATCTATTCTCTCGCCTTTTCTGCAACAAACACCGCCGTGGGCGCAATTTATTGGTAGACATAGCAAATGGTACGGCCTAAAGATTGATCTCAGCCTCAAAATCCACACCGTCGTATGAGCGGCAATCCGGCGGCCCTGTTTGTCTGGAAAGGTGGCCTCGAAATCAAAGGCTGCCCGCCACGGAGTTGCGTTCGCAGCGGCCATTGACGAGAGAGGAAATTCAGACACCTATGCTAAGGACGTTTATTGCTACCATATTGGCATTATGCGCCTTTTTTTGGGCGAAGGGCTTGACGAAGGACATCATGGAAAGATACGCGGCAAAGCGGAAAGCCGAGTATGAGCAGCAGCAGCGCATCCGTCGAGAGGACGACGAATTTGTACGCTACCTACTCATTAGTTGGGCATTCGGTAATTCAACTGTGAAGAATGCGCCGCCGATTGTGCCTCCAAGGAATCTTGAGGAAGTCATCAAGACGTTACGCGATCGTGAAGCCGCGGTCAAAGTAATTGAGTCGAACAGCGCCGATCCGCAGCAGGCGGAGCAGCAATATCAGCGGTTCATAACTTGGTTCGATAGTACAGGTGGTAAATGCGAGTTGCGAGATGCGCTGCCGATGTACTTACTTGGAATCTCGGATGACAGGAACCACCCTTATCACAGAGCAGATAAGTTGAAAATGCTGGTTGAGAATTTCTGTGTAAGAGAACAAGAAGCGCAAACTGCGATTGGCAAATTCTACGATTCGTAAGGGAAAGGCCATGCAGTCCGCGGCGTAATGCCCCAAATGTGAAGAGGGGTTAAGGGTGAAGTGTGCCACCATCTCCCGATTCGGCTGTCTCGGCAGCAAACGCAGGGTCACAACCGCAGTTATAGACCCAGTACTATCGCCAGGCCGCAGGGAGGATGTTCACCGCTGGGAGAGTACCCCTCAGCCAGGAAAACACCGTTTCCCTTTGCTCTGGCGGACACGCATCGTCAAGCAGGACGAAAGCATATTCAGCAACCGATCGACATGCCATCAGGCCGTCTGTACCAAAAACAGAATCTACTTCGTATCCCGCTCGCGTGAGGAACTGTTCTTCTCTGACCAGTGTAGTGGGATCGTAGCTGACGTAAAGTATTCGATCATCAGTCATTGCGGCACCATCCTTCGGCTCCGGCTTGAATCAATAAGACGAATTGGTTTAATCGTGAACGGAGGCTAACTCGATTGGGCTAGGGCGGAAAGAGAGCGAACGACTCCGTGCGATGCTTCTCTATCACAAGACAGTTGGGAGTAAAGGTTGTTGGAGAAGCTGGTTTTGCGGGATAACTCGAGAAGTCTCACGGAGCGGGCGAGGCGCGCTTCAGCTATCTAGGCGATGTTGAACTAGTGAGCTACCGTTACGGCGCATCGGTTGGAGCCGGAACGTTATTCTTCTTGTTGCGATGAATGGCCCGTTTGAAATCGGGCGTGAACTCACTCACCATGTTGATGAGCACGCCGACCCATGTTTGCGTTGCGACACCCTGATAGCCCTTCACGATCGGGTTGGGTTTGTAGGGCTGCCAATAAGACGAGAGTGCTGCCCCGCCGAATGAGGCCGCGTACAAGAATACCTGTGGTCGCAACGATTTTTCGTCATTGCCATAGGTCACAAAGTTACGGACAATCGTGTGCTTGATGCGCTGTCCCACTCCGTCGCAATTCCGGCAGCGGTCATAGCGTGGTTCCCAGCCCGCCATTGCATCTCCCATGGCGGTAAACGAATTCTGCATCAGGAACTGGGCGTATCGATTGCCCAGCCGGTGGCCGAAACCCTCGGCATTCTGTGGCCATCCCGCAGGCGCATCCCTGATCTGATCGCGAATGGTAAAAAAGCCGGTTTTGATGTAAATGCCGGGTGTGGTGAAGCTCATGCGGACATAGAGTTTCCAGCGATCCGCATCGCTGAGGGACTCCAAGGGCGCTTCGGTGGGAACGTAGGCTCCATAGAGCCAGTTCACGGGAAGCTGTTGGCCGCTCTGAGGGGAGGTCGCCGTCTGTTTCTGTTCGGATGGCGCATTGATGGTTTGTGCCTGGCAGCATACCACTGACAGGGCGAGGAGCCCCAAGTAAAGGCGGCGTCGCTTCCACATAATCGCCTTTCTCGAAGCGGCTTCCGCGGCGCGCCGGCGTTGTTACGAAGGGGCAACCCGGACGAACAGCTCCATCTTATCAATTCTCGGGGCTTCAAGTTGCAGGTTAAGGTCTGCCGCCGCCTAATGCACCAAATGTGAAAAGGAGTAAGGGGTTAGATGTGCCTAAAAACGGATTCCCCATCCGTCAGTAACTCTCCAGGAGCTGATCTTGGTCCAGCGACCGTGCGAGGGGTGACTCTTGCGACTTATCATCAGCTTTGCCCTTCGTATAGCGGCGCGATTGCTGTTCCTGAAGCCCTCTGCGTGTGTAATTCGTTGACTGTATCGGGCGCGCCCCGCACTCAGCCAACGCTCTGCACTCTTGACTCTGCCGTGCATCCGATACAGCACTAACGTTTCTAACCAATTTCCGGTTGGCCCGTAGCTCTGGACGCATGCGAACAAAGAAGCTCTGGCTGTGTCTTCATGCGAACGCAGAATTGAAGTCGGAGCCCACCCCCTGGTGACGCTTAGGTTTCGCTGGCGTCCAACTTGAAATGCCGCCGGCAGGGAAAGCGTATAGATCCAACCAACGGCTTTCCGGCTCGGGCTGAAATGGAGGTGTGATGCCGTCCTGCCATCGAGTAGTAGTCGGAGTGAGGAAGTTGGGTGTAAGATCCCCGGAGTTCTTCCCGTCACTTTTTATCTGTCTAGCACTCTGCCTTCCCTGCGCGGCGGCAAATCCATCTTCGGGCACAGCTCCTTTCATCTTTGACGGCAATCGCATTTACGCCGAGTTGGCATTCGTTCGCCCGGATGGAACGCTGCACAAGTCTCTTGCATTTGTTGACCTCGGCAGCCCATCCACGATTGTGTCGGAGGCCCTGTTCCGAGAACTCCAGCTCGATCAAAAGAAGCCGTTGACTTTCAACATTGGCGATATGCCAATCCACGTCGATTCTAGTGCTGTAACCGGCGACACTTGGCTACCGTTCTCGATTGCTGATAATCGTAGAGTGGAAGCACTCCTGCCCGCTGGGATTATGCAGAAATACCAGGTTGTGATCGATTATGCGCATCGCGCGCTGACGCTCGCACAACCTGGGACCCTCCAGCCGGTAGGCTCTCCGGTTCCCTGTCGCATCAACGAAAAGACCGGCCTGGTGGCGATTGATGTCTCGGTTGATGGACAGACGTATCCAGTCACAATAGATAACGGGTCGGCCTATACCTGGCTCAGAAAAGAAACCGTGGAGATGTGGCTCGCCGTGCATCCCGATTGGCAGCGGGGCATAGGCGCCGTCGGCATGAGCAACATGAGAATGGCGGATGATGGCATCGAAGCTGCAGGCATCCTAGTGCGCATACCAAAGATCAAACTGGGTTCATTCGAGCTCCGACGAGTTGGACTGCTTGCAATTGGGCCAAGTACTTCGAATTGGGATTTTATCGACTGGTACGCACAGAAGAACGCGGTCCCTGTTATCGGCTGGCTCGGCGGCAATGTTCTCCAGAATTTTCGCGTCACCATTGATTATCCGAATCGAAAGACATATTGACTACCTCAGACAGTGCCGGATTCCCATGACCTCGACCAGGTCGGTCTTACACTGAAAAAGAGGGCGGGCGAGTATTTCGTGGCGGCTGTCGCCTCGCAAAATGGTAAGCCAACGGTAGACGCCGTACAGGTTGGAGACAAATTGCTTCAAATTGGGATGCTGCACACAGATGGCGCAACGCCAGTTGCAGTTTTATCCGTGATGCACGGCAAGCCAAGCGAACTCCGAACTTTGCTCCTCGAACGAAACGCCGAGCGTTTCACGGTGCAGGCGAAAGTGACGGCTTTCTAGTGGAGTTACAGTCTGATCGGAGGAGGCGAGCTTTCGCGCCTCCTCCGATCGCCCAAACTACCGGTGCGCGGATTTCCCTGAAGGCCTTCCGCAGCGTTACCCCAAATGTGAAAAGGGGTTAGGGGTAAGGTGTGCCAGAATCCGTTCGCCGCACTGAAATCCGCCGAGCATATCACGACCCGTCACCGTCGGCCCGACTCAGCCTTCGTACTTGAAGGACAGCAAGACGCGGGTGCGGTACTCGCTGACCTTGCCGTTCTCAACCTTCATGTCCATTTTGACCACTTCGGCAATGCGCAGATCGCGCAGGGTTTTGGCGGCGGTTTCCACCGCGATGCGTGCCGCATCTTCCCACGACTGCTTGCTGGTGCCGATAACTTCAACAACGTTGTAAACGCTCTCCATGGTTGTCGTCTTCTTCGCCATAAGTGCCTCCTATTTTCTGCGGGACGGAACTCCGGCCCAATCATCTCTCCGCCTAGCGTTCGTCTCGACGATACGAATTGTGTGTCGCGCGACTCGGGAAAGCAACCGATTTCGAGGCGTGATTTCCAAAAAAGGCCTTCTGCGGCCTAATGCCCCCAAATGTGAACTAGAAGAGGGAGAGAACCAGCGCCAGGGTAGAGGCGATGTCATGGGCCACAGCAAAGTGGGAGATGGCTCGGCTTTACCAGCTTCACTTCCCGATACTCTCAAACGTGCGGTCTCAATGCACCTTGCTTCTGTTTTGGTGAGAAGCCGACCGACTTCATTCAGCGCAGATCAAAGCCACCTCAGATTTAGTCCGTGGCAATTCCGCAGCTCTTTACAAATTCCATTTTAGTGGCGTTCTCAACAGAGAAGGTTCACTCCGAGCCCTTCGTTCTTTTGTGGAGTTTCTAGCAAATTTTAGATTTTCGATCAAGATTTTGTTCGATACAGGATGGCTCACTTTGTTATTTGTGTCAGCAGCGTCTTTCGTCACGAACCTAACCTCTCGAAGGAAGGAGTAGATTTATGAAAACCATAGCAGCAGTTATCGCCATCGTTCTCGTTACGGCGATGCTCGGCTTGGCACAAAGCAGCGGAAACTTCAACTACAACGCGATCCAGACGTACTGCACCGACACGGGCGGCTTGCTGGGCAACGGCACCGCCCAAACCATGCTCACGACAACCATGAAGGTGTCCAGCGGCAACGGCGTGGCCTTAGTCATCCGCCCCTCAGCCGTGGTGGGGCTCCTGACCGACTTGTCGCTGGGTAAGCTGGGCAATGCTTCGTCGCAGGCCGGGGTCAACTTTCAGGTGAAGGTCACGCCGCTCAGCGGCCAAAACCAGCCGACGGTAACCCCTAGTCAGCCTGTTACCTATGACGACCGCTACATCTCGATCAGCACCAATCTGTTTAACGCGATCGCGACTCAGTGCGATCTCATTGGAGGCTGCTACTTCAATTTCAACGAGACGACGCTCTCTGCGCACAGCTTTGATTGGGTAGTCACCAATCTGAGCTCCGGCAATTATGGCATTACAGTTACGTGGACGCCCTACAGCACGGCGCAGGCGCCCAACGTTGCTCAGACTTGCGTAGGTCCGGTTGTGCTGACCGCCACACAGGCAAAAATCTTCGATCAGAACAACGGAATCTCCTTCTGATCATTGCGTTGTCTGAATTTCGGAACGGACTGCAACATCCAGATGTAGCAGTCCGTTTCCGCAATCTGGTGCCTCTGGTCAGTTGGTGAACGGCAACAAACCCTTGAACTTCGTGTCTCAGCCGAAGGGTGCAGTCCAAAGTGCAGCTCTTCCCCCACTCCTAGACGCCGTGCAGGGTGCGCAGTATCGGTATGGTGCCTACCCGAAGGCCGCGAAGGGTCATACGTCCACGGGTAATTTTCGCGTAGATTCACCTGCTTCAGAACGCATAACGCAACGCCAACGTGGTGTTATTGGCATGGAAATAACGCGGCGCCGTAGGTCCGACGAAGTCGTTCTCGGCATACTGGTAATAGTTATATCCGGCTTTGAAGGTCACGTTTTTGTGTATCAAGATGTCGACCGCGGCCAAAGGAGTCTGGTAAATCGAGGCCAGTGGACCTAAAGGCTGCAGTGTATTGAACTGAGTCGTGTTGCCCTGGTTGTCGACGATGCCATACCCAATGCGCAACGTCATTCGGTCGATCGGAGTAAAAGTGAAGGCCAAGTTCGCATATTGAGTGTGAGTCTGGTAAATACCGTAAACCTGCTTGAGACTACTGTCGCCGAAGCAAGTTGTCGTACCGGGAGGCACGAAACTGTCGTTGAAACAGATAAAGATGTTTTGCTGAATGGCGTCAAAGTTGTAAGCCAAATCGAGACCCCACCGCTTGCCGGGCATGATAGAAGCGGTGGCCATGGCAACGTAGTTGTGCTGATTAAAGTTGACGTCTCCGGAAGTGTTCTGGGCCTGCTCGAAAATGAAATTTCCTGCCAGCATGAGCCAGGGCCGTGGGGCGTAAGAGACGTTTCCTTTCACATTGAAGAACGTGGTCGGATCGATGCGATAGAGCCAATTGTCGGCGCCGCCAATCTGAGCAGTGAGATTGGCATGAAGGGCCCCCCCGCGGTACCAGGCACCCAGAACAGCGGAGTAGCGGTTGATTTCGGTGGAAGAAGTGTCCCAAGGCTCAATGACGCCGATGAAGGTGCAACTGCCGTTAGGATTCAACGGCACGCCAACGCAATTTCCGCGGTTCGGGGTATTGGGAAAGTAGACATCACCAAGCGCGGCAATGAATTCGTTGCGCGGCTGGATCTGAAGCTGGTTCCACACGAAGCCGACGCGCACTCCAAAGGCCCGCGAGACATCGTATTGCAACTGGATGTCGTTCTCGTAGCTTTTTTGCGCGGTCTGAGCAGTGGTGACCTCGTTGGTGAAATCGGCTGCCGAGCTGGAGCTGTGACTCAATATCGTCGGAGGAAATGTGGCGATCGGGTTCAAAAGGGAGCCCGCGCCCAGACTGGCGGCATTGAAATAAGCGGCTTCCTGATCCAGAAGAGTGCCGGCGACGCTGAAATTACGGAAACGAAATACTTCGACCAGGCGTAGCTGGTCGTTGAAGTGGATCGTCGCCGAAACGTCAGCGGAAGACGAATTCCACCGAGAATTTGCTTTGCTGCCGCCAGCGGTGTAACCGAGATTGTTGCTCCTGGTAGTCAGCCCGAAGAAGGTTTCGTTCAGCGGCGTGCTGGAACTAGCATGGCTGTACTGATACTGAGCGTTGAAGTCGAGCCATTTCAGCGATGATGACACAAGATTGACCTGTTCGGTCGGGATGGATGTGTTGGCGTGCTGGAAGAGGCTGTAATTGGTATAGCCATTGCACACCGGATTTGCGATTCCATTCTTTAAGGGAGCACTGCACGGGCTTCCGCCGTTGAACCATGGCAGGCCGAAGGTGACAGTAGAGCCGTTCGAGAGCGGCCACGAGTTGAACGTATTCAAGTTGTACGTGGAGCCACCGTCGTAGTACTGCAGCAGCTGCGTGTAGCTCAGGGTGGTCTTCTTCGTCACTCGAAAGTCGGCGCCGAAATGGTAGCCGTTTAGAGTGGTGTCCCAATTTTGATTGTTCAGCGGCTCGGTGCCCTGGTGAACACTGCTGAACGAAGGACCGGTGATCCGATTGCGGTTGTAACCAACGCGGAATGAGATACGGTGCGTAGGAAGAATTACCAAGTCAAAGTTATACAGGTTCTGCCGGTTATAAAAGGCGTGGGGCGAGTTGAGAATCGGGATGAATGGATTCGCCCCGGTTGACGGGTTCAGGGGATTGGCAAACAGATCGTAGTTGAAGTAGTTCTGCATGTGCTGGTAGGTGCCGCTGAACGAATACCAGCCCAGCTTGTTTACCCGCACACGTGCCGCCTGTTCAGGGTCTCCACCCCATCCGAAGCTGCTTGCCGTCAGGGTGTCGAAGATGTCCTGATGAGTCAGAGACTGCATGGTGAGCGACTGCTCGAGGATGCGCGCGCCGGTCTGATAGTCCACGAGAGTGTTGTACATGGGCTGGCTGCCGGTGACATTGGTGATCCGGCCGCCGACTTCGACCGACTGGATGACGTGATAACCGCCGATGTCCTTGCCTTCTACACTCGCACCCGGAGGATTAGGCGCACTCGGATCACTGGACTGATCCTGAGCGTAGCCACCCGTGGTGCAGATCAGGCAAATTGCGGTCGCGAAGAAGAGCCTCGAGAGCGATTTGGCGGATGTCGTGGTTCGCATGGTTTGCCTCGCTCATTAACGGAAAAATATGGGGCTGAAGTTGGAGCCGTGAATCTGCGTATGGCACATGGTGCACGCCTGATACTTGATGCTCTGGTCGTGGCTGGGACCGATGGGCCGTCCAGCTGCGGGCTTCATGTTGGGAGAATGACAACGCAGGCAAAGGAAGTTCACGTTGTTGACTTGCAGCATCCTGGAGTTAGTGGAGCCGTGCGGCGTGTGGCAGAAGAGGCAGCTTTCGTCCGTCTTTACAGGTGCGTGCTCGAAGACGTAAGGGCCCATGGTGTCGGTGTGGCATTTGGTACAGACGGCAAACTGTCCTGCAGCGGCACGCACTTGATGACCGACCTGCGTGCCGTGCGGATTGTGGCAATCGCTACACTGCACCAGCCCGACGTCGACGCGGTGACGGTACGGGCGAGCGAACTCTGCCTTCTGCGAGGCGTGGCACCCAAAACACAATTCCGTTTGCGGTTTCGCCAGCATGAAATTTACATCGCCGGACTTGTGTGGACTATGGCATGAAGTGCAACTGACGCCATTGGCAAGGTGCGCGGATTTGGAGAAATTTTGCGTTTCAAGACTGGATTGGTGACAGGTCGTGCAGATGGCGGCCGTTTGCGCAGGGCTTAAAGTCTCGAAGCGAATGATCTTGGTAACGTCACCGCCGCCATCAACGTGAGCTTGGGCGGGACCGTGGCAACTCTGGCATCCATGCTGGTTGCTTTTGAGCAGCGCCGAGTGAGGAGTTGTAGCGAAGTGTTTTTCCCAAAGCTCCTGATGGCAGGTTTGGCAGACGGCATTATCCGCATATTGCCCGCTGGCTTGGGCAGGTAGCGCATTGGACGTCTGTGACTTCGTAGTCTGTGCAGAGATCGTTTCAGAATTGAACAACGATGTTGCTGCGAGGGCCAGAAGCAGCAACCGGAGACCATTTACAGAAAAACATGCCATTCCCGACTCCCCTCATCAGTCTTGGTTTGGCTACGCAATGCAAACCTTAACAAAGACAGATGTCAGGTGTCGACCTGTTTTGTTTAGATCCGCCCCTGCGGACAACGTAAGGCAGCCAAACTTTACATGCTCCGGCCGCGCGGGGCGAGAACTGGGCCGGGGCATCGTGACCCTAGGCCACATCTTTTGCTTCCTCAAGGTCGGCTTGGATACGGCACTTTTTCAACGAGAGCGAAATGGCGCGCTCTTCGTGAACTCCGGGTTCTCCTTGGATCTTCAGTTCAGCGGAATCAACACAATGCAAACTGGCCTGCTGATGCCTGTGATTTGCGAGGCTGCGGTGAGGCGGCCGGAGCTTGGATCGACGCGAAAGAGCTGGATATTGTCAGAATCCTGGTTGGCGGCGAACAACCACTCGCCCGAGCGATCAAGCGCGAAACTGCGCGGATTTTTGCCACCGCTCGAGATGCGCTCAACGAAAGTGAGCGTGCCATCTGTTGGGCTGATGGAGAACCCGGTGATGTCGTTGGTCTGATCTCCGCGATTGGAAACGTACAGAAACTTACTGCTGACGTCGACTGCAATTTCTGCTTCGGTGTTCTCTCCGTGGAAATCTTTCGGCAGAGCTGAGATGGTCTGCTTGCTAGCCAGTTTGGCCGACTGCGCATCGTAGGCGAATACCGTGACAGTGCCTGTGAGTTCGTTGGCCAGGTAGACGAACTTGCCGGAAGGTGCAAAAGCAAAATGGCGTGGGCCTGCGCCGGGCATGACTTGGGCGAATGCAGGAGTGGCAGGAGAAAGAGTCCCGTGCTGGGCGTCGAAACGATACACATAGAGCTTGTCGGTGCCGAGATCGGCAACCAGAACGAAGCGGTTGTCAGGACTGGCTTCGATGTAGTGTGCGTGGGGCGCTTCCTGTCGTTTGCGATTCACGCTCGAGCCGGTGTGCTGGACGAAGGCCGTGTGCGGACCCAGCGTGCCGTCGGACTGGACGGGGAATGCCGCCACGCTGCCGGCATCATAGTTGGCTACAAGCAAATATTTTCCAGTCCGATCAAGAGCAAGGTGGGCTGGACCGGCGCCCAAGGAAGAGACCTGGTTCAGCAAGGTCAACTTACCGGTGTTGCGGTCGACAGCGAAGGCGCTAACACCGCCTACAGCCTGGCCATTCAAGGTTGAGACTTCATTGACGGCGTAGAGAAATCGTCCATCGGACGAAGCCGCGAGGAATGAGGGATTTTGCGTCTTGGCTGCCAGGCCGAGCGGGGTTGCGGTTCCCGATGCTGGATCGAAGCGATACGAATAGATTCCCTGGCTGCCTTTGTCGGTGTAAGTGCCGACAAAGACCAGATACTTCGTGTCTGCGGCGAGGAGGGAAGTGGTGAAACCGAGTAACAGAATGATATTAAGGCAAGAATTTCTGGTGATCCGTAGCTGACCCATGGTCGATAGTCCTCGGTTCCCCTACGAGTTGATCTCAGCAGCCCAAAGCAGTTTCGCACGTTTGTGCTAAGTTCTGGACATCGATGATTATTCTTCTTATGGGTGTGACCGGAGTGGGCAAGACCACGGTCGGGCAAGCCCTTGCGCAAGAACTGCATTGGCAATTTGTTGACGCTGACGACTTTCACACTGCGGCAAACATCGCCAAGATGCGAGCTGGCATTCCGCTAAATGATGCTGACCGCGCACCGTGGCTACAGGCCCTGCGTGGGGCAATAACACAATGGATTGCGGAAGCGAAATCGGTCGTGCTGGCTTGTTCCGCTCTGAAGGAAGCTTACCGGAACCAGTTGGCAGTGGCGCCTGAAGTGCGGTTAGTCTTTCTGCGTGCGGATTTCGAACTCATCGCGCAAAGGTTGGAGGACAGGCACGAGCACTATATGAATCCGGCCCTGCTGAAAAGCCAATTCGAGACGCTTGAGCCTCCGCAGGATGCGGTCTCGGTTGATGTAAGTCAGGATGTGGGGGAGATCGTGGCTGCCATACGAAGGGCACTGGGAGTATAGTTTCCTTGACTCCTATGAGCCGATTGGGGTGGCTCCCAAAGTTTACCTGTGCATGGTGGTTGCAGTATGTTCATGCGACCTTAATGGAACCGAAATATGGTGATAAGCATCGTTTGAAGATGAGGATGAGATTATGAAACCGACACAAGCATTGCACGAACTCGGACAGAGCCTCTGGCTGGATAACATCACGCGCGACATTCTGGACAACGGAGCGCTGAAGCGATATATCGACGAGCTGTCCGTGACTGGACTGACTTCGAACCCAACGATTTTCGATTTGGCGATCAAGCACAGCGAGAGCTATGATGCTGCGATTCGCGAAGGGCTCGCGCATGGAACGTCGGGCGAGGCGCTGTTTTTCGAGTTGGCGCTCGACGACCTAACCCGAGCCGCCGATCTGTTCCGTCCCACTCATAACCAAACAAAGGGAGTGGATGGCTGGGTTTCCTTAGAGGTTTCGCCGCTCTTGGCCTACGACACGGCAACAACAATTGCCGCGGCCAAAACCCTGCACGCCCGGGGCGGCCGGCCGAATCTGTTCATTAAGATTCCTGGCACTCCCGAAGGGCTTCCTGCTATCGAAGAAGCGATCTTTTCGGGCGTATCGGTGAATGTGACGCTGCTGTTTTCGCGCGAGCAGTATCTGGCTGCAGCCGAGGCGTATCTGCGAGGAATAGAGCGGCGAATCGCTGCGGGGCTTCCCACGAATGTGGGCTCGGTTGCGTCGGTCTTCATCAGCCGCTGGGATGTGGCTGTCTCGAAAACTGTGCCGGACAATCTGCGCGATAAGCTGGGAATCGCGATCGCGAAGCGCACCTATAAGGCTTATCGTGAGTGGCTCGACACGCCGCGCGTGCAGAAAATTATTGCGGCCGGGTACAACCCGCAGCGCCTGCTGCTTGCCAGCACAGGGACAAAGGATCCGAAGGCTTCTGACATCCTTTATATAACGGCACTGGCGGCGCCCGACACCGTGGACACCATGCCGGAGAAAACTCTGCTGGCATTCGCCGAACACGGTGAGGTGAAGGGGCCAATGCCTCCCGATGGCGGCGATTGTGAGCAAGTGCTGAAGGAATTCGGAAAGGCGAGCTACGAGGTTGACGCGCTCGCCGCGCAGTTGCAGAAAGAAGGCGCAAAGGCGTTTGTCGATTCGTGGAACGACCTGATGAACGTCATCACATCGAAGAGCGCCGCCTTGCAGACCGCGTAGGCGGACAGCCATCGCAGCAAAGGAGAATGTCATGTCCAGCAGCTCCGTGGCAGCGCCCGCGCAGCCCACGCCGCTGACTCGGCGGCGTGCCTGGAAGTCTCTCAAGACGCATTACAAAAAAATCCGCGACACTCACCTGCGGCAACTGTTTGCCGATGATCCGAAGCGGGGCGAAAGGCTGACGCTCGAAGCCATCGGATTGTTTCTCGATTACTCAAAAAATCGGGTGACCGATGAGACGCTCAAACTGCTATTAAAGCTGGCGCGGGAGTGCGACGTGGAAGCACGCCGCGACGCGATGTTCCGCGGCGAGAAGATCAATGTCACGGAGAACCGCGCCGTGCTGCATGTTGCATTGCGTGCCCCCAAAGGCGAGGTCATCAAGGTCGATGGAGTGGATGTGGTGCCGGAGGTCCACGCCGTACTCGACAAGATGACTGACTTCTGCAATCGCGTACGCAGCGGCGAATGGAAGGGACACACCGGCAAGCCGATCAAGAACGTGATCAACGTTGGCATTGGCGGCTCCGATCTCGGACCGGTCATGGCGTATGAAGCGCTGAAATTCTACAGCCGGCGTGACATGACTTTCCGTTTCATCTCCAACGTTGACGGTACAGACTTCGCCGAGGCGGTCATCGATCTGGATCCGGCGGAAACCTTGTTCATCATCTCCTCCAAGACATTCACGACGTTGGAGACGATGACCAACGCGCACACGGCGCGCGATTGGACACTGAAGGGGCTGGGCGGTGACGAGAAGAGCATTGCCAAGCATTTCGTCGCGGTCTCGACCAATGCCGAAGGTGTAGGGAAGTTCGGCATCGACACGGCCAACATGTTTGGCTTCTGGGACTGGGTTGGCGGTCGCTACTCGATGGATTCGGCCATTGGCCTGTCCACGATGATCGCCATTGGCCCGGAGAACTTTCGCGCCATGCTGGCGGGCTTCCACGAGATGGACGAGCATTTCCGCACCGCACCGCTGGAACGGAACATGCCGGTGCTGATGGGGCTTCTTTCCCTTTGGTACAACGACTTCTTCGGCGCGCAGACCATTGCCGTGCTGCCCTACGAGCAGTATCTGAAGCGCTTCCCGGCTTACCTGCAGCAGTTAACCATGGAGAGCAACGGCAAGCACGTGAAGCTGGATGGCACGGCGGTTGACGCCGACACGGGTCCGATCTATTGGGGCGAGCCCGGCACAAACGGCCAGCACTCGTTCTATCAGCTCATCCATCAGGGCACGCGGTTGATCCCGTGCGACTTCATCGGGTTCGGCAAATCGCTGAATCAGGTTGGCCGGCACCACGATTTGCTGATCTCCAACGTGTGCGCGCAGGCTGAAGCCCTGGCGTTCGGCAAGACCCCCGAGCAGGTGAAGGCAGAGGGCACACCGGATTGGCTGGTCCCGCATCGCGTGTTCGAAGGCAACCGGCCGTCGAACATCATCTTCGCGGAAAAGCTGACGCCCGAGGTACTGGGCAAGCTTGTTGCACTATATGAGCACAATGTGTTCACGCAAGGTGCGATTTGGGCTATCGACTCGTTTGATCAATGGGGAGTGGAGTTGGGCAAGAAGCTGGCACAGCGGATCATTCCTGAGCTAGAGAGCGCGCAGGAGCCCGACCTCAAGCACGACAGTTCCACAAATAATGTGGTCCGGTATTACCGCACGCTAAAGAACAGCTAAACGACGTTCGGCGCCAAGATGTGAGTGACGCCATGCAGGAGGATAGAACTATGCAACTGGGAATGGTTGGTCTGGGAAGAATGGGCGCCAACATGGTGCGCCGCCTCATTCGCGGAGGCCACAATTGTGTGGTGTTCGACTTGTTTCCGAAAGCTGTAGAGGAACTTGCGGCTGAGAAGGCCACGCCATCCTCTTCGTTCCAAGACCTTGTTAAGAAGCTGGCCAAGCCGCGCGCTCTGTGGCTGATGGTTCCGGCGGCCGCGGTGGATGAAACCATCGCGAAAATTCTCCCCAGCCTTGAGCCCGGCGACATCGTGATTGATGGCGGCAATTCGTACTACATCGATGACATTCGCCGGGCCAAGGATCTGGGCCCAAAGGGAATTCACTATGTCGATGTCGGCACCAGCGGAGGCGTGTGGGGACTGGAGCGCGGTTATTGCATGATGATCGGCGGCGAAGATGATGTGGTGAAGCATCTCGATCCGATCTTTGCCACGCTGGCTCCCGGAATCGGCGACATTCCTCGCACACCCGGACGGGAGAAGATTGGGGGCACAGCCGAACAGGGCTATCTGCATTGCGGTCCGAATGGCGCCGGGCACTTCGTGAAGATGGTGCACAACGGCATCGAGTACGGAATCATGGCGGCCTACGCCGAGGGCCTGAACATCCTCGAAAATGCCGACGTGGGCAAGAAGCAGCATGAAATCGACGCCGAGACAACGCCTCTTCGCGATTCCGAGCACTATCAGTACGAACTGAATCTGCGTGACGTTGCCGAAGTATGGAGGCGGGGAAGTGTTATTTCCTCCTGGCTGTTGGACCTAACGGCATCTGCGCTGGTCGAAGACCCATCACTGGCCAAGTTCGCGGGCCGGGTCTCGGATTCGGGTGAGGGTCGCTGGACGAACAAGGCCGCGATAGACGAGGGCGTTCCGGTTCCGGTGCTTACCAGTGCTCTTTACGAGCGGTTCTCCTCGCGTGGCAACGCCGAATTTCAGGACAAGCTGCTGTCAGCTATGCGGTTTGGTTTCGGTGGACACCTTGAGAAGAAGGCCTAGCAGGGCGCGCCACTGCTGCCAACCCGGAGTGAATTATGCAGATTGAAGTGCTGAAAGATGCCGATGCCGTGGCTTCCCGTGCTGCAGGAATCATAGCCGAGCAGGCGCGCGCTGCGGTTGCGGCCCGCGGACGCTTTCTGATGGCTGTCAGCGGAGGGCATACTCCCTGGGTGATGCTGCGCGAATTGGCGAACCGACAGGTGCCTTGGGAGAGCGTGCATGTGTTTCAGGTCGACGAACGCATCGCGCCTGCCGGCGACGCAGACCGGAACCTTACACAGCTGCGAAAGACACTGCTCGAGAATGCTCCCATTGCGCCTTCCCACATTTACGCCATGCCCGTAGAGGAGTCTGACCCAGATGCCGCTGCCGCCGGATATTCCCGCACGCTCGAGCAGTTGGCTGGATCGCCACCGGTCATCGATCTCGTACACCTCGGTCTCGGGCCGGATGGACATACTGCATCTTTGATTCCTGGCGATCGGGTTTTGCAGGTGATGGATCGCGATGTTGCCATCACCGGGGTGTACCAGGGTAGGAAGCGGATGACGCTCACATATCCGGTAATTAACCGGGCGAGACAGATTCTCTGGGTAGTGACGGGCGAGGAGAAGGTGAAGCCTCTGACGCAACTTGAAAACGGTGACACGTCAATCCCGGGGGGCCGAATTCGCCGTGAAGGAGCGCTGGTGCTGGCGGACGAGACGGCAGCGGGGGGAAAGCTACGAAGTGTACATTAACAGCAGGTCCTTCGACTGCGCGCTCCCCGACCCGCAAAAGAGGCGGAATCGGAATATTCCGCGCGAGCGCTCCGCTCAGGATGAGGCCTGAATTTTGTGAACTCGAAGGGCACGGCGAAAGCCGTGCCCTTGTCAAACCCAGCCTATGAAAATCACCGACACCCGCGAGGGTACCCGGCTCATCATGAACCGGGAAAAGAGAGGTCACTGGAACCGCTGGGGTCCCTTCCTTGCCGAACGGGCATGGGGAACCGTGCGCGAAGATTACAATCGCGACGGAGATGCCTGGAATTCCTTTACCCATGCCCAGGCGCGCTCGCGCGCCTACCGGTGGAATGAAGACGGTATTGCCGGCATATGCGACCGCCATCAATACATATGTTTCGCCCTGGCGCTTTGGAATGGTCATGATCCCATCGTGAAAGAGCGCACTTTCGGGCTTACGCAAGATGAGGGAAACCACGCGGAGGACATCAAGGAATATTTCTTCTACCTGGACAACACGCCTTCCCACTCGTACATGAAATATCTGTACAAGTATCCGCAAAGGGCCTATCCCTACGATGAACTGTTGTCTGAAGCCCGGCGGCGCACCAGAAACGATCCCGAGCAGGAACTCCTGGACACAGGTATCTTCAACGACAACCGGTACTTTGACGTGTTTGTCGAATACGCGAAGATAAATGCAGAAGACCTGCTGATTCGGATTACCGCCATCAATAGAGGACCGGCCGCGGCACCCTTGCATTTTCTGCCCACGCTCTGGTTTCGCAATACGTGGGCGTGGGGACGTGACCCTCGCCGCCCCTCACTGCTACGTGGGCCGGAACGGAAAGATAGCGTGGTGACCATTCTCGCCACGCACTGGGAGTTGGGCGATTACATCCTCTACTGCGCCGGCTCGCAGGAACTTCTATTTACAGAAAACGAAACCAACAACGAACGCCTCTTTGGAACCGCAAATGCCTCGCCTTACGTGAAAGACGGATTCCACGAATACATAATAGGCAGCAAGGCTGGAGCGGTTAATCCGGAAGGCACTGGAACGAAAGCAGCGGCCCACTGTGTTCGCACACTACAGGCCGGAGAAACGACGACGATTCCGTTGCGGCTAGCCGCCATGGTCGAGAAGCACCCGCTGGATACGCCGTTCGCTGATTTTGATGCAACATTTCGCGCGCGAATCGACGAAGCGGATGAGTTCTACAACGCGGTCTTTCCGGCCTCGCTGTCTCAGGAGGAACGGTTGATTTCGCGGCAGGCCTTTGCCGGGCTGCTGTGGAGCAAACAGTATTACCACTATGTCATCACTGATTGGCTGGAGGGCGATCCCGCAGCGCCGCCCCCTGCTCGTGAGCGTCTGAAGGGACGCAATCACGAGTGGACTCATCTATTCACGCGTGACGTCATCTCCATGCCTGATAAGTGGGAATTTCCGTGGTTTGCGTCGTGGGATCTAGCCTTTCATTGCATTGCGCTAGCGCATATCGATCCGCAATTCGCGAAAGAGCAAATCATACTCATGGTGCGCGAGTGGTACATGCATCCTAACGGGCAGATTCCGGCTTACGAGTGGGACTTCGGCGATGTGAACCCACCGGTTCTGCCGGTGGCGGCTCGGGCGGTTTTCGAGACGGAAGACGCTTGTACTGGCCACGCCGACTACCAGTTTCTGGAGCGCGTCTTTCAGAAGATGATGCTGAACTTCACCTGGTGGGTGAATCGCAAAGACGCACTCGGCAAAAACATCTTCCAAGGCGGCTTCCTTGGAATGGATAATATCGGAGTATTCGACCGGGGAAAGCTTCCTCCCGGATACCTGCTGGGACAGGCCGACGGTACAAGCTGGATGGCAACCTTCGCACGCAGCATGATGGCGACCGCCTTGCTGTTAGCTGAGCACGATCGTGTTTATGAGGATGTTGCCAGCAAGTTCTGGGAACATTATGTGTTCATTGGGGATGCCATGAACAGCCTGGTGAACCCTCATAAGTCGCTCTGGGACGAAGAAGATGGTTTCTTTTACGACAAATTGACATTGCCATCAGGTGAGCGCACGCCGATTCGCGCGCGGACGATGGTGGGGTTTGTGCCATTGTTCGGTACATGGACAGTCCCGAGTTCCATCTTTGATCGCCATCCGGGTTTCAAACGCCGGCGGCAATGGTTTATCGAGCATCGCCCGGACCTGATCGAAAGTGATGGTCCCATGGTAAAGCCGGGGGCCAATGACAATATCATGCTGGCCCTGGTGCGCGAACACCAACTCCGCCGCATGCTCACCTACATGCTCGATGAGGAGGAATTCCTTTCGCCTTTCGGTGTGCGCTCTGTTTCGAAGTATCACCAGGAGCATCCCGTGGTACTGCACCTTGATGATGAGGAATACCGGCTGGATTACGAACCGGGAGAGGCAGTCTCCAACTTATATGGCGGAAACTCGAATTGGCGCGGGCCTATTTGGGTGCCGATGAACTTTCTCATCCTGCACGCGCTGGAGCACTACCATCGTTATTTCGGAGATCGGTTTCTCATCGACTGTCCGACGGGTTCCGGAGTGAAGATGGACCTGTTGCAGGTTGCCGGCGAGCTGGCACGGCGATTATCGCGCATTTTCCTGCGCGATAAGGACGGCAAACGGCCGGTGTTCGGCTCGAGCAACGTGTTCAATAATGATCCGCACTGGTGCGATCTAATTCCGTTTTACGAGTACTTTCACGGCGATACTGGACGAGGCTGCGGCGCCAGTCACCAGACTGGCTGGACGGGATTGATAGCACCCATCCTCATGGCCATCAGCGCTGGGGAGGATTACCTTGGGTTCTCAGGAATCTATCGCTGAAGTAAACCAGAGCCACGGAATTCCAGGGGTCGCGAGTGTCCTAGCCGGCAACGGCGGCCTAGCCAAAGTGGTTGTCACGACCCCGCGGGCAACTGGGGAGATGTACCTGCATGGAGGCCACGTGACGTCCTGGCGGCCGGCCGCGACTGACGAAGTCCTCTATGTGAGCCCGAACTCAATTTGGCAGGAGGGCCACGCAATTCGCGGCGGAGTGCCAGTTTGTTTTCCATGGTTCGGAGACAAGGCCGGAGACTCTTTGGCACCGGCACATGGGTTTGTTCGGACGCGCGAGTGGAAGCTGGAATCCATCGCAGTGGAGGGCGACGATGCGGTGGTGACAATGGAAACAGCCAGCGCAGAAGATACGCGTGAGTGGTGGCCGAATGATTTTCGATTGCAGTGTCAGGCGCACTTTGGCGCCGAACTTAGAATCGACCTGCTCGTAACCAACCAAGGCAAGGCCTCATTTTCCTTTGAAGAAGCGTTGCACACGTATTTTCGAGTCGGCGACGTGCAAGAGATTCAGCTTCAGGGCTTGGACGCGACTAGCTTTCTCGACAAGACGGATCGGCGGGCGCAAAAGACACAGTACGGTGAGTTGCGATTCTCCGGGGAGACTGACAGCGTCTTCCTGAATACTCGACACGAAATTGAGCTGGACGATCGGTCGCTTCATCGGGTTGTCCGAATTCAAAAGCAGAACTCGCTGACCACAGTGGTCTGGAATCCTTGGGTACAGAAGTCAGCCGGAATGGCTGATCTGGGCGCAGGAGAATGGAAGAACTTCGTCTGCGTGGAAGCCAGCAATGTCATTCCGAGTCCGGGGCGGTTAGATCCGGGTAGGACGCATATCATGTCGGTGTTGATAAAAACAGAGGCCCGGTAAGAAGCAAGGGCTGCGTTCTCCCTTCGGCAGCCCTAAGGAATCGAAAAACTAGATTCGGCTAGCTTGCACGACGGCGACTCTCCTCTACTGTCGTAGGGATGTCTTTCTCGTAGGTACTGGGAGACCAGTCCCGAACTCGGCGGGTGGACTCTTCGCGGTGACGCCATAGCGCTCTTGCAATTTGCCCACCAGCTTGTCCTTCTGACCATCGATGATGTCCAGGTCGTCGTTAGTCAACTTGCCCCATAGCTGTTTGACGGCCCCTTTCACCTGTTTCCACTTCCCTTGAACCTGATCCCAATTCATCGGCTTCTCCTTTTCCGTTTGTTCTCGCTTGCTTTACTGTGAAGGCGAGTGCCAGCTTTCCGCCGAAACACCAATCGCGCGATTCCCTGAGCACAGTGCACACCGCAGGTGTTGAGATGTGATGCCGGGCTAATGACTGGACTGTAAGCGCGTGTGGCCACATAGCTGAATCGGGCTGAATCCTTAACAAAAGCGCAAAAACAACTAAGAGGGTTAACGACTCGCTTGGCGTAAGGGCAGAAACGAAACCACCTAAGGTAATCACCTGAGTGCCAGACCCACAGCCGATGAATACGTTTTTGAGAGAAAGCAGTTACAGAAGGGCTTGGGCTGATCAGCGAGATGCGGGATTTCCAGCGACATCCGCCGACTGATGGCTTGTTCCCCGGTAGCTTTAAACAGGAAGGAACCACCACGAGTAAGCAATCGGCAGACCGAAATTACACACTTTGCCGGATTCTTCCGGAAGGTAAAAGCCCCTACTCTGCAACGCAGCCACCTCTAATGATCCACACACTCCCTACCGAACCGAATCTCCCGCCTTCAGCAGGCGTCGGCAAGCAGTAGCAGGGTTTTCACCCGCCGACGTCTGCTCCTACCTTTTATTAGCTAAGTCCTTGCACCCCACCGACTAAGACTGTACGGAGATCTGAAAGAGATGCTACGGGACCGCCCTTATGTACTCAGCTGCGCAACCGGATTAGATTGCAAATACGGAGGCTCCGACGTTGGGGCCTGTGAGTTCGAAATAGGCAAGGAAGGAGGCAAAGGAATGATCACGATCCTCATCATTTTGCTGGTCCTGGCAGTCATCGGTTCTCTGCCGACCTGGCCTTACAGCCGAGGTTGGGGTCACTACCCCAGCGGCGTCGTTGGGCTGATCGTTCTGATCCTGGTGATTCTGCTCTTGTTGGGCTACGTTCGGTTTTAACTGGAGGTCCTTCGAAAATACCCCGCCGGACTATGTGGGTGCTGAACGATAACCAACGTTAGCGCCCTTATTTTTTGGTTCTGCCCGACCGATCTAAGATGCAAAGTGGTAATACGCTGGAAAAATTTTCCCTGCTCTGCCTTGCTGTTCCTTGCCTAAGGTAATTCACGTATATACTGAGCTCACGTGTTTTCAACACAATACCTCTGGCGAGGTGTCAAGAGTTAGTTCGGCACACAACGTGCAACTTTAGTGGGAGAAATGGAAGTCGGTCGCAGTTTGCGGTGTGCAGTTCATTATTCGAACCCTGTGGGGTTTGACCTTGGGTAACAACGTTAGCGGTTTCGGGCCGAGCCTCTGAGCTCGGCCGAAGGTTATTTGGCGCGCAGCCGAATTCCCATACGGACGTTTTGAAATTCGGTGAAAATCAAGCCGCGCGTCATTAAGGAGCGCCGGCGAATGTTGTTCACTTTCCCCAATTCGCGCAGAGCGGCCGTGGTAATCGTGATGATCCTGCTAATCGGGATCGGGTGCGTTTCCTACGTGTGGGCCCGCCGATTCAGCGAACGCCAGAATCAGGTTGCGCACACCTACCGCGTACTGGCCGAGTTAAACGCCTTGTCGGCGAACTTGAGTGCAGCCTCCAGCGAGCGCTGGGGATACGTGATGTCGGGCGATAAGACGAATCTTGAAAATCTTGATGCGATGTTGCAAGCAATTTCGGAGCGAGAAAAATCGGTTGGTGCGCTCATGGCCGACAACTTAGGGCAACAGCAGCGACTGGCGGCGTTGCGGCCCCTGCTTGAGAGGCAGGAGCAAATTTTCCGGGAATCAGTCCGGCTTAGGGACCGCGATCCGCAGGCGGGCCCACAACAGCTCGAGCTGATGCTACAAAGCCGGGCCAACGGCGCTGAGATCGCATCTATGCTGGATTCGTTGCGAGAGGAAGAGCAGAACCTGTTGGCGCAGCGGAACGTGGAATCGCAACAAGTGCAGCACCGGTTCACCGCTGTGCTGGTGCTTACATATCTGATGGCGGCGAGCATTCTGGTTGCGCTCTTTTTTGTGATGGCGTCGGAGGTTACACGCCGCGCCGAGGCCGAGGCGCTCGCCAAAGAGAATGAAGAGCGCTTCCGCATGTTGGTCAGCGGAATACAGGATTACGCCATCATTCGCCTCGACCTTGAAGGGAACATTACGACCTGGAATCGCGGCGCCGAGAGCGTCTTCGGCTACAAAGACAGGGAGATTGTCGGCAAGCCGCTCTACCAGCTCTTCGACGAAGGCAACCGCGACAGGCCGGCGCGACATCTGAGCACTGCCAGGAGCACTGGGCATGTGCGGGATGAGTGTCAGCAGATACAGAAGGATGGAACAGTCTTCTGGTCTACGCTGGATTTGACGCTGTTAAAGACCGCCGATGGACAGCCTCGAGGCTATGCCCTGATCACGCGAGACATTACCGAGCGCCGGCGCCAGCAGGAAGAAATCGAGGAACGCAACGCGCAGCTTGATGCGTTCTTCTCAAATGCGCCGGTCGGTTTGGCCATTATCGACAAGAATCTGCGCTTTCAGCGTATCAATAGTCCCTTCTCGAAACTGAATGGTCTCTCACTCGAGGAAAACCGCGGATTGAATGTGCGCGACGTGAATAGCGAACTAAGAGTCCAGCTCGAGAGTATGATCCAACGAGTAGTAGACAGCGGAGTTCCAATTCTCAATCGTGAGATCAGAGGTCACGCGCCACCGAACTCAAACGCCGTAAGCTGGTGGCTGAAATCGATCTTCCCGATTTCGCAGGAAGATGGCTCGGTGACTCAAATCGGCGCGATCGCCCAGGACATCACCCAACTGAAGAAAGCTGAGAACACAGTGCGCTGGCTCAGCGGGCGATTGCTGCAGTCGCGTGACGACGAGCGTCGCCGCCTTGCGCGAGACCTCCATGACTCTCTGGGACAGATTTTAACGGCTGTAAAAATGAATCTGTCTTATCTCTCCAGGGACAGCGTACATCTCGATGAACGAGGCCACAATGCAGTCACTGAGAGCCGGGATTTAATCGATACCTGCATTAAAGAAGTGCGAACTCTCTCGCATCTGCTGCATCCTCCCATGCTTGATGAAGTGGGATTGTTACCGGCCATTCGCTGGTTTGTGAACGGCTTCTCGCAGCGCAGCGGTATCGATGTGAAGTTGGACTTGCCGCTCACCATGCGCCGCTTTCCTATTGAACTCGAGATCGCCGTATTTCGCGCCGTGCAGGAGAGTCTTACAAATGTGCACCGTCATTCCGGCAGCCCGACCGCGACCGTGCGGCTGAATGCGCAGAATGGCGAGATCATGCTCGAAGTGACCGACCAGGGATGTGGTATTCCCCCCCAGAAGCTGGCGGCACGTCAGGAGCAGGTCATGATCGGAATTGGAATTCTGGGAATGAGAGAACGCATGCGCCAACTCGGTGGACAGATAGAAATCTCGTCCGCTAATAAAGGGACGTCCGTTTACGTCAAGCTTCCAATGAAGGAGGTTGCATGAGTACGTTACGAATTCTGGTTGCAGACGACCACGATGTGGTTCGCAAAGGTCTTCGGATGCTGATTGAGGAACGCCCGGGCTGGACGGTTTGCGCCGAAGCGCGTTCGGGTCGACAGGCGGTGGACCAGGCAACACAGCTTCATCCTGACATTGTCGTCATCGATGTGAGTATGCCCGATTTGAATGGGCTAGAAGCAACGCGGTTGATTCGCAAAGCCAGCCCGAAGTCGGAGGTGCTGGTCATCACGCACCACGATTCCGATGAGATGGCGGCGGAAGTTATCGATGCCGGCGCTCGTGGGTACGTGCTGAAATCCGATTCGGACCAGGACTTGGTGCATGCCATTGAGGCGCTCAGCCGGCACAAACCGTATTTCACGGCGCGAGTGACAGAGATGTTTCTTGCGAACCGGGCAGACGGAGCGGCGGCCCCGGTCGAAGCCGTACGTCATCGCCTTACGGTGCGAGAAGTAGAGATTCTACAGTTGCTCGCCGAAGGGAAGACGGCCAAGGAAGTAGCTTCCATTCTCGGTATTGCCACGAAAACATCGGATACGCATCGCACAAACATCATGCGTAAGCTGAATCTGCACTCAATTGCCGAGTTGGTGCGATACGCGGTTCGCAACAAGATTGTGGAGCCCTGAAGACAGGTTGTTTCGCAGCTTTGCCGGATAAACCCAAGTGAATGAAGAAAGTGTAGGGTTTTTGCCGGATTTACAATATCGATAATCATGGCGTGAAATGACGCTTGGTGCTAGGGTCCCAACAGCTCCGGGTCCTGCTCGCAGACGACCATCCGATCGTGAGGCGTGGTGTGCGCACGATTCTGGAATCCAATGGTGAGTACGAGATCTGTGGTGAAACCGGCGACGGCAGACAAACTGTCGAGATGGCGATTCAGCTCCATCCTGATGTCGTCATCACTGACATTTCGATGAGTCCGACCAATGGACTTGAGGTCACCCAAGTTCTGCGCAAATCCCTCCCGGAAGTCAAAATCCTGATTTTGACCATGCATGATTCTGTTGAGATGCTTCGGGCTGCTGTCTTGGCAGGTGCGTCCGGCTATCTGCTCAAGTCGGATACCGAGGAACTGTTGGTGGAAGCTCTGACCAACCTTTTTGAAGGTCATCGCTTCGTCAGTCCTTCCTTTGAAGCTACGCTGGTTGATCACCTCTTCGCTGAATATTCCTAGCGGCTTGCGTACTTTTCGGTACATAACTTCTCCAGATTCCATAGGGCGTATACCCGATACCTGGTTTTTACGACGTGGGACTAGCCTTAAAAAAGAACGTCAACCTGCGCCGTATAGCGCAGGCAATCTGTCCGACGGAGTAGTTTAATGAAGCGGTCCCTGGTGAGTATGTCGGTTTACGTGACGGTGATTCTCTGTCTTGCCTCTCTGGCCTGGAGCATAGACAAGGAAGAAGAAACGAAGCGAATTAACAACGCCGCAACGGTGTTGAGCGAGATTATGACGACTCCCGACAAGGGAATTCCCGACAGCGTCATGAAGAATGCCAAATGCGTGGCGGTCGTGCCTTCCCTGGTAAAAGCTGGGTTCGTTTTTGGCGGCCAATATGGCCGCGGCGTTGCTTCGTGCCATAACGCAAAGGGCTGGAGTGCACCGGCGCCGATCCTGATCGGAGGCGGAAGCTTTGGCCTGCAAATTGGCGGAGAAGCCGTGGACTTGGTCTTGCTTATCATGAACGATAAGGGCATGGAAGGCCTGCTCTCCAGCAAATTCAAGTTGGGCGCGGATGCCTCGGCGGCTGCCGGCCCGGTGGGAAGACAGGCTGAAGGCGACACGGACTGGAAAATGAAGGCTGAAGTGCTTACGTATTCCCGAGCTCGAGGCATATTTGCCGGTGTGACGCTCAACGGCGCCGTCGTCAAGCAAGATGACGATGCGACGAAGGCACTCTACGGGAAAGATATTTCGTTCCCCACAATTCTGAAGGGCGAAGTGCCGCCACCTTCTGGCTCGGCGAGTTTCCTGGCTGCGCTGAAGAAGTTCTCAACCCAGGCGCAGACGGCCAGTGTGCGTGAGCCGGAGCACAAATAGTCGTTCTCCTAGGTTCAGAGACGCGACAGGAGTTTTCATGCTTTGGACGATATTCGTCATTCTGCTGATCCTGTGGCTGCTTGGCATGGTGAGTTCGTACACACTGGGCGGCTTCATTCACATCCTCTTGGTTTTGGCGGTGGTCGTTTTGCTGATCAGGATCATCCAGGGTCGTTCAGTGGTGTAATAAGACGTCAGCCGACTAGGTTCCATTGCCGGAGAGGGATAACCACCCTCTCTGGTTTTTGTTTTGCACAACTTAGTCAATAATCTTTCAACGCTGTTTCATCCTGGCATCTCAGTCGCCGGGTTCGTTTCTTTTCTGCTTGCCTTCCCAGTCAACGCAGTTTCTCCGATAGTCTCGACAAAACAAAATTCTTGCTTTTTCGCCGTCGTCGTGCCCACGATAAAGAGTTCCACGAGAAATGTGCGAAGAAGCGGCCGAGTTGGCCGCGTGCGCCGGGAAGGGCCATGAGGTTCGGTTGGGTTGTACTATCTTTCGCAATACTAGCGGGCTCGACGCTAGCCGCGCAGGATTTGGCGCCGCGGGCTTATATCATCACGCCCCTGCATGCGAACGCAGTGACCGTGACCTGGGCGTTCTACGATGGCGGACTGAGCTTCAACGGAGCGATTCCGGTGAACGACGCCAAGGGCACTTACAATGTACCGGTAATCAGTCTGTATCACTCGTTCAATTTCTTTGGGCGCTCCGCTAATGTTCTGGCTTCGCTACCCTATGCCGTGGGAACCTTCACCGGTGAACTCTTCAATCAGCAGCGGTCGGTATATCGGTCAGGGCTAGTCGATTTCAGCGCCCGGCTGTCGGTCAATTTGTACGGCGGCCGCGCGATGCCGGTACAGGACTTCCGCAAGTGGAAGCAAAAAGTGATTCTGGGGGCGAGCCTGAAAATCGTTGCCCCCACTGGACAATACGATCCGGCCAAACTGGTGAACTGGGGCATCAATCGCTGGGCGTTCAAGCCGGAGTTGGGCTACTCCCAGCGCTGGGGCAACATCATCCTCGATGGTTATGCCGGCGTGTGGTTCTACACCACCAATCCCGCGTATTACGACATTCCCAGACCCTCGCCGCAAACACAGGAGCCGATCGGCAGCCTGGAGGGCCACCTCAGTTATGACTTCCAGAAATTGAAGGGACTTCGCAAGATGCGCGGATGGGCCTCTCTGGATGGCAATTTCTGGTGGGGCGGTATCACAGCTCTGAACGGTATTCAAAATCTCGCTACGAAACAGACGAGCTCGCGTATTGGTGCCACGATTTCCATCCCCTATTCAAAGCACCAGTCGATCAAGATTGCATACAGCGACGGCGCCTACGTTCGATTCGGCGGAAATTACAACAATGTTTCCGTGGCCTGGCAGTACTCTTGGTTCGGCCGGCCGAAGTAGTGCGATGATCGATCGTCTGAGCCACTACATGTCTCCAAACTCTGTCCCTGGTGGTACAGCCATTCGCGCCTAAGCCGCGAATCAGGTAACCTTATACCGCCCAAAAAATCTTAGTGCCGCCCCACCGGCGGCCGAAGGAGCTCGGAGGACCTCATGTCCCATTCCCGCACACCGAAGTCGCGGCGGCCTCGTATTGTCGCGTCTATCGCAATCGCAGTGTTTATCTCTTCGGTATTTCTAACCGGAACGGCCGGCCTGGCCCAGAATCAGCAGATGGTCGACAGACTCATGACTCTCAAAGCAAACCAGGAAGCGAATAAGCAGAAGCTTGCGCAGTACACCTGGACGGAAACCGAAACCATCAGCATCAAGGGCGACGTGAAAGATACCAAGGTGTATCAGGTGCAGATGGTCAATGGGCAACAGCAGAAAACCCTCGTCAGCAACCAGCAGGCACAGCAGGGAGGACGTCAAGGTCGCTTGAAGGAGCACGTCGTCGAGAAGAAGAAAGAGGAGTTCCAAGAATACGGACAGCAGATCAGCGCGTTGGCCAAGCAGTACACCACGCCGAATCCGAACGCCCTGATGCAAGCCAAGCAGGCAGGCAACATATCGTTGCAGCCGGGAGCTGGAACTGCGAACTTGGTGATCAAGAACTATGTCAAGCAGGGCGACACAGTCACATTCACGATCAACGAGCAGAATAAACAGTTGCAGGGATTGAACGTCCAGTCCTTCCTGAACGACCCGAGCGATGCGGTAACGATCAATGCAGTGTTCGCGCAGTTGCCGGACGGCACCAATCACGTTTCCAGCACGCTGATCAACGGCGTCAGTAAACAACTGGCCGTCAACGATGCAAACTCGAATTACCAGAAAAGATAAAACGACGGCCGGCCCAGTGCCGGCCGTTCAGTTCTCCAATTGGAATGGTGCAGCAATATGAAACGCAGCGGTTCTGTGCAGCTCCTTGCGGCACTTCTGGTATTTAGCGTCAGCCTAGGATCTCCTAACTTCTGTTTCGGACAAACCCCACCAGCAACGTCGCCGGCGCAATCGGCCAAGGCGACGACTAATACTTCATCTCCGCAGGATCCCAATGAGCCCTGGCCGCGTGTGACGACTTACCAGGGCGCCACCATTTCTATCTTCCAACCTCAGATTGAAAGCTGGACGGGCAACCAGCTAACCGGGCGCGCAGCCGTGCGTGTGAAGTCGGCTTCAAGCACGGATTACGGCGTCATCTGGATTTCTGCTCGCACCGAAGTTGACAAAGTCAACCGCGTTGTCACGCTGGAAGGTCCGAGCATCACAAAGCAGAACTCTCCGACGCTCCCGAACAACGGATACACCTACACGACTGCGCTATTGAAAGACCTGCCGTGGAATAAGACGGTTCCGCTTGACTTGCTGGAAGCTGATCTGTCAGTCACGAACGCCGAGCGCAGCAGAAGACGTACGAGCTAGAAAACAACCCGCCCATCATTTATTACAGCATGACTCCGGCAGTGCTAGCCTTGATTGATGACCAGCCGGTGTTAGCTCCTACTGCCGACAACCTGCAAAAGGTGGTCAACACCCGTGCGCTGATCATCTTCGATCCCAAGAAAGGCAAGTACTATCTCGCGTTGATGGACGGATGGATGGAGGCGTCCGTTGTCCAGGGGCCGTGGACCGTCGCCAAACACGAACCAACCAAAGACCTCAACAAGATCAAGCAGGGTGCGGTCGAGACCAATTCCAACCAGCCACTTGGTAATCCCACCCAATCAATGAAAAATGCAGAGGAAGACGGAATACTTCCCAGTGTTTACATCAGCACTCGTCCGGCCGAGCTGCTGGTGACGAATGGGCAGCCGCAATTGACGGCAATTCTAGGCACAAGCCTGCAATATGTGTCGAACACCGGCTCCGACATTTTCTTCGACTCCGCCAATCAAAGCTATTACGTCCTGATCGGCGGACGCTGGTTCCAGTCCGGCACATTGGAGAACGCGCAGTGGAGTTACGTGCCGGGCAGCAGCCTCCCGCCGGATTTCGCAAAGATACCGGCATACAGTCCCAAGGCCGACGCCGGAGGCGAAAGAAGCTGTTATCGCCAATAGCATTCCGCAAACCGCAACCATCACGCGGAGCGCTGCCCAGCTGAATGTGAACTACTACGGCAATCCGGACTTTCAGCCCATCCAGGGCACAACGCTGACTTACGCCGTCAATACGGCAACGCCGGTCATCTATGTACCAGGAACGGCGTATTACGCGGTCCAGAATGGAGTGTGGTTCACCTCGGCATTACCGAATGGGCCCTGGGCGGCCGCGACCTCCGTGCCACCGGCGATTTACAGCATTCCGCCCAGCTCAGCTTTGCATTACGTCACGTACGTTTACGTCTACGGCTCCACCCCTAATGTCGTATATGTCGGATATACACCGGGATACTACGGAACCGTCGTGTCCTCCAGCGGTGTCGTGGTCTATGGAACCGGCTATTACTATTCGCCTTACGTGACCACCTACGCTTGGGTACGGCTCCGTACACTTACGGAGTCGGAGCGAGCTTCGCTTGGAGCACGACCGCCGGATGGGCGCTGGGCTTTGGCATGGGCATGGCCATCGGCTCATGGTGCAGTCCATGGTGGGGCCCCGTGGGAGGCTGGGGATGGGGCTATTACGGCGCACCGGCATGGGGCTGGGGCGGCTACGGAGGCGCAGCAGCGGCGAACGTTTACGGTCATTGGGGCAACACAGCCTATGCCGGCAACGCGCGCTGCATGGGCGAATCCATACACCGGCAACGTAGGAACAGGAGGGCGAGGCGCGTACTACAACCCTGTCACGGGAAACAGCGGTTATGCAGCGCACGCGCAGAACTACAACGCCTACACCGGGAACTACTCGAGCGGCTCGCGGGTGAGCGGCTATAACCCCACGACCGGCAATCGTTATGCGGGAGGAGCTGGGTCGGTCAGCAACGCTTATACCGGAAACTACGCAGCTGGTGCTCGCGGCATGGACTACAACCAGAACACTGGTGTGGTGCGGGGTGGCGCTGCAGGTACCTACGGCAACGCGTACACCGGGCAATCCGTGAGCGGCGCTCATGGCTTTGCCTACAACACCAATACGGGTAACGGTGTTGGGCACTACGACAACAACACCTACGCCGACCACGACGGAAATGTGTACAAGTACAACCCGTCAAGCGGCTGGCAGCAGCACACCAGCAGCGGCTGGTCGCAGCCATCGTCTAGCTTCAATCGCTCTGACGCGGATAACTGGGCCTCGGCACGCGATTCGGGCGCGGGCCGCTGGGGCAACTTTCACTCCGGGGGGGTGGGGCGGCTTCGGCGGCGGAGGTTGGGCTGACCGCGGGGGCGGCAGCTTTGGTGGATTCCGCGGCGGAGGTTTTGGAGGCGGTTTCCGGCGGCAGGCAGCTGTGGGAGCCAGAAGCACAAGGCGAAGCAAACATGCGCGGCAAGGCTAGTGTTAGCAGTTTTTAACCTTTCCGAAAACTGGGATATGAACCTACCGTCTGGTCGTGGTGGTTGTGCTGACGGCAGCCGGGTTTACTGCTACCATGGCAGCCACGCTGACACGCGAGGAGACTAGCGATGAAACCTTACTACGCATTCGCTCTGTGCCTGGCCTTGTTGTACGTAACCATTGGCAGTGCTCAGCAGTACCCCATCATGGACAAGATTGCCAACAAGGTGATCCAGAAGTACCAAACATCAACCTGTGAGCAGCTATGGCAGAAGAAGAGTGCGAAAACTCCTCCTTCGTCTGAAGAACAGAAAGCCATTCAGGTCCTGAAAGGCGATCCGCAGATGCGGGAAGCGTTCATTAATAAAATTGCGGCACCCATCGCCAACAAGATGTTCGAGTGCGGCATGATTCCGTAGGTCTGGCCGCAATGACGATTCTGGAGAAAACCAATGGCATTCCATAAGGCAATTCGTCGGCGTGGCTGCTTTCTGCTTGTGGTGATGTTCTCACTAACAACGTTACTGGCACAGACCGTCCCGCCTGCCAAGAAAGCGGCACCCACAAAGAAGACGACTCTTGCGGCCGCTCCCACATTGCAGCTCGATCCCAAAGCACTCGAAATTCTCAAAGCCGCGAGCAACAAACTCTCTAACGCCAAGACGCTCAGCTTCACAGCCGTCGAGCTGTTCGAACAACTGAGCCGCCAAGGCGCACCGCTTGCCTACACCAACAAATACGAAGTCACCATGCAGCGTCCTGACAAGCTGCGCGTGATCCGACCGGCGGATGCCCAGGCCGCTGATTTCTACGTGGACGGCACGTCGATGATGGCGTACATACCGGGCCAGAATCTGCTGGCCAAAACCGATGCGCCGCCAACCATCGAAGGAGCGTTGGAAAAGGCATATACGACGGCGGACCTCTATTTGCCGTTTACCGACTTCATCGTCCCGAATCCCTACGGGGACATGGAGAAAGGCTTACGGCACGCCTATTACATCGGGCAATCGAACGTCGTCGGTGGCACTACCACTGACCAGGTCGCATTTGCCGGCAACGGTATTTTTGCCCAAGTCTGGATCGGTGCTGACGACAAGCTGGTGCGCATGATCCGGGCAGTCTATCTGGACGATCCCAATCATCTGCGCCACGAGCTAGTCTTCTCAAACTGGCAACTGGATCAATCGGTGCCGGCCGACACTTTCGTTCTGGCCAACGCAGCCAGCGCAAAGCCCATACCATTTGCGCGTCCCAAGCAACTGACAACCCCAACCGACAAGCCTCCGGCAAAAAGTAAGCCGGCGAAGGCGCAGCAGTAAGTGAGGAGGTAGACATCATGAAGCGGCTCAGTATCGCATTGGCAACATCGGCAGTTCTGCTGCTCGGTGCGCAGACCGTTCTTGCATACGGACACGCCAACGCTTGGGGCGGTCACTCATCGTGGGGAGGGGGAAGTGGGTCTCACACCAATCGCTATGGCGGCACCACCTCGCACACAGAGGGAGGTGATACCACCCACAGCAACGTTTACGGCGGCTCCACAACAGGTAAGTACGGCGAAGGCGCGACCCACACTAACGCTTATGGCGGAACGACATCCGGAGCCTACGGTGAAGGCGCGTACCACAGCGGACCCTACGGGGCTACGGCTTACCATCCGCCGGACACGGCATATTACGGCGGGGCGTACTATCATCCGCCTACGGCTGTTTACGCCGGATGCTACGATTGCGGCGGTTATTCAGCCGGCGCAGTGGCTGCAGGGGTTGCGGTCGGAGCGGCCGCGGGAGCAGTAACCACAGCAGCTGTGGCTAGTGCAAACAGCGCCAACGCACAAGCTGCCTACGCCCAGGGGTACAACGCCGGGGCGACGAACAACGCTGCGGCCAGCGCAAACTCCTACAATGCGGGATATGCCGCGGGTGCCACAAACACAGCGGCTGCATACAATGCCGCTGCGGCTGCAGCACCAAAGCCTGCGCCAGTGAGTTACTCGATGGGGCAAGTTATCTATAGTCTGCCGACCGGATGCCTGACACCGCCTGTGTCCGGAGGGGGAACCTATTACCTTTGCGGCAACACCTGGTTTGCCCCCGGCTATGCAGGCAACGGCGTGTATTACACTGTCGTACCTGCTCCGTAATCTGACTGATGGCATTCGGGAAGGACGCCAGCCAAGCGAAGAAGCTAAGAGGAAGCTGGCTCGGCAACCCGGCGAACGGGAAGCTCAACCGTAAAGCGCGTGCCTTGTCCGAGGGTGCTTTGGACGCCGATGGTGCCTCCGTGCGACTCGACCATACGTCGAGCCAGCGACAGACCCAATCCGGTTCCGTGACCCTTAGTGGTATAGAAAGGCCGGAAGATGTTGGTTAGCTGCTCTGGAGGGATACCCCTGCCTTCATCGTTCACAGTGATTGCGACTAGATCATCTTCTGTCTGCTGTAACACGACGCGAATTGTGCCGGGCTTGTCCATCGACTGAATCGCATTCAGAAGCAGATTCAGCAGCACCTGGTTGATCTGCCCCGGATCGTGTTCGACAAGCGGAAGTGCCTCTTTCACTTCGAATTCAATCTGGATTCTCTTTGTTATCGCTTGCTGACGGGCAAACATCACAGCGTGTTCTGCGGTGCCGACGATATCAAGTAAGCGAAACTGTGGAGGCTTTGGCCGCGCCGTGTCCAGCAGTTCAGTGAGAATTCGGTTGATCTGCACCGCTTCCTGCTTCGCGTCTTCCATGACATTGCGGGCCGGGCTGGTGTCGGGCAAGTCACGGCTGGCGATATCGAGTACCCCAGCAATGCCAGCCAGAGGATTGCGAATCTCATGGGCTAATCCGGCTGCAAGCTCGCCCAGCGTAGCGAAGTGTTCAGCACGCGACATCTGCGTCTGATGAAGCCGCGTGATTTCTTCACGACTGGCTTTCAGTTGTGCAACCATATCGTTGAAGTCGCGTCCCAGGTCGCCGATTTCATCGTTACGGTTGGCGAAACTCACTCTTGCATCCAAGTCACCGGACTGCACCCGGGCGAACTTTTCCTGGAGTTCGATCATGGGGCGCCGCACCATTACCGCAAGCACCATCAGCACCGCAACACAGATCACAAATGCGCCTGCGGCCGCGACCGCAATGACATCATTGCGGGGTCCGGGTGCCAGCGAGGATGACACCAGCATGAACAGCAGCAAACCATTTAGCAAGACTGCCGCGATCGGTAGTACCGCCTTCAGGGCCCAATTGATGTGACGTTTGCGGACAATCGTGATGGGTCGTTCAGGCGCGGCCAGGCCTTCGGTTTGTGCGGTTACTTCCATAGAAATTCGACGATGCTCTATTATCCAACAATTCTTCCGCACACTTGAATAGCGGGCTGGTAAGAGCCACGGATGGAATGGATCCGTAATAGCGGGCTACTTTACCAGCCCCTGGCTGTCCTCATGCGTATGCGTGTAAGCCGGGAAGCAGATACGTTACGCCGAGGAAAGTGAAGATCACGACACCGAAGCCGAGAATTGCGAAGTACGCCGCTCTGCGCCCGCGCCAACCGCGCGTTACGCGCATGTGCAGGTATCCGGCATAAATCAGCCAGGTGATGGCTGCCCAGGTCTCCTTGGGGTCCCAGCTCCAGTACGAGCCCCACGTGCGGTTGGCCCAGTAAGCGCCGGCCGCAATCATGCCGGTCAGGAGCGGGAACGCGATGCAGATCGTCTTGTACGTAACTCGGTCGAGAGTGTTGGCACTGGGCAGCAGGGCTTCCAGGTCAGCGCGCCGCCAGAGCAACATGAGGTACAGCAGGGAAGCGAATATCCCAGCTACCAGCCCTCCGAGGATGAAGGGCGATGCTGCTAACGACGTGGGATAAAGGCCTTCCTGGAAGGGCGAAGCGTAACTGGCATCTCGTACCCGCATTAAGAACGCAGCCAGCACAACCGTTTGCAGCAGAATTCCAACAAACACCACTTTATTAGCGACGTCATAGTAAGAATCGTTCTTCCGCCAGCGCGCAACTGCCCACAGGACCAACGGAAGCAGCGCTGCCGTAGCTGCCATCACGAACAGCCAGCCCAGATCAGGTACAGTTACAAACAACCGCATGCCTTTGCCGAGAAAGATGTCGCTCTTCTCTTTGGCATCCCACGCTGTTACTGAAAGACCGCCCCATTTCTCGAAGCGCGTAGCTACGATCGATACATAGATTGCGCTCACCAGCGCGCTTGTCCATGCCAGAAAGGTCTCAGTCGTAACGTGATCTTTGATGAGGAACATCATGGCGAGCGCAAAGCTCACAGCGCAGGCCGCATAGCTCAACATTGCCAAGGTGACGTGCACATGCAACCAGGTAGATTGCAGTGCCGGAACCAGCGGCCGCACTTCCGAAGGCAGAAGTTGCATCAGGATCACGCACACCACAGCTAGCGGCATCGTGATGCTGCCTATGATTTTGACCCCGAATTTCTTTTCGGTCACCAGCGTAAGTGCCGCCAGTGTCCACACAAAGCTGAGCAGCATTTCATAAATACTGGCGAAGGGAGGACGCCCCGCCAGATACCAGCGATGCCCCACCGCCAGGGTGTTGGCGGCAAAACCAACGGCGGTTGCTACCGAGGCGAACTTCACATACTTGGCTACGCCAGTGACTCCAAAGCCCATGTACAGGGCACCGGCGCCGGCATAGAAGATCAACACAACATAAAGAAGATTGCTTTCGTTATATAGAGGCTCGTTGGACTTAGCGGCGCCCAGCAGAGCGGTGATCAGAAGAAATGCCACTCCCAGTGCGACCAGCACCAGCAGCGCATTTCCCCCTGTTGTGGACGGAGTCTCCATTTGCATGACGCGTGCACGCGTTGCCATTGCTTCTCTCCTCAAATCCCCTCGTTAGTTCTTACTTGGTCGCGACGAGTGTCAGCTCGGGTTTCTCGTCGCTCTTGTGCGCAGAACGAGGGGTGATCAATGCGCGGCCTAACTCCGCGCGAATGCTCTCCACCACTTCATCGAACTTTTGTTCAAAGCGGTCCTTGTTTTTGTTGGCCTGGCCACCAACCCACAGCACGAGCTTGCCGTTGTTATCCGGTATGGCAGTGACCCACAACCGCATGTGCACCATGTAGAACGCAACAAACAGTCCTACACCCATGAGGATGCACCCAGCCCAGACCAACCACTGTCCCGGCTCGAAAGAGACTTGCAGCCCGGTGAAATATCCCATCTGCATAGCTTGATACTGAAAGCGATAGTTGGCCTTCTGTCCTTGCGATGCGGGATCATAGGCTGGGAACAGCCATTGCACGGTTTCGGCGCCTGTCGCTAGGTTTTTGACCATCAAGCGGAAGGCAGGATTTACAGGATCGTCGGAGCGCTTGAACACCTGGTTGTCGCGAATGAAGAAGTCGGGAATGAACTCTGCCAACGTGACCTCATTATTGGAATCAAGCTGGAAGGGCTGGTTCATGGCAAGCGTGATTTCCTGTGGAATGCCACTTTCCGGCACGGCAGCGACCTTCAGGGACTCAATGGCTCCCGTACGGCCAAAACTTGCCTGGTAGAAACGCAATCCGTGGTACACCAAGGGATCGTTAACGACGATCTCCTTGCTACGGACTTCCTTGCCGTCCTGCACGACCGCCAGTTTTGACCACCACTTTTTGGGCGAGCCGTCTGCGTAGTTTTCCTGGCCGGCGCCAAAACACTTCACGCCAAACGGAAGAGTCTTTGTGCGCTCGCCTTTCATTTCGATCACGTTTGCCGTCTGACCCTTCTGCAGCGCCATGAAACCGCTGTAACCAACGATTCCGTCGACGATTCCGCCGAGGAAGATCAGCAAGAGACTGGCGTGGATCACATAGACGGCCATCACCGAGAAGCGGTAGCGCTCACTGTAGAGTGAGATATCGGTTCCCTCTGTGATTCGCTCAACCGGCCAGCCCAGCTTCTTCACTGCACGTTCGGCGGCGTTCAAACCATCTTCCGCATTCCTGATGGGCAACTCGATCTTCGTTGGATTGGCATTTCGAAAGTGAGAGTCCGTCCGGCGATACGGGCGGGCGTAGAATCTCCATGAGTTGGGAAACCGGTCAACCGATACGAACACGATGCTAAGGCTGACCAATGTCAACAGCGTCAGGAACCACCAGGAGTGGAATACGTCCGTGAGTCCGAGGCGGTCCAGCACTCTGAGAGTTTCGGGAGAGTATGCAGCTTGCAGTTGCTGGAGATCGGTAATGGGCCGCTGCAAAATAAACGTGCCCAGCGCAGCGGAAACCCCTGCCAGAATAAGAAGTACGATGCCGGTACGCAGATTAGAAAGTGTCTTGTACAAACGTCTTGGTATCGATGCGATGTCGACAGCCATGCGTGCTCCTTAGGTGCCACTAATTCCATGGCACGTAGGGAGCCAAAGCTCTAAGGGCCATAAGTTATTGAGAAACTGGATCGTAAAGCCGAGAATGTGGCACACCGACGAGGTATTGCTGAGGCATATCACGCAAGCCAGTGATTAAAACCCCACTAGCATTCGCAAATGGGGACGACCGGCTTGAGAAGCTTCAACCCGCCACAGGAGTCGTCGGATGTTTCGGCTCAGAACGTAACGGTTCCTGTCAGGTTTCTGTGATGGCTGGCGTATCAGCCGAAAAGGCGGAGACGTAAACCACCTTTTCCCGTGCGCGGAGTGCGCGATTTCACTGTGCGGCTGTGGGGTTCGACACATAAAGCCGTCAGGGCCAAGGGTGTGTCAGGCTGGTGAAAAATCCGGCCGATAGAGCTCATGTCCTTTGTTTTCTCCGTGATAGTGCCAATTCAGAATTGGCACGGAGCCACTCGCAACTGCGGCATCCTTATTGCTCATATCCACTTGCTAGCTGGAGGCAAGTGTGACCAAAGCAGTACGGTCAATCGTGATCGCGATGGCGGCCCTGCTGAGTGCGAGCGCCCTGTTCGCGGCCATTCATCCGGTTCCGCTCGACAAAAACACCGACTCCGCCAAATGCATCGAGTGCCACGAGGACAAGAGTAAAGGTAAGGTCGTGCACGGAGCAGTGGCGGCCGGGTGCACGAGTTGTCATGAAATTCGCGTCAACAAAGACGTAACCCGAGTCAAACTCACCACCGCGACAACCCAGTCCCTTTGCCTGAGCTGCCACGCCGACATGAACGCTGCCGACCTGAAGGGCAGGGTACACCCTCCAGCGGTTCGTGACTGCATCAAGTGCCATAGCCCTCATACTTCAGACAACAAGTATCTGCTAGTCAAGACCGAGTCGGGCGACAAAGACCAGAACATCTGTCTAACCTGCCACCAACAGGGACTGAACGTCCCCAAAGACGGCAGCAAGCATGCGGCTCTGGAAATGGGCTGTGAAACTTGCCACGTCACCCACAAAGTTGGCGATGTAACCAAGATTGAATTCCAGTACCACCTGACGAAGGCGACTCCGGCACTCTGCTTGGATTGCCACGATGCGACCTCGGCAGACCTGATCAAGGCTCATCAGGGACAGCCGTTCGGCAACGCCAACTGCGTGCAGTGTCATGATCCGCATCAGTCAACTCAGAAGAAGTTGATGCAAGCCCAGACTCATCCTCCGTTTGCTGGAGGACAGTGCGACACCTGCCATCAACCTGCCAAAGATGGCAAGGTTGTCCTAACGCAGACCGACGTGAAGCTTATCTGCGTCGGCTGCCATAGCGAGCAAGCTGAGAAGATCGAGAAAGCGAAATTCCAGCATCCAGGTGCGCAAGGCGATTGCACCGCCTGCCACAATCCCCATGCCGGACGCACGCCGGGATTCATCCAGCCGGATCCCGTAAACGCCTGCCTCGCCTGCCACAGCGAGCAGGCCGAGCAGATGAAGAAGGCGCATCTGCATCAGCCCGTGTTCCAGCAAGGCTGTGCCACCTGTCACGAACCGCACGGCAGCCAGAACGTTCATCTGTTAAGAGCCGCGAATCCGAACCCGCTCTGCCTGGAGTGCCACGGACCGGATGCCAAGCCGCAGAAGCTCGAAGCCGAGCACATGATTGCGATCTTCAACGGCGAGGTGAAGCTGCCGGAGAACTACTTCGCGCAGGTGCCCATCATCCCGATCAAGTATGGACTGGGACACCCGATCGCTCGCCATCCGGTAGTGGACCAGATGGATCCGAAGAATCCAGAAAAAGTGAAGACAGAATTGAACTGTGCCACCTGTCACCAGCCGCACTCCTCAGCCCAGCCGAACCTCCTGGTGAAAGATCAGTCAACGAACACAGCGTTCTGTGACACATGTCACAAGGCCGTAGGACAACCGCAGTGAGAACAAAACCGATGATCGAAGTTCATAAAAATTCGACACGAAGCTGCAAACGAAGCTTATTTGCAATCTGCGCTGTGATCCTCGTGCTGGTGTTATCGACAACGCTGGCAGCGAAGGAAAAGAAACAAGTAGCGGCGACTCCGGCCCCCAACAAAGGCCCGAATCCGCTCGATGTGCTGGATTACTCCAAGATCGTGTGGCCTAACCCACCGGCGATTGCTCGGATAAAGTTCGTCAGCCAGTTCTTCGGTGAGAAGCGCGAGACCAAGCAGCAGCAGAAACAAAAACAAGGCTGGATGGACAAACTAGCCGGTGCGACAGTCGGTGACGTGTCGCCGAACGAGAAGCTGTACTTCCAGTTGGTACAACCATACGGACTTGCAGCCGATTCGAAGGGCCGCATCTACATCGCTGACGGCAAAGTGCGGGCCATCTTTATCTACAACCCCGAGACAAAAGCTGTCGAGCTGATCAAAAACGGCGTGCAGGCTAGGTTGCATCTGCTGACCGGGCTGGCCATCGACGACAGCGACACGCTCTTCGTGGCCGACAGCGAATTGAAACATGTCCTGATCTTCGATAAAGAGCACAAGGTGGTAGGCAGCATCAGCCAGGGACTCGTAAATCCTGGTGGAATCGCCATCGATAGCGAGAACCGCTTCCTCTATGTAGCCGACACAGGCGTTGACCAGGTGGCCGTGTATGACGCGGATCCGCCCTACAAACTCCTGCGGATGATTGGCACGCGCAGCGGCAAGCACGACTTGACGAACAAAGGCGACTTCTCGCAGCCGACCAACCTCGCGGTGGACAGCGACGGCAACCTGTTCGTCAGTGACACCTGGAACAACCGCATCCAGATGTTCGATGCCGACGGCAAATTCATCCGCATGTGGGGTAAAGCCGGTGACGGCCCCGGCTATTTAGCCCGGCCCAAGGGGATAGCCATTGACGCAGACGGCCATGTCTGGGTGGCCGACGCGATGCAGGACCGCGTACAGGTGTTCAACAACGAAGGTCAGTTGCTGATCTGGATGGGCGATAACGGTTTGCTGCCGGGCCAGTTCAGCGCCCTTGCCGGGCTGGCGATCGACAAGAACAACCGGGTTTTGACGTCTGAGCAGTATCCCGGACGCGTACAGATTTTCCGCTATGTTACGGACGCTGAGGCCAAGCTGGAATTGGCCGAGCGCGACAAACTTGCGGCTGAAAAGAAATCTGCGCCCGCAGCCAAGCAGGCTGCGCAGGTAAAACCGACTGAGACCACGCCCAAGTGATTGGGTATCGAGTTTGGCTGTCCGCGCGGCAGCCAAAAACCATCCGGGCAACCGGGGCTTTCATAAGAGGTAGATGTAACAGCTGTTACTAATCAGGAGGTCTTCAAAGAACAGTCATGAAGAAAACGTTACTTTTAGTCCTCGTAGTTCTGCTCGCCGCTACCGTAGCGATGGCGCAGACCTACACTCAGGGCAATGGCATCACCGGTGTTGATAAGTTGGGCGCTCACCAGAACGGTGGACGCGGATGCACCGGCTGCCATGCCCCGCATAGCGGCGCGTTCGGCGCGGGCGGCAACGCCACCACCGGACAGACCGTTGACAAAACCAATGCCGGTAACTACGCACTGTGGGGCCAGGACCTTGGTCCCCTTTACGGCTATGTCCTGAACCAGGGCGACAATGTGAGCGGTGGCCAGCAGTTTGTTACCACGCTGCCGGCGTCGAGCGCATTCTTCAGCTTCCCCGAGGAAATTGCCGGCATCATGACGTGCCTGAGTTGCCATGACGGCAACATCGCCAAGGGCGCCATGATGACCAACAAGTCGTACGAGCAGGCGGCGAGCCTTCTGCCGCCTGGTGTGTATGGCCCGAACGCCATTCCGACGCTGCTCGGCAACGACGGCACGGCGGCCGGCAACTACTATAACGACCACCCAATCGGCTCGCAGGCCAACCTTGGGAATGTGGGCGTTGCCAGCAAGCTGCAGTACCTTGCAACCGGCTGCACTTTCCATGGGACTCCGAGCCCCTGTCTGAAGGACGCCGCAACGGACCCGAACTTCACAACGTTTGTCCAGCACTATGGCTTGCCTAGCATTACTTCCAACGGACACAGCTCGCCGGTAGTGTTGCCGACTATCAACCCGAGCGATGCGTACTTGACGTGCACCACCTGCCATACCCCGCACAGCATGTACATCGCCAGCGCCAATGCCGATGCTCCGATCAACAACCTGCCCAAGGGCACATATCCGAGCTTCTTCTTTATCGCAGCGCCTTACAACATGGGCTCGCACCCGACTCCGCAGCAGGCGTCTTCCGCCACGCAGTTCTGCCGTCAGTGCCACTACAGTGGCGCGGGTGGTGCGAACGAAGCCAGCGGAATCCTGAGTGTAACGACTGCTTTCTAATCTGAACTCCTCAGGGGAGGGACTCCCTCCCCTGGTTTTAGCCAAGAGACGGACAACCACAATGAAGCACTTATACTGCGCGACACTTCTACTCATCACCGGAATCATAACCGCAGGAGCACAGGTCGCCTCACACGCTCCATCTCTACCGGCCGCCAAGCCAGCCTCGAGCGGTGCTACCACTCACGGTGCGGCTCCCAATGCCAAGAACGTGAGCATGACTCCCGCGATGCAAGTCACTGGCAGGCCAGTGGCAAAGGTGAACGGTGCGGTATTGACTGACCGCGATCTCCTGCGCGAAATGTATGCGATTTTTCCTTATGCAGCACAGCACAATGGATTTCCCAAGGAGCTGGAACCGGAAATCCGGCGCGGCGCGCTGGAAATGATCATCTTTGAAGAATTGGTTTATCAGGATGCCAAGCGCCACAATATGACCATAGCTCCCGAGAAACTGGCAGCCGCGGAGAAAGAGTATCGCCAACAGTTTTCCAGCCAGGAAGCTTACAAGCAGTTCTTGCAGACTGAGACCAACGGCTCAGAAGCCGCCATGCGGGAAAAGATTCGCCGGGCGATGCTCATTGAAGCAGAGCTCAACCAGGAGGTCAATGCCCCGGCCCGCATAACCTCCCAACAGGTAAGGGCGTACTACGAAAAAAACATCGGGCAATACAAACACGGAGAGATCCTGCACCTCCAAAGTATTTCCATCATTCCTCCTAACGAGACGCCAGCTGTGCTGAAAGAGGCCAAACAGCGGGCCGAGGATGCAGAAAAGCAGGCCAAGCAGGCCAAGAACTACCGCGATTTTGGGCTTCTGGCAGAGAAGCTCTCTGACGACGACTACCACGTAAACATGGGCGACCGCAGGCCGCAGGACGCGAGCATCTATCCTCCGCCGGTTCTGAAGGCGGTGGAGGCGATGAAGCCGGGCGATGTGAGTGACCTCATCCAGATGGGCAATGCCTACACCATCATCCGGCTTGAAGGACGCACCCCGGAAGGTACGACCCCGTTTGTAGAGGTTAAAACCAAGCTGCAATCGGATATGCAGAAGGAAAAGACGCAGCAGCTCCGCTCGGCGCTCAATCAGAAGCTGCGCAAGAACGCCACCATCGAGGCGCTGTAGGAAGGACAGGATGTACCGGGCATGGCACAGAGCGCTAGAAAAGATCGGCGGACTCGGCGTGCTAATAGCCGTTTTCCTGCCGGGGCTGGTCAATGCGCAGGTTACGATCGGAGACAACACCAACCTATCGTTAAGCGGTCAAATCGGTGCAGGCTATTCCGGCGCCTACGGCAACGAGAATTTTGCCTCCAGTCACGGAATGTTCTTCACTGGGCTCGCCGATTTGAACGGCTACTATTACAATCCTAGGTTTCTTAACTTCAGCGTCTTGCCGTTCTATAACCGTAACCAGGACAACAGCTCGATTCAGTCTATATTCAACGAGAGCGGCATAGGCGCAACCGTGAACCTGTTCGGCGGCAGCCACTTTCCGGGGTCGATTGCCTATAGCGCGGGCTGGACCCAGGGAAGCCAGTTTGAAATCGCAGGCCAGCCCGGTCTGTCGGCTAATGGCACTAGCCAGAACTTTTCAGTGAACTGGAGCGCATTGTTTCCAAAGTGGCCAACTCTGACAGCCACGTTTTCTGACAACTCCCTTACGGACACGATTATCGGCGAAACCGGCACTACCACCACCAAGGGGCGTGTCCTGACACTTAGCTCGAACTATAACTGGGATGGTTATCAGTTCTTCGCGTTATATAGCCATCAGAATTTCGATTTCGTCGCCCCGCAATTCATTTCGGGTAGCAACTTCGAGACAACTTCCAGTAACAATTCGTTCGGGGTTTCCGTGTCACATCCTCTGCCGCTACACGGTAGCTGGTCGGCAGCTTATAGCCGATTCACGTACGACAATGGTGGAGACGTCGCAGTAGGAAATACTGGAGCCTCGGACACGGTGATCGGATCGGTGGCATTGAATCCGACACGCAGGCTGGGAGTCTCCGGCACGTTTCGGTATTACGACAATCTTTTTGGGACTTTTCAGAATGGCACGCTTCCCCCGGGCACGGTGCCGATCGGTACTTTCAACACGGGAGTGAATGGTTACACGCTGAATACCTTTGCCAGTTACGGCATCGGCAAAGGGTTCACGCTCGTAGGCTATGCCAACGAGCAACGGCAACATTTTCAAGGCCAGGAATACACTAATTCGCAATACGGAGCGACGCTCACCTACAGCTATGCGCGTCCTTTGCTGGGCCTGCTGTACTTCAGTTTCGGGATGGTGAATACAGCCGGCAACGGTAACCAGGGAACGATTGCCTTTGTGGGTAACCTCGGCCTCAAGAAGAATATTAATGGTTGGGACATTAGTGCCGACGGTTCTTATGCGCAGAATGTGCAAAGCAGCATTGCCCTCTTTACTACCAGTAACTATAGCTACGGCGGCGCCGTACACAGACGCTTCCGCGACGACATAAACTGGGTTGTTTCGTACCGGGGCGTCCAGAGCGGAATTACACAGATAACTGGGTACAATAACCGCTCCGATACCGCGATTATGAACATCACCCGTCGCTGGCTGGGGTTGTCAGGAAGTTATTCGCAGTCGAACGGCACATCGGTTCTGACGAATACGGGTACACTTGTGCCCACACCGCTACCGCCAATTACGACCTTGGAACAGGTGCTCTACAACGGCACCGCATATGGCGCGGGTCTCGGCTTGTCGCCTTTGCGAGGGATGGTGATCAACCTCAACTGGTACCACGTGCACAACCAGACCAATTCGACCCTCGGACCGAACGCTATAGGAACATTCTCCAACAACGACAACAACCGGATTTACGGGGAGATGCAGTACAATTTTCGCAAACTTATATTTCGGGCAACTTACTGGCGCATCAATCAGTTTGTCAGCGTCTCGGGAACTCCCCGGGTCGTCGAGAACACGTACACATTCAGCATTTCGAGATGGTTCAATTTCTTCTAACCCGCATGCGCACTTTGGCAGTGCGCGCTGCGGCGGCCCTGCTGTTAACGCTCCTGCCCGTCGCTGTTTTCGCCAGAGACCAGAAACCCAAGGAAGTGCAAATTCCTCCGGATCTGCTGCTGGAGGGTGGGCGCAAGCTCACCTTTGAGAGCGTCATCGCTTCTGAGCGCGACATTCGCGGAGAGAAGAGCTTCTGGCGCAAGTTAGTCGATGTAGTGGCCGGAGAGGCGGTCTATCAGCCGATGCGGCGTCCCTACGGAGTCGCGGTCGATTCGAAGGGAAGAGTGATCGTTACCGATCCCGGCCTGCAAGGCGTGCACATCTTCGATCCGGTCCAGCACAAGTACAAGTTCATCGAGCGCCAGGACAAGCACAAAGACCCTATGCTGGAGCCGCAGTGCATCGCGGTGGATGCCGGCGACAACATTTATGTGAGCGATTCCAAGGCCGGCAAGATCTTCGTCTTCGAGCCAAGCGGCAAATACAAGGGAGTGTTCGGCAGTCTGAAAGGCGGCGAGGGTTTCTTCAAGCGTCCGACCGGCATCGCCATTGACCGCGATACCCACGAAATTTACGTCACCGACACACTGCGCGATAAGGTCTACGTGCTTGACGGGCGCGGCTCGGTGATGCGTACGATCGGGCAGCACGGAAATGGAAACGGGGAGTTTAACTATCCCACCGAACTGCTGGCAAAAAATGGGGTTCTGGCGGTCGTAGATGCAATGAACTTCCGCGTGCAGAGCTTCGATCGCGACGGCACTTTTCAGGGTGCTATTGGATCGCTTGGAGATTCCAGCGGCGCGCTGTTTCGGCCGAAGGGAATAGGGTTGGACTCGGAGAACCACATTTATATGGTTGAAGGTCTGTGGGGCTCAGTCCAGGTCTTCGATCGTGAGGGGCAGTTGCTTTATACCTTCGGAGGACGCGGTACCGCACTGGGACAGTTCCAGCTTCCGACGGGTTTGTTTATCGACCAGAACGACAGAGTGTACGTAGCCGATTCGTACAATCACAGAATCCAGATTTTTCAATACCACGGCTTGAAGGCTGCGCCCGCCACAACCGGATCGGGGCATCCATGAAATTGGGGTCACTGGTTCTGGTGCTAGCTGCGACAACACTGGGGTTCTCGCAAACGCCTCCGCCGACAACGGGTGATGTGCTGGGATCGCATGATCTGTCGATGAGTGGCACGTCGCATATCCAAGGTGCGATGTCGGCGGCTTGCCTCTACTGTCACGTGCCGCACTCGGGCAGCGGCAAGAGCGCGCTGTGGGGACAGACGCTCTCCAGTCAGATCTATTCCACGTATGTCAGTAATACGGCGCAGAATACAACAACACAGCCTCCACTGGGTCAGGACAGCTCACTCTGCCTGAGTTGCCACGACGGCACCGTCGCTGTCGGACAAGTGACACCTTATGGTCCGTACATTATGCATGGGAGCCTGCCTCCGATTGCAACCATGGGCTCGCAATTGCAGGGATCGCACCCTTTTAGCCTGCAGTTGCCGCTAAAGGATGGTCCGAGCCTGGTAGCGAGTTTGGCGGCGAACGGCACCACCGCGGATCAGACCGGTGCAGTGAAGCTGATCAAAGGCAATATCGAGTGCTCGAGCTGTCATAATCCCCACATCCAGAGTACGGACAAACTCTCGCCGAACTTTCTTGTACTCGACAACCGAAAGGGTGCAATCTGCCTTGCCTGCCACGATCCGAATCCACGCACCGTAAACGGTCACGACAATCCGCTGGCGATGTGGTCGATCGGAATTCATGCTATGTCGGGTACGCTGGTCAACCCGGCAGCGAACCTGGGAGGTTATTCGTCGGTTGCGGATTTCGGCTGCCAGTCCTGTCACGTTTCCCATAACGCCGGTGGGAGCGGACTGCTCCGTAACAGCAACGAAACTGACTGCGCCGTCTGCCATAGTGGCGGAGTGAATCTGTCACCGGCAGCGCCTAACGTTTTTGCCGAGTTCGCCAAGCAAGGTGTGCACCCGTTTACGACCAGCACCGGATCACACACCCCTGGCGAAAGTGTTCTGCTGAATCAGAACCGCCACGCTACCTGCGCTGACTGCCACGATTCGCATGCCGCCGACCATGTGCCGTCGTTTCCGCTGCCGCCCACGATTCGGCTCTCGCAACAAGGGATAAACGGAATCAGCGCGGCCGATGGTGTAACCGTGCTGAAGCCGGCAGTCAACCAGTATGAAAACTGTTTGCGCTGCCACGGCACCAGCACCGGGAAGACCACGAATCCTGCGGTCTTTGGCTATTTGCCGGTGTGGGTCGTGAACTCGCTTGATCCGCTGAACGTCATTCCACAATTCAGCCTAACTTCTACTTCGAGCCATCCAGTGACGCACGATCGTACTAGTCCGTTTCCGCAACCCAGCTTGCGTGCGAACATGCTAAACCTCGACGGTGTCACTCCGGGCCGAGCCATAGGAACGCGCATCCTGTGTACGGATTGTCATAACTCTGACGACAATCGTGAATTTGGTGGCACCGGACCGAATGGACCGCATGGATCACAATATTGGCATCTGCTCGAGCGGCGGTACGAATTTAGTCAAGCTGCCGTGCCCGGCGGAGCTGTGACGAACCTGTTTCCGAATCCGGACCTGAGCGTTTCTGGACCTTATAGCATGTGCGGTAAGTGTCACGACCTGACACAGGTTGTAAGCAACACAAGCTTCAGCGGGCACGCCAACCATATCAATGACGGATTTTCGTGCTCAGCTTGCCATACTGGACATGGCATGGGAGGAATCTCTGGGGCCATCACCGGCGAGCGGATGGTGAATTTCGATGCTGGAATCGTGGCGCAGAACGGCACTACTCCAATCACTTATAACCGCTCCAAGAATACGTGTACGCTGACCTGCCACAATACTCCTCATTAGTTGGAATCAGGCGCGATTTGTGTGTTGCGAACGCAGCCGCCAGGTGTGAAATCCCGCGATTGTGCGTGGAAACACCCTTTCGCATGTTCCAAAATTCCAGCTCTGCGGGTTCGAAACGCCTAAGGACTAACATTTGTAGTTAGTTACAGGTATGACTCAAAACGGACGACTCTGGCAATCAGGATGCAACGGAAGTTGGTAGCCTGTACTCTTCCGAAAGCTACCGTTGTCTCGATGCGGTGAGGAATTGAATGGACCAACAGATTGAGCCCTCTGGCCCTAACAGAACCAGCACGATCTGGCGCCCTCTACACGCTTATCTGATGGCGGCCATCTGCTTGGCCATTGGATTCGCGATCGGATATTTCCTGCGTGGCTCAACGCCCCCAAAGACCACGGCGGCTGTCGTGGCTCCAGAGACCAGTCCGTCTGCTGCGAATCACGAGGCTACAGAACCTAATACACCTACGCTGGACGACATGAAGCGCATGGCAGACAAGCAGGCACAGCCGCTGCTTACCGAACTTCAGGAAAAGCCGAGAGATGCGGCACTATTGAACAAAACAGCGCTAACCTACAAAGCCGCACATCAGTTCGACAAAGCTGCGGAGTACTTCAAGAAGTCTCTTGACAGCGATCCCAAAAATGTTGCCGTGCGTGATGACTATGCCTCATGTCTGTTCTATCTAGGAGATGTTGATGGCGCATTGGCGCAACTGCAGAAGTCGCTGACATTGGACCAGAAGCATCCCGGAACGCTCTACAACATTGGAATGATCGAGTGGAAAGGGAAGGGCGACGTGGATGCCGCCGTGGCTGCATGGGAAAAGCTGCTCGAGCTGAATCCGACTATGCCGCAGAAGAACCAGATCCAGCACTTGATTGAAACAGTCAAGCAGAGCAAGACGGCAGTGGCGGCGAAGCAATAGCGGTTGCCGTCTGATTTCTACTGCCCACGTACTAGGCACTTTCGTGCATGCAGCAACTGAGAACAATGCGGCCAGTCCTAAATTCGCCATTTATGCGAGTTTTGGCTCTCGCACTGATCATGGCGTTGCTGGCCTGGTTCAGCATGGAAGCCAGGAACCCGGTTCGCGACCCCGATGTCTGGTGGCATCTTGCGGTTGGAAATTGGATCGCCGAGCATCACTCCGTTCCGCAAGTGGGCATCTTTTCTCGTACCGCGGCAGACCGTCCTTGGATTGCTTACAGTTGGGGGTATGAAGTGCTCTTGTCCCGAGCCTATTCCTGGTTCGGGCTAATGGGCATCGCATGGTTTGGGTTGCTGGTGACGCTGGCTGTGGCCGCCGTTCTCTTTTGGATGTGTTATCGCCTCTCTCGAAGTTTCTGGATCGCCTGGGTGGTTGGGACAGTGGGATGTTTCGCCTACCTATTCAGCCTCATGCCGCGGCCGGTCTTTGTTTCGATGGCCGCTTACACGATACTGCTTGGGCTTCTGATCGAGGCACGCCAAAAAGGTGATCTGCCCAAGCTCTATTTTGTGCCGCCTCTTTTCCTGTTATGGGCTAACCTGCACATTCAATTTGTTTACGGATTGTGCCTCTTGGCACTTTTCACCTTTGTGACTGGCCTGGAACACTTTTGTGAGCAGCGAGAGCTTTCCTTCAGATGGCTCCCTCCGCCGAAGCTATCGTTCAGCGGAACGCTCTTCGTTTTTGCCGCCTCGGTTCTCGCTTGCTGCATAGGACCGTATTTCTTTCGGGTGTTTCGGGTTGGGCTCGAATACGCGAACTCCCGCGTGCCCTACACGTTCATCTTAGAACTACAGCCACCAAAGTTCGTCTATTTCACTGACTACTTCTTGCTGTTTCTGACAATCAGCGGATTCGTCGTGCTCTTGTGGAAGCGACGTTTCGATCTCTTCAGCGCTACGCTGCTGATCGTCACAACCATTTCCGCATTCCGCCATTCTCGCGATGCTTGGTTGGTCTCCATCTCCGCTGCATTGTTAATTGCTGACGCCTTGAAGCGCACCCCCGGCGGCGAGGACCGGTTCAGTCCCCTCGAACTCGCTGCAACTTTTGCGGTCGTCCCCTTGTTGTTGATCGGAGTAGCTAAGAGTACTGACTTCTATCCCCGCGAACTCGACAGAGCAATCAGCTACGATTATCCGGTCAATGCGGCAAATTTCCTGCGTCGCCACCCACTCGCGGGACCGATCTATAACGATCTGAATTGGGGTGGCTTTCTGATTTGGTATATGCCGAACTATCCAGTGGCATTCGACGGCCGCACTGATTTGTACGGGGATGAATTGACAGGGATCATCGCCCGAAGCAGGGAAGGGGATTATGCGTCTGACCCGATTCTCAGGGAATCACGGCTCATCCTACTCCATAAGGGACTCCCCCTTGCAGCGGCACTGGCCCGCGATCCGGAATTCCGGCCAGTGTACGAAGATCAGATTTCTGTTATCTTTGTTCGCACGAACTAGTCAGGACCAATGGGCAGGAACTCGACAACCGCAACGCCATCGAAGGTTCCCAGTACACGCATCTGATGCGTCTGTGAGGCCCGATTCGCAATCCAATCCAGGGTCGGGTAGGAGGGTGCCCACCCAACCGCAAAAAAGTGTTGGTGTCTTGTCGTCGGGTTCTGAAGAAAAGCAGCCGCCACCCGAACGGCTTCTTCATTCAGTCCCCTAGGCAACGACACCACCGGTACGCTGAGCTTGTAATACGTAAGGGGAGCAAACAGTTCGCTGTCTTCGGCTGGTCCGGATGGCATTGGCTCGTAATCGGCTTCGATCACGCCGCTGCACATCAGTACGGGCGCATTGTCCGGGGCGGCGTGTTTTTCTAACACGTCGAGTGCATATTTCCACGTATAACCATGTTTTACAGATTCGGGATTGCTGACGTAGCGGTAACTCGTAATCGCTACCAGGCCTGCGCAAAAAAGCAGCCGAAGTACGCGAGACTCAACCCGGCTTAAGATCCAGCCCCAACATAGCGCAAGGCCTGGAATGGCGACCAGACAATACCGATACGCAAAAATGTGAATGGGCGTTACGACACTCACGCCGAAAAGAATAACGATCGATATCAATCCCAGGGCAGCACAGAACACCACGCGC
>Ga0306926_10000119_pt1 | contig 61335 bp, 59 predicted proteins | sample flu12Cox44000178_FD_203759 | JGI IMG/M metagenome (GOLD analysis project Ga0306926, IMG submission 203759) | Lab enrichment of tropical soil microbial communities from Luquillo Experimental Forest, Puerto Rico - flux8day.12C.oxic.44.000.178 (v2)... | ecosystem: Environmental > Terrestrial >... | reverse complement strand
AAAGCGACGTGCGCGAGCGGTTTCTCGACGCCGGGTTTGCGCCCCTCGACGATTCTTTCATTTTGGTGAAGTGGAATCGCGACTTGCCGGCAAGCGAGCGCGAACAGCGCATTGCCCGCATCAAGGCACTCGGTCCGTTCTGATTCGACGCGCCGGCATTCGCATGAAATCGCTCACGCTCGACTCGCCCCAGCTCGGCGAGCACGTCTGGCACAGCATGACCGCCGATCCCGGGATCGCGACGGAGAGCCGAGCGCATCGCGAGCGCATCGAGGCGGCGGTCCACAGGTATGCTCCGGACCTCGATTGGTCCCGTGCGCGGATACTCGAGGTCGGCGCGTATCGTCATTTCACCGGACACGTGATCGCAGCCGAGCGTAGATCGCAGTACTACGTCACTGACATCTCCGCGGCTGCACTGCGCGACGGCGCGAGGCAGGCCGAAGCGACGGGCATTCCGGCGCGCGCGACGCGGGTGGTCGCCGACTTCCACGATCTTCCGTTCGCGACCGGCTATTTCGACGCGGTTTTGGTGGTCGCATCGGTGCATCACACACGTCGACCGGAGCAGGTATTGCGCGAGATGCTGCGCGTACTCAAGCCGGGCGGCCTGCTCGTGCTCGCCAACGAGCCCTGTGCGCGGGCACTCTGCTTTCATGCGTTCGCGTCCAACCGCGTGGAGAGCATGACGGCGTTCGAGAAGGCGCTGCACGACGCGGGACTGTTGCCGACGCTGTCGTCGCCGTTCTGGGGCGCGCGGCCCGAGCATCTGTTCGGCATGATCGAGAACGATCGCATTCCGCTGTCGCTTTACACGGAAGTCTTCACGGAGTCAGGGAGCGTGCTCGAACGGACGCTTGCGATGCATTCGCTGGTGGGATCGCTCGAGCGGACGTTGATGAAGATCGACGCGAAGGGCGCGCGCCTTCGGGCGGAGATCCGCGACCTGCTCCGGGGAGCAGTCGGGCGCGCCGCGTCACTCTACAGCGAGACCGAGCGCCTTCTAGGCTACCGCCTGCCTACCGAGTGCGAGATCCATGGGCTCGCGCAGCGCGCCGCGTCGCTCCTCGAGCAGCGGCGCATGTATCCGAACGACGATGAATGGCAGGCGGAGCTCTTCGGCGCAGCATTGAACGCGGTCGTTCGAAAACGCGCTGCCGATGTTCCCGTGGCCGAAACGCCATTCCGCCGCGACATGCACATCGAGGCCGACGGACTCGTGCGCGAGCGCGCCGACGCGAGCACGCCGGCCGCCGGGCTCGCGCAGCCACTGCTGCCCGAGATCCATGCCTGTCGGGATGGCGCCGAGCTCGAGCCATGGTTTCCACGGGAAGACTGGCTCTGGGTCCACACCGACAATAAGAACCTCGTCAACCTCAAGGCGCAATCGGTGATCGAAGTGGCGCCCCGGGCGGAGCGCACGCTGCTGCTTGTTCGCTACTTTGCCGTCGTCGACAACAGTCCGCCCTATTACGTTCGCTTCTGGGCCGCGGGACAGCTTCTCGACGAGCAGCTGATCGTGCTCAACGAGTCGCGACTCGTACGTGCCTGGCTGCCCGAGGCGGCTGCGCGAATCTCCGTCGAACTGGAGACGATCGACGGATCGCCGATGGACGCGCCGTGGCGCGTGCGGATCGGCGTGTTTCAGATGCTGGAGTAGACGAGTTTCCAGGGCCGCGAGGCAACGCTCGCGACCCATGCGGAAAAATCACAACACCGACGGGCATTCGAGGAGCCCGGATAGATGAAAATCGCCGGGGTGACTTCGGACGCTTCGAATCCGACGACGATTCCCGGGTCGAGGCGGTCACGTCTCGCACGGTGGATCCCGCTCGCCATCGTGGTCGTTGTCTACCTGATCGTGGCGACACAGCAGATCACGTTGCCGGGTATCTACATGGACGCGGTGAATCCGGATTATCTCGTCGTGCGCCTGTTGCACGACCGGACGGAGCCGATCACCGCATGGCTCTTGCCGGGCAACTATCTTGCAGAGCGAGCGCCCGTGCTGATTTCGCTCTATCACGGCTCGCAGCAGGTCTGGCTCGGGTTGCCGTTCTTCTGGCTCTTCGGCACGACGGTAACCGGCCTGCGTCTGACCCACGCGATGTTTGCCCTCGGGGTGCTGGTGGCGTCGTATGCACTTCTCGCAACGAGCGGAATGCGGCGTTGGCAAGCAGCACTTGCCTGCGTTGCACTCGCGATCGACCCGGTGTTTTCGTACGCGTTCCGGACGCAGAGCTACATCACGCTCGCCCCTGCGGCGTGGCTCGCGTTGTCGCTGTTTGCGCTCCAGGCAGTTCCTGCGCAGCCGGATCGCCGCTTTCGCTGGCTCGCGTTGAGCGGCGCTGCCTACGGCTTTTCGGTCGTCGGTTACTTCATCTACGCGTTCTTCCTGCCGGCGATGGTACTCGCCGTCGTGTTGTGGTCCGCCGGCGCCGATCGCGCCACCAACGAATCTTTGCGGCGACGCGCCCGGTCCACGTGGCTGCCGTGGCTCGCGGGACTTCTCATCGGCGGCGCGTGCTACCCGATCGGATACGCGCTCAGCATCATCCAGTTCGGTGGATTTTCTGCGGCGTGGGCGTACTTCCAGCAAACGCAGCAAGCGCTCGGCGCGTTCGGCGCGGAACCGCTGATGTCCGAGCGCTTGGCTCACATCGTCGACATGATCGGTGCCGTCACGCAAAACTGGGCACACCACATGCTGATCTTCGGCGAGTATGCGCCGGTCCCGGGAGCTACGGCGAAGAGCGCGCTGCTGGCCGGCGGTCCGATGGCGCTATGGATCTATGCCGAGGCACAGCGCCGGGCAAGTACGCTGCTGCGCGTGCTGTTGGCGCTGATGATCTCGTTCCTCGCGGTCTCGCTGATCTTCGGCTCGCGCCTGCAGGGCCACCATTTCGTCGTGCTGGTGCCGCTCGCGTATGCGGCACTCGCGACCGGGCTTGTCGGCGCCGCATCGCATCGGATGTCAGCACGATCGACGATTGCGACGTTCGTCGTGCCGCTCGCCGTGCTCGTCGGCCTCAATGTCGCGGGCCAAATCACGGAGGCCCGCCGGCTCGCCGAGACGCGCGGCGTCGGTTTGTATTCGGATGCAATCGACAAGCTCGCCGATGACTTGAACGCCATGCCGGTCAAGCCGTTCGTGTATTTCCCCGACTGGGGATTGTCGATGCCGGTCGCGTTCCTCACGGGGGGCAGCGTCGGCATGGATTCGATCGAGGATTTCGCCGCCGCTTCCCGCATGTTGTGCAGCGGAAAGGACGTTGCGGTCGCGCTCGTCAAAGACGATCGCCACGCGCGCATCGCGACCTGGCAGCAGGCGCTCAAATGGGAGGCGCCGCGGCTGAAGGCCTATCGGCAGGGAAACGGGGACGTCCTGTTCGAGCTTGCGCAGTTTCGGGGTCAGCGCAACGGCCCGTCCTGCGAGACGTCCTCCGGCGTCGCGCCTGCGGCAAGATAGGCAAGCCGTTTCATTTCGCGCCGGCCCCGCGCGACGCTGTCGAGGATCAGGCCGCAGGCGAGCGACAGGAACGCAGAGAGCATGAGCCCGGTCGCGAGGATCGCGGTCGGGAGCCGCGGCACGAGGTGCGTCTCCATGAACTCGACGACGACCGTCGCGCCGAGCGCGAGCCCCGCGACCGCAAACAGCGCGGCCAGCGTGCCGAAGAATGCGAACGGCCGCTCGTCTTTGAACAGCACGACCGTCATCCGCAGGATGCGCAGGCCGTCGCGGTAGGTCGACAGTTTGCTCTGCGAGCCTTCCGGCCGCTCGAAGTACGCGGCGCGAATCTCCGTCGTCGGCAGCCGCTGCTCGAGCGCGTGCACGGTGAACTCGGTTTCGATCTCGAACCCTCTCGACGATGCCGGGAACGATTTGACGAAGCGCCTGGAGAACGCGCGGTAACCCGAGAACATGTCGGTGGGCTTGCTCCCGAACAATGCGCCGAGCAGCGTGTTGAACGCGCGGTTGCCGAAGCGATGGCCGCGGCGATACGTGCCGAGCCGGTCGCCATCGTCGCGGACCGCGGTCACCATGTCGAGGTTGTTCGCGACGAGCAGCGCGACGAGATCGGGCGCGCGCGTCGCGTCGTAGGTCGCGTCGCCGTCGACCAGCACGTAGACGTCGGCATCGACCTCCGCGAACATCCGGCGGACGACTCCTCCTTTGCCCGGCGGCGTCTCGCGGCGCACGATCGCGCCGGCGGCGCGTGCGAGTTCGGCGGTGCGATCGCGCGACGCATTGTCGTAGACGAACACCTGCGCTGCAGGCAGCGCGCGCAGAAAGTCGCCGACGACCTGCGCGACCGTGCGCTCCTCGTCACGGCACGGGACGAGCACTGCGATGCGCGGCCGCGCGGTGTCGACCACATCGTCGATCGGTCGCGGCATCACTTTCATCTACAGCACCGAAACGAGAACACCCGCCATGATGACGACCGCGCCAACGAACGTCTTCGCACGCAGCGGTTCACCGACGACCCAGTGCGCGAGGAGTGGCACGATGAAGAAAACCATCGCATTCAGCGGCAGCGCGAGCGAGAGCGGAAGCACGCGCAGCGCGTACACCCACAGTACGGTCGCGACGCCGTAGATCGCAAGCGCGGCGATCAAGGCCGGTGACAGGAACCCCTTAAGCGTTCCCCACGACCACCCGTCGATGTACCACTGACCCGCGGCAAGCTTGAACAGGATCTGGCCGGCGGCGATCATCATGACGCAGACGAGCGCCGCCACGATCCCGCGTGTCGGAAATTCCATCAGCATCGCGCTTCACTCCCCTCGAGCAACGGCTTCTCGCCCTGCACCGTCCGGCAGTCGACCGTCGCGCTACCGCGGCTCGGTCCGGCGGCTGCGCAGCATGAACCACGCGGAAATCACGTATCCTGCCAGCGCGTAGAGCGTGAATCCCGCGAACAGGATGATCGGCGGCCGATAGGATAGCAACAGCAGGAACACGACGATCAACAGCAACGCGACGAAGGGAACGCTCTTCTTCAGGTTGATCGTCTTGAAGCTGTAGTACTTGATGTTGCTCACCATGGTCAGGCCGGCGAACATCGTGAGGCACCACGCGACCCAGCGCAGGCTCTCCGGCTCGAGGCTCAAGTCGTCGACGCTCCAGATGAAGCCGGCAACGAGCGCCGCCGCGGACGGGCTCGGCAGCCCCTGGAACCAGCGCTTGTCCGCGACCTCGAGCAGCGTGTTGAATCGCGCAAGCCGGAGCGCCGCCCCGGCCACATAGACGAAGGCCGCAAGCCAGCCGAACCGCCCGAGGTCGCGCAGCGCCCACTCGTACATCACGAGCGCCGGCGCCGCGCCGAAGCTCACCATGTCGGCCAGGCTGTCGTACTCGGCGCCGAACGCGCTTTGCGTTCGCGTCAGACGGGCGACCCGGCCATCGAGCCCGTCCAGCACCATCGCGATGAAGATGGCGATCGCGGCGTTGTCGAAGTTGACGTTCATCGCCTGGACGATCGCGTAGAAGCCGGCGAAGAGCGCCCCGGTCGTGAACAGGCTCGGGAGCAGAAAGATGCCGCGCCTACGTACGCGATTCTTGAGCTGCGCGCGCCGCTCGCGGTAGTTGTTCATGCGCTGCGAAGGTTAGCAGTATCGCCGGGGAGGGACAACGACACGGTCACGGCAGCTCGGCGAGCACGCTGGACGTGGCATGCACGCGATCGCCGACGACGGCGCGCGGCTTGGCGCCTGGCGGCAGGTAGACGTCGACGCGCGAGCCGAAGCGAATAAAGCCGTAGCGCTGACCGCGTGTCACGGCGTCACCCTTCTGCACGTAGCACAGGATGCGGCGCGCGATCAGGCCCGCAACCTGCACGCACGTCACATCGACGCCGTTCGCGGTGCGCAGCTGCAACGCGCTACGCTCGTTCTCGAGCGACGCTTTGTCGAGCGCCGCGTTGAGGAAGCTGCCCGCGTGATACCAGTGCTCGACGACTACGCCGTCGACGGGAATGCGGTTCGAGTGCACGTTGAACACGTTCATGAAGATGCTGATCATGATCGCGTCCCGCTCGAGATAGGGATCGCGCGCCTTCTCCACCCGCAACACCCGGCCGTCAGCGGGCGCGAGCACGGCATTCGTCTGCTGCGGCACGACGCGCGGCGGATCGCGAAAGAACTGGACGACGAAGAGGACCGCGAGCCAGGCGAGCGCCGTCAGCGGCCACCAGGGCGTGAACGACAACCCGATCGCCACGACGAGCGCCAGGCCGACGAAGAGCCAGCCCTCGCGCGCGATGATCGGATGCGGGTAGTTCGACATGTCGGCTCGAGCGCTCGTGATCGCACGATTCTAGCGGACACGATCATGGTGGCGCGGGACGCCTGAAACCATCCCGCGGCGCGGCTCCGTTTCCTGGTGCGGGCGCGCCGAATCGGACGCGCGGCTACTTCGCGGTATCGAGCGTCGCAGCGCCCTTCGGACCGGACGACCCGGGGTTGATGCGTTCCTGCGGCACGGCGGTCTTTTTCGCGCCGCCGGCAGCTTCGAATTCGGCGTTTTTCACTTTGGAGGTGTCGTGGGCTCCGCGGGTGAAACCCATGATCGTGACTTTCCCGATCAACAGGATGAACCCGACGACGAGCACCGCAAGCGCGATGCGGATCAGGGTGCGCCGGTCGATTTCCACGAAATCTGCTTAGCCCTACTTCTCCGCCTCGTCGACGCGCTTCTTCATCTCGGCCGACTGCTGCTGCACCAGTTCGTTCACCGCGCGGGCCTGTTCCATGGGCTTCCGCGACGGCATGGGCGTCGACGCCGCGTTGGGGTCGGGAGGCCCGGAGCTGCCGGCGGACGCGCCCGCCGCCGCTCCACCCCGTGTGATGCTGCCCCCAAGATACTGGTCGAGCGCCGATCGCGACAGCATCGCCACGATGAGGAGCGCGAGGATCAGGACGACGATCCCGACCCAGCCGCGTTGGGCGCGACGTGGACTGCGCTCCCGCCACCAGCTACTCATCGTCGCCAACCTCCTGCATCGCGGGACGCTGTGCGCTATCGCACACTCAACGCGTCGCAGCGACGCTCAATGACTCGGGTTGATGACCGTCCAGCCCGGATCCGCGTAGATTATGGCACTGGACGTCGGCGCGACGCCATTCATCAGCCAGGCGGCGATCTGGCCAGTCGAAAAGTTGCGCCAGACGAGATCGGACTTGCCATCACCGTTCAGGTCGGGCGTGGCGATCACCGACCAGTTGATGTCCGCATAGACGACAGCCGTTCTAAACGGATAAGAGCCATCCATCAGCGAGATCACCGTCTGTCCGCTCGGTGACTGCCAGACGAGATCGGTGCGCCCGTCGCCATTGAAGTCGCCGGTTGCGACCAGCGTCAAGCTCGGGTCCACGCCAATCACGTTGACGGCTGATGCCGTGAGGCCGTCCATCAACCAGATCGCGGACTGGCCGGTCGTCGTGCTGTGCCACAGGAGATCGGTCTTGCCGTCGCCATTGAAGTCGCCGGTGGCAATGAGCGACCACGTCGGATCGCCGAAGACAATCGCACTCGCCTTCGGCGTCAATCCATCCATCAGCCAGATCGCAATCTGACCGGTCGCACTGTTGCTCCAGACGAGATCGCTCTTGCCGTCGCCGTCAAAGTCGCCGGTGAAGATGACTCGCCAGTTCGGATCGGCGTAGACGACCGCCGCGGCGCTCGCGTTGATCCCGTTCATCAGCCAGATCGCGGTCTGTCCGGTCGTGGCATTGCGCCAGACGAGATCGGTCTTGCCGTCCCCGTTGAAGTCGCCGGTCGCGACAACCGACCAGTCGGGATCCGCAAAGACGATCGCGGCCGCAGTCACGGCGCTGCCGTTCATGAGCCAGATCGCTTCCTGTCCGGTCGCCGCATTCCGCCACAGAAGATCCGCCTTGTCGTCCCCGTTGAAGTCGCCGACCGCGGAAATGCGCCAGTTGGGATCGGTCATCAGCGCCGCGATCGAAGTCGCGGAGAGTCCGTCCATCAGCCACGACGCCGTGTAGCCCGCGACGTCGTTGCTCCACAGGAGATCGGTCTTGCCGTTGGCGTTGAAGTCGTACGGCGCCGGAAGGTAGGCAGGCGCGAACGCGGTCAGATGGCCTGCCATGTCCGCCATGTAGACCTTGCCGTTGGCGACGATCGGGCTGCCCCAATGAATGCCGCCGATCCCCGAGCTGGTCCAGAGCCCGCTGCCCGTCGTGGGGTCGAGCGCGCGCACGGCGCCGTCTGCGGCGTAGTAGAGGATGTTGTTCGCGACGAGCGGGGACGTGCCGCCGAGCGCCACCTGCCACATCGGCGCGAGCGAAGGATTGCCCTCATCGTCGATCTGCAGCCGCAACCCGGAGATGCCGCTTCCATTCGCTACGAAAACCCAGGTGCGGTGGTCCGCGGGATTCACCCAGACCGCCGGCTGAGTGAGCACGACGGTCGCGCCCTGCGGAACGGGAATGACGCTACCGATTTCTCCACCGGTATGCCCCGGCCCGTCCTCCCCGCTCAGGTTCGCGAGATCGACCAGCCGAAGCTGCCCGTCCTTGCCGGTCTGCACGGCGAGGTGCTGGACGTTTGAGTTCGGCGGGACGGGAAGAATCGCGGGCGCCGCGCTGCCCAGATCGAGGTCGAGGTTGTCGAGCGATTGATAAGTCGTCGGCGTGTACGAATCCAGCGGCTCACCTCCGCCACCCGTGCCGTCCGGATGCAGTGCGAGGATCGTCTCGCTCCAGTTCGTTCCGCTCGTCGCACCGTTGTACGAGCCGTTGCCCGTGCCGATGAAGATGCGATCGAGGGACGCGTCGTAGATCACGCCGGGGCGCGCCCACATCGCCGATCGCGGGAATGCACAGTTCGGCGGGGAGCCGGTGATCGGATTCAGGTGCACCGCCTGGTCGCTGCACATCGAGTTGAAGACGTTCTGTGCGCCGGTCGTCAGATTGATCGCCGTGACGTGTCCCTGATAGTCGCCGTTGTCGCCAGGGTAACCACCGTGAGTCATGTAGAGATAGGTCGTGCCCTGCGACGTTGCGAGCGAGAGCGCGGACGAGCCCTTCTCATCGAACGCCTTCTTCGTTGCGAGCTGTGGAAAGCCGCCGCTGAAGTCCTCGGTGAGCAGCAGCGTGTTCACCTTGTGCACGTAGCCGTCGAGCCCGTAGGTGTAGACATACCATCCACTCGGATCGATGGCGGGCGACGAGGTCGTAAAGCAAGTCGAGAAACCGTTGTTGATCTTGCATTGTCCCGGCCCGTATTGCTTGATGAAGAGCACGGTACCGGCTTGCGCATCGATCCCGACGAGATGGCCTGCCGTCGTCGTGACGAATAGAAGATCCGTGTAGGGACAGTTCACCGGACCGCAGGCAGCGCCAATCAGCACGTTGCGCACGAGGACAGGAGCGCCATCCACAGGCGCCGGGAGCGTCGCCTGGAACTTGAGCGTCAGCGTGCTGACGTTGTTGCGGTCGATCCCCTTCTCGAGGACGTTGTTGCCGCTGTGCGCGGAATTGCCGTTGAACTGGCGCCAATCGTAGGCGCGCGCGGCAGGGGCGGCCGCGAGCGCGACGAACACGACAAGGGTTACACGCGCGACGCGCACCAGGGAGTTCTTCATCCTAAGGAATTCTTCTTTCGAGCGTCCGGGGCGCCGCTTCGCGGTTTGGACGGGGCTGCCCGGCGAGCGCGCTTTCGCGGCGCCGGCAGCTTCGGACGTCAGCGCCCCGGTACGTTGGGGGCGAATCGTATCATCGACTGACTAGCCGCTCACGTCGCAAACGCGAGCATTCGTGGCGGCCGTTCGATCACTGACTGGGATTGATCACGGTCCAGTTGGGGTCCGCGAAGATGATCGCCGTCGACGTGGCCGCGGTGCCATTCATCAGCCACGCCGCCACCTGCCCCGTGGTCGCATTGCGCCAAACGAGATCCGTCTTCCCGTCGCCGTTCAGGTCGGCCGTCGCGATGACCGACCAGTTGCTGTCCGCGTACACGATGCCGCCGGTGCGTGCGCCGGTCGGACCCATCAGCCAGACCGATGTGTTGCCCGTCGCGTCCTGGAATACGACGTCGGTCATGCCGTCTCCGTTGAAGTCGCCGGTCGCGACGAGCGTCGCATTGGGATCGAACGGCAGCAGGGTGGTCACGAAGGGCGCGGTTCCATTCATGAGCCACATCGCCGTCTGGCCCGTGTTGAGCTTGCGCCACAGGAGGTCGGTCTTGCCGTCGCCGTTGAAATCGCCGGTCGCGACGACCGACCATGTCGGATCGGAGTAGATGATCGCGGTGGCCGTCGGCGTCATGCCGTCCATGAGCCAGATCGCGGTCTGGCCAGTCGCGTTGTTGCGCCAGAGCAGGTCCGACTTCCCGTCGCCGTTGAAATCGCCGACGAAGGCGACGTGCCAGTTGATATCGCCGTAGATCACGCCCATCGCCAGCGCGCTCAGCCCGTTCATCAGCCAGATCGCGGTCTGGCCCGTCACCGAATTGCGCCAGAGGAGATCGGTCTTGCCGTCGCCGTTGAAATCGCCGGTGCCCGTGATCGTCCAGTTGGGATCCGCGAACACGATGGCGGACGAGGTGACCGTGTTCCCGTTCATCAGCCAGATCGCGACCTGGCCCGTCGCGGCGTTGCGCCACACGAGATCCGCCTTGTTGTCGCCGTTGAAGTCACCGGACGCAACGACCTGCCAGTTCGGGTCGGTCATCAGCGCGACCATCGAAGTTGCCGACAGTCCGTTCATCAGCCATGACGCGGTCTGGCCTCCGGCGCTGCTGTTCCAGAGCAGATCGGTCATGCCGTTGGCATTCAGATCGTAGGGCGTCGGAATGTAGGCAGGCGCGAACGCCGTCAGATGACTCGACTGATCGGCGACGTAGACCTTGCCGTTCGCAACGATCGGGCTGCCCCAGTGCATGCCGCCGATGCCGGAGCTCGTCCACAGCGTGGCACCCGTCGTCGGATCGAGGCCCTTCACCGAGCTGCCGGCGGCGTAGTAGAGGACATTGTTGGCCACCACCGGCGACGTTCCGCCTGCGCCGGTCTGCCATTGCGACGCGAGCGATGGATTGCCGCCCGCGTCGATCTGCAGCTTGAGACCCGAGATGCCGCTGCCGTTCGCCACGAACACCCAGGTCGCGTTGTCGACCGGGTTCACCCATACGGCGGGCTGGGTGAGCACGACGTTCGCGCCCTGCGGCACGTTGATGATCGATCCGATCTCACCTCCCGTGTGACCGGGGCCGCCGTGTCCGCTCATGTCCGCGAGATTGATCAGACGAAGCATTCCGTCCTTGCCCGCCTGCACCGCGAGGTGCTGCACGTTCGAGTTCGCGGGCACCGGAAGGATGGCAACGGTCGTGCTGCCGATATCGGCATCGCCATCGTCCAGCCCCGACCAGTTCATCGGCGTGTAGCTGTCGATCGGGCCCGTGCTCGTGCCGCTGCCGTCGGGGTTGATCGCCAGCACCGATTCGCTCCAGTTGAGGGCTCCGTCGAACCGACCTTTCCCGGCGGTGAACGCGTTCCCCGTCGCCGCGAACAGGCGGTTGGTCCCGGCGTCGAAAATCACCCCGGGGCGTGCCCAGATCGCGTTCTGCTTGGTCATGCAGATCGGCGAACCGCCGCCACCGAGGTGCTGCAGATGCTGCGCCGTGCTGCTGCACGCGGCGTTGAAGACCTTCTGCGTGCCATTGGCGAGATTGATGGCGGTCACGTGACCCTGGTAGTCGCCGTTATCGCCGGGGTAGCCGCCATGCGTCATGTAGAGGTACGTGGTTCCCTGCGTCGTCGCGAAGCCCAGGGCGGACGAGCCTTTCTCGTCGAAGCCCTTCGCCGTCGCGAGCTGGGGCCAACCTCCGGTAAGCACTTCGGTGCCGTCACCGACAGCCAGTTTGTGCACGTAGCCGTCGAGGCCGTAGCTGTATACGTACGAACCGTTCGGATCCACGGCAGGAGACGACGTCGTGTAACAAGTGCTGCCACCGTTGTTGATCTTGCAGGTTCCTGGACCGAATTGCTTGCTCCATGCAACGGTGCCCGTCTGCGCGTCGACGGCGACGATGTAGCCGTTGGTCGTCGTCACGAACAGCAGGTCGCGATACACGCCGTTGTTCAGAACGTTGCGCAGAAGCACCGGCGTGCCATCCACACCCGCAGGGAGATTGGCCTGGAATTTCTGCGTCAGCGTGTTGACGTTGCTCTTGTTGATCCCTTTCTCGAGCACGTTGTTTCCGCTGTGCGCGGGACTACCACCGAATTGCAGCCAGTCGTAGGCGGCGGCCGGGAGCGAGATGACGCAGAAGCCCCACGCTGCGGCGAGCGGCGCGATGCGAAAGATTCGAGCGAGCAAATGCTTCATGGCGAAGACCTCATCTCGTGCCGCCCCGATCCGGTTCGCGGCGCAACCGCGCTTCCTCGATAGATCAGGAGCAATGTCTATGACATTAGCATATCGCCGGCGGGATTGCTCTTGGAAATGACGGGAGGCAGGTCATCCTGCATGCGGACGCAAGCCCTATGCCGGAGACCCGGGACCGGATGACGAACGGCCGACCTTGCCGGTTAGCGGTCGGGACGAGCCGCGCCCTGTGGAAGTGCGAAGCTACTGGATGCGCCAGTCGTCAGACAACGGTACTGCGTGTGAGCGCAGCGAGCGAGTGACGCCCGCAGCCGAACCGGGGTGAGACTCGACTCTCTTTAATTCCGGCTCTGGTCGACGAGCTTGTTCTTCTTGATCCACGGCATCATCGATCGAAGCTTTTCGCCGACCTGCTCGATCGGATGCTGCGCGATGATCCGCCGCTGCGACTTGAGCGTGGGCGCGCCAGCGCGATTCTCGAGGATGAATTCCTTTGCGTACTCCCCGCTCTGGATGCGGCGGAGCGTCTCGCGCATCGCATCCTTGGTTTCCGCGGTGATGATCTTCGGACCGGTCACGTACTCGCCATACTCGGCGTTGTTCGAGATCGAGTAGTTCATGTTGGCGATGCCACCCTCGTAGATCAGGTCGACGATCAGCTTCACTTCGTGCAGGCACTCGAAGTACGCCATCTCGGGCGCATAGCCGGCTTCGGTGAGGGTTTCGTAACCGGCCTTGATCAATTCGACGAGGCCGCCGCAGAGCACCGTCTGTTCGCCGAACAGGTCGGTCTCGGTTTCCTCGCGGAAATTGGTCTCGATCACGCCGGCGCGCGCGCCGCCAATCGCCGCGGCGTACGAGAGCGCGACGTCGCGCGCTTTCTTCGACGCATCCTGATGCACGGCGATCAGCATCGGCACGCCGCCACCGGCGACATACGTCGAGCGCACGGTGTGACCCGGCGCCTTGGGCGCGATCATCACCACGTCGAGATCGGGACGCGGCACGATCTGCCCGTAGTGAATGTTGAAGCCGTGCGCGAAGGCGAGCGTCGCGCCCTGCTTGATGTTCGGCTCGACCTCGGCGTAATAGACGGCGGCGATGCTCTCGTCGGGCATCAGCATCATCACCACGTCCGCGCCCTTCACCGCCTCGCCGACTTCGGCCACCTTGAGACCCGCTTTCTTCGCCTTGTCCCACGACGCGCCGCCCTTCCGCAGAGCGACCGTGACTTTCACGCCCGATTCGTTGAGGTTCTGCGCGTGCGCATGCCCTTGCGAACCGTAGCCGACGATCGTGACCTTCTTGCCCTTGATGAGCGAGAGGTCGGCGTCCTTTTCGTAATAGACCTTCATGGCGGTTCCTATGACGGCTTGATTCGAAACGGGAAGCGCGGCGCAAGCGGCGAGGGCCCAAAGACGAGAGGGTCCTTGTTGCGGATGTGCGCCTGATAACGCAATTCCATGGATGGTTTGGATCTCGATGTGGTTGTGGCCGGCCGCACTCTCGTCTCCCGTCCCTCGCCGCCGCCCGTGATCAGACCCTGAGTATCCTCTCACCACGCCCGATCCCCGACGCTCCCGTGCGCACCGTCTCCAGGATCACGCCGGGCTCGATCGCCTGCAGGAACGCGTCGAGCTTCTCGCCGGTGCCGGTCAGCTCGATCGTATAGCTCTTGTCGGTGACGTCGAGGATGCGGCCGCGGAAGATGTCGGCGAGGCGTTTCATCTCGTCGCGGTCCTTGCCGGCCGCGCGTACTTTTACGAGCATCAGCTCCCGCTCGATGTGATTGCCGTCGGTCAAGTCGACGACCTTCACGACCTCGACGAGCTTGTTCAACTGTTTGGTGATCTGCTCGACGACGTCGTCCGAACCCGTGGTGACGATCGTCATCCGCGACATCGTCGGGTCTTCGGTGGGCGCGACCGTCAGCGACTCGATGTTGTAGCCGCGCGCCGAGAACAGCCCCGAAATGCGGGACAGCGCGCCCGCTTCGTTCTCGACGAGGATCGAAAGGATGTGCCGCATGGCCTAGTTTCCCCCCGGGATCGCTTCGCGCTCTCCCCGCCGAAGGGGGCGATCGGCGCCAGGTAACGGACCCGCGTGCATGGAGCGGCCCGGCGGAGGAGATAGGGCTCTGCTCATGGCTACAGCTCTTCCGCCAGAATCATCTCGGTCAGGCCCTTGCCGCCCGGCACCATCGGGAACACGTTCTCGGTCTGGTCGGTGACGAAGTCCATGAACACCAATCGATCCTTGAGCTTGAACGCCTCGACGAGCGCGCCTTCGACATCACCCGGCTTCTCGATCTGCATGCCGACGTGGCCGAATGCCTCCGCGAGCTTCACGAAGTCCGGCAGCGCGTCCATGTACGACTCGGCGTAGCGGTTGCCGTAGAAGAACTCCTGCCACTGCCGAACCATGCCCATGTAGCGGTTGTTCAGGTTCACGACCTTGATCGGCAGGTGGTACTGCTTGCAGGTCGAGAGCTCCTGGATGCACATCTGGATCGACGCTTCGCCCGTGACGCAGACGACGTTCGCGTTCGGGTTCGCGAGCTTGACGCCCATCGCCGCGGGCAGGCCGAACCCCATCGTCCCAAGCCCGCCGGAATTGATCCAGCGCCGCGGCTTCTCGAACTTGTAGTACTGGGCGACCCACATCTGATGCTGCCCGACATCCGAGGTGATGAACGCGTCACCTTTGGTGAGCGCGTAGAGCTTCTCCATCACGTACTGCGGCTTGATGAGCGCGCTCGCGCGGTCGTACTTCAGGCAATCCTTGCGCTGCCAGTCCTTGATCTGCGCCCACCATTCCTTGAGCGCGGCAGCGTCGGGCCGTTGTGGCGACGACTCGAGCAGATTCAGCATCTCGTCGAGCACGTCGCCGACGTAGCCGACGATCGGCACGTCGACCTTCACCCGCTTGCTGATCGACGAAGGGTCGATGTCGATGTGGATGATCTTGCGATCGGGGCGCTGGAAATGCGCGGGGTTGCCAATCACGCGGTCGTCGAAGCGCGCGCCGACGGCGAACAAGACGTCGCAGTTCTGCATCGCCATGTTCGACTCGTAGGTGCCGTGCATGCCGAGCATGCCGGTGAACTGCGGATCCGTCCCCGGAAATCCCCCGAGGCCCATCAGCGTGTTCGTGCACGGGAAGCCGAGCAGGCGCACAAGGCGCGTCAACTGCGGCGACGCGTTGTTCAACACGACGCCGCCACCCGTGTAGACCATCGGGCGCTTCGCGTCGAGCAGAAGCTGCACCGCCTTCCGGATCTGTCCCGAGTGGCCCTTGGTCACCGGGTTGTACGAGCGCAGGCTGATCGTCTTCGGGTAGTTGAATTCCGCCTTCGCCTGCGTCACGTCCTTCGGAATGTCGACGACGATCGGTCCCGGGCGTCCACTCGCCGCGAGATAGAACGCCTTCTTCACCGTCACCGCGAGTTGATTCACGTCCTTCACGAGGAAGTTGTGCTTGACGCACGGGCGCGTGATGCCGACGGTGTCGCACTCCTGGAACGCGTCCTGCCCGATCGCCGCGGTCGGGACCTGCCCGGTGATGACGACGAGCGGAATCGAATCCATGTATGCGGTCGCGATGCCCGTCACCGCGTTGGTGACGCCCGGACCGGAAGTCACGAGCGCGACCCCGACCTTGTGCGAGGAGCGCGAGTAGCCGTCGGCCGCGTGCACCGCGCCCTGCTCGTGCCGGACGAGCACGTGCTTGACCTTCTCCTGCTTGAACAGCTCGTCGTAGATGTTGAGGACCGCGCCGCCCGGGTAACCGAAGACGTACTCGACGCCTTCCTCCTGTAGACAGCGGATCAGGATTTCCGCACCCGTGAGTTGCATGACTTCCTTTGCCTTATGCAAGGGATCGACAAAATTCATCCGGCGCGCTTTTCCTCGCGCTGGATGCTTGCAAGACTGCGGACACGCTTCGAAGCGTATTAAGCGTGCCCTCGGGCTTGACTTTGGGTAGAAGAAGCCGCGAATCGGGCAATCTCGTCCGAAAGCCCCGCGGGAAGCTCCTTTGACGCTTGTGGCGCCGCCGGAGGGGGAGTTCGGACCATAACCATCCCGGAACTTCGAATCCGGGATATTGACAGTAACGGGAAACGCGTGCGGCGGTCAAGTTTTGCCGCTGCTAGCGCGGCCTGGCGGGCCGTTTCTCCACGTCCGCGTGCAACGTCGGCGAGCGGTCTACGGTGGCATAATCGCCGCCCGATGGCATCCCCGCCCTACGCCCCGCCGGTTGCCGCCAAAGGCGACTCCATCGCGTCGTGGCGCTGGGCGACGTCGGCGGCGGCGCTCACCTTGTGCGTCGTCGTCGCGGGTCTCCTCTCGATCGCGCGCGGGCAGGACACCAACTGGGACCTGCTGAATTACCACTTCTACGATCCGTGGGCGTTCGTGCACGGACGCGGCCTCGTCTACGATCTCGCCGCCGCGCAACTCCAGACGTATCACAGCCCGCTTCTGGATCTGCCATTCTACTGGATGGTCGCCGCGGACTGGCCGCCGCAGGTGATCGCCTTCGTTCTCGCCATTCCGACGGGCATCGCAGCCTACTTCCTGATCCGCCTCACGTGGCTCGTGTTCGCGGACCTCGATTCGCGCGCGCGGCTCGCCGCGACCGCCGCAGCGTCCATCATCGGGCTGACCGCCGCGGTCGGAACCGGCGTCATCGGCACGACGATGGACGAGTGGCCTGGCGCGATGTTCCTGATCATCGCGCTGTGGCTCGTCGCGCGGGACCTTGCGCACTCGCGCGATGTGCCGCTCAGGACGCCGGTGCTCTTCATTGCGGGGCTGCTTTGTGGCGTCGCGTCCGGGTTGAAGCTCACCGTGGCCACGTTCAGCGTGACGTTCTGCTTGACCCTCCTCTGGCGCGTTCACTGGCGGCAACCTCGGTGGCGTGAAGCCGCGTGGTTCGCGGCCGGGACGGCGGTTGGCTTCGTCGTCGCGTACGGGCCGTGGGGATCGCAGCTCTGGTCGCATTTCCGCAATCCGGTGTTTCCGTACGGGAACCAGTGGTTCCACTCGCCGTGGTGGGAACCGAATTCGCCGTTTCCGCGGGTCTACGGACCGCATTCGGTCGTCGAGTGGCTCCTGTTCCCGTTCACGCTGCTCGCGCCGCCGCCGTTCTACGTGACCGAGCCCCAATACGTCGATGCGCGAATGCCGCTCATCTATGCGCTGTCGCTCATGGCACTCGCCTGCGCGTTCGTCGGACCCATCGCGCGTCGCGTTGGTGGCCAAGGCGTTGCGACCGCGCCGGTGATTGCGCCTGCGGTCGCGCCGCTGTGGCGTTTCATCGGGCTCTTCTTCGCCTCGTCGTTCATTTTGTGGACTGCGCAACACTCCGTTTACCGCTACCTCGTGCCACTCGAGATCCTGACCGGGATTCTCATCGTCGGTCTGTTGCGGTATCTCCTCCGACCCGGTGTCGTGGCGGCTGGCGTCGCGGTGGCGACGATCGGGCTGCTGGTGACGACGGAGCCTGCCGAATGGGGCCGCACCGCGTTCGCGGCGAAGTGGTTCGACGTTCCCATACCGCGCGTCGAGGCGAACGCGCTGATCCTGCTCGCCTCCGACGCGCCAATGTCGTACCTCCTGCCGTATTTCCCCGCCGACGCGCGTTACCTCGGCGTCAACAACAGCATCACGCGCCCGTCGAGTCGAACCGGCCTCGAGGATCGGATCGTCGACGTGATCGCCAAGCATTCAGGGCCGATCTACGCGCTGACGTTCCCCCGGGGCGCGGGATCGGATGCGCTTCGCGCGCACGGACTCTCGCGGGTTGCCGGAACGTGCGTCACGCTGCCGAGCCGCCTTACCATCGATACACCGGATCTCTGCCGGCTCGAGCGCACGTCGGCGCCCACGCGTTGATGTCGGGCTCCGGCTTCGCGTTCGCCGTCTCAAAGACGGCCGGGGCGTGCGCCTATAATTCGCGCACTCTTTGAAGCGGATCTGAAACTGGCATCCTCACAGGAAATCGCGGCCTTCTTGGCGGACGTCGAGCGCCGTGCGTACAAGCAGGCGGTCTTCGCCGTTCGCGACGAGGACGCCGCGCTCGACATCGTTCAGGACGCGATGCTCAAGCTCACTGAGAATTACGCCGGCAAGCCGGCCGGTGAGCTGCCGATGCTCTTCCAGCGCATTCTGCAGAACACGATTCACGATCATTTCCGCCGGCAGAAAGTGCGCTCGACGTGGACGACGCTTCTCTCCGCACTGGGTCAGAAAGATGACAGGGACGAAGAGTACGATCCGCTCGAAACTCTGCAGGCGAAATCCGACTCGAATGCGGCAGCGGATCCCGCTCTCCAGCTCGAGCAAAGTCAGATCATCGCGCTCATCGAACAGGCCTTGTCCCGCCTTCCAGCGCGTCAACGCGAGGCATTCTTGTTGCGTTACTGGGAAGAACTCGACGTGGCGGAAGCCGCGGCGGCAATGGGCTGCTCGGAGGGCAGTGTGAAAACGCATTGCTCCCGAGCAGTTCATGCTTTGGCCGAGATGCTCGCGGCCAAGGGGTTGAAGCTATGATGCCTGAATCCGAATTCGCCAAAAAAATAGCCACTTACCTGACGACCGGGACAACCGAGCTCAAGCCCGGGGTCGCGTATCGGCTGCAGCAGGCGCGGGCGGCAGCGCTTGCACGCCTCGCACAACCTGACAAGATGCTTGCAGTCGAGCAGGAACTTTCGATCGCCGGTCGGAGCTATTCCCGCGGGCCGCGTCGCAGCGGGTCGCCATCCTGGCGCTGGATCGCCGCCGCGGTGCTTCTGCTCGGCATCGTGGCGTTTGGCTGGCAGCAGTGGCAGGCTTATATTCAGGTCAAGGAATTCGAGGACCTCGATGCGCAGATCCTGTCCTCGGATCTGCCGATCGACGCATACCTGGATCGGGGATTCCAGAATTGGCTCAAGACGTCCTACGAGCGCTGACGCGATGGCCTGACCGCCTGATGGCGGTCGTGCTCGCGCTGGCTCTCGCGACGTCGATCAACGCTGCGCCCGCCCGCGCGCAGATCACGCTCGGCTCGCCGTCGTGGAACCAGCTCTCCCCGCAGGAGCGCCAGATCCTCGCGCCGATCGCGCCCGAATGGGACAAGCTCGATGCGCAGCGCAAGCAAAAGTGGCGTGGCCTCGCGCAACGCTATCCGACGCTCGCACCGGAACAACAGCAACGCATTCAGGAACAGATGCGCTCGTGGGTGCAGCTGACGCCCGACCAGCGCCGCATTGCACGCGAGCAGTACAAGAATTTGCGCGAGTTGCCGCCGAACCAGCGCGCCGAAGTCCCGCAGAAATGGCAGGAGTATCAGAATCTGCCGCCCGAGCAGAAGCGCGAACTTGCCGCGCGTCCGATGCCGCCTCCGGGCGCGATGCACGGACGTCAGCCGGCGCCGCCGATGCCCCCTCCCCAGGAAATCCATCCGCGCAACGCGCCCCCGGGTCCGGCGCCTAAGTGACGCTGCCCTCGTCCTCCGAGGGTGCCCCGTTTCGCCTCGCGAGCCTTCGCCGAAGGCTCGGTGCGCTGCTCTACGAAACGCTGCTGCTGACGGCGCTCGTTTTTGTCGTTGGCTTCATAACGCTGCCGATGGTTTCGGGCCGAGGCTCTGGTGCGAACGTTCTCGCGCTCCCCACCGTCTTTAATCGCGTGATCCTGTTCTGCTGCGAATTCGGGGCAGTCGCGGCGTATTGCGTCTGGTTCTGGAGCAATGGCCGAAGGACGCTCGCGCAGAAGACGTGGCACTTGCGCGTGGTTGATCGCGTGGGTGCGCCGCTATCGACCAGGCTCGCGCTCGCGCGCTATCTCGCGTGCTGGATCGGTCCCGCACTGGCGTTCGCCCTGGCATTGACGCTGAGACCGTTCGGCCTCGCGGCATACGCCGCTTGGCTGATCGGTTTCAACTTTCTCTGGGCAGTGATCGATCGCGAGCGCTTGTTCTTGCACGATCGCATCGCGGGAACGCGTGTCGTCGCGGAGTAAGTCGAGAACGTGAGTGCCGCTGCGTCCGGCGGGGAACGCTCGATCTGCTCCTTTCGCTACGGCGAAATGCAGCGACACGACGCGTCGCGCTGACAGAACATCGTCACGCCGTCAAATGGCGGCGTGCAGTCCGGGCGCTCGCCGGGATTGCACGAGATCGAGCAACCCGGACACTTCGCCGTCCCGCCTACGCTGCACGAATTGGGGGCGACCACGGCGGGTGGGTTCTGCGGCGCGGCTTGCGGAGCTGCATAGCTCGGCACCGGCGGCGCGCTGCCCCGGGACGAGACGAATCCCGAGGTCGCGAACATCGACTGCGAAATCATCCCGACTCCGGACTTGATCGCACACGTTCCAGGTCGGCTGTACGTGAAAGCGACGCAGCGGCTGTCCGCCACGCATTGCGCCGCGCAGTTGTCGAAGGAGCTCGCCTGGGTTCCGATGCCGAGATCGTTCGACATGAAGGTGGTGTTGTCGTAGCGGATCACAGGACCGGCGTACGAGGGCGGCGGAACAGGCCGCACTCCCGAGCAATCGCACACCGACGTGCGCCCCGCCTCGGTGGTTCGCCATTGCCCTTTCCACTGGCCGCCGTTCGCCCCGCAAACGCGCGGGCATTTGCCTTGCGCGTCCATGTCATTCCAGATAGGCCCGGCCTCGATCTCGACGGCGCGCGCGGCACCCACGCCGAGCCATAGCGCCGAGACGACGATCCAAAACGGATGCCTCATGCAACCCTCCCTGTCAGGATGGAACGACCCGCGGCGGACCGCATTGTAGCGTTCGCGCTTGCGCGAGCGGTTCGTTCTGGTCGACTGATCTCACCGCAGAAAATCGACGGGTTCACCCCGGCGATTTTCATCTATCTACGCTTCTCGAGAGTCGGACTGCGTTGTGATTTTTACTCAGGGTCGCGGGCGCTGCCTCGCGGACCCCTGGAAACTCGCTTACTCCTACTCGCGATCCTGGAAACTCGTCTGCCGATACACGTCCGGGCGCACGATCTCCATGAAGCGCTCGGGATGCGCAAGCGGCTTGAAACCGAATCGTCCATACAACATCTGCGCATCACGCGTGACGAGCACGAAGCGCCGCAGTCCGGCAAGCGCCGGGTGCGTGAGCACCACGTCGATCAGCCACTTGCCGAGGCCGTCGCCGCGCGCTTCGGGAATGACGAACACGTCGGACAGATAGGCGAACGTCGCGGCATCCGTGATCACGCGCGCAAACCCGATCAGCGCACCGCGCTCGAGGAGCGCGAAACAGAGCGCACCTGCAAGGGAGCGTTCGACGGTCTCGCGCGGGATACCTTCCGCCCAGTAGCTTTTCGTCAGGACGCCGTGGATGACATCGAGATCCATCCGCGAGCGGTCGGTCGTGATCTCGTAATCCCCGCGACGCACCGAAAACGGCGCGTCCAGCGGCGAATTCGCGCCGCCCGGGTGCGCCTTCACTTGCGCTTGCGCGGCGCCTTGAAGCGCTTGACGCTGTCGAGGATCTCTTGCTTCGCCTCCTCGGCCCCGACCCAGCTCCCGACGCGCACCCACTTGCCGGGCTCGAGATCCTTGTAGTGCTCAAAGAAGTGCGCGATCTGTGCCGTCATCAGCGGCGGGAGGTCGCGTGGCGACTGCACGTCTCGATAGAGCGACGACAATTTGTCGATCGGAACCGCGAGGATCTTCGAATCGCCGCCGGCCTCGTCGTCGAGCTTCAGCATCCCGATGGGCCGGGAACGCACGACGACGCCGGTAAGGAGCGCGACCGGCGACAGCACGAGCACGTCGCAGGGATCGCCATCGTCGGACAAGGTCTGCGGGATGTAGCCGTAGTTGCACGGGTAATGCATCGCCGTCGCCATGAAGCGGTCCACGAACACCATGCCGGTGGCCTTGTCAACCTCGTACTTGATCGGCGGGCCGTGCATCGGGATCTCGATCACGACGTTGCAGTCGTTCGGAACGTCGCGACCTGCAGGAATGCTGGCAAAACTCATCGTGAAAATGCGCGTTTCGCGCTGAAGAAGGCGACGAACGGCCCGGGATCAAGCATTATATCGGGGGATAGAATCCCTGCCTTTCACGCCAAACGACGAACTTCGTATGATGAATGCTTTCCATCCGATCGCGCGCACGATGCGCAGTGTGTTGCCCGGCGCCGCCGCGCTCCTGCTCGTGCTCACTTTCCCGACGAGCGCTGTCGCGCAAACAATGAGCGCCGACGCGCTGGTTCCGCCGTTCTCTTCGTACGAGCCGGGCGGCGTGCCGCCGCCGCCATGGCACGGGGTGATCGTCACTCAGCAAAAGACGCCGACGAAATACGACCTCGTCCAGGATGGCGGAACCATCGTCTTGCACGCCTTTGCGGATGCCGCAGCCACGGGTTTTGGCTATCCGGTCAAATTCGACATCCGTGCCGCGCCGATCGTGAGCTGGCGCTGGAAAATCAGCCGCCTGATTGAATCCGCCGACAACACGGTCGCCTCGCGCGAGGACTCTCCCGCGCGCATCGTCCTTGAATTCGACGGCGACAAGTCCAAGCTGAGCGTGTTCGAGCGCAGCGGAATGGCGTTCGCCGAAAAGCTCGCGGGGCACCCGGTTCCGTACGCGACCCTGATGTACATCTGGGCCAACACCGGCAAGGTCGGCACCGTCATCCAGAACCCGCACACCGGGCGCGTGCAGATGGTGATCGCGTCGAGCGGTCCCGCCGGCGTCGGGTCCTGGCAGCAGCTCTCGCGCAACGCCTACGAGGATTACAAAAAGGCGTTTGGCGAGGAGCCCGGCCAGTTGACGGGCGTCGGCGTCTTCACCGACACCGACAATACAGGTGAGAAAGTCGAAGCCTGGTACGGCGATATCTCCTTCAAGTCGTCGCGCTGATTCCCCGAGCGAGAACGGGCGAGCCGATCCGCAGCCAAAGCGCCGCCAAGCGGCCCTTCGTTGCGATCAACCGGGATCGCGTGGGTCAGCGCGATACACCGCGCCGTAACCCACGTAGACATCGCGAAAACGGGCGAACGCCTGTCGCTCTTCGGGGCGCAACTCGCGAAACGGGCGCGCGGGCCTGCCTGCCCAGATCCAGCCCGACTCCACGCGTGCACCCGCGTCGACCCATGCGCCCGCGGCGACGCAGCCGCCCGCTTCGACAACGACGGCATCGCCGAGACGCGAGCCCATGCCGATCAGCGCGCCGTCGCCGATCTCCGCCGAGCCGATGCGAGCGTTGTGCCCGATCGTCACGCCGTCGCCGATCACGAGATCGCCCCGCGCGCGATCGGTCGTGAGCAGCGAGTTGTCCTGCACGTTGGTGCCGCGACCGACGACGATGCGCGCCCCGCCCGCGACGAGTGCGCAGCCGAAGAACACGCTCGCATCGTCCTGCACATCGATGTCGCCGGCAACCGCCGCGGTCGGTGCAACGAACGCGCGCGCGATCCGCGGAGTGATCCCGTCGAGTGCATGAAGCGGGCCGGCGCCTTCCGCTTCGGGCACGAACGCGTCGTGGGAGAGCGGCGGTAGCGCAGAAGCAGCGACCAGCACCGGAGGAAAGCCCGCGCGCGTCGCCTGCGCGATCTCGCGGCACTCGGCGGGTGTGATCGGTCGCACCGGCGCCGCCGGACTACCGGCATGAAGCCAGGCGCCCTCGAGAATCTTTCGCGGGGGCACGAGGCCGTCGGCAGCGATGACGGCGTAGGGCCCGATTTCAGCGCCGTCGAGCACCGAAGCCCCTTCGCCGACGACGACCCCTTCAGCGAGCGTGCAGGCATGGACGAGCCCGAAGCGGCCGATCGTGCTATCGCGTCCGATGCGGGCCGGTCGCGCACCGTCCGCGATGTGGACCGTTGCACGCTCGCCGAAGAAGACGTTCTCGCCGACCTCGATCCGCTCGCCGTCGGCGCGCAGGGCGGCGAAATCGCGCAGCGTCAGGCCCGCACCTGCTGTCGTCCGTCCAATCACCACCGCCGAGCGGCCGAGGTTCATGGCCGCCACGATGGGGAAGTAGTCGAGATAATCGATCAGCACGAGCGATGCGTCCTGCGAGATTCCAAGAAGCAGGTGGGCGCCGGTGCGGTCACGCGAGCGTGCAATCTCAGCCCGCGGGGACCCGGCGGCGAAGAGTCCGAGCGCCTTAGCGACCTAATCTTAGCTGTCACGGTGCCTCGAAAAGCAATCTCGCAGAACCGTGCCGGCAGGCGGCGTTGCCACGGGGAACATGGCCCGCTTCCCTCCGGTTCATACTGGAGCCTTCGGACTCCCCCTGCCCGATCGTGGAGGCGGTAAGACGTTGCCGGCCGGATCGCGTGGCGTCGCGGCCGCGAATCCGAAGGCGTCCTTCGCAGCATCCAATCGGACAATCCTATGCGCCGTGCCGTGCTCCCGTTGCTGATCCTGGCCGCGATCGCCGTCGCCGGCGTCCTCGCTTGGGCCGTGGTGTTCGGCTCGAGTCGCGGCGACCCCGTCGAGGCGGATGCGGCGACCCAAACACGCGATCTCAAGCCCTTCACCCGCATCGAGATCGACGGCAATGCCCAAGTCTCCCTGGAGCAGGGCGCACGCGAAACGATCGCCTACGTGGACACGGGCGATGCCCGGCCGCGCGTGCGCACGCGGGTCGACGGCGACACCCTTTACGTCATCGCGTCCGACCGCCGCCGCTGGTGGGACTTCTTCGTCCCGGGCCGCCGCGCCAGCGGGTCGCCACGGATCACCATCACCTTCGTGAAGCTCGAGGCGCTCGCGCTTGCCGGCGCGGTCGACTTGCGGGCTGGACGCATCGAGACGCCGCAGCTTCGCATCGCCGCCTCCGGCGGCAGCAGTGTTCGCATCGACGATCTTCAGTCCCCGTCGCTGCGCGTCGCGGGATCGGGTGCCTTAAGCGCCCATCTCGCGGGGGCCGTCACGGACGCGAATTTTTCGATCGCGGGCGCAGGCCAAGTGCAGGCCGACAAGCTCAAGGCGGTGAACGCCTCGGTGTCCGTGAGCGGCGTCGGCAACGTCGTCCTGAGCGTCGAGAAGACGCTGCGCGCATCGATTTCGGGCGCGGGCTCGATCGAGTATTACGGCAATCCCGAGGTCAAGAAATCGGTGAGCGGCATGGGCAGCGTCAAACGCCGCGAAGCCGAAGCGCGGCGCCATTTCGAAGTAGCCGTCAGTGATACGCCGACCGACCCGTCGGCATGGTGTCGGGCTTGAACAGCAACAGCTGATTCGTGTCAGCGGTGCGATCGTCGTGTATGCCGGCGACGATCCGCACATCGCTCACACGGCAGTCCTCGAGCAGGTTGGTCAGCATCTTGACGACGTCGCTGAGCACGTCCGCGGCGAAGAGCGGGCAGCGAAAGCCCTCGGCCTCGCGCTCGGCGAACGGCGAGGAAAGCGACAGCCTGAGCTCGCCGCCAAGCGGCGCATCGGGAGAACGGTGGGCGCTGATCACCGCCGACGGCTCGCCGTAGCGCATCCGCAGATTTCGCAACGCCTGGCTTAGGAAGAGCTGCGTCGCGACTTCGCGCTGCGCATCGCGGCCCGCGTGAACGGCAAAGACCAGATCCGACGGCGCACGAGGCAGCGCGAGCAACGTCACGCCATCGGCCGCGAGTGCAGCCTCGAGCGCGCGCGCCAGCGGTGCACCGAAGCGCCTGATGTCGTTGTCTCGCAAGAGCTCGGCGCCGGGCGCGGCGAGGGCGGTGCCGACGAGAAAGCGCAAATGCGCACCTTCGGTCGCGCCGATGGTGATCGGCGACGGTGCGAGCACCATCGGTGACGGAGCGCCCGCGACAAGATGCGCGCCAACGCGACGCCACGCGGGCAGGTGCGCGAGCTCGATCGCCTCCGCTGCAACCAGTGCGTTGGCGAGCGTGATCGTCTCGTTACCGCGAAGCGCGCCGTGCGCGCGCAGGATCTCGACGAGGCGCAGGGGATCGGCGATCGCACCTTGCAGCGTCACGCGGGTTCCGGAAACCGTGTGCCCTGCGACCAGCACGACCGGAATGCCAAAGACGTACGCCTGCAGCGCAGCTTCGCGGGCCGCTGCATTCCAGGCATCGGCGAGCCTTCGCCACAAGTGCCGGTAGACGCTCGTCGACGGGGCGCGTGCGAAAAGCCGCGAAAGATCGTCCCCGTCCCGACGGTCCAGCATTTCGGACAAGGTTGCCGCAATCGCCGCGTCGGCGCGGTCTGCAAGCGCACCGGTCGCCGCACCAAGGCTTTCCTCCGCGAGCGCGTAGAGGCGACGCGCGGCCTGCGGAGCGCCGGCCGCGTCAGGGAATCGACGCGGGTCGGCAAGGGCGAGGGCGGAGTTCGTCACCGAGGGTACCGCGCTGGATCGGCGTCCAATCCATCGCGACGATTGTCGCACGCGCTCTCGATCCGCCGCGTGCGACGCATTTCTTCCACTTACACTCCCCGCCGCAGACGCGCGTTGACCACCATCAATCGCCACCGGCGAAGAGGCGTTAACATATCGACACGCCCCAACGTCGCGGAGCCGCCCATGTACGAGCATCTGTTGATCGCAACCGACGGCAGCAAGCTGTCGGGCAAGGCCGTCACGCAGGGAATCGCGCTGGCGCAAGTGCTCAAGGCCAGGGTCACGGCGTTCTACGCCTCGCCCGACTATCCGCTCCCGGCGTACGCGGACGGCGTCGTCTACGAGCCGGTGTCGAAGAAGGAGTACGCGGCGCTCGCCGCCAAGGAGGCGGCCAAAATCCTCGAACCGATCCAGTTGAAAGCGGATGCCGCGGGCGTCATGTGCACGGTCATGCATACCATCGGGAACGCTCCCTGGGAAGCGATTCTCGCCGCAGCGCGCAAGGCGAAGGCCGACGCGATCGTCATGGCGTCGCACGGGCGCCGCGGCGTTTCGGCGCTGATCCTGGGAAGCGAGACGCAGAAGGTCTTGACGCACTCGAAGCTGCCGGTGCTCGTTGTCCGCTAACACCGAGGATCGCTTTCGCGTGGCGCTCCGACGCCAGTGGTTCAAGCCCGGTCGCCACGTCGAGCAGATCGGCAAGCTCGCCGCGCGCCCGTTCTTTTCGCGTCGAAGTGACGACTTCGCGACGAAGCCGACGCGCGTCCGCCCGCTGCTCGCCGAGATCGCCGAGAACATCGGCGCGCTGTTCTCGATCGCGATCTCACTGGTCTTGATCGTTGCGATCGCGGCGCTGGTGTTCGCGTTCGTGAAAGAGATCCGCCGCGAATCGATCTATCTCGATCCGATCGACGTGCCGGAGGATCTCGCCAAGCGCGGCTACTCGCCGGCGGTCGTCACCGATCGCCTGCTCGATCGTGTGCGCACAATCCAGAACGCCGCGTCGACGAGCAAGCCGCGGCAAGGCGTCGATACCAACGCGGCGCAGGTCGACATCCAGGTCCCTGGCGGCGCGATCTCGATGAAAGCGCTCGTCCGCTACACGCGCAGCATGCTCGACCTGCCCGAGCAGCATCTGGGCGGCGAGATCACGCGCGACGGCGATACGCTCAATCTGCTCCTGCGATCGCGCGATCGCCACAGCGTGACCGTGATCGCCGGCGACGTCTCCGCAACGTCGGTCGACGTGCTCGCCGAAAAAGGCGGAGAGGCGATCGTGCGCGCGACCGATCCCTACGTGCTTGCGTCTTACTGGTACGACCGCGAGGAACCGGAGCGAAAGTTCGAACGCACGCTCGCAGAGATCCGGTACGTGCTGTCGCATCCGCCGGCGACCGACGATCCGTGGGCGATGAATCTGTGGGGACTCGTACTGCAGTCGCAGGGCGACAAGCCCGCGGCGATCGTGAAATTCCGCCAAGCGATCGCCGCGGATCCGGAAGGGAGCCCCGCGTATTCGAATCTGTTTTCCGTGCTCGTCGAATCGGGACAGCGCGAGGAAGCGTTCAAGCTGCTCGAGCGCGTCGCTGCGATCCCGAATCCCTCGCCGGCGGTGCTAAACGGCCTCGCCAACGGCTATTCGCTGTTCGGCAAGTTCGATGCGGCCGCGCGGACCTACGAGCGGTCCGTCAAGCTCGACCCGAAGAATCCAACGCCGCCCGTCGGCGTCGCCGCGGCCTACTACCAACTGCGTCGCTACGACGACGCCGAGCGTGCTGCCGAAGAGGCAATCGAGCGGCGACCGATTCCCGACGCCTACATGATCTCGCTGGGCGTTGCGCTGGAGCGTGGGCGAATCGATGACGCGCGCATCCGGGCCGAGCAGGTCAAGGCGATCTCCCCGGTCGTTGGCGCCCTTGCGGATGGCTACGTCGCCATCATGGAGCATCGCTACAGCGATGCGGTGACGCTTTTCGAGCGCGGTGTGACGGGTGCCGGCGCGACCAATCCTTATGCCTGGTTCGGCTACGGCCGCGCACTCGCGGGCGAGTCGCAATACGAGCGGGCGATCGAGCAATACGACCGTGCCCTCGCGATCATGCCAAGCATGGTCGAATCGCTCGCCGATCGGGGTGCGGCGCTCGCCGCGCTCGGGCGTTACGATGCCGCGCTCGCAAGCTTCGCCGAGGCCGAGAAAATCCAGCCGCGCTATGCGCGCATCTACGAGCTTTGGTCCCGCACGCTCGAGAAGATGGGGCGCAGAGACGACGCCGCCGCCAAGCGCGCAAAGGCCGAGGCGCTCGCAAAAGAGCAGCGCACCGTTCTGAACGACTGACCCGGCGTCATCGCTTCCGCCGCGGAGCGCCGTTGCACTGCGGCGTGCCGGGGGTCGGTCCAGAACCCGCGACCCTTGCCGCTGGTCTCGCGGGTCCGCGTCCGCGGTACAATTTCTCTTTTTATTCAACAAGAACCGGCGCATGCGCGTTTCTAACTTCTTCTTGTCGACGCTCAAAGAGGCACCTGCCGAAGCCGAGGTCGTGAGCCAGCAGCTCATGGTTCGCTCCGGCATGATCAAGCGCCTGACATCGGGCATCTATTCGTGGCTCCCGCTGGGCTTGATCACGCTCCGCAAGGTCGAGGCGATCGTGCGCGAGGAGATGAACCGCGCCGGGGCGCTCGAGTGCTATTTGCCGCACATCATTCCCGCGGAGCTCTGGCAGGAGACCGGACGCTGGGACAAGTTCGGTCCGCAGCTCCTGAAGATCCAGGACCGGCACGAGCGCGACTTCCTGTTCGGCCCCACGCATGAGGAAGTCGTCACCGACATCGCGCGAAAGGACATTCGCAGCTATCGCCAGCTGCCGCTCAATCTCTACCAGATCCAGGTGAAGTTCCGCGATGAAATTCGTCCACGCTTCGGCGTGATGCGCGGCCGCGAATTCCTGATGAAGGACGCATACTCATTCGACGTCGATCGCGATCACCTGATGCAGAGCTATCAGGCGATGTACGACGCGTACGCGCGCATCTTCACGCGCCTCGGGCTCAAGTTCCGCGCGGTCGAAGCGGACACCGGCGCGATCGGCGGGTTCGCGTCGCACGAGTTCCAGGTGCTCGCGGATTCGGGTGAGGACGCGATCGCGTATTCGACGGACTCTGATTACGCGGCGAACGTCGAGCAGGCGGAAGCCATCGTGCCGACGACGCCGCGGCCCGCACCGGAGGAAGCCATGGAGAAGGTCCCGACGCCGAATCAATCGACGTGCGAGGAAGTAACGGCGCTGCTCAAGCTTCCGCTCTCGCGCAGCGTGAAGTGCCTGATGGTCTACGCGCAGGACAAGGTGCAGATGCTCCTCGTCCGCGGCGACCACATGGGCAACGAGGTGAAGATCGGCCGGCTCCCGGGATTCAGTCCGTGGCGTTGGGCAACCGATCCCGAAATCGTCGCGGCCACCGGATGCAAGCCTGGGTACCTCGGGCCCGTGGGCTTGGCGAAGGACGTGCCGTTGATCGTCGATCGGCAGGTCGCCGTGATGTCCGATTTCGTCTGCGGCGCGAACGAAGCGGGCTTCCACTTGCGCGGCGTCAACTTCGGCCGCGATTGCCGCGAACCGGATCTGGTGGCCGACATCCGCAACGTCGTCGAAGGAGATCCCTCGCCCGACGGCAAGGGCACGCTCAGGATCCTCCGTGGCATCGAGGTCGGTCATGTGTTTGCCTTGGGGGACGTGTACTCGAAGGCGATGGGCGCAACTTATCTCGATCCGCAGGGTCAATCGCAGGTCATGCAGATGGGGTGCTACGGCATCGGGGTCACCCGGGTCGTCGCCGCCGCCATCGAGCAGCATCACGACGAGCGAGGAATCATCTGGCCCCTGCCCATGGCGCCCTTTGCGGTCGCCATCGCGCCGATCGGCTACGACCGGAGCGACGCGGTCCGGGCCGAGGCTGACCGGCTGTACGACGCCCTCAGCCGGGCCGGGGTTGAGGTGTTGCTGGATGACCGCGGCGAGCGCCCTGGCGTGATGTTTGCTGACCTGGAGTTGATCGGGATTCCTCATCGGATCACAATCGGCGACCGGGCCTTGAAGGGCGGGAACGTGGAGTACCAGGGCCGGCGGGAAACCACCGCCGGGCTCGTTCCGGTCGCCCAGGTGGTTCCATTCGTCAGGGAGCGTTTGGCCGCATGAAGCTCGAGGGGTGGCACGCCTGCCGTGGGCAGGGAGCGATCGCCGCGATTTTCGCGGCGATCGTGCTCGTCCATCCCCCGCTCGCGCTGGCGGGTGCCCAGGCCGAGGAGCAGCTCGCGCCGTCCGTCGTTGCGGGGCTCGCGCGCTCGATCGCCGACAACCCGGTTCCGCGCGACTACGCCGAGCAGCCGGACATCGCGCCCTGGATCGAGGAGATGTCGCGCCGGATCGGCGACCGGATCCCCAACACCGCCGAGCGCCGGGAATTCCTCGCCACGGTCCACTACGAGGCAACGCGCGCCGGTCTCGAGCCCGGGCTCGTGCTCGGCGTGATCCATCACGAAAGCAATTTTCGCAAGTACGCGATCTCGTCGGCGGATGCGCGCGGCTACATGCAGGTGATGCCGTTCTGGACCTCCACCATCGGCGCGAAGGATCACAATCTGTTCAACCTGCGCACGAATCTGCGCTACGGCTGCGTGATCCTGCGCTACTACCTGGTCGACCGCGAGGGCGGTGACCTCTATCGTGCGCTCGGGCGCTACAACGGCAGCATCGGCCGCGCGGAATATCCCAGCGCGGTGCTTGCGGCAAGCAACCGCTATCGAATGGCACCGTCCTCTCCGCCGCTCACGGCCGTTGCGGTGCCGACCGCCGCCGCTACGCATTGACGGTTTCGACGTCGCTCGCTTCGCCGCGCCCCAAAGCAAGATACCGCGGTCGTTTTGCGCCGTCGCCGACGGGCCCGTTGCATTTCGGCTCGCTGATCGCGGCGGTCGCAAGCTACGCCGACGCACGCGCCGCCGGCGGCGAGTGGCTGGTGCGCATCGAGGATGTGGATACGCCCCGCGCGCGCTTCGGCGCGGAGGCCGCGATCCTGCGGCAGCTCGAGCGCTACGGCTTCGAATGCGACGGAGCGATCGTTCGGCAATCGGAGCGGCTCGATCTTTATCAGGCGGCGCTCGAACGCCTCGATGCCGACCACTTGATCTATGCGTGCACGTGTACGCGCCGCGAGCTGGAAACGGCGCCGCTCGGCCGGGGCGGTGAGCGCGTCTACGCAGGCACCTGCCGCAACGGCGTCGCGAACCGGCGAGCGCACCATGCGTCGCGCATCCGCGTCGGAAATTCGCGGATCGACTTCCGCGACCGATTGCAGGGGACGCAAGCCCAGGATCTCGCGATCGATGTCGGAGACTTCGTGCTCCGCCGCAGCGACGGCTACTTCGCGTATCAACTGGCGGTCGTGGTCGACGATGCCGCGCAAGGCATCACCGATGTGGCGCGCGGATCCGACCTGCTCGCGTCGACGCCACGACAAATCTTTTTGCAGCACGCGCTCGGCTTGCCCACACCACGTTATCTGCACGTTCCGATCGCAATCAATGGGCAGGGCGAGAAGCTGTCGAAGCAAACGCGTGCGCGACCGCTGCCCGATGCGCCGCTCCAGGCTCTCGCCGCCGCGTGGCGCTTTCTCGACCAGCCCGAATTCCCAGCGCGTGGCGCGAGTGTTGCCGAGTTCTGGTCATTCGCGACGGTGCACTGGTCGGCGGCACGCCTGCCGCCGATCGCGATGCTCCCCGCACCGGAGCGCTTCTGCACCGCCGAGGGCGTACCCGACGCCCGGGTATAATCGCCTCGCCATTTTCACCGCGCGTTTCAGGCCCGTTCGCCCGGGTCCTTCCCAAGAGAACATGACCACCATCGTCGTCGTCCGCAAGGGAGATACGGTCGCCATTGCGGCGGAATCGCTCACTACGTTCGGCGACACGAAGCTCGACGCGGCGAACGATCGCGGCTCGGACAAGATCGTCCGCTATCGCGACACTTATCTCGGCCTCTGCGGCTCGGCAGCGCATCAGCTCGTGTTCGAGAGCCTGCTCGCGAAGCACAACAGTCTCGATTTCTCGAACCGGATCGGCATCTTCGAAACGTTCCGCATGCTGCATCCGATCCTGAAGGAGCAGCACTTCCTGAATCCCAAGGAAGAAGAGGACGATCCCTACGAGTCGACGCAGATCCAGGCGCTGATCGCGAATCCACGCGGCATCTTCGGCGTCTATTCGATGCGCGAGGTCTTCGAGTACACGCAGTTCTGGGCGGCGGGCACCGGTCGCGAATTCGCGATGGGCGCAATGCATGCGCTCTACACGCGCCTCAAGACCGCCGATGCGATCGCCAAGGCGGGGGTCATGGCGGGGGCCGCGTTCGACAAGAATTCGGGCCTGCCACTCACGATGTACACGATCCCGCTCGCGAAGTGACGATCGCCATTTCGATCCGCGAGCGATGAGCCTCTACACACCGGCTCATTTCGCAGCGGAGGATCGGGCCGCGATCTCGCGCCTGATGCACGATCATCCGTTCGCGACGCTGATCACGCCGGCGGCGCCCGAGCCGCATATCTCGCACCTGCCGCTCCTGCTCTCTGCGGGCTGCGAGCCGCACGGCACGCTGATCGGACACTTCGCGCGCGCGAATCCCCACTGGCGGAACGTGGCGCACGTGGAATCGATTGCCGTGTTCCATGGGCCGCACGCCTACGTCTCGCCCTCGTGGTACGCGGCACCGGCGAAGGCCGTCCCGACCTGGAACTACGTGTCCGTTCATGCGCACGGTGTGATCGAAGTCTTCGAAGACCCGCTCGAGTCGCGGCAGGTGCTCGATGCGCTGGTGCAGCGCTTCGAGGGGCGGCGCGAGGCGCCGTGGACCTTCGCGATGCCGGAGCGCGAGCGCGATCTGCTGGTCGGCGCGATCGTCGCCTTTCGCATGCGCATTAAGCGGCTCGAGGCCAAGTTCAAGCTCTCACAGAATCGGTCCGCTGAGGATCGCGAGCGAGTGATGGCTGCGTTGCGCGCCGAGGACTATGCTGACGCGACGGCGACGGCCGCGTGGATGGAAGCCTACGTGCGCGCTGGCGGCGCGAACGAATGACCAGGCAGCGACAAGCACCCGCCTCCGTGGCCACGAACGATCAGGAAGAACGCGTGCGGCTCGACAAGTGGCTGTGGGCGGCGCGGTTCTACAAGACCCGCACGCTGGCCGTGCAGGCTGTCGACAGCGGTCAGGTGCGCATCGGTGACGAGCGCGTGAAACCCGCGCACATCGTGCACCCGGGCGACCGGATTACGGTACGCAAAGGCCCGTTGACGTGGGACGTCGAGGTCACAGGTTGCTCGAGCCGCCGCGGCAACGCGGCGCAGGCAGCGCTGCTCTACGCGGAATCCTCCGGGAGCGTGGCACTTCGCGCGCAGCGAATAGCCGAGCTACGTGCGGCCGATCGCGCCGCGCGCTTCCCGGGCCGACCGACGAAGCGCGATCGGCGACGTCTCGAGGATTTCCTGAACGAGCCTTAAGCCCGCGAGCACGGACTACCGATTGATCCGATGGGCGAGAAGACCGAGCGCCACGCTCGGCGCCGCCAGCGCGAAGCCGACGATCGCGAGCACGCGCTCGTCGCGAACGACGCCTGCGCCGAACGCGGCCAACCCTGCGACAAGCAACACCAGCGAGATCGCGCGTAAGGCGGGCATGCCGTCATCGCGCGCCTGACGGGAAGGCGAAACGGGGCGACGTCGACATCACGATCATGATTCACGCGCGCCCATCGTCAGCACAAACTCATGTTCGAAATGTCGAGGATCATCCCCGGCTGACGATACGAGAGCACGACCAGCCATGCGACGAGTGCGGCGATCACGAGTCCCAGCGTATGCCAGAAGAGGCGACGCGCAAGCTTGCGCCGGGGCAGCGGGATCGAGGAAAGCGGGGTGTCGTCCACCCCGCCAATTTACAGGAGAGCGGGGTGTCGCTCACCCCGCCGATTTACGCGCGCTGCGGCTCGTCCGGCAGCGAGTCGACGCGCGCGAGGTTCTTGGCCACCACGTTGAGCGCGCGCATCTTGTTCATTACGGAGCTGAAATCGGGCGCACCGTTGACGCCGTCGATCGGCTTCGCAAGCAGGTTCACTGCGCGACCGCTGACGATCAACGGCAGGTCGGACGGCAGCGCGTTGCGCAAGCCGCGGATCTCCTGTCCCGCGATCTTGCCGGAGATGCCACGGTCGAACAACAGTACGACGAGGGCCGGCTTGTACGCCCGCGCCGCGCCCGCGATTTCCTGCGCGGGAACGCCCGCGCCCAGCGTCAGACAGTTGACGCCTTCGGTGAAGAGCAGAAGCTCGAGCACCGCGAGCCCGAGCTGATTCGGATCGTTCGGCGGGGTCGCCAGCAGGATCTGCCGCGCGTCGCGCGTCGGGCGGACGAGCCGCGTCACATCGCGAAGCAGCCGTTGCGCAAGATCGGCAAACCGCAGTTCCTGAAAGGTCTGCATCTCCCCGCGCACCACGTTCTCGTGCACGGCTTCATTGAGTGGAATCAGCGTTTGCTCGAGGAATTTGCGCAAGCCCTGACCGACGAGCAGCTTCGATAGATGATTCTGCAATTCGCCGATCCGATGCTCGGCCAGAAGTTCGACGGCGGTGGTGATTTCCGCAGGTAACGGCACCGGTTCGGCAACCGTCAATCCGAGCATCGACTGCAGTGCGGACTCAGCCAGCGGTACCACGGCGCCCGCGCGCCAACCTTCCGACAGAAGCTGTTTGATCAATTTGAGCCGGCACACCTGATCGCGCGGATACACGCGGTCGCCAAAAGGATCGCGCAGCGGCGCAGGAAAGCCGTAACGTCGCTGCCACATGTAGAGTTGCTCGCGGCGCAGCCCGGTGATTCGCACGACTTCGCGAATGTGGAGTGCCGCTGTCGGGTCGCCGTTTCCCGTTGCGCTCGGAGCCGCCGGCCGCGAGGCCTCGCGCAGCCGCGTCGGTGCCTTGATCAGGATGCCCATGCTTCTTCCTTCGAAAATGTCGTTGTCATGGCGCGGCCATGACTGTTCTGCACAAGTATACCCATTAAGCGCTCAGTTATTAGCCGCGCCCGATGGACGCAAACGGCCCAGAAAGGCGACCTGTGCTGCACGACCGGTACGATGCACGATGCGTGCCAACGGGGCCGGCCGCTTGCCAGAACCCGCCGGTCGCGCGATCATGACCGCGCGTCTGCCTTTGGCTCGCGGCAGCCGGGTTCCGGCTGCCGTTTTGCTACTGTTCGGAGGAGGATTGAAGCCGGCGCACGGTTCGGTGACGCTTCTAGTAAGCGCGGCCAAAGACCGCGCGATCGAACGCAAACACGGTCAATCGACGGGCCCGCTCAACTGCCGGCGACGTCGGACCGGGTCGACGGCGGGGCGTTCCGTCCATCCGCAGGTGAACCACGACCCGCCGGGCGCTCGCGTGCCGGCGGGCAAAGGGCACGTTAGGCAACGATGTTCGGGCTGGGCAAGACGATCCGGGATCCCTTGGCGGATGCGAAGTCCGCTGAGCGCTGGCTCGCCTCCTTTCCGCCGGGCGAGCCGATCACGGCGCACGCCGAGCTGTTGAGCGAGCTCGGTCACATCGTCGAGCGCACAACGAAGCGCACCCCCGCACGCCTCGAGGCGGTGTTCAGCGTCGACTCGCGCTCAACGCTTCTGCGCAAGGCGCTCGCGGAGCAGTACATCGAGCACGCGACGCGCAGCTCGCGCATCGAGCACCAGCTGTGGTCCGCGATGTTCGACCTCGCGCAGGCGTTCCTCCTCGCCTACCAGGCGTTCGGCCGCGAAGTCTCCGATCATTCGCAAAGCGCGAAATGGCAGCAGCTCCTGCCCGAGCTCATTTGCCGCCAGATCTTCCACCTCGGCCTCGACGCGAAGACGCGCCTTTATCGCTACGAGCAGTGGATCCCGGCGAAGTGGGCGGAGCTGCACACGCTCTTCATGTTCGCGTGCTCGCGGCAGTTCGAGCGCCAGCAGCTCGTGATCGTGCCGGACGGCAACGTCACGACGATCGAGCAGCAATACCTGACCGTGCTCGTGCTGCAGCTTATGAACGCGGGCAACCTGACCGCCCGCCATCTGGAATGGGTTGTCGACGAGCTCGACGACTGGTGCACGCCGCTCCGGTTGACGCTCGAGCCGTCGTCGCTGTCATCGTTCTACGTGGACCTCGGCAGCCGCGAGGGACTCAAACGCCGCACGCCCGCGCCGCTCGAAGGCAAGGTGCTGTTCCTCGACACGAGCCCGCTGCACTCGGTGCTGCAGCAGCATGCCTTGATGCTCGACCAGAAGATCAAGACGCAGCCGCTCTCCGACAAGGCACCGCGGCGCGCCGAGCAGCTCGCGTTGCTGCAGAAGCTCGCAGCGCAGGTCGACCCCGAGTTCCGCCCGTTCGCGCGTCGCGGCGAACGAACTGCCGCGGTCGGCAACGTCGACGCCATCGTCGGATTTCAGAAGATCGCCGGCTACCTGAAGGAAGAGCAGACCGATCCGCTGCCGCACTTGGAATCCGGCAAGAGCTTCGACGCGACGATGGAGCTTGCGACTTTCGGCCGCGTGCGCAACGAGACCAACCGGCGGCTCGAGCTCTCGCGGCGCCGACTCGCCACCTACGCCCCGGCCGGCGGCCCCTGGGAAGTGAAGGACGTGTCGCAAACCGGCTTTCGCCTGATCGCGCCGATGAGCGTCGCGAACGCGGTCACGCTCGGGACCCTCGCCGCGATTCGACCGCACGGCCAGCCGGCGTGGGCGCTCGGCATCGTACGCCGCATGCGCCGACTCACGACTGATCGCGCAGAAATCGGCCTGCAGATCGTCGCCAACACGCTGATCGGCGTCGACCTGGTCGCGCAACGCAAGGACGCGGTGGACGAGTACTCGGTCAACGGCGAGGCGACGACGATCAACGGACGCACGTTCAGCGCGCTTTTCCTCGCACTGCGCAAGCGCGAAGGCGACCCCGCGGTGCAGTCGGTGGTCGTGCCCGCCGTCGAGTTTCAGCCAGCGCGTCGATTCAAGCTGATGACTGCCACCAGCACGTATCCGATTCGTTTCGGGCGGCTGATGGAGCAGCAGCCCGACTGGGTGTGGGCGGCCGTCGAGCCGCTCGAGCTCGGCATGAAGATCGCGTTGCCGGACGCGGGCTCGCGCAAAGGATAGCGCCCAACCTCGTTCGTCTCGGCGCGGTCATGCGCCGTCGAGTTTGCCCCGCGGCGGATTGACCGCTACGATCGCGGACCCAGGACCTCGTCACGTTCGCGATCCTCGCGGCGATCGACGTGCCCGCGTCATGGCCGAACCCCTCCCCTCCAAGCACGATCGATACGCGGAACTCTGTGCGGCGTTTCGGTGGAACGTTCCGCGCGAGTTCAACATCGGCGTCGCGGTGTGCCGGCGTCATTCCGGCGAGGATCCCGACCGCACGGCGCTGCTCTGGGAGGACGAATCCGGCGCTACGACCGCCCGCACCTTTGGCGAGCTCAACGACGAAGCCAACCGGCTCTCGAATGCGCTCGCCGCGCTCGGTGTGCGTCGCGGCGACAAGGTCGCGCTGATGTTGCCGCAGCGGCCCGAGACCGCGGTCGCCCATATCGCGGTCTATCAGATGGGCGCGATCACGGTGCCGTTGTCATTCCTCTTCGGACCCGACGCGCTCGAGTACCGGCTCAAGAACAGCGAGGCAAAGGTCGCGATCGTCGATCCGCAGTCGCTGCCGAATCTCGTTCCGGTGCGCGACGGCATCGCGACGCTGGCCCAGGTGATCGGCGTGGCCGGCGCGCGCGACGCGAATGTCACAGCCTATGAGACGCTGCTCGGAAAAGCGTCCTCGTCCTTCGAGCCCGTCGCGACGCTCGCGACCGACCCGGCGATCCTTGTCTATACGAGCGGCACAACCGGGCCGCCGAAGGGAGCGCTGATGCCGCAGTCATGCCTCATCGGCAACCTTTCGGGCTTCACGCTGTCGCACAACGATTTTCCGCAGGATGGTGACGTGTTCTGGTCGCCTGCGGACTGGGCGTGGACCGGCGGCTTGATGGATGCGCTGCTGCCGACGCTGTACTTCGGCAAGCCGATCATCGGCTATCGCGGGCGCTTCGATCCCGAGCGCGCGCTTCACCTGATGGCGAAGCATCGCGTGCGCAACAGCTTCCTGTTCCCGACCGCGCTCAAGATGATGATGAAGGCGTATCCGCGCCCGCGCGAGCATTTCGATCTGCAGCTCCGAAGCATCATGAGCGCGGGTGAAGCGGTCGGCACGACGGTGATCGAGTGGGCGCGCGATGCGCTGGGGGTGACGATCAACGAGATGTTCGGTCAGACCGAGATGAATTACATCGTCGGCAATTCGCACACGCACTGGCCGGTGAAGCCGGGTTCGATGGGGCGCCCCTATCCCGGGCATCGCATCAGCGTGATCGACGATGCAGGCAACCCGGTCGGCGCCGGCGAGACCGGTGAGGTTGCGATTCACCGCATCGCGCCCGATGGGACGCCGGACCCGGTCTTCTTCATCGAATACTTCAAGAACCCGGATGCGACGCGAAAGAAGTTCACCGGCGGCTGGTCGCGTACCGGCGATGTCGCCAGCGTGGATGAGGATGGTTACCTGTGGTATCAGGGCCGCGCGGATGACATGTTCAAGGCCGCGGGCTATCGAATCGGCCCGTCCGAGATCGAGAATTGCCTGGTCAGGCATACTGCGGTGGCGAACGCCGCCGTCGTGCCGTCGCCGGATGAAACCCGCGGCAATGTGGTCAAGGCCTTCATCGTTCTCGCGGCCGGCCACACGCCATCCAAGGCACTCGAGGACGACATCCAGCAGCACGTGCGCAAATATCTTGCTCCTTACGAATATCCCAAGGAAATCGAATTCATCGACGCGCTGCCGATGACCACGACCGGAAAGGTGCAGCGGAAGGTGCTGCGCGAGCGCGAAGCGGCGCGGAAGGCCGCGCTGCAGCAAAACCGCGGCTCCACGGCATGAGCTGACGACCGCGGGCAGGCTACGCGGTCGCTCTGCCGGCAATCGAAATCCTCCGGACCTGGTGGCTCGCGTGAGGCGCGCAACCTCGCGTTGCCAGCCGGCGACTCACCAAGTGACGCGATCAAGCATCCGCATGCTGCACTTCTTGCTGTTTGCGCCGCGCATCCGCAGCGCAACCACTTGTCAGGCGGTCCGCAGGAGACGCGCAGGTCGGGCGGGTATTTTGTTCGGCTCAAGCCGGGATCGCTCCAATGTCCAGTCGGCCGATGCGCGTTGCCGGATTGCGGGCCTGCAGCGCCCACACGCAGTGCCGCCTTGCGCGGATTCGGGTCCGGCTGCTGTCTCTCGCGATCGCGCTGCTCGCGTCGTCGACGGCCGTCGCCGGCCTCGATCATCGCCTCACCTACGACAACTCCGGCATCTGGGCTCGTCACTACCAGGAGGCGCTGGAATACGGTGTCATTGCGGTCGGGGTTGGCGGCGCGCTCTGGCTCGGCGCGGATGACAAGCTCGGGAAGACGTTCTGGCAAACGATCGACGCCTCGGTTGCCGGCGCCCTGACCGTCACCGCGGGCAAGTACATCTTTGGCCGCGAACGCCCCAGCCAGACCGACGATCCCCATCAGTGGTTCAAGGGCAGCTGCTGCCAGAGCTTCCCGAGCGGGGAGATCACGCTGCAGCAGAGCTTCGTGACGCCGTTCATCGTGAATTACGCCGGCGAGAACCCGTGGGTGTGGGGGCTCGAGGCGCTTCCCATCTACGACGCCATCGCGCGCATGAAGACGTGGGGGCACTGGCAGACCGACGCGATTGCCAGCATCGCGATCGGCGCCACCTGGGGCTACCTTGCGACCAAGCGCGAGACGCCGTTTTTCGTCGAGGTCCTTCCCAAGGGCATCAGCGTCGGGATCCACACTCGCTTTTGATCGCGTCAATGCGTGGCTGACACCGTCATCGCGGAGCAAAGCGAGGGATCGCTCGACTCGCTCAAAATGCTCGCTCAAGATGACGGTGCAATGGTTCGTCGATCAACCGAGCAAGCTGCACTACGTCACCGTCACGCCCTGCATCATCCCCATGTCCTCGTGCACGAGCATGTGGCAGTGCATGACGTACGGACCGGAGTAGTGGATAAACCGCATCCGGAACGTGATCGACGTCGGCTCCTGCGGCGAGCCCTGATTGGGGAGCCCAATCGTATCCACCCAGTACGGCTCATCCACCGGTTTTCCGTTGATCTTTACGATGTACATCGGATTCACGTGGATGTGGAACGGATGGCGGATGTTGTTCATGTTGTAGATCGTCCATTCCTCCACGCTGTTGAAGTCGACCACCTGTGTGATCGCGCGGCTCGACTGGAACGGGATGTATTCCTTCGGCGGATTTTGCGGCGGCACACGCGGATTCGTCGATGCCGCCGTGCTTAGCGCGCCGATCGCCCACACCTTGTTTGCGAGCGAGGTGTTGTCGGTCTGGTAGACCCAGTCGTTCAGCTCGGCGCCGGGATGCACGACCTGGTTTGCCGGCGGATCGGTGATCGGCGGATTCGGGGCCGTGGGATTCGGTGGCGGATTGAAGACCGCGCGAAGCACGATGCTGCGTTTCAACCCGCCATGCGCGGCGAGCTCCTCGTCGGTGATCGGATCGAGGAACGGCGTCACGGGGAGCGGTCCCTTCGGCAGCTCCATCGGAAACGGAACGGGCGTCACCACCACTTCCGCGAGGATGTCATCGGGGAGCACCACCGCCGCTTGGGCGTTCGTGCTGAACGCCATCTGGAATGCCATGGTGCGGAGGTAGTACGTCCCCGGTGCGCCGGCCCTCACCAGCAAGCTCGCACGATTGGCGGGTGCAAGCACGATGCCTTCGGGCATCGACGGATCGTTGAGCGCGAACGGGCCCGAGGGCTTGAGCGTGTGGCGCGGGTTGCCGTCCATGCCGAAGATGTTGAGCGTGTGGCCGTCGAGGCTCAGGTTCAGGAATTTCCAGATGCCGGCATTGAGGAAGCGCCACGTTTGCACTTCGCCGCTGCGCATCACAAGCCGCGGCCGACGCACACCGTTGACCAGGAACGCGGGCTCGCTCGACGGGTTGTTCGCGACCTGCGAGAAGGTGCCGAGCGTCCCGTTTGCGTTGTAGATCGGCGCCTGGAAGACGAAGATGCGCTCTTTCGCGGCGGCGATCTCCGGCACCTGCTCGGTCGGGCCTCGCACCATCAGCGCGCCCGCCATGCCGCTCGCCAGCTGCATCGCGCTCGAGCCGTGCAGGTGGGGGTGATACCAGAACATCCCGTCGGGGTGATCGCTGCGCACGAAGTACTGGTATTGCCGCGTTTCGCCAGGCTGGATCCCGAGCGTGGGATCGTCCATCACGTAGTCGCCGTAGAGCCCGGCGGAGATGATTCCGGGATTGACGTGCAGGCCATGCGTGTGGAGGTTCGTGCTGTTGTGATAGCGCAAATGCTTCGTCGGCTCGGGATCGGGCGGATTCGGCGGCAGGTTGTTCGCCATCTTGATCCGCAGCGTGTCGCCGACGTTGATCGAGAGCGTCGGCGCCGGAATCGTGCCGTACATGTTCCTCAGCGTCACCGTCTGGCCGTTGAGCGTCGTCGTGAGATACGACAGCGTGAGCGTCATGTCGAGCAGCCCGTTGACCGATTTCAGCATCAGCGGGTCGACGAAGGTTTCGGGCGGCGGAACATAGCCGTCGTCTTCGCGGCAATGCGTGAGCAACGGCGGGAGAGCAACACCGGCGGTAAGCGTCCAGCCGAGGCGCAGGAAGTCGCGGCGGGTGTAGTGCCTCCTTTTCTCACGCATGGTGGCCCCGCGACAGGTTGGTCTTGACGTTCAGCATCGAAACCGCGGTGGTCGGCCGACTTTCCTTCCCGCCGAGCTGTCCCGCAGTGTTGTTCCCCCATCCGATCAACGAAGTCGCCGTCAGCGCAACCGCGTGCGCCTGTCCCGCAGCGACGGTGCGCACACCGGAAATCACAGGAACACGTGTCGGCGCCGATCGGTCGTCGCGATCGACGAGGCCGAGCTGTCCGCACGCGTTCCATCCCCAGGCGTAGACGCTGCCGCTTTCCGCGAGCGCGATCGAAAAATGCATGCCGGCATCGATCGCGATCACACGTTCTGAAAACGCCACGCGCACCGGACGTGACGAATAGCGAATGTCGTTCCGTCCGAGTTGGCCGCGATGATTGCTACCCCAGGCAAGCACTTCGCCGGATGCCGTCAACGCAAGCGCGTGGCTCGCGCCGGCGGCGATGGCTTCGATCCGCTCGTCGAGCGCGATTCGCACGGGCGCGGCAACCGACTGCAAATGTCCGAGCCCCAGCTGACCCGCGGCATTGTCGCCCCACGCGAAGATCTCGCCCCGGTCAGTCAGCGCGAGCATGGACGCAGCGCCGAGCGCGAGATCACGAATGCGTGGAAGGTTCTCGACCCACCCCGGTACGGCATTGAGTGCCGCCGTCGGTCGGCCGAGCGCACCGTCGACATTGAGGCCCCAGGTCAATACCAGGCCGTCCCGATCGATGACGCCGAAGTGAAATTCGCCGGCGGCAACGTGTCGCGTATCGCGCAGCCCGTCGACGCTTTGCGGTGACGACAGCAAGACCGCCTCGGCGCCGCCCGCGACGCCGGCTGCGTTGGTCCCCCAGATCGCGACGTCGGCGTCGCGCGTGATTCCGAGGCTCACGCCGTACCCCGCGGCAATCGACGTGAGCGGCGAGGCGAGCTTGACCTCGACCGGTCGCTCCGGACCGTATGCAGTGCTGCAATACTCGGGCGTCGTCGCTGCGACGCGCCCGCTGCCGTCGCCGCCCCACCCGATCACGTTGCCCGATGCGAGCAGTGCGAGCGTGTGATCACGGCCGCAGCTGATCGATGCAACGTGATACCCCTCGGCGGTGCCGATGGACATGGATCACCCTCCCCTGGTGAGGAACTTCGTTAGAACTGCCGGGTGAGCAAGAATCGTTCCCCGTGATGGACAGGGGGAAGATCTCAGGACGCGTCCGCCGCCTTGAGCTTCGTGACGAGCTCGACGTATGCCCGCATCGCATCCTCGCGAGAGGTGCCTTTCCGCGACGCCCACGCGTCGAATTTCGCGCGGCCGGTGACGTCCATGATGCTTGGCCGCTCGCCGGTCACGTCACCATTCGACGCCTGCTTGTAGAGCGAGTACAGCGCGAGCAGCGCGTCGTTGCCCGGCGCTTTCTTGAGCGTGCGGGACGAGGCGATCGCCGCTTCGAACGCCTGCTCGAGCTCCGACGGGCCGGTGGCCGCGGGATCGGGCGGCCCGAAGAATTCATCCTCGCGCTCGACTTCATCGGCGAACCAGCGCGCTTCGAGCAACTTGCCGCCATGCCATGCGCAGAGCAATGCACCCTGCGACGAAAGGGTTGTGGCGTCGCGCGTCGCGACGAGCGTCGCGGGGACGAGCGCGATCCCGCGATTGAAGGCGGGCGTTCCGAAAGCGGTGAAGCGTAGCGATCCGGTTTCCGCCTTCGCGACGCGATCGGCGAACGATGCGAAAGCCTTGCCGGCGTGAGCGCCCGCAACGCGATTGTTTCCCGGTTGCACCCACGCGACATCGGGGATGCCGATCGATCGGACCGCCGCGAAATCGCCGGCACCGAGCGCCTCGGTCAGGCGCGCGACGGCCTGCTGCAGCTCGGCCGCACTCATGCGCGGCTCGTTCGCGAGCGCCGAGGTCGCGCCCGGAAGCGCCGCGCCCAAGAACTCGAGCACGTTCTTGGCCACGATCTCGCGATCGTTGTCGACGCAGATCATGTGATAGCTGTCCTCGAGGATCACCATCCGCGCGCGGCCGCCGCCGATCTTCTCGACCAGGAAGTTCGCCGACTTGAGGCTCGTGAGCTCGTCCTCGCGCGCATGCACGACGAGCGTCTGACAGCCGATCTTCGGCGCGCTTTTCATGACGATCGCACGCAGTCGATCGACCTGCCGCAGACATTCGAGCGGCACCCACTGGTAGTGGAAGTTCTCGCCGCGCTCGAACTTCGCCTTGACGATCGCACGGAGCTGCTCGTTCTTGATGCCAAACGGCTCCTCTTCCTCGATCTTCATGCGGCGATTGAGGCCCGGCACGCGATAGAGCATCGGCCGCAAGCCGCGGTACCACGGCGTCGCCCAGCCGTCGATGAACACCGGAGGCGCGAGCAGCACGAGGCGTCCCTTCGTATGCGCCTCGCGTTGGGCAAGCACGGCTGCGAGCAACGAGCCCATGCACATGCCCATCAGATGCAGGCGCGGATGCTGGTCCTTGATCTCGCGGTATTTCGCAATCACCGCCTCGATCCAGTCCTCCGCCTTGATGCGGACGAGATCCTCGGGCTTGGTGCCGTGACCGGGAAGCGTGAGCGAATGCGTGACGAGTCCCGCGTTCTTCAAGCGCTTGTGCATCGACCCCAGGTCGTATTGCGTGCCGCCCAATCCGTGAATCAGGAAGGCGCCGTCCGGCGCGTTGGCATCGGCCGGCGGCGCTGCGGGCGGGCGCTCGCCCTTCGCGTCCATCTGCGTGCGCTCGGGAGTGTCGACGATGCTCATGCGGCCGCCCCCGCAACGCGCACGATCCCGACGACCCGATGCAGCGCTCCGTCGTGATCGCGTATGGCCTGGGCATCGTCGACGAGCGTCACCGAGGCGCCTTGAGCATCACGCGCGCGATAGTTCGCCACCGGCATGCTGGCGCCGTCGGCTCGCAGCGCGAAGACCTGGGTTGCAGCATCCCGATCTTCTTCCGCGACGCGGCCGAGCCAGTCCGCGAGCGTGGCGATACCCGTGTTCGGCACGCCGAGGAGCTCGATGGTGTCGCCGGTGACGGCAAGCGCGCCGGTCACCGGATCCCACTCGTAAGCGATCATCCGATGCGCGTTGATCGCCGCCTCGAACCGGGTGCGCCAGTCGCGCGCCGCGCGCCAAGCATCGCGCTGCCGCGCCATCAACGCCGCCACGATCAACCCCGTGAGCGCGAGCGTCGCCGCGTAACCCTGGACCTCCAGGCGGGCCTCGCCCAAGTCATGGCTCGCAGCGAACAGCCCGTGACCGTCGGACGTGGCGAAGAGGGCGACCAGCGCGCTGACGAACGCCATCAGCGTGGCGCCGCGCGCACCCCAGCACAGCGCGACGATCGCGATCAGCAGAACGGCGGGATAGGTAAGCGTCGCGACGAAGGTCCCACGCAGTGTCGCGAATGTGTCCGCATAGCTGAACAGCACCAGCTCGACCATGAGGAGCACCGCGGCGATCAGTCCGCCGACGAAGAGTCCCATCGTGAGACCACCGGAACGCTTCACGCGGAAGCCCGACCACGAGACGATAAGCGGTGCGATTAGCAGGGCACCGATGAAGCTCGACAGCGCCCAGACGCCGAAGGTGCGTCCGAACGGATCGCTCGCGGTCGCGACGCTCCACAGCGCGGCGAGCAATGCGCCGGTCAGTGCCTGCCCGAGCGCACCGACGATAATTGCGCTCAGTTCAGTGAGGTTCCTCAGCCGCAACGGAATCGGAGCGAGCCGCGAAGCGACGAAAGCGCCTGCAGTACCTGCGAGCACTTCGATCGCCGCGTAGCCGACGACGTTCATCACCTTGCCCTTCTGGAGCAACAGCTCGAAGAGGGCAGCGCCGAGGACGACGCCGATCAACGGCGGGCCCCACTCGCGCTGCGGGCGCGCGCAGAGAATGCCGAGTGTGAGCCCGGAGGCAAGCCACACGGTCCAGGCGTCCGAGGCGACTTCAGTGGACGCGATGTCCGCGGAAACCCACGCCAGCGCCAGGTAGGCGATCGTGGTGAGGACGACGGTGACCAGCTTCTGCATGAACGGACCCCCCTTAAAGCCGGTTTCTGACGTTTGGATGCATTCTACTTGGTCGTTTGCACGCGATCGCGTCACAATAAGGCGTGAGCCGACGACTGAAGCTCTCGCTGTTGCAGGAAACCTGCGCGATCTGCCGCTTGGCGCCGGGATCGCCGATCCCGTCGTGGGTGCAGAGCGGCGATTACTGGTCGATCACGCGCACGCCGGAGGAACTCTCGGTCGTCGTCCCCGAAGCGCAGGTGCCGCAAGGTGTCACGGCAAGCCGCGGCTGGCGCGCGCTGCGATTCGCCGGCCCGCTGCCGCTCGATCAGACGGGCATCCTGAGCAGCGTCACATCGCCGCTTGCGGCGGCGCATATCTCGGTCTTCGTCATCGCGACCTTCGACACCGATTACGTCCTGATCCCCGAAGCGCAGCAACGCGATGCGTTCGTCGCCCTGGAGCGCGCGGGACATTCCGTCATCTCGCTTTGACGACGGACGGGCGCGCCGGCGCACCGTCACGGTCCGGTCCGGCGGATGCGCTCGAGATAGGCGCGGTGCAACACGACGAACAGGACGGCGGGGACCACCGCAGGCAGGATCAGCGAGCCGAACTGATAGGCGAACGCGATGATCTCGCGCTGCCAGGCAACGAAACCGGTCTGCGCCGCGATCTTTGGTCCACTCGCGATGGCGACGGTTCGCAGGAATTCCGCGATCGCACCCCAGACGACGAACGGCAGCGAGACGCCGTAGCCGATCGCGAGAATGCGCGGCCAGCGCGGCTCGCGCGCCGCGAGCGTCAGCGCGGCGAAGAGTGGCAGCCCGAACGAATAGATCAGCAGATTGACGTCGACGCTGATGAACGCGTTGCCCGTCGCCTCGCCGGGCTTCAGCGTCGTGAGGAAGACGAGGGTGCCGCCGTCGCTCTCGATCGTCCGCACAAGATCGGATAGGCCGGTCTTCGCGATCAGACGGATCACCAGCGCGGCGGGCCACAGCAATACTGGCGCGGTGAAATACCAGACCGCGAACGTGACCGGCAGCCAGAGAAAGACGGTGATGACGAAGCGCGCGAGCGGATTCCCGGCGGGCGCAGTCACTAGCGTCTTAAGGCGTAACCGGAAGCGCGCCGGGCGGGTTGCCTCGATCGCGATCGTCGGCTTGCGGTACCCGCGGCAGCGTGCGCACCCAGACCATCCACACGATCAGGACGTCCAGCATGATCAGTCCTTGCCACAGGTAGAGGTGCGCCCACTCGAACACGTCGCGATTCCATTGACCGAGATAGAACAGGCTCACGACGCGAATCAGGTTCAGCACTTGCACCGCGACGATGCCGACGGCGATGCCGATCAAGCGGTTCCGCCACGGCGCAGGAAACGCGAGCATCGCCGCGATCAGCACGAGCATTGCTTCGACGCCATTGCATCCCGCCTCGATCGAAACGCCGAAGGAATTCACCGTGGAGCGGATGACCTTGCCGCTCGCGACGACGTTCGGATCGACGAGAGTCACGAGCGAGGTGGCGATGCGCGCGAGGGTTTCGGTCCACGGCACGACGACCCAGGTTTGCACCCACGGTGTCAATTCGACCGCAAACGCCACGCCGAGCAGGACGAGAAACAGGACGAAGAACCGGATCACGGGCGCATTCTAGCGTGGCGCGGAGATTGCTCGACGGCAACTCGTCGCTGCCGTTCTATTCACGCCCTGGCGAGCGGCGGATTCTGCGCGAAGTAGCGCTTGATCCCTTCGCCGATCGAGTCCGCGAAGCGCTGCTGCTGCCGATCGCTGCGGAGCTTCGCTTCTTCCTCGGGATTCGAGATGAACGCGGTCTCGACGAGAATCGACGGAATGTCCGGCGCCTTGAGCACTGCGAAGCCCGCTTGCTCGACGACGCCGCGATGCAGCGCGTTGTGCTCGCCGATGCCCTCGAGCACCTGGCGCCCGGCCTTGAGGCTGTCGCTGATCTGCGCGGTTTGCGACAAGTCGAGCAGCGTGCGCGCAAGCATCGGCTCCTTGCCGTCGAGATTGACACCACCGATCAGGTCCGCGGCATTCTCCTTTTGCGCGAGCCAGCGGGCGGCCGCGCTGGTCGCGCCGTGCTCAGAGAGTGCGAAGACCGACGAGCCCCGCGCCTGCGGCTCGCGGTAGGCATCCGCGTGGATCGACACGAAGAGGTCGGCTTGCACGCGCCGCGCCTTCTCGACCCGGGTCGCCAGCGGCACGAAGTAGTCATCGTCGCGCGTGAGCATGGCGCGCATGTTGGGATCGGCATCGAGACGCACCTTGAGTTTCTTGCCGATCGCGAGCACCACGTTCTTCTCGTAAGTGCCGCGCCGTCCGATCGCGCCAGGATCCTCGCCGCCGTGGCCGGGATCGATCGCAACGGTGATTGGACGCGCATCCTTGGCGCGCGCCTGTTGGTCGCGCTGGGCGATGCCCGGTGGCGGCCTTGTTTGAGCGAGTGCGGCTTCCGCGGCGGTTCTCCGGCGCTCCTCGTCCTCGATCAGCGCCATCAGCGGATCCGGCGGTGTGATCGGGTTCAGATCCAGCACGAGCCGGTGCCCGAATTCGGCAACCGGCGTCAGTGCGAAGAGTTGCGGCAAGACCGCGGTCTTCAAATCGAACACGATCCGCAGGCCCGAGGGCGCCTTGCGCGCAATGCGAATGCTGGCGACGTATGGGTCGGATGCGTGGATGCGCGAAGGCAGCGCCGCCAACTCGGGCGTCAGGTCCGCATCGGGCAGATCGAGTACAACGCGATCCGGATTCGCGAGCAGGAACAGCTGGTGCTCGAGCGGCGTCGCGGTCTCGAAGATAACGCGGGTGTATTCCTGCGCCGGCCAGATGCGCGCCGAGGCAATCCGCGCCGCCTCGGCCCAGGCGAGCGGGAGCACACCTTGCGCCGCGGGCAGGAGCAGCCAGCTCAATGCGCGGCGGCGGGCAATCGAGACGCGCGTTATCCCCGCGGTGGACCGGGAAATGCCCTGGCGAGTGCGGCGAGGCATCGCTCACCCACCTCCCCGCGGGCGGTCGCTTCGAGATCGCGGCCGCCCTGGGGTGCGTGCGTCAGCGCGAGCGCGAGGTCGGCGGGCGGTAATAGCGGAGCCACGCGCGAGGGCCATTCGACGAGGCACACCGCGTGCGCGTTGAAGCAGTCCGCAAGCCCAGCGCTTTCCCATTCTTCGGGATCCGCGAACCGATAAAAATCAAAGTGATAAAAGTATATGCTCGAAAGCGGGTAATGTTCAACCAGCGCGTAACTCGGACTCTTGATCGGCCCGTCGACGCCGCGAGCGCGCAACACGCCCCGGACGAGCGTGGTCTTGCCCGACGCGAGCTCGCCTTCCAGCGTAACCAGCGCCCCGCCGGTTAACTCCGGCGCAATCGCCGCGCCCACCCGCGTCGTCGCCGCGGCGTCGGCAAGATGGAGCTTCAACGACGATGTCGGTTTATCCAATGCGGGCTCGAATCGGAATCGCGTTCGCGCGAATTTTGGCAACGATCCGTCGTCGTCATCCGCAAGGCATGCGGCCGTGGCGTAGGCTACCCGTCATGTCCATTCGTCCCGCGCTGCCACGCCCTGCGCCCGATCGCGACTGGACCGCCCTTGCGGAAGCGATCCAGGACTGGGGGCACGAGCTCGGCTTTCAGGCGATCGGCATTTCGGACACCGATCTCGCCGCGGAAGAGATTCGTCTGATGGAATGGCTCGACGCGGGTCGCCACGGCGAGATGGATTATATGGCGCGGCACGGCACCGCCCGGTCCCGGCCGGCCGCATTGGTGCCAGGAACGGTGCGCGTCATCACCGCGCGCATCAACTACTGGCCGGCAGCCGCGCGCGATGCGCCCGCGGTGCTCGGCGATTCGCGCAAAGCCTATATCTCGCGCTATGCGCTCGGGCGGGACTACCACAAGGTGCTTCGGGCGCGATTGCAGTCGCTGGTCGATCGCATTCGCGCCGACGTCGGCTCCTTTGGATACCGCGTGTTCACCGATAGCGGGCCGGCGCTCGAAGTCGCGCTCGCGACGAAATCGGGGCTCGGCTGGCGCGGCAAGCACACGCTGCTTCTGACCCGCGAGGCGGGCTCGTATTTCTTCCTGGGTGAGATCTACACGGATCTCCCGCTGCCGACGACGGCGCCAACCTCCGCCCATTGCGGCACATGCGCGGCGTGCATCGATGCGTGTCCCACCGGTGCGATCGTGGCACCCTACGAGCTCGATGCGCGCCGCTGCATTTCCTATCTTACGATCGAGCTCAAGGGCAGCATTCCGCCGGTGCTGCGACCGTTGATCGGCAATCGCGTCTATGGCTGCGACGACTGCCAGCTCGCCTGCCCGTGGAATCGGTTCGCTGCGGCAGCTGCCGAAGGCGACTTGGCGCAGGTGCGCCACGGCCTCGACGACGCCGACCTCGCGACGCTCTTCGCGTGGACACCCCGGGAATTCGACACGCGGATGCAAGGAAGCGCGATCCGCCGCATCGGCTTCGAGCGCTGGTCGCGCAACCTGGCGGTGGGTCTCGGCAACGCCGAGCCGTCTCCGGAGATCGTCACGGCGTTGCAGGCGCGCGAGAACGATCCTTCGCCGCTCGTCCGCGAGCATGTGCACTGGGCGCTCGAGCAGCAACGCGCGAAAGCGTCGCCACGCGAGCAGAAATCGATTACGCCCGGGAAGGCGGCTTCCAGCGCTCGAGAAACGCCATGAACCGCTCGCGACTGTAGCCCTTGCCCGATTCGAGCCTGCTCGTGTCCTCCGAATAGAGAAGCTTTCCGGATGCATCCAGCACGAACAGATGCGGATAGCCTTCGATCTTCGGCCAGCGCGCCAGCAACTTCGCGTTCTTGTTGTCGAGCGAGAAGTTGATCTTGAGCCAGACGTAGTTCGCATCGCGCAGCGTGCGAGCGTCCCCGTTCTGGTCGAAAAAGCTATCCATACGGTGGCACCACGAGCACCATTCGCCGCCGACGTCGACGAGGACGCGCTTACCCTCGGCTTTCGCCTGAACGAGCGCCGTCGCGAGATCGCGCTCGGGATTGCGCGTGGGATCGAAGTTCGTCGGCAGCGATTGCGCGAGGGCAGTCGTGGCGCAAACGATGGTGGTAAGCAATAGGCAGCCGAGAAAGCCGACAGGTTTCGAGGTCGCTGGTGCGCGGCTGCGAGCCGTTGAGCGCGGTAACCGGCGGCGCGCCGTCAGGTGCCGATGCCACAGACTGCGTTCGACGCTCGGTTCAACGCGCGCAACGGAAACTGCGCCGGTCGTTTCGACGCGCATCACCGCACCAACTGGTTCATCGAAACGATCGGGAGCATCACCGCCAGCACGAGCACCAGCACGATTCCGCCCATCGCGACGATCAGCGTCGGCTGGATGAGTGCCGCGACCCAGGCGAGCCGCCGCTCCGCTTCGCGCTCGAGCTCGGCGGCGGCGCGCTCGAGCATCGGCGCGAGCGATCCGCTTTGCTCGCCATTCGCAACGAGATGGATGAGCACCGGTGGGAACACCTTCTGGTCCTTCAAGGCGCGCGACAGCGATACGCCTTCGCGCACCAGCGCGCTCGACGCCTGTGCCGCTCGCCGCAATGGCAGCATGCGTACGACGTCGCTCGCCGCCGTCAACGCGCGCAGGAGCGGTGCGCCGCTTGCGACCAGGATCGCGAGCGTGGAAGCAAAGCGTGCCGTGTCGAGGCTTTGCAGCAATCTACCGATGCCGGGTACGCGCAAGAGCCGCGCGTGCCACGCCGCTCGAAATCCTTCACGCCGGTTGGCGATCAAGAAAGCGACGAGTGCAACGGCAGCAAGTGTCAGCCATACCCAGCCGGTCGCGCGAAAGAATCCGCTGGTCGCAATCAACGCCTGCGTGAGAAACGGCAGCGACTGCCGGCTTTGCTGATAAACGGACACCACCTGCGGCACGACATAGATCATCAGCACCGCGATCACGAGGATTGCGATGACGGTCACCAGAACGGGATAAATGAGCGCGACGACGAAGCGCTGACGCAGCGCCTGCCTCGCTTCGAGGTACTCGGCGAGGCGTGACAGCACATCCGGAAGGTGCCCGGTCTCTGCGCCCGCGGCGACGAGCCCGCGATAGAGCGGTGTGAACGTGCGCGGAAAGCGCGCCAGCGCGATTGGGAGGGATTCGCCGGTCGCGACGTACGAGCGCAACGCCAGAACGGTCTTCGCCGTCCGCTCGTCGTCCGCTTGTTCCGCGACGGCGGCAAGCGCCTGGTCGAGCGGCATGCCGGACTGGACGAGCGTCGCGAGCTGCCGCGTGAAAAGCGCAACGGTCGTCGTCGGCAGCCGCGTGCGCGCGAGCGGATCGTATCTCGCCGGCGCCTGATCTACGGCGGTCGGGGTCAATCCATCGGCGCGAAGCCGATCGCGAACCGCGCGTGCCGAATCGGCTTCCAGCAGGCCGCGGCGCAGCCGGCCCGCAGCGTCGACAGCCTCGAAGCGAAACGCGCTCATAATCAAACGCCGTGACGCGAAGCGTCGCGCTATTGATCCCGCGTGACGCGTACGAGTTCGGCGAGCGACGTCGAACCGTCCTTCACCCAGCGTGCGCCGTCGCGACGGAGCGTCCGCATACCGGCGTGAAGCGCGGCATCGCGCAGTGCGAGCTCGCCCGCGCCGTCGTGGATCAGGCGTCGCATCGTATCGTCGACCTGCAGAAGCTCGTAGACACCGGTGCGCCCGTAGTAGCCGCTGCCGCTGCAGGTCCTACAGCCAGGCGCATTGCACAACGGGGTCGCGGCGGAGAGCCCCAGATCCGCGAGAAGCTTGCGCTCGCTCTCGCTCGCCGCGTTCGGCGCGCGGCACGCCGGACACAGCGTTCGCACGAGACGCTGCGCGAGCACGCCGAGCAGGCTCGATGCGAGGAGATACGGCTCGACGCCCATGTCCGCAAGCCGCGTCACCGCGCTCGCGGCATCGTTGGTATGCAGCGTCGCGAGCACCATATGGCCGGTCAGCGACGCCTGCACCGCGATCTGCGCGGTCTCGAGATCGCGGATCTCGCCGATCATGATCACGTCCGGGTCCTGCCGCAGGATCGCACGCAGCGCACGCGCGAACGTAAGCTCGATGCGCGGATTGACCTGCGTCTGTGCAACGCTGTCGAGCGCGTATTCGATCGGATCCTCGACCGTCATCATGTTGGTCGTCGTGCGCGGCAGCCGCGACAGCGCGGCATAGAGCGTCGTCGTCTTGCCCGAGCCGGTCGGACCGGTGACGAGCAGGATGCCGTGCGGCTCGCGAATCAGGCGATCGATCGCGGTAAGCGTCGCGTCGCTCATGCCGAGCGCGGCGAGATCGAGGCGCGCTGCATCCTTGTCGAGCAGCCGCAGCACGACGCGCTCTCCCGCTCCCGTGGGGAGCGTCGACACCCGGACGTCGACCTGCTTGTCGCCGAGCTTGAGCGCGATGCGCCCATCCTGCGGCAGGCGCTTCTCCGCGATGTCGAGGCTCGCCATGATCTTGAGCCGCGACACGAGCGCGGCATGCAGCGCGCGCGGCGGCTCGACGACGTCGGTCAACGCGCCGTCGATGCGAAAGCGCACGACCGAGCGCGCTTCGTAAGGTTCAAAGTGCAGATCCGACGCACGCTCGCGCAACGCCTGCAGCAGCAGGGCGTTGATCATCTTGATGACCGGCGCCTGCGCGGACGTGTCGAGGAGGTCCTCGCTCTCGGGAATGTCCTGCATCAGGCGCGCGAGATCCGCCTCGCTTGCCCCTTCGCCGAACGCCAGCGCGGCGGCGTTGCCCTGGTTGTAGGCGCGAGCCAGCTCCGCCGCGAATGCATCCGGCTCGACGATGCGCGTCACGAGCGGCGATTGCAGCACGCGCTTCATCTCCGCGATGCCGTCGACCGTAGCGTCGGGACGCAGCAGGACCACGATCGCGTCGGCTTCCCGACCATAGGCGAGCACGCCATGCAGCTTCGAGAAGGCGTACGGGATCCGCGCGGCAAGCGCCGGATCGGGGGTGGGAGCGATGGGCACGCGCGCGGTCATGATTCGCAGCGTGACATTGTCACGCTAACGCGGAGGCGGTGTCGCTGGCGCAGGCGCGTTCGGCGAGGAAGGCGTGACCGGCGGCACCGGCGCTTGCGACGGCGGTAGCGGCCAACCTGGCGGCAGCGGAATCGAGCCCGGCGTCCCCGGCATCACGCCCATGGTCGGCGGCAGTTCGGGAATCGTGTCGTCGTGCCAGAAGTAGCGCGGCTCCGGAACCATCTCCTGCTCCGTCTGCTTCACCCAGTCGTAACGCTCGGCGGTGAGCTCGCGCCCGGACGCGGTCGAGCGGACGATCGACGGCTTCAGGAATACCAGCAGGTTCGTTTTCGTGCGCTGCCGCTGGTCGAACCGGAACAATGCTCCGAGCAGGGGAAGGTCACCCAGCAGCGGCACCTTCTGACCGGAGCCGATGTAGCTGTCCTGGATCAGGCCACCGAGCACGATGATCTGGTTCTCGTCGACGAGCACCGATGACTCGAGCGCGCGCTTGGAGATCGTCGGTCCCTGGGTATTCGACGTGTCCTGCACACGGGAGACTTCCTGGTAGATGTTCACCTTCACCGTGCCGCCCTCGGTGATCTGCGGCTTGACGCGCAGGAGCACGCCCACGTCCTGGCGCGTGAATGTGGTGAATGGCTGCACGGTCGATGACGATCCGGTGGTCGCATACGAGCCGGTGGGAATCGGAATGTTCTGGCCGACGACGATCCGCGCTTCCTCATTGTCGAGAGTGAGCAGCGTCGGCGTCGAGAGGATGTTCGCCTGGTCGTCGTTCTCGAGCGCCTGCACGAGGAGCGCCAGATTGCTGATGACGCCCAAGCCCGGGATCGTGATCGTGCCGTTGATGAGGCCGACGTTCAGGCCATTCCCCACGCTGCCCAGGTTCACCGAGGCGTCGATGATGTTGCCGGTTCCCGCCCCGCGCTGACCGAAGTTCGTGCCGCCGACGCCCTGAATCCCGGAGTGGCCGAGACCGGCGCCGGTCAGGATCTGCCACTGGACGCCGAACGCGCCGGTCCGGTCGGACGTCACCTCGACGATCAGCGCCTCGAGATAGACCTGCGCGCGGCGCGCATCGAGCTTCGCGATCACGGCGCGCAGATTGTTGTACACCGCTTCGGGCGCAAGGATGATGAGCGAGTTGCTCGCCGGGTCCGCCTGGATCGTCGCGCCAGCGGCGGCGAACGATCCGGGCATCGACAGATTGGCGCCCGCGAGCGGACTCGTCGCGGCCGCCGAAGTTGCGAAGCCGGTCGTCATCGTCGACGCGGTGGTGCTCGGTATCGCGGCGACATTTTGCAGCGGCGACCCGGGCTGCGTTGGGCTGCCGCCCGGGCCCAGAGGCCCGCCGGTCACGTAGAGCCCGCGCAGCGCATCCGCGACGCGCCCCGCCTCCGCGTTCTTGAGATAGACGACGTAAACGTTGCTGCCCGGCCGCGTCGGCGTATCGAGCTGCTCGATCAGCTGCTTCACGCGCCCCGCACGTCCCGCGCTGTCGGAGCGCACGATGATGGTGTTCGAGCGCGGATCGGCAATGACGACGACGCGCTGCTGCGCTTCCGTCGGCGGCGCGCCGGGCGCGCCTCCGCCTTCGGTGAGCACGCGATTGACGATGCTGGCAAGATCGATCGCGGATGCGTTCTTCACCGGCACCACCAGCGGCTCGCCCGCAGGCGGTTGATCGAGCGCCGCGACGATGCGCTCGATCCGCCGCAGGTTGTCCGCGTAGTCGGTGATGACGAGCGCGTTGCTGCTCGGATACGCCGCGATCGCGTTGTTCGGTGCGATCAGCGGACGCAGCACGTTGACGAGCTGCGTGGCCGATTCATTGCGCAGCACGATCACTTGCGTGTACAGCCGGTCACCGGTTGCGGCGACGGGGCCGCGCGCCACCGGACCGCCCTGCTGCTTCGCATCGGCTTCCGGCACGATCTTCACCACGCCGTCGCTCTCGACCGCCGTGAATCCCTGCATCCGCAGCGCGGACAACAGCGTCGGATAGACGACGCTTCGCGGGACGGGCCGCGCGGAGACGATGTTGATCGTGCCCTTGACGCGGGGATCGACGATGAAGTTGCGGCCCGTGATCTCCGCGACCGCTTTCACCACCGCGTCGATGTCGGCGTTGACGAAGTTGAGGGTGACCGAGTCGGCGTCCTGTGCTTCGGTAAGACCTGCGGGGACCGTTACGGTCATGGCGACGAGGATCGCCGCGATGACCGCGCGGCGAACGAGCGTCCCGAAACGGGCGAGCGGAGCCTCAACCCGCGGGCGCGGGCGAACATCAGCCATCGGCGAGAAAAGTGGCGAGCCGCCGCCTATCGAACATCGTCGTCGATGATAGCATGGGGTATTCGCCCCTCCTGCGGGGCGTCGTCGGGCCTTGGAAAAGCGGCGGCCCACTGTTGCAATTGCCCCTCACATTGCACTGCAGCGAATCCGAAGGACGGGGTTCGCGCATCCAACAGGCACAAGAAACGATTGGAGTCCTCATGAGGCAATTCGCAAACCCGCTCTGGCGAATGGTCTTTCGCGCCGGCGTTTTGACGGCCGCATTCGTCGCGGCGATGCTGGTCTGGCAGGCGCCGGTGCCGCTCGCCCGCGGCGCTGAGCCCACGGTCGTCGTCGCCCAGGCCACGACACCGGAAAAGGCCGCCCCAGCCGAAAAACGGCCGCCCGCGGCCCCGCCGAGCGACAAGTCCAAGCCCGCGCCTACGGCTGACACCAAGGCGGCACCCCCTGCGCCGGCCACGCCGAAGGCGGCTTCGCCGGGCGGTGAAGCGAAGTCGACGAAGTCGTCGCCCTCGCCGGCTGAACCCGCTGGCAGCGCGCCCAGCGACGACGACGACGTAAACGTCACCGTCAGCCCCAAGGGCCTCCACATCGACAAGGGCGGCAAGCACGTGCGGATCGACGGCTTGGGCAGCGACAAGGAATACGACTCGTTCGAAAGCTTCGTCGACGACGCGCCCTGGCTGGCCGGGCTGGTCTTCATGATCGTCGCGTTGATCTTCGCGACCCCGCTCATCCTGATCATCCTCATCATCTGGTACAAGATGCGCAAGGCGCGGATGCTCAACGAGACGATGATCAGGCTGGCGGAGAAAGGCGTCGTGCCGACCGCGGACACAATGGCGGTGGCAGCCGGACGCACCTCGGTGCCCGGCGCGCTCGCCATGGCGCCCGTCTACGATCAGGTGCGAAGCCTGCAGAAGCAGACAGCGTGGTCCGACCTGCGCAAAGGCGTGGTGCTGATCGCCCTCGGGCTCGGCTTCACGTTCTACTGGATGTTCAACGCGGCGAGCGCCAGCTGGGTCGGCCTGATCCTCCTGTTCCTCGGGATCGGCTACTGCGTGCTGTGGTTCTTCGAGGATCGCGCGCCGCGCGGGACCCGCGATCCGGGAACGCCGCCTGCCGCGGGGACCTGAGTTTTCGCGAGTGCGTCTTGAGATCGTCGAACCACGAAGACTGCGCCGATGGCGGACGCTTCCGTCGTAACCGATGCGGAGCTCATTGCGCGCTCGGTGGTCGGCGACGACCGGCATGCGTTCACGGAGCTCGTGCGCCGGCACCAATCGTCGGTACGCGCGTGCCTGCGGCGCCTCACGACCGGCAACCACGCGCTGGCGGACGATCTTGCGCAGGAAACCTTCATCCTCGCCTGGCGGAACCTCAAGGCATTCCGGCAGGAGGCGCGGTTCTCGACCTGGCTCTACCGGATCGCGACCAACTGCTGGCTTGCCCACTCGCGCAAGCGCAAGGAAGAGCTTCTCGGCGATCGCGAGGAGAGCGTCGCCGAGAACAGCGACGAGGCAGCGGATGCCGCGGATGCGGGAAACGACGAAGTGAGCCGCGCGGCCGCGCTGAAGCTCGATCTCACGCGCGCGATGCGTCTCCTGACGGACGCAGAGCGAGCCGCCATCGTGCAGTGCTACGATAATGACCTGTCCCATGAAGAGGCCGCTTACGTCCTCGGCTGTCCGGTCGGCACCGTGAAGACGCATATCCACCGCGCCAAGCAGAAGCTCAAGGCCGCCATGTCAGCCTGGGACGGATCGACACGATGATCGACGAACCGCGCCCCAACTCCGACGCCGAGCCGGGGGACGACTGGCTCGATCGGGCGCTCCGCGCGAACCGCGCGGAGGACTACATTCCGGACGACGGATTTTCGGCGCGCGTGATGGCGGCGCTGCCTGCGCCCGCGGCGTTGCCCGCGTGGCGCAAGCATGTGCTGGCGCTGCTGTGGGCGATCGCCGGGATCGCGATCGCCTTTTCACTGCCGGGCGTCGTGACCGAGGTCGCGCGCGGGGTCTTCCGCCTCGTGTCCGCGAGCCCCGTTTCGCTCTCGGGGATGGTGATGGCGGTGGTGGCGATGACGATCGTCACCTGGACGGCGACCGCCGTCGTGCTGCGACGTGAATAGAGTGCCGAGCCCGGCGTCGCGGCGAGCGGCTTGGAGACTCGTTGCGGCGCTTCCGCTCCTCGCGCTCGCGGCAGGTGCCGCGGCCGCGCCGGTCGCGTGCAGGGTGAGCGGCGAGCAATACGCCGACAAGGGAACGGCGCACAAGACCCTTGACGCCTACGAGGGCACCCCGTGCCGCTGGGTGTTCCGCTTCGGCGGGACGAACCCGCCGGACACGTGGAAGATCACGCGAGCGCCCGTCCACGCGAAGATCACCTTTGTCGACCGGGAGCTCGAGTTTCAGCCGGAGCCGGGCTACACCGGAAGCGACGAGTTCTCGCTCCACGTCTTCGGCAGCGCGCCCGGAGGCGGGAACTACAAGGAGCGCAACGGTGAAATCGTGTTCGCTGTGACCGTCGCGCCGAAACCGTAACCCCTCAACTGCGCAAAGAAAACGGCCGCCCGTGGGCGGCCGTTCTTGTTGCTGCGGATCGCGCAACTCTTACGCGTTCCGGGCTCGCTAGTCGTCCTTCAGGGTGAAGTTGATCTCGACTTCGCCCACGTACTTCTCGCCTTCGCCCCGGAATTTCCAGTCCTTGAGCGCATCGCGGACCACGCGATCGAAGACCCCGTTCGGCTCTGAGGTCACGATGTTGACCTCGAGCACGTTGCCCTTCTCGTCGATCTGCAGCCGGGCGACGACGTGACCCTTGCCGATGCCCTTCTTGATCGCCTCGCGGGGGTAGCTGGGATCGTCGCCCGCAATCTTCTGAATGCCGCGGCGAACCGCCGGCTTGGGCGGAGGCGGCGGCGTCGCCGCCGGTGGCGCGATGGCGACCGGCTCGGGCGGCGGCGTGGCGGTGACGGCCGAAATCACCGGTGCAGCTTGCTGCACTGGCGGCGGGACATCCGGCGGCGGCACGTACGTTTGCAGGGGCTGCGTCTTCGGCGGCTCGATGATCTTCTTCGGCGGCGGCGGCGGTGGCGGCGGTGGCTTGATCTGCTCGACGATCGTCGCCGTCAGCGGCTTCTTGATGACTTCCACGATCGTTCGACCCAGGCCCGTGACCAGGGCCCAGATGACGAGCGCGTGCACCAGCACGACGAAGCCGATGCCGATGGCATGCCGGGTCGGGTCTCGCTGCTGTCGGGCGTAATCCATTGCTTCGACTCCAAAGCCTTGAACGGCGCCGAAGCGCCGCCGGGGCTATTCGATGAACTGCTCGCTGCCGACGATCCCGATCTTGGTCATGCCGATGCGCTGCGCCGATGCCATGACGCCGGCGACGATCGAGTACTTCGCGAGCTTGTTCGGCCGCAAATGAATCTCCGGCTGCTCAGCCTGAGCTGCCGCTGCCTTGAACCGGTCCTCGAGATCGGCGCGCGTGTCGACAATCTCGCCGTTCCAGTACGTGATGCCGCGATCGTCGATGTCGATCTTCACCACCTCGGGCTGCTTGAGCGGCGGCGGCGGATTGCCGGTCGGCAGGTTGAGGTTGACGGCGTGAAGCTGGATCGGAATCGTGATGATCAGCATCACGAGCAGCACCAGCATCACGTCGATGAGCGGCGTGGTGTTGATGTCGAGCATTACATCCTGCTCGGCACCGGGTTTTCCTACATTCATTGCCATGACGTTTGACCTTCTCTGACTCGCTTAAGTGGCCTATTGGCCCCTCGGCGGCGGCTCGGTGATGAACCCGACCTTGGCGATGCCGGCGCGCTGCGAGGCGTAGATGACGCGTCCGACACCGTCGTAATCGGCGCCGCCGTCACCGCGGATCTGCACTTCGGGCTGCGGGGTCAGCACCGCGATCTTCTTCAGGCGGTCGATCAGCTCGTTGGTGCTCTTGAGCCGCAGATCGTTCCAGTAGATGTGGCCGTCATGGTCCACCGAGATCACGATGTTCTCCGGCTTGGTCTCGCGGACCTCGTTGCGCTCCTTCGGCAGCTGCAAGGGAATTGATGTGGTAACGACCGGGATCGTGATCAGGAAGATGATCAACAGCACCAGCATCACATCGACCAACGGCGTCGTGTTGATGGCGGAGATGGTTTCGTCCTCCTCCATGCCGACGTTCATCGCCATGATCTATCCCCGGGCGGCGACGGCTGCGGCGGCGGCAGTCTTGGGGGCGCTCAAGAGCACGGCGTGCAGATCGGCACCAAACTCGCGGATGCCTTCCATCACCGACTTGTTCCGGCGCACGAGCCAGTTGTAGCCCAGCACCGCGGGCACCGCGACGGCGAGACCAAACGCCGTCATGATGAGCGCCTCACCCACCGGACCCGCAACCTTGTCGATCGACGCCTGGCCGGCGATGCCGATGGCGGTGAGCGCGTGATAGATGCCCCACAC
>Ga0306926_10000118_pt1 | contig 61425 bp, 47 predicted proteins | sample flu12Cox44000178_FD_203759 | JGI IMG/M metagenome (GOLD analysis project Ga0306926, IMG submission 203759) | Lab enrichment of tropical soil microbial communities from Luquillo Experimental Forest, Puerto Rico - flux8day.12C.oxic.44.000.178 (v2)... | ecosystem: Environmental > Terrestrial >... | reverse complement strand
CGAAGTAGTAGCGGTTCTCGAGCTTGACGCCCTGTTTTCCACCCGACCCGTTATTCGTCGACACGCCGCGATTGAGATTGTTGAGAGCGTAGGCCGACGCCCGCAGCTCCAACAGATCGACATAGTTCCATGCCAGACCCAGCTCTGAATCCAGTTCACGCTTGCTGAAATCGACAGAGTTCTGGGTAACGCTGGAGTTCGCATGCTGAGCCCAGAACGTGCCTCCGGAAAACAGATAGAGCTCCTTCTGCGGCAGCAGTCCGAGGTTCAACTCTTCGGTCAGGCTGAAAATCGGCCTAAACGAGACACCATTGGGAGCCATGCGATTGCCGGTTGGATAAACCGGCAGTCCGACGACGCCCCACGTCTCCGGCCAGCTCGCCGATGAAGCGGGCGGTGACGGTTCCGAGAATCCCATGCCAAAGCCAAAGCGCATGGCGCCATAGACCAACTGTCTCGTCACATGCGCCTGCACGTCATCGGTGCGGTCGTAGCCGACCCGCAGCTCGAAACCTTGACGGTCGCTAAAGGGGCGGACCGCCAAGCCCATATCAGTATCCAACAGGCGCGGAGTCGCCCCGTTTTGTGCCGTCAGCTGCGCACTGCCGTAAAAATATGATCGAAACGGGGTCGGGAGATCTTGGGTCAAGTATCCGCGTGCGAGTAGACCCGGGTTAAATACCTGGCCGTTATTTCCCACCAGAGACCCCGACGGATAATAGCCAATGCCGACAAAGGGCAAGCTGCCGACGTCATAAATATCACTCGAGCCGAAATAGTAGCGGTTTTCGATTTTCCAGCCGTCCCGATAACCGTCAGGCCTGGCGAGCGAGAAGCCACGATTGAGATTGTTGAGCGAATAGGCCGAAGCTCGGAACTCGAGTGAGTTGAAGTAGTTCCAGGCGACGCCGAGCTCGCCATCAAACTCGCGCAGGCTATTCGCCGGCGCGCCAGCGGCGCTCCTCTGCACCCACAAATCGCTGCCCCAGAAAAGGTACAGCTGCTTTCTAGGCAAAAGACCGATATTGAAATCGGAAGTGAGGCCAATCAACGGATCGAAGGCCAATCCGTTGGGAGCCTCGTGCTCGCCGGTTGGATAGCCCATCAACCCGACCACCCCCCAGACTGCCGGGCCCGGTGCCGCTGGTGACGGCTGGCAGCAACTCGGGTTCGGCAGAACGTGCGGCGGTGCCGCATCGCCGAAGCCTTCCCGCGCCGGCACCGCCATGCAAACCACCGCCAGAAGCCAAAACGCAGTGGCGCCGAATCTGCTCAAAAGAGCGCGGCCGAACCTTATCGACATCGCAACCCGCAAGGTAATGGCCGTCCCCCGAGCCGGCTTTCTACCATCATCGTGTCTCCACGGCGCGCAATCTCCGCGTTATGCCGACTACTGAACTAGTGGCAGGCCGCCGCATCTGCAGTTAACAGCCGATGTCTTGCTTTTGAGAGGGGCGCGGGATCGAGACGAGGAGTGCCGGAATGAAGACGAGGCTCGCCACCAGAGTGCAGCCCAGGCTGATCAGCAGCAACGTCCCCATGCTCGCCGTGCCAGGATGGCCTGACAGAGCCAGCGAGCCGAAAGCAGTGCCCGTCGTCAATGCCGAAAAAAGAATTGCTCGCGCTGTTGCCGACCCCAACATCGAAGTCTGTCCAGCCCGCCAATTCATCACGAAGTAGATATTGAAGGACACGCCGACACCGAGCAGCAATGGCAGGGCGATGATGTTAGCGTAGTTCAGCATCAACCCAGCCACTACGATGACGACCACCGTCGTCAGCGAGGAAAGCAATAACGGCGCCAAGACCAGCGACATGTCGAGTACGCGCCGCAAGCTGATGTACAGGATGATCGCGATCGATATGACGGCAGCGATGGCGGCGGAGCGGAAGGCGCCTACGATAGTGGCGCTGGTCGCCTCGATCGTCACGGCGGAGCCGCCGGCCTCGGGCGCGACGGCGGTCACCTCGGCGACAAATTCGGCCAGCCCTCTGCTGTTCCGCGCCTCGGCCTTTGGCAAAAGCTGCACCCGCGCACGCCCGTCGGGCAATACCCAGTCGCGTGCGAGATCCGGCGGGATCATCTGCAACGTGACCGGCTCGACCTCCAGGGAGGTGCGCAGCTGATCGAGCTGCGCCGGCAGAAAGCGGGTCAAGGCCCGGTCGGCCGCGATCACCGCCGGATCGGGCGCAACCGCCAGTTTGGCCAGATCGCCGGAAATCTCGGCTAATACTTGATTGCCGGGCAGTTTTGTCACCGCGAGAGCGACTTTCTCGTTGGCGCTCTTGGCAGCCGCGCGGATCTCGGGTGCAGTGGGTGGCGCCAGCGGATCGCGCGAAGCGAGGCTCGGGCCAATCAGGGTGGCGGCGTCCGAGACCAGCGCCAGTTTCATTTTCTGGTCCTGCGGCACAAAACTATTGACCGACAACACGCCGGACACTAGCGGTAACTGTCGAAGCCTTTCCGCCAGGGTCGCCGCCTCAGCGGCGCTCGGCACCAAAATGTCGATCGTGAACGGATTGGTCAGCGCCGAATCCCCGAGGTCATAGAGCGTCTGCATCGCCTCGGTGTTCGGGTTTTTGGTATGCAGCGGGTCGGCGTCGAAGCCGATCCTGGGCAGCAGGACGATACCCACTAAGCCGAGGATGCCGAACACGATCAGCATCGGCCGGCGGCGCCGACGGACAACCTCGTCGAGAGGAGCGGCCCATCGGAAGCCCACTTCCGTGCTTTCGCCGGGCGGTCGGAAAAAAGCTATTGCCGCGGGCAGAAAAGTGATCGTGCAGACAAAGGCGATTAACATTCCCACCCCGGCGATCAGGCCCAGCTCCGCGACTCCGCGAAAATCGGTCGGAACAAACGCCAGGAAGCCCGCAGCCGTGGCCGCCGCCGCCGCCAAGATCTGTCCGCCGACCCGCCGACCGGTCTCAGCCAAGGCACGGGCCGGCTCGGGATTTGCCAGTCGCATCTCGCGATAACGCACCGAAAATTGGATCGCAAAATCGACGGCGATACCGACGAATAAAATGCCGAAACCGACCGAGACGAGGTTTAACGTGCCGACCGCAGCGGCGGCAAACAACAGGGTCACCATCAGGCCGAGCCCGAGCGTCAACAGGATCGGAACTATCAGTCGCCAGGTGTGAACCGCGAGAAACAACCAGAGCGAAATCAGCAGCACGCTGCCGATCATTCCGGCTACGGCGCCCTGGGCGACCGAGGCAAATTCTTCATCCGCCAGCGCCACGCTGCCGGTGATGCGTACTCGGGCGTCGCCCGATTTGACGAATTCGAGCCTGCTCGCAGCATCGCGGATCGCCTGGGTCGCCGCCCCGCCCGGCTGCAGCTTGGAGTGATCGAGCCTGGGCTGAACCAGCACGAATTTGTACTTGCCGCCGAGATCCGCCAACTCGCCGCCGAGCAGCCGCACCCAGGACAACGGGTGCGGATGACCGGCCAGCACATTCGCCATCGCCGCGTGAAAGCCTTCGAGCGCCGTCTGGTAGGGCGCGAGATTGACCTGTCCTTGCTCCACTCCAGTGCCGAGAAGGGAAAGCGCACCGAACAACCCACGTGCGCTTGCATCCTTGGCGAGTTCGCCAAGAAAGGGCTGCGCATCGATCATCCGCTCCACCAACGATTCTAGCTGGTCGGTTTCGAGAAACAGGAGCCCCTCCTTCTTCAAGAACGGGGACGCATCGGGCCGCCGAACGGTCAGGAAATGCTCTGAGTCCGCTGCCAAGCTCGCGGCCAGTGCAGCGGCGGTGTCGTCAGCCTCTTCCGGCTCTCTCGCATCGATCACCGCGACCAGCAGATCTTGAAATTGTGGGAAAAGCTTCTTGAACGTCTCGGCGCGCTGCCGCCACGGCAGCCTCGCGGAGAACATCGCGTCCGTATCCGTCGTGATGCTGAGATGACCTGCCGCGTACGATCCGGCGAATATCGACAAAACCGCGCTTGTCAGGATCACTGCCAAGGCGTTGCGCTGGCAGAATTCGACCAAGCCGACAAGGAGGCGCTGAAACAGCATCACGAACCGAAGCGGTGTCGCATAGGGGGCCGTCTCGGCTCGCGCGGGTTTCTCTAGCCGGTGCGGAGCGTGCTCCAGTAGCCAGCTACGGGAAGGTGATAATCGGTTCGCAAGGGCAGCGCTACTGCAAAATGCCCCCGGACAATTCAGAAGTCTTCTGTCGCAAGCTCACGAGAAGCCCGGCGCCACCGCTGTCGGCCAGCACCGAGCGCATCTCGGAGCGTTGCGCCGCGACCCGGCTGATCGAGCCCTCCGCCAGCACGTCCACCGCCCTCCACGCACCGCTCTCCTGCCGCATCAGATAGTCGAGGGCGTGCACCTTGCCCGGAGCCGTGGTGATACGGGTCTCGACAACTCGATCGACGCCTACGGTTCTGACAACCGGCGTTACTTCGAAGCGCTCACCGGAGTAGCTGTCGAAATTGGCGACATAGGAGGCGATCGTGAAGCGTCGAAAGGCGTCTGCCAGCGCCGCCTGCTCGTCTGAACGTAGCAAAACCCAACGCGGACCGATGGCTTGCCGAAGGATCTTGTCCAGATCGAAGGTGCGAATGACAATTGGCGCTATCATGTCGTAGCGCTGGCGAAAGGATACTGACTTCCCCGCCTTCATGATCGCGATCAAGCCGGCGTGAAGTTGTTCAACCGGTTCAGTCACCTCGACGGCAGCGACGCCCCGGACCCATCCGACGGTCAGGCTGGCCGAGCCGAGCACAAGCCGCAAAACCCTGCGGCGATCGAGCGACGTGACTGACATCCGGCGGGTTCCCTTTAGGACAGTTGAGGGACCCAATCTAACCGCGGGAAGTACCGGATCGGTAAACAGTGCACACGAGCTGAAGCCGGCTACGCGATTTGATGCACAAAACCTGGAGTTTTCTCAGACAATAATCGGGGCATTGCCAGCCTCGTCGATTGGCGGCCGCCGAATCCACACTATCGCGACGGTATCGTGCAGCATTTGTAATATCGGCTCGGGCGCTCGGGAGCGCGCCGATGCCGCTAGGGCACCCGCTCGGGAGACAGCCTTGCGGGTCAGCGCCTCGCCCTCGTCAGCGAGCAACGCGCGAGCCGAACGGTTGACATGGTCGTGGCAACTTTTCGGCCAGCTAGCGGGATTGCCCAACCGCCCCCGCAAAACGGCTCGCGCCCATCCCGCGCCCTGTTGCGCCTGTTTTATCAGGTCGAGATCAGGGATCTCCAACTCCTCAAATGATAATTTCGCACCCGCTTGCGGACACCCGACGCTCGCGATGCTATAATGCGATTGTGGCAATTCTAGCGTCGCCGGTGCCAAAACCCCCGGCCGGGGTGATGGCGGGGTTGCTGCGCCGCGTCACCTCCCTCGCCGCACCGCGTTCGACCCTGACGGCACGCTCTACTTGCGTGAAATGCCTCAAATGGCCGCGTACGCATCGGGCGCCGCGATGGCAGGCGACAATCTGCCACACGCCAACTTTGATCGCCGCGGCGGCGCGACGGAATAAATCCGACCTGCGGGAGTCCTAACTTTGGGGTATATTGGCCTTCCGCGCTCGGCAAGCGTTGATTGAGGACGCGAGGACGGACAAAGCAGCATCCGCAAGGCTTTGGCGCTCAGCTAGAAGAATGGGCAGCTTATGATCGTGCAAGACGACAAGCGGGGAGCCGGGGCGCTCGAATCCGCCAAGCGCATCCCGCTCAGGAAGGCTGAGGCCAACCTCGTCCTACCGGCGGCGGATACAAAAAGGTGGTCCTCTCGCCGCAAGGCGGCTGTTGTTGTGGCGACGCGTACCGGTGTCCTCACGCGCGAGGAAGCTCGTGAGCGCTATCTGCTGTCCAACGAGGAGCTGGCCGCTTGGGAAGCGGCGTTCGACAAGAGCGGCATTCCAGGTTTGCGGATCTCGAGCCTCCGCCTTTATCGGCGATCAGCAGGCAACACCCTCCAACCTTAGAGAGCGGCACCGAGCGGGCGGTAACAATGGCACCGCCCGGATTCGGCGCACGTTATAGTTCAGCCATTACCGTGCCGCAGTGTGCCTTGGCGGAAGTGGGCCGGCATTCATGTGGGTGGTTCTGACGCCCGGGCCCTCAACAACGGGTCTCGCGTTTTCCCTGTTGTCGATGTCCCCGTTGTGCATTCTAAACGGCGAGATCTCGCCAAGGGAGGACGCACCATGAAACTTATTAGCTTTTCGGCAGCCGGACGCAGCTCGTACGGGGCACTTGTCGGCGACGGCATCGTCGATTTGAGACGCCGGCTCGGCGATCGACACCCGACCCTACGCTCCGCGATTGCCGGCGGGGCGCTCGGCGCAGCCGGTGACGAGGTGAAGGGTGCGTCCCCGGATCTGACGCTGTCGCAAGTCACCCTCCTGCCGCCGATCACCGACCCCGACAAAATCATCTGTGCTGGGCGCAACTATCGCGCCCATGCCGCAGAAGCGGGTGGTCCGCCGCCGGAGAATCCTCAGGTCTTTTTGCGGCTCGTCAACACGCTCGTCGCGCACGATCAGCCGATGGTGTGCCCGAAAATCTCCGGCGATTTCGACTATGAGGGCGAGCTCGCGCTGATCATCGGCAAGCCCGGCCGCCACATCGCCAAAGCAGACGCGTTGAGCCACATCTTCGGCTACACCTGTTTCAACGACGGCTCGATCCGGGACATCCAGTTCAAGCACTCGATCGCCGCGGGCAAGAACTTCCACGCCACCGGCGGCTTCGGGCCATGGATCGTCACTGCCGACGAGATCCCCGACCCAACGCAGCTCCATCTCGTGACGCGCCTCAATGGCAAAGAGGTGCAGCACACCGGTATCGACGATCTGATCTTCGACATCCCGACCCTGATCTCTTACTGCTCGGATTGGACGCCGCTGGCGGCCGGCGATGTCATTTCGACTGGCACGCCAGAAGGGGTCGGCTTTGCGCGCAAGCCGCCGCTGTGGACGAAGCCGGGCGATGTCGTCGAAGTCGAGATCGACGGCGGAATCGGCGTCCTGCGCAATCCGATCGTCGCCGAAAGCTGATTTGTCGAGTCGCGATGAAGGCCATCCTGCTGCGCCGCACCGGCGAGCCGTCGGTGCTCGAATACGTCGAGGTGCCAACGCCGCAGCCCAGTGACGGCGAGGTTCTCGTCAAGACCGACACGGTCGGCGTCAGCATGCCTGAAGTACTGGTGCGCAAGGGCAGCTATGCCTGGATGCCGCCACTCCCTGCGATCCCTGGGATCGAGCTCAGCGGAACCGTCGTCGAGCACGGCCGCGGTGTCGCAGAGCCGCCGGTCGGTCAGCCGGTCTTTGTCAGCGCCCGCGACCTGCCGGTGCGCGCCGGTTGCTATGCCGAATACATCGCCGTGCCGGCACGCACTGCACACGTCCTGCCGCCCGGCTGTTCGCTCGAGGCGGCAGCTTGCCTTTCCAACTACCAGGTCGCCTATCACCTGCTCCACACCGCTGCGCGCGGGGTCGAGGCCGAGTGCGTCCTCGTCCACGCCGCCGCCGGCGGCGTCGGCAGCGCCGCGGCTCAGCTTGCGCTGATCGCCGGCATGAGAGTAATCGGCGTCGCCGGTGGCGAGGCAAAGCGGCGCGCGGTGGAGGCGCTCGGCGCCCAACATGCGATTAATTATCGCGCGGAGGATGTGGTGGCCCGGTACGCGAGGTAACGGACGGGCGTGGCGCCGATCTGATCCTCGATCCGATAGGCGGCAAGGGCTTCGGGCGCAATTTCGCGATGCTGGCGCCGCTCGGTATGGCGATCTCTTATGGCCGGCTCGACGGCCCGCCGAACGCCGATTTACTTGGCGCAATGCGAGCCAATTCGGCAGTGAGCCCAGCGCTGCGGTTCTTCACGATCCACAGCTTCGATGACCGGCCCGACATCCGGGCGGCGACAATGAACATCCTGCTCAGCCATCTCGCCGCTGGCCGCATTCGCCCGCTGATCCACGACCGTTTGCCGCTCTCCGAGGCCGCTCGCGCGCATGAGCTCCTGGAAAGCGGCCAAGTGATCGGCAAGCTGTTGCTAAAGCCGTAGCCGCGATCAGACCGCCATCCGCTTAGGTGGCGCCTCTGCGAAGATCGGCATGACCTCGCGAGCGAAGCGGCGCAAGCTTTCGCGGCCTCGCGTGCCGCCCCCCGACCCTCCGCCATTGATCAGGACATACCCGACCCCCGCCTCGCGCAGCGATTGGAGGCGCCGGGCAATCTCGTCGGGGTTGCCGTACATTGCGCTGGCTTCATTCACCGCCCGTGGATCACCGGTTGCCCGATCCGGACCACCGTGGACCGTACCGTCCGGTCGCGTTGCCAGCTTCAGCTGGCGCATCCGGTTCTGCAGCCGCCGTTCCATCGCGGCCTCCTTGTCACCCTCGCGGTCGGTGACAAAGAAGGCCCGGGTGACGCCGACCTGCATCGGATCGAAATGCCGTCCGCTGGCCTCCACCGCATCCCGGAACACCGCGATGGAACCGGCGACATCCTCAGGCGAGGCGTATTGGCCAAGCAATAGATTATAGCCTTGCTGCGCGACGCGGCGGATAGAGCGCTCGCTGCCTGCGCCCATCCAGATCGGCGGGTGTGGTTTCTGCGCGGTCGGCGGTTCCACGACGATGTTGTCGAACTGCCAGTATTTGCCGCGGTGAAAAAACGGCTGGTCGGCGGTCCAGGCGTTAATTATGACATGGAGCGCTTCGTCGAACCGTGCATCCGCCTCCTCCATCGGCACGCAAAATCCGGCAAATTCGTTGTAGCGGTAGCCCTTGCCGATGCCGAAATCGAGCCTGCCACCCGAGAGCAGATCGAGGGTCGCGGCCTGCTCCGCAAGCAGTACTGGATTGTGCCAAGGCAGCACGATCACTGCGGTGCCCAGCCGTAGCCAGCGCGTGCGCGCACCAAGCCATGTCAACAGGTTGAGCGTGGCCGAGACCTGGCCATAACCGGTGAAATGATGTTCAACGACAAAGGTGCTGTGAAAGCCCAGCGCTTCAGCCTCGATATTGTATTCGACGAAATCGCGAAATCCCTCGCTGCTGTCGAATTCGGGGCCGCCGCGCCGGGCCGCAGCGCTGCCGAACAGGCCAAATTGCATTGCTTCAGCTTTCTTCCAGTGCGTAACCCTTCGAGCGAGGTTACGCCCGCCGCACGCGATGTTCAAAATACCGTCTTTTGATTGCCGGCATAGCCAACCGGCATGACGGAGAATTTACCCTCACCCACCTCACAGTGAGGTGGGCGAGGGTAAAGCTCAGGCCTGCGGCTTCCAACCAAGCCAGTCGCAAATGGCTTGGCCCATCACGAGCTCCTTCTCATGGCCCTGGAGCCACGTCAGCTCTTCGGTGAACATCGTCACGCATTGCCGGTAAGAGCACGGCATGCGGGTGATGTCGGTGCCCCAGAAGCAGCGGCGCGGGCCGAAGGTGTCATAGATCTGGTGGATGTATTTGTGGATGTTGCGATAGGGGTAGGGTTCGCTCGAATAGCTCGGTGCGCCGGAGAGCTTGACCGCGACATTGGGGTATTTCGCGAGCGCCAGCATTTCGCCGAGATTGGCAAAGGCCGCATCGTCGGTTCCCGCGCCGCCGCCGCCACCGCGGCCATGGTGATCGATGTGCAGCTTCAATCCGGGATGGCGCTCGGCGATTCTGCCGAGGTCGGCCATATGGCCACCGGCGAGAAGGCCGATCGGCAGCCCTTCCTTTTCCGCGGCGGCCCAGAACCAGTCGAGTGAACTGTCGTTCCACCAGCTCTGCTGATGCGGTTGGTTGAAGGTAAAACGGAAGCCGATCATCCCTGGCCGCTGCCGCCAATTCTTGACGATGTTCTCGCGATCGGGGCTCTGCAGGTCGAAATGCCCGAGGATGCAGAATTTGTCCGGGTGCTGGCGCGCCGCTTCGATCGCCAAGGTGTTGACCTTTTCGCCGAGGGTGCTGGGCGGATGGATCACCGCGGCATCGACCCCGGCCCCTGCCATCTCTTTCAAGGCATCGTCCTTGGAATAGGTCGGGATCTGCCGGTGATGCGCCGACATCCGGTCGTTTTCCCAGATATGGATTTGTGAATCGACAATCAGCATCGCGTTCCTCCGTTTCGGTTAGGCATTCACTTTGGTTCGTCGCCGTGCTCGAGCGCGTGATGACAAAGCGGCATCCGGTGAACCTGGAAGCTGCGGGCGAAGCTTACCTTCCGCTTCGATGTCCGCGATGACTTGCCCGATAATCTCGGCGACCGCTTCGCGCGCCGAGGAAGTGCTGCGATTTGCCGCCGCGCCGAGTGCGAGGGTGCGGAATATGCCTTTGGCGGTGATCCGATGCGCCTCAGCGAGCCCGCGCGCACATTCCCGATAAACCGAGGAATGCGGAAGGATCGAGGCCCCAACCCCCTGTTGCACCATCAGCCGGATCGTCTCGTGATCATTGAGCTCGGTGTCGACCTGCAGCTCGAAGTCGTGACCCGCCAGCAATGTCTCCATCGCCGCGCGCAGCCCGTCGCCGAGAATGAGCGGAGTGCGGCGCAGTTCCTCCAACGAAACAATGTCGCGTCGCCGCGCACCCGGTTTGGTGACCAGCACCATTTCCTCCTCGGCGAGCCGCGTCGAAAGGATCAAACGGCTGCGCGAGACCTCGGCCAATAGGCCAATATCGACACGGCCATCGATGACGAATTCCTCCAGACGGATCGTGCCCGCGTGTACGACCTTGAGCTCGATCATCGGATAATGCAGCCGCATTCGGCCGAAGAGCTCCGGTACGACCACCGGACACAAGGTCGGCGTGACCCCGAGCACGATCTTGCCGCTGGGGTGGGCTTTGTGCGCCCGGATCTCGTCACCTGCCCGCTCGACATCGCGCAGGATGCGCTGCGCGCTCTCGAACAGTTTGTGACCGGCTTCGGTCAGCCGCACACCACGGTTCGCGCGCGTAAACAGGGGCGTGTGAAGCTCGTCCTCGAGCCGCTGTACGTGGCGCGTGAGCGCCGGCTGGGCAATTTGCAAATGTGCCGAAGCCCGAGTGATGCTGCCGAGCTCGGCGATGCGGACGAAGTAGTGCAGGCTGCGCAACTCCATGAGCTCGATTTCGCCTGCGGACACAACGGACGTCAATGTTAATTGCGGCTAAAGCCAACAGAGGCGTCATGCCAGGGCGGCATCGCCGTGATCAGAAATCGGTATTTGCTAGATGATCAGATCGAAATTACCGTCGCGCTGCGGTATGGGTGATGGAGAAAGAGCAATGGAAATCGGCGTCTACCATGAATTCCACTGCCGGCCGGACGAGACCCCGGCGGAGGCGTTCGAGGGGGCGCTGGCGCAGGTCGAAGCGGCCGATCGATGGGGGCTCGACGCCATTTGGCTTGCCGAAATCCACCAGCAGCCGCGCCGCTCGGTACTGACCGCGCCGCTGACGGTGGCCAGCGCCATCGCGGCCCGCACGCGCCGCATCAAGATTGGAACCGGTGTGCAGGTGCTGCCGCTTTGCCACCCGCTGCGCCTTGCCGAAGAAACCGCCACAATCGATCAGATCAGCAAAGGAAGGCTGCTCTTTGGGGTCGGGCGCAGCGGCAATCCACGATCCTATGTTGCCTATGGTGTGCCTTATTCGGAGAGCCGCGAACGCTTTCTGGAAACGCTTGATATCGTGAAGCAGGCCTGGACGCAGCCGAGTTTTTCTTATGAAGGCAAGTACTACAGCTTTAACAATGCCTCTGCCGTGCCGCAACCCTATCAGAAGCCGTGCCCGCCGATCCGCGTCGCCGCGGCCAGCGAAGAAACCTTCCCTTCACTCGGAGAGGCCGGCTATCCGATCTTTGTCGCGGTCCGCAGCGGATCGCTCTCCGGGCTCGCGCCGGATCTCGACGCCTACCGCCGAGCCTACAGAGAGGCTGGGCATCCCGGTGAGGGCGAGGTTTATCTGCGCCTGACTCTGCACATCGCCGATACCGACCAGCGAGCGCGTGACGAGGCCGAGGAAAGCATCATGATCGGCTATCGGACTTTGAGCACGAGGCTCGAAGGTTCGCCCAACCGCCGGCGCGCGGCGGAGGCGCAGACCGTCCGAACGATCTCCTATGAGGAGGTCATGCGCGACAAGGTGATCATCGGCTGTCCGGAACGGGTCGCCGACCGGCTTGCGCAGCTGCACGAGGAGCTCGGGCTGAACGGGATCCTGGCGGAACTGAATTTCGGGGCGCTGATCCCGCCGGAGCAGATGACGCGGTCGCTGCAGTTGCTGTGCGAAAAAGTCATGCCGCGGCTTCATTAGGGCGGCTCGTCTGCGATGAGACGCAGCACCGAGCGCTTTCTGACGACGCATACCGGCAGTCTGCCGCGGGCTGAGGATCTCGTGCGCACGATGTTCGCCAAAGAGGAGGGCGTTCCTGTCGACCCGGCGGCGCTCAAAGCGCGCATCCGACTGGCGGTGGCGGACGTTGTTAAACAACAAGTCGAGGCGGGAATCGATATCGTCAACGATGGGGAGATGAGTAAACCGAGCTATGCCACCTACATCAAGGATCGGCTCGATGGCTTTGGCGGCGAAAGCCGCCCGCTCACCTATCAGGATCTCGTCGATTTTCCGGATTTTGCCCGGCGGGTCTTTGGCGATCCCGGTCGCGCTCGGCGCAAGACCCCCGGCTGCAACGGCCCTATCAGCCTCCGCGACGCCGACGCGGCGGCCGTCGACGTCGACAATCTGCAGGCAGCACTTGCTCGGGTGAATGCCGAGGAGGGGTTTCTCAGCGCCGCTTCGCCGGGTGTCATAGCGCTGTTCTTTCACAACGGTCACTATCCGAGTGAGGAGGCCTATCTCTACGCGATCGCCGACGCGATGCGGCGGGAATACGAGACTATTGCCGGCGCTGGTCTGATCCTGCAGATCGACTGCCCGGACCTCGCAATGGGTCGACACATCCAATACGCCGATCTGAGCGTTGCCGAATTTCGCACTAAGGCGAGGCTCCACATTGAAGTGCTCAACTATGCGCTCGCCAACATCCCTGCCGACCGGCTGCGTCTGCATCTCTGCTGGGGCAATTACGAAGGTCCGCACCATTGCGATGTGCCGCTCAAAGACATTATCGAAACCGTCTTTTTGGCGAAGCCTAGCGGTCTCTCCTTTGAAGCTGCCAACCCGCGGCATGGGCATGAATGGACGGTCTTCAAGGATGTGAAATTGCCGGACGGCAAGGTGCTGATCCCCGGCGTCATCGAATCAAAGACCAACTTCATCGAGCATCCCGAGCTGATCGCTCAGCGCATCGGCCGCTATGCGAACCTCGTCGGCCGCGAGAATGTCATCGCCGGGAGCGATTGCGGCTACGGCACCTGGGTGGGCCAAGCCGCGGTCGATCCGGGCGTCGTCTGGGCCAAGCTCGCCAGCTTGGTGGAGGGCGCGCGCCTCGCCTCGCGAGAATTTTGGCCATAGCGCGGACGATTGCCCCGTTCTCCGGCAATGCCGGAGGGAACAATTTAGGAGAATGCAGCGATGCGATTCGGACTTTTCGGTAGTGCGCAAGCGAGACGGAGCGGGCCCGACACCGACAGCAGCCAGGGTTTCCGCGAGTTCATCGAGAACAATGTCGAGGCCGAGGCACTGGGCTATTACAGCACCTTTCTCGTCGAACACCACTTCACCGGCTTTGGCCAAGTCTCGGCGAGCCTTAATCTCCTCACTTGGCTCGGCGCCCGCACACGAAATTTGCGCCTGGGCACTGCCGTTCTGGTACTGCCCTGGCACAATCCCGTGCTGCTGGCCGAGCAGGCTGCGACCCTCGATCTGTTATCCGGCGGCCGGCTCGATTTCGGGGTCGGCAAGGGCTACCGCTACAATGAGTTTGCCGGATTCTGCCTGCCGATGGAGGAGGCGGAATCACGGTTCGAAGAGTCGCTCGAAGTCATCACCAGGGCGTTCGTCTCCGAGACGCCGTTCTCCCACCAGGGCAAATATTGGCGGTTCGAAAACATCGTCGTCGAGCCACCGACGGCGCAAAAGCCGCACCCGCCATTCTGGATGGGGGCCGGCAGCGCCGTTTCGGTCCGGGAGGTCGGCGAGCGCGGCTACAACATGCTGTTAGGCCAGCACTCGCTGGCCGAGGAGATCCTCGAGCAGGTCGCCCAGTTCCGCAGCGAAGTCGAGGCGCGCGAGCGCGATTTCGACCCGATGCGGGTCGGCGTCGCTCGCGCCGTTCATGTCACAAATGATGCCGCCGAGAAGCAGGCCGCGCTCGAACGGCGCTACCAGGGGCACATGCGGATCAATGCGCTGGCGCGGCAGCCGGACGGCGAGACGAGGACGCGCTACATACTGGAAGAGAAAGAGGCGCGGCACGAGAGCGCGGAAAGCGCCCTTTTCGGCTCGCCCGACGAGATCATGCGCAAGCTCGAAAAATTACAAAAGGGCGGTGTCGAGTACGTCATCATCAATTTCGGCGGTTCGCGCGAGAATATCCGGCGCTTTGCGCGCGACATCATGCCGGCCTTTGCCGACCAATCCGCCTTCGCGCTCGCCGGTAAATGACAGGATGAGAGGAGAGACACAGATGGCGTTCGAATTTGGCGTGTTCCATGAGTTTCAACGCCGCCCCGGCCAGAGCGAAGCCGAAGCGTTCACGACCGCCTTCGAGCAGGTCGATGCCGCCGAGCGCTGGGGGCTCGACGCCATCTGGCTGGCGGAAATCCATATGGCGCCAGAGCGCTCGGTCTGCTCGGTGCCGATGACCATCGCCAGCGCCATCGCCTCCCGCACCCGCAACATCAAGATCGGTACCGGTGTCCAGGTGCTGCCGCTGTGCCAGCCTCTGCGGCTCGCCGAAGACGCCGCAACCGTCGATCACATCAGCCACGGACGGCTGATCTTTGGCGTCGGACGCAGCGGCTTCCCGCGCGCCTACGAGGCCTACGGCATCCCCTATGGCGAGAGCCCAGAGCGTTTTGCCGAAGTACTCGAAGTCGTCAAACGCGCCTGGATAGAGGAAACGTTTTCGTTTGCCGGCAAATTTTACAATTACGAAAATGTCTGCATCGTGCCAAAGCCCTACCATAAGCCGCACCCGCCGATCCGGATTGCGGCCAATCGCGAAGACACGTTCATCTCGGCCGGCCGGCAGGGTTACGCGATCTTTGTTGGCGCGCGGCGCGGCACGTTCGACGAAGTCTTGCCCAATGTCAGGATCTATCGCGAAGCCTGGAAAGCGGCCGGTCATCCCGGAAATGGGGCAGTCTATCTGCGTGCACCGGTCTATGTCGGCGACACCCTCGAACAGGCCCTCAACGATCCGCAGGAAACCCTGATGAATTTCTACCGCTACCTCGGGGCACGGCTCGAAGAATCGGCCAACCGCCCCGGGATCTTCGACACCGAGCGCCGGATCGAAGGTGCTCAGCGGCTGCAGTCGCTCACCTGGGAGGAGGTGCAACGCGGCCGGGCGATTGTCGGCACCCCGGAGATGGTGGCCGATAATCTCGCCAGCCTCAAAGACGAGCTCGGTCTCGCCGGCATCCTCGCCGAACTCAATACGGGTGGTCTCATTCCGCACGAACGCGTCATGCGCTCGATGCAGCTGCTGTGCGAGAAGGTGCAATCCCGGCTCCATTGAAAATTTGCCAGGCTCCGAGGTCATGCAGGTTCGACCCGCGCGGTGCGAGAAGGTGATTACCTGGTTCGTGCGCCGCGGTGGAATTTTATTGCCAAATTTGATCGAGAACACGTTATTCTGCTCGCTCTCTATGGTAAACCGCAGCGGGCAGCTTGATGCGGCCTCATCGGTTTACAAAAAACCACCGGACGCGACACGGGCGTCGCTGCTTTCGACTGGCGGCGCCGGCACTGCTTCTCAGCACGGCTAGCGTCCTTTCCATACCCTGCACCGCCGTTGCTGACGATACCGCCGAAGATCTCAGGCAACTGCGTGCGGCCATCCAAAAGGAGCTCGCCGACCTCAAGAAGCGCGAGCAGAAGCTTCACCAAGAATTCCTGCGGCTCGATCAAAAGAGCCAGCTGCTGGACGACCAGCTCCGCAAGTTGCGGGCGGCCGGAGTAGGGCCCGGCGGCGCGAATCCATCGGCCGCGGCTGGCGGTGTTACTCCGCCGGCTAGCGCTGAAGGCTCGCCAAAGCCGGCGGCCGCGACCGAAGTCGCTCAAACCTCCGCTCCAGCGGCAGCCGCAGCACGACCGGCTCCGGAGGGCGGTGCCGCGGCTTCCACCGCGCCGCCGGCCGGGGGCGAAGCGGCCCCCATTTCGGGCCCATCGGCCGAGGAGCAACAAGCCAGACAAGTTGTGGAAACTGCACCGACGCTCTCGAGCGTCGGCGGCGTCCTGACACCCAAGGGCCAGATCGTGATCGATCCATCGATCGAATACGACTACTGGGCGCAGAATCAGCTCGGGGTTAACGGCTTCCAGATCATCCCGGGCATCACTTTCGGAAACGTCTTTGCCACACGCTTTGAGCAGAACATCACGACGGCCGCTGTGACTGTCCGCGGCGGCGTGACCGACCGGCTGGAGCTGAACGCCAAGATCCCGTACGTGTACAACGCCGGTAGTACGAGCAGCCTCATTCCTTTGGGGTCAAATGCCCAGCTTCTTTCGGTCAGCGCAAATGGCGCCGGCCTCGGCGATATTCAGTTCGGCGCTAGCTACCAGTTTAATTCAGGCGAGAACGGCTGGCCGATTTTTGTCGGGAATTTTCTCTTCAAGACGGTTACTGGCATCAGCCCGTTCCAAGTACCGATCATCACGGTAAACGATCCGAACGGCCAGTTCTTGGCGGGCACCCCCCAGAAGCTAGCGACGGGAACCGGCTTCTATACGCTTACGCCCAGTCTGACGGTGCTGCTCCCGACGGCTCCGGGGGTGCTGTTCGCCAACCTGCAGTTCCAACACAACCTCTCTCGCACGCAACCTGTCCAGGACCGCCAGGGCGGCCCACCCACACCGATCAACCTGCAGCCCGGAGAAGCCCCCGCGATCACTTTTGGCATCGGCTTCGCTCTGAACGACCGAGCCGCTCTGACCCTCAGCTATCAGCAGACGCACGTCTTTACCGCCTATGCCAACGGCCAGCCGATCACGGGATCGCCCTATTCCTACGGAACCTTCAATTTCGGTCTGGGATATCAGATTTCGCAATCGACAAGACTCAATCTTAGCGTCGGGATCGGCGCTGGACCGAACACGCCAGCGGCGAAGGTGCTCTTCGAGCTGCCGTATAAATTTTCTTTATGAGCGTTCTCGAGGAAATGGGAGGTACAGCGCGCGGGCCACAAGCACCAGCTATCCGTGCGCCGAGTGCGACAAGCCGAGGTGGTGACGCACCTTAGTGGGCGGCACCGCCGGTCGTCATTCCACTCGTAATGGGCGCCATCGGTGGAATTTTCAGTTCGTCCCATAGCAGCACTCGCGGGGCGCCGATCTGCTCGTTGGGAGCGACGTCCGGGGGTCGCAGCCTCGTTCCCGACTGTTGCGCCATCGCCGCATCCGACAACGCGTCGCTACTGGCGAGCAAAGCGCCCACCTCTAACGAACGCGCCGACCGGGCAGGGCCAGCCGCCCGACCATCACACGGGAATAGGCAGACTCCTATTGCTAGCGTAACAATCGCCAACGCACAGCTTATGGATCGTTGTCTCACTTGCACTTTTCTTACTCGACCCTCACTCATTACCGGGCCCCCAATTCTGCCGAACGAAGGCGGATATCCGGGGACAGTACATCCCCATCGTTGCTGGAAACTGCGTGGTCGTTTGCCAATTCGTTCCATCGACTCAGCTGAAGGCTATCACCGCCGTGCTACCGAAACTGCGAATTGGCAGCCGCTAGTCGGCTCGCCACGCTCGAAGCCACATTCTGTTGGAGCGACTGCGACAATCCGGTAATCCCGATATTGGCAGTAATCATTTGCTGGACCAGCTGATTGTTCGCCGCGTTGCTGACGGTGTTGTTGACACCGCCATTCCCGAGATTACTGACGACGGATGTCATGCCGTTGTTTAGGATCGACTGAATCGCCAGAGTGGAAGAACTTGCCTGCAACTGCGTTGCCGTATTGCCGATAGACGCCATCGCAGAGCCGGTTGCCGCCGTGGTTGCCATCAAACCCGTGGTGGAGTTGGGCGAAACCGTGATGGTGGGCACTGCAATACTCTGGGTGAGGTTGTGGTTTACATAGGTCGCCTCCTGAAAGGAGAAGTTCACGACCAGACCCGAGCCGGTGCTCAATCCGCCACGAATTCCACCGAGCTGGCTGTCGTCCAGCGCGACGCTTGCAAAACGCTCGCCGATCGCTGCCTTCGTCGGCCCAACGCCCGCGCGATCGGCGGTTTTGGCTGGCGGCCCGATAGGATCGTCTGACGCCACGATACGACCGGCGGAACATCCTGCCAGAACGTTTACGGTCATGGCGGCACAAATCGCAAGGAGCGGGGTTGGCCTCACTGTGGAACACTCTTCAGAAGCGGCCCAGACTGAGCATGGCTGGTCGTGCCAGGCTTGCCAGGTCGATCGTGTAGCGGATCAACTCCCAGGGCGGGGCTGGTGCTGCCGCCCATTTCTCGTGGTTGTTGAATCCCTGTTGCGCCTGCTCAGCATCCGTCAGGATCAGGAAAAATATCCCCGCCCAATGACCCTCGAACTCGCCGACCGGCTCGCTTCGCATGCCGTTTGCCGGGTCAGACAGCAATACCCAGCCGTCGTGAATGCCCTCGAGGACGACAAAATGGCTGTAGCCGCGCACATTGACCAAGACGATCGCCGGCAGTCGCACCTCTGCCAGCTTTGCCAGCGGCGCCCGGTAGCCGTTCGCTTCCAGACCGCGCCGCGCGAGATAGCTCTTGATGTCGAGCAGTGAGAAACCGGATTCGGCGATCACCTTTTTATCGCCGTTCTCGAACATGCTCTTGAACACCTCCTGCTCGTTTACAGGGGTTTTGTAGTTATAAGTCAGCAATGTCGCGAGTGCCGCCGAACCGCACGAGAAATCATATTGTTGGGCAACCGTGGCACGGTATTTTTTTTCTTGAAAACTTTCGACATTCATCGTCGCGGCGCCGCCGCCGAGGCCCACGCCATTTAGAAACAAAGAGCCGGCTCCGGCTGGGACGGCGGCGAGCGTCGCCGTCCCGAAGCAAAGCGCGGCTATAGTCGAGTGAAGCCTGCGGTAACGTTCTGTCATGCTGCGCCTTGTTTTCTCCGAAGACGCCTCCTCAGCTCACCAGTTCAGTGAACGGTAATGAAGATAGAGGTGCTTTGCTGAAATAAAGAGTTGTTGCCGGAGTTCTGGAATACGGTCGTGATTCCGGTATTGTTATTGATCGAGTTGCTAGTGGTAATGGTGCCGGTATTGGAATTGCCGATGACAGCGTTGTCGCGCACCGCACCAGCGCTGAGCGAGCCGTCGAACGCGAAATTAGAGTCGACCTTGATGTTTTGGAGGCCGCGCGCGTGCTGGCGGCCGAGCTCCGCGGCAGGGACGGCAGTGCCGGCCAGCGCACCGAGGAGGCCTGCAGTCCCTGCCTTCGCGCCCTGCTCGCCCGCAAGGCACGAGCCTTGAACGCCGACAGTTGCGGCAAATAAAGCCGCAGCGGTCCAGCTGGCGGATATCTTCATGGTTCACCCTGTCATTGAAGAACGCCTGCACCGCCGCAGACACTCGGCGGTGCAGGCTGCTCAATCGCGCAAGTGCTTAGCGGGCTGAGACCGCATAGCTCGGGCTGAACCCGGAGAGGCCGCCGCCGTTGCCGCCGACTGTCGAGGTGAGGGCCACAGAGTTTTGCTGCACCGCGTTGGCGCCGGTGTTCTGGTTGGCCTGCAGGATGCCCATGCCGCCCATCGAGTGGTCCATCTCCACAGAGCCAGCGTTGATCGCTGCCGCATAGACGACCTTGTTGTGCTGCACACTGCCGGTGTTGAACGACGACCCAGCGCCACCTGAAGCGGTCGTGGTGAAGCTGACGGTGTGGGTGTGGGTCGTGGCCTCGCTCAGGCTGCCGCTGCCCAAGACCGAATCCTTGAGCTCGGCGTCGATGCTAACCTTGCTGTTTCCGGAGATGGTCTTGGTGTTGGTGTTGGTCTCGGTGTTGCTCTTGCTATACGTATTGCCCGAGTCCTTGTTCGAAATCTCGGTGTTGCTTTTGCTGCTGCTCTTGCTGACACTCAGCGTGTTGCCACTGACGTTGGTGGCGGAGCTGTGGTTATTGGCAGAGGGGCTGTTAGCGCCGGTGGCGCTCGACGAATTCGTCTTCGTCAGAGTGTTGCCATCGACCTGTACCGCAGTGCTCTCCCCACCGGAGGTCGAGGCGGCCTGGGTGCCCTTGCCCGAAACGGTGCTATTCTTGGTGGCGTCCAAAGAGACGTCGTGAGCCTGGGCAAACCCACTGCTCACACCCAGAGCTATCACCGCACAGCTGGCCAGTAGAAGCGTTCTCATCCTGTATTTCCTCTCTTTAACCCCGCCACTAGGGCGGAAACGATTACACGATTGCGTGAGGCGCGGGTTTGGCACGCTGCCACTGGCGTCGGCCGCGGGTCAGCGCTCCCTTTGCTGCGTCACACGCTGCTCATTGGAAGAGCAATATGCATGCCACTGTCTTCGCAATCTGGACCACAGACTGGAAATCACTGCAATACCGTGATTTTTTTAGTAAATTTCTTCCCAGACGTGATACAGGCCGGTTCCGATACTGTCGCTTGAGACAGTTGATACGTGCTACAGTGAGACAGTTGTCTCGCACAGCGGAGGGGGAACATTGGCGCGATAAAGATGCTGCGGAAACAGAGCGGCAGCGTTCGGTGGTCGGCCGAAAGCTCGCCAATTCTGGCCGTGACTGCGAGATGGTTTATTAGACGGCCACTGCGTGGCGGCGCTCAATCCTCGCCCGCCGCCAGCTCTGCGTCCCGCACCAGGTATTGCTGGGCCAGCTCGATGTGATTGCGCAGCAGCATGCGATACAAGGTGGCTCGAGAGATGCCGAGCGCGCGGGCGGTGTGGGTCATGTTGAACCGGTTTTCTTGGAGCGCTTCGAGGACCGCCTCTCGCTCCGCATCGCTGCTGCGCTCAGGTCTGGCCGGGCTCCGCTGTCGCCGCAGCCGCATGACGGGATCGATCCGCGGGAGGATTGCCGCCTGCACCGACTCGAGCCGCAGGTCGGCTACTTCGATCCGCGGGCCATCCGCGAGGACGACCGCGCGCCGCATCGTGGCGATCAGCTCCCGCACATTCCCGGGCCATTCATAGGCTAGCATCGCCTGCATCGCCGTGGGCGTGAAGCCATGCATTTCGCGCCGCAGCTCGCGGCCGATCTCGCGCAGGAAATAAGTCGCGAGAATCTCGATATCGCCGCTGCGCTCGCGCAGCGGCGGCAGGTGGATCGTCAGCACATTGAGGCGGTAATAGAGATCCTCGCGCAGCTTGCCTGCCGCAATCGCCTCGCGCAACCGCACATTGGTCGCCGCGACTATCCGGACATCAACCTTGATCGGCTGACGCCCACCGACGCGCAGGATCTCTCCTTCTTGCAAAAAGCGCAGCAGCAGCCCCTGCAGGTCTATCGGCATGTCGCCGATTTCATCGAGAAACAGCGTTCCTTGGTGGGCGTGCTCGATGTGCCCGTGCCTGCGCGCCGTGGCCCCGGTGAACGCCCCTTTTTCGTAACCAAACAGCTCCGACGCAATCAGCGTCGCCGGCACGGCGGCGCAGTTGAGCGCCACAAACGGCCCTCCTGCTCGGCGTGAATGGTCGTGGATCGCCCGCGCCACCAGTTCTTTGCCGGTGCCGCTTTCCCCCGTGATCAATACCGGCACATCACAGGCGGCAAAGCGGCGTATCTGCTCGAACACCTCCTGCATAGGCGGGCTGTTACCAACCATAAAAATTGTCGAGGAATTTGACGGAGCTCCCTCACCGGGCAGCCGCTCACCCCCCGACCCGCTCACCGGCGGCATCGCATTTTTCTCTTTGAGGGTGGCTCCATTCACGTAGGCAAGGGTCCGGCTGGTCATGGCGCGTATCCCGATATGAGAATGTTCGAGCGCATGACGAGGCCGCGTGGCGCCCCGTCTTGCACCCATTTTCCCTTAAAGGTAAAGAAATCAGGTGAAATCTGCGGTAGAGTTCCGAAGTTGGCATAGACCTCTCGGGAGGACCGTGATGTCATCAATATCGAGGGGCAGCTCTTCTCCTAGACGGTTCTGTCAGGGAAGGGCAAGAACCAGGCCAAACAAGTTTTCTCAGTTATTTCAACGGCGTAAATAATTTGAGAAAAATAAATGTCAAATCTACCGACGTATATTAACCTTGGTGAACGAACTGCGATCAGTCGGTTGTCCTCGATTATCGTTTGGTTAAATCCAACGGAGTCAATGACGTATTGCCTTAATGCTGCATTCGCGTCCACACCCCTCCGCGGTGTAAGAATTTCCGACACAGCCTCTGCTGCGGTGCCTCATCGGCGAGGACCGGCTCTGGTTCGGGTCGCTGGCGCTTGACTGTTTGAACCGGCGGTCCTTTCCGAAGCGGCTTACCGCCCGGGGAGGCAGGCTCGCTACGTACAAGGTCAGCGCATGGAACCGACGCATTTCGGCCCAGAACAGGTAACCGACGAGGACCGCTCTTACCGAGGATCGCGCTTTTCCGAAGTGCGCGACGCCTTGTACGCCAATCCCTACCAGAAGCTGTGGGGCGGCGCCGGTGAACCGCCACTGCCCACCCACGCAGTCACGTTGCTCGGCGCGTTGCGGGGGGTTCTGCCATTCGGCCCGCCATACTTTTTTCGGCAGGCGGTTGCAAGAGCGGTCGATTCGAGAGCGGATTTGCGCTGGGGTGCCGACGGCAGGGGCTTCCGGCGGATAATTCACCCCAACGGCATATGCCTGACGGGTCTGTGGGAAATTTCCGCAGAAACCCCTTATTCCGGCTATTTTCGTAACGGCAGCCGCGCGCTCGCGGTCGGACGGTATTCGACCTGCTGCACCGAGACACGGCGCGGCCACGAACGGTCCTTGTCGCTGGTTGGCAAGCTGTTTCCTACCACCGACCCGGACCACAGCGAGCCACTCCGCACTGCCAGCTTCATCACCCAGCAGGACCTCGGCGGCGACCGCACCGACTACGTCAACGATGCCGAGCTCCGTAACGCCCCTAATACCACCGCTTGGCGCCGCGGCTTCGGGGTGCCGATTCTGCTGGTCGAATCGATCCTCTTCAGCCTAACCGATAGGGAACCGACGCAGCGGCAGCTCTACGAGATTGCCGAACTCGGGAAGCCCGACGGGGAACCCACGCGAACGCCCACTTTCATGCGTCTCTTGATTGATGCCGGACAGCCCAGAATTCCAGGCGAAGCATTGGACTTTCGCGATGAAATCATGGCGCAGATCTATGACCGGGGTGACCCCACCCCGAAGCGCGTACTGACTTTTCATATCGAAGTGACGGATGCAGGCTCAACCCACGGCCCAGTATTCTTTCAGCGGCGCAGGTTTGGCCAATGGACCCGTATTGGGCGCCTGGTTTTTAGTGAAGCGATCGCATCCTACAACGGTGACTTCGTCATTCACTTCAATCATCCTACATGGCGCGATGATCGAAACGATCCGTCCACGGCGACGCGCGTCAACGAGCGCAAGGTGCGTTAGCTGGTCTTGCGTTCAGGCACCCCGGTTCTTTGCAATGAAATCGAGTGTCGCCTCAGCGCAGCGCTCGGCATGGCTCGCCGCGACGTGGTAGGAGTTTCCGGGCTCGACCAGTAGACTTGACCGTGGAATCTGCTGCTGCCAAGCCCGGGTCTCATCGACTGAAGCAAGGCCGCTGCCGTCGGTCGTGATGACGAGCGTCGGGCATCCGATCTTTGGTACATCGGCGCGGATGTTGGCGCAGGCGATCGTCTTCATAAAGCCGATCTGGGTCGAAACCGCGGTGCGGCCCATGAATTTGATCCACCACTCTACCCCTTCCGGCGGAAACGCGCTGCCGAGACGACCACCCATCGTTCGACGCGCCCAGCGCTCGACACCTTGTGTTTCGAATTCATCCGCCAACTCTGGGGCGCGCTCGGCGGCGCCCTCGCGCAGCGGCGGCGGTGTGCCGACCACCGTCAACGTCGTCACCCGATCGGGACGGCGGGCCGCAAATGCGCGCGCGATCGTCCCACCGATCTTGGCGCCGACCAGATGGAAACGCGGGATTTCGAGCGTGTCCATCAATCGACAAAAATCGTCGATCAGTAAATCGAGCGTCCACGGGAAATCGCGCGGCATCGGGGTCGAGGCTCCGAAGCCGCGCATATCGGGGCGCACTACCCGGTAATGGCGCGCGAGTAGCGGGACCCAGCCATACCAAGCAGCGCTGCTTTCCGCGTTGCCGTGCAGCAAAAGGATTGTGTCCTTGTCGCGCCACGGATCGGTGAAGTCGTCGACGGCGTAGTGCATGGCCAGATCGCGGGTAGCTTGGAATGTCGGCATGCGGTCCTCCCTCGGATGCGAAAGTTTAGCGCGCCCGCCGATGGACCTCATAGCAGGATGTGTGCTGGTATGGCTTAGGAGCCCGCGGAACCGGGGTTGGGTCCGCCGATTGAAGGAGGATGAATAATGATCGATGAATTGCTGCCCCAGGCAGAGCGGATCGCGGCACGGCTGAAAGCGCGCGGTGAGACCATCAGCATCGCCGAATCCTCGACGGCGGGCCTCATATCGGCGGCGCTGCTGGCGATCCCGGGCGCCTCGGCTTATTTCATGGGCGGAGCGGTCGTCTACACGCGGCAGTCACGCACCGCGTTGCTCGAGGTGACCGAGCAGGAGCTGACCGGTATCACACCATCGACCGAGTCTTACGCCCTCTTATTCGCGCGCAAGATCCGAGGAAAGCTCGCCACGACCTGGTCGGTCGGGGAGACGGGGGCCGCCGGACCGACCGGCAGCCGCTATGGTCATGCCGCCGGGCATTCCTGCATCGCCGTCATCGGGCCCGGCGGCGAGCGGTCGATCACCGTCGAAACCGGCAACAGTGACCGGATCGACAACATGCGCGCGTTCTCGATCGCGGCCTTGGATCTGCTGGAGAAAGCCCTCGCCTGAGAGGGCCAGCTTAGGCAGCAGCGATTTGCCGGGGGCGGTAAATGGCAATGTGCTCGATGCGGGCGAGCGGCACGGTCCGATTGCCATAGACCAGCACGTCGAGTTCGACGAAGCGGTGACCCTTGCGTTCATAATTCGCGGTAACGACGGCGCGGGCTGATAGTTCGTCACCGATACGGGCACCGGCGAAATGTTGCACTGCGCTGCCGACATGCATCCAGGGCCCCAATACGACGTTGTGGCGCAGTACCCAGTTGCCGATGTGCAGGATCGTGCCGGGGTGGACGAGACCCTCGTGGGCATAGAGCGGGTCCGTTTCGCGCACAGTGCGCAGATATTCTTCGGCGTATTCGTCGGTGACCCGGAATGGATTCATCGCAAACCAGGTGCCGGTGGCCAGTGTCGTCTCGTCGGCGGGCGGCCGCTCTGCGGGCGGGGATGACGGGATGGGCGCCTTGCTGAACGCGGCCCGCGGCGCGACAGGCTCGTCGGGCAGCGCAGCGCGGCCGGTCACGCAGAGCTCGCCGTGACTCTCGATCCGAAGGTCGAGTCCCGCCGCGTTTTCGGTGGCGGCTACGATGGCGAGATCACCGTCATAAACCGGCTTCATCAGCCGGCACTCGGCGGTGCCGCGCTCGAGCCAGGCGCGGCCCCAACGGGCTACCGGCAGATGGGACATATAGGCGTAGACGTCGACACCGGGCACGAGGCCACCCCGAAACCCGAACCGGCGGGCCACCGCGTCATCGTGGATCTTGTTCTCGGATTCCTTGGAGGCGTTGAAGGCCTCGACGCGGTAGGGGCCCAAATGCAGATCGGTCATGGCTCGAGTTCCCGGGGTCGGCTATAAGCCAGCATAGGCTCGCACTGCGCCGGCACTTTCGCAATCCCGAGGTCGCCCATGGACGCCCACCTCCCCGAATACGAGCTTTACGCGATCCGTTACGCCGAGCGCGATGCGCGGCGCCGCGACCACTTCATCGGCGGCGATCCGCATGACGGCCCTATGCCGATGGATTATTTCGTCTGGGCCGCGATCGGCAAAGACCGCAGCTTTGTGATCGACACCGGCTTTACCGCCGAAGTCGCGGCGGCCCGCGGTCGGCGGCATCTGCGCTGCCCGGCCGAGTCGCTGGCGCTGGTCGGTCTCGACCGCAATACCGTCGCCGATGTGATCCTGACGCATATGCATTACGACCACGTCGGCACCTTTCACCGCTTCCCCAAGGCGCAATTTCATTTGCAGGAAATCGAACTGCACTACACGACCGGCCGCTATATGCGCTATCCGCATCTGGCGCATTCGTTCGAGGTCGAGGACGTCGTCGGCGTCGTGCGGCTGAACTTTGTGCAACGCGTCAAGCTCTACAACGGTCCGGTCGAACTGGCGCCGGGTATCACTTTGCACCCGGTCGGCGGTCATACACCGGGCATGCAGTTCGTGCGCGTACATACCAGCCGAGGCTGGGTCGTCGTCGCCTCGGATGTCTCCCACTACTACGAGAACATGGAAGCCGGCCGGCCCTTCACCGCGGCCTTCGACATCGGCGCCATGCTCGAAGCCTACGACACCTTGCGCGCGCATGCGCCGAGCCCGCAGCACATCATACCCGGCCACGATCCGCTAGTCATGCGCCGCTACCCGCCGCCAAAGCCGGAACTGGAGGGTTTGGTCGTCCGCCTCGATGTGATGCCGCGGGATTAGGGCACGTTCGCAAACTCCCGGCTTTTCCCGTTCTAACGGGAAATTTCGCCGATTCGCCCATCGAAGCGCCGTTCTGCCGTAAAATCGGCGAGCCAAATCAAGGTCTTGCAAGCCAATTCCCGTAGCAGCCCTAACCGGGAATTTGCGCTGGCCTAATCGGGAATTAAATCCGCCGAACCGGGAATTATGGGAATTAGCGCCGAGGATGTTCAGGGCGCCGCCCAGCCCGACCACAGCCCAGTACCACGAGAGAACCGCAAACAGCCACATTTCTCCGCCCGTCGAAATCCGATAAAACACAATCCAATTAATTGCGCGAACCTACCGCGAGACTTAGCCTTTTCTGAGGCGGACGGAGGAAGGCGCGATCACAGCAGTATGTGGCGAAGCCCGTACTCTCCGACTGCGGGCGGCATCAAGTTCTGATCCACCTGATCAGCGCTCGGTAGATGCACAGAAGGGAGATTGCTTGCGATGACGCAAAGCTCCCGAATTCCGGAGCGACGAGTAGGACGCCGCGTTTCTTGAGCAGCACACGAGCGTCTTGGAGCGGCTACAAAGCCTTAGCAGCCCTTCGCCGCTCCTCAAGTCGCTACGGTCGTGGCAGATCGAACATCTGGGTCAAGTCGCCGATCGCCGGGCGGTTGATTGGAAAATAGGGTGCCCACGGAAAGGTGACGGGGTTGGGCAAGTTGTCACGGCTGCGCGCGGAAAGCGGTTTTAGTCTCCAGTTACGCTCGATGAATTTCACGATCGACGCATGATCCGAATAGGTGTGATCCACCTGACCGTGTCTGGCGAACGGCGAGACCGCGATCATCATCGTGCGGGGACCGTCGCCGAAAAAGTCGATCGGCTGAATATATCCGGAATCATAGTACCCGCCAGATTCGTCGAAGGTAATCAGTATCGCAGTCTCCCGCCAAAGTGCATCGTTGCCCTGAACCGCATCGATGATCCGCTGCGCAAACGCCTCGAACAGCGGCGGGGTCGAGGTCCCCGGATGACTGTCGGTAAGGACATCGGGTTTTACGAATGAGACCGCCGGAAGCGTTCCATTACTCACGTCACTGAAGAACACGGCGAGGTCCTGCAAATTGTTCTTGAGGGACGTGGTCATGATCGAGCGCGAATACTGAAATGCATCACAGATCAAGCAATATAATTGATTGGCGAGCGGCAGATCCGACGCGAGGTCGAAGCCGCCGCCATAGTACTTCCAGGATATCTCTCGGGCCGACAACGCATCACGAATCGTGGGTATGGTCTGCGATCCTACTGCGAAGGCTGGGCCCGCGGGGAATTCGTTGCCCTGCTGAATTGGGTTGCCGAGATGATCGTAGCTCGGATACTCGTTGTCGACTTGGTAAAAGTGTCCCGGCGCACAGTTGCCATCGTTGAACGGTCTGTATGGTAGTGCATTTAAATAATCGCTGATCGCTTTGACGCCGGGTTGAGTGCGATCCGAGCAATTCACAAAGCCGCCGGTGCTGGTATTGGAGAGGTCGTTAGCCCCAGGGCTGTCATGGGTGTAGAAATTGTTGCTGCCCGGTTGCGGATCGGGGTTCTCGATCAGCTCCGCGGCGGGCTGCGCGGGATTCCCATCGCTGTCGGTATAATAATAAACGTCGGCTGTGGCGATTGCTTGCGAATTGGGACCGGTGCCACCCATAAGCGGTTGGTGATAATTGTCATTGATGGAATAATTTTGCGCAAGCCACTCAAAATAGCGGTAGTCGCCCTGCGCCATGTTGTAAAAACCCATGGCCACTCCGCCCTGGAACGTGCCCTGATCGTCGGCTGGAGGCCGTCCGTTTTTCGTGATCTGCCATCCCACAGTGGTGGCCACCCAGGGATACAAGTCGTGCATGCAGCCGCTGGGATTGTCCACGGAGATTTTGGCCGCACTGCAGTCATTTTGCTGCCACATCTGAAAGAACCGATGGACCGGATCCCCGACATTATCGGTAAACATCGTCGCTGTAATAACGGGCTTGAAAATCGGCGCGGGGCAATTATTCAGGGTCGACGCACCCAGTATCGAATAGGCAGCGTTCGGTAGGTTGGGGGAATACCTGCAGTCCGGCACCGGAAGCGCTCCGATGTCTGGGTCGTAGAAGGATTGGCCGGTTCCTCCCAGCGAAAGCAGGGATTGGGCAGCGCGCGGCAGCGCGAAATCCGTGCAAAACAATATTCCTGCTGGATTGTCCACAGTATCCTTCAGGAACTCCGACAGAGCACAGGGCGAGGCCGGTAACGCGTCGAGCGTCGTACTCGGCTGTGGCAAAACGGAGAACGTTCTGGTGAGCCTCGGGCTCAGCTGAAAAGCGGTCGTATCGCTCGCCCGCCATTGGCGTGCAAGAGCCGCCCTGGGTCCGGGTAGTCCAACCCGATTTACAATACCGAGCGACAGGAGGTTCCAGACCCGTTGCATCGGGTCGCGCGGCATGTATGTGGCGAAAACGTTGTCAAAACCGTGATTCTCCCCGACGACAACGATTAGATGCTTGATCGGGGTGCGGGTGTCGCGCTCTGCCGCTAATTCTGCCGCATTGCTGGTGCCGAAGATGCCCGGATATGCTACCCAAAGGAGGCTAAATATCACAACAAAAACCCTGCTCATCCTCCCACTCCGTAAGATTGCTGTGATTGGCCTCGGATTTTCGCGGGGCAGCGGTAGTTCACTCGTTCAACTAAGGCAAGAGCACCTTTCGGCGGCCAAAAGGCGCATCTCCAACCGAATGGCCGATCTCCGTGGATGCGAGATGGCCGCACGCGCGCATCAGCCTCACGCTTTTCGTCTAAGAGATCGAACTTCTACCAACATGCAGAGAGCCACCCTGCCGCCTTTCGCCACTTTTGAAAGCAGTCGCTACCAGTGGTCAGTGCCAATGGCACCGTATTCCACGGTTGCTGCCCGTCGATGAGTTGTTGCTGATTAATCCAGGTTCCCGGCCAGGGAGCGGTCACCTTGGCGTCGAGCCTTTGGCCGGGCCCTGCCTCGCGTGGCGGTGTCGCGATCACTGGCTCCGGACCGAGCAGCAGCGCGGCCGGTTCTCCGTGTTCGGCCCACCCTGCGGCGGCGACCCAGAATTGGCCGAGCAGCGCCGCGGCATAGGGTGCATAGGGCGTCCCGGGAGGATAAGGGCTATTGAACAGTTTCGGATCTAGCTCGACAGGCGGACCCTGCCACCGGCCAGACGGTGCAGCAACAATATCGGCGCGGTCAGCCGAGTAGACGCCAAATACCTCCGGCACCGCGAGCTCATCGCCGAGCACGAGGGCAACTCGGCCGATTGTCGTCGCAGTCACCGCGAACTTGTCGCCTTGTTTTGCCCAGGCGCGGTCAGCAGCGAGGTGTGTCGCACGATAGCGCGCCACGATCTTACCGGTCGGATCGGCGAGAGCGACGGTGTGGAAAACAGCATCGCCGGCACGCTCTGGATAGCTACCGACGACATAGCCGCCGCCTCTCCGCGCTAGGTCGGCGAGTGCGGTTTCCGACGGCCCGCCCTGTGGTTCGGCCAACCGCTGGTAATCGTCCGCGGAATGGTTGGGACCGTAACGGAATAGCGCCGGTAGGACGGCGATTCCACCTTTCGGCGGCGGACTCCAGATAGTCGAGGCGGCAGTTTTAGCCAAATCGCCGCCCTCAACCTTGATGTTGACGGTGTGGGCCTCTGTTGCGGCGTTGGCATCGGTCGGCGCACGATGAATCGCCAGCAACCCGTAAAGTTCGGGACGGCGGCGTTGCAGCAGCGCAGCACGGACGGAAGCCGATTTGCCAGGGTTGATCTCGGCAGTGACGACGCCGTGCACTCCGGGCGCCAGTACCTCGGGTGGCGCCACCGCCGCTTGGGCCAGCTTTGTACCGTCGGGCGCCCAAATGCTGGAGCCGCCATTGTAGTAGAGCTTTTGCTTGGTTATCGGATTCTCCTCGATGCCGTTGCGGGTCGCGCCAACGACAAATGCGCCGGTGTGAAACGCAAGATATTGCAGATTTGCGACCGTCGAATGATCGCCCTTGGCGAGGTTTCCCGGTGTTCCCGGCATGACGCGGTCGGAAACGCTCGCCCAGGCGATGATATCGACGTCGTGCAGCGCCGCGAGCCGGGCATATTGCCAATAGGTATTATCGTAGCAGATAAGCATGGTGAGCCGCCCGAGTTCGGTATCGAATACCGGGAAGCCGACATTGCCGACCGAAGTCCAGCGTTGGTCCTGGGAGTTGAGGCCGTGTTTGCGATACTTGCCGATATAGCCGTCGGGACCGATCAGAGCGGCGGTGTTGTAGCCAAGCCCACTTGCAGGATCGATCTCGGCGATGCCGACAACAACGTACATGTGATAAGCGCGGGTGACCCTTTCGATCGAGACGGTCGCTTTGCCGGGCACGGCGTCGAGAAATGGTTTCACCATCTCGAAATTATCGAAGATGTAGCCGATGGTTGCGGTCTCCGGCAGCACGGCAAGGCGTACACCCTGCTTTGCGACGGCTTCGATCCCCGCAGTCATCCGCGAAATATTGCCGTCAAGATCGCCCCAGGCCGGGTCGAACACGATGGCCGCGGCTGTGAAGCGGTCTTGCGGGACGGAAGAGACGGGCTGCGCGGCGCAATCCAAAGCAAATCCTGAGATGATCGCCGACAGGATCAACAGAACTGCAGACCGCATTGATCTTGCCTTGACCAGAGGTTCTTGTGCGGTAAAGCGTAGCACACACCGACCTTACTTAGTTAGAGACCCAGCACGCTCCCGATATGCCAGACTATCCGGACTTAGCCGATCAGATCGTGGGTGATCCCCGCGATATCACCGCAGCCGCACAAGGCCATTGCCAGGTCGAATTCCGCCCTCAGCAGCTCCAGCATGTGGCGCACACCGACCTCCCCATCCACAGCCAGACCCCACAATACGGGTCGCCCTATCTGCACCGCGGATGCCCCCAGGGCCAAAGCCTTTACGACGTCCGTCCCACGCCGGATGCCGCCATCGATCAGCACCTCCACTTGCCCGTCCACGGCCTCCACCACCTCGGGCAAGGCGCGAATGGTCGGCCGGGAAGTGTCGAGCTGGCGACCGCCGTGATTGGAGACAATGATGCCGCCGACACCCGATGCGATCGCGTGTTTGGCGTCATCGCCGCGGCAGATCCCTTTTATCAACACCGGCAATTTGGTGATCGAGCGCAACCATTCGACATCACGCCAGGTCAAGTTTTCGTCGAGCAGACGCACAAAATAGGTGGCCAATCCGGAGCCCCCACCCATGCTTGTCACCTCACCCAGCTGAGACGCCACGACGTTGGCAACGGTTAATCCGTCGGGCAAGTAGAACTGGTTGCGCACATCGGCTTCACGCTGTCCGAGCTTGGGTGCGTCCACCGTCAATTCCAGAGCGGTATATCCGGCCGCCTCTGCCCGCTGGACCAAGGACTGGGTGACGCCGCGATCCTTAAATACATACAGCTGAAACCACCGTGGCCCGGCGCTGACCGAGGCGACGTCCTCCATAAGCGTGTTGGACAGCGTGCTCATGACATAGATTACGCCGGCGGCCGCGGCGGCCTGCGCCGTCGCACGTTCCCCCAGCGGGTGCGCCAAGCAATGAAACGCAGTAGGCGCCACCAATACCGGCATGGTCATTTTGTGACCCAGCACCGAGGTGGACGCGTCGCGTGTGCCCACACCCGCCAAAGCCCGATAGCGCAAATAAATCTCGTCATAGGCCCGGTGATTGGCCCGCACCGTGATCTCGTCCATGGCGCCGCTGGCATAATAATCGAAGGTCATCTTGGTCAATCGTGCCTTGGCCAGACGCTCGTAATCGAACAAATTGACGATGGAATGCGTCGCGGTCAGGTTCCTAAGATCGCTTGGCATGTCTGCTCCCTTTTTCTTTGCGTTGGCTCGGACTTCGCGTTGCAATCGGGCGACCAGGCGCCGTCGAACGCGGTGAGATCAAAGGAAAGGCTGGGCGACTGGCTCATCCGCCTCGACGTGATGCCGAGGAATTAGCCGAGGCGTTCCAGCACGGCGTTGAACAGCCGGGTGCGCTGCTCTTCCAGATTGCGAGCCGAATTGCGCACCATCGCCTGCCAATCGGGCCCGAGGAGCAGATGCGTGCCCAATGGCGGCGGCGCGCTGTCGGCGTGGCGGGCTCGCGCTTGGGCTGAGACAAGCGTGGCCTCGGTCGTGTCCTGCCAGGTCAAGACGTGAAACCCGGCGGCTTCGAGCTTTGCCCGCGTCGCTTCCGGCGTCAGCAGGAAGCTGATCCCCGGCTCACGCGCCCATTGCACCGGGAAATGCGGCGGCCCTCCCGGGCCGGCAGCGACCTCCTGCAACGCAAGCCGCCCACCGGGTTTCAGCACCCGCTGCATTTCGCGGTAGAGCCGGTCGCGGTCGGCGATGTTCATCGCCGCGTTCTGTGACCAGACCACGTCGAAGCTCTCCTCATCGAACGGCAGGTCGAGCGCGTTTCCCTGCCGATAATCGACCTTTCCGACGAGCTCAGTCAGCCGCGTCAGCATCTCGGCCACGCGGCAGAATTCAGCCGTCAGATCGACGCCGCTGACCCGGCAGCCGTAGCGCCAAGCGAGATACCGCGATGGACCGCCGAGACCCGAGCCGATATCGAGCACTCTTTCCGTCCCAGTGAAGCCGACGAGCTCCGCGAGCCGGATCGTCGCCGGCCGCTGGCCGCCGTGAAACTCGTCGATCGGTGCCAAGTCGTCCGGGGTCAGATGATCGATGTCCTTGCCGGCCGCTTGCAGTGCCGCGAGGATCACCTCTCCTAGATCACGGCTCGTGTAGTGTGTCTCGACGGGATTGTCCGGCATTTCCTGTCCTTACTCTGTTGGATCTGTCGGCCCTGGCAACCGGCGACGGTCGCGCGCAGAATGTGCCTCCCGCGGCGCAATCATGCTCGCAGCGAGCATCCCTTCGAGACGGCTGACCCGATCGCGAAGATCAGCCAGCTCTTGGCTGATCCGTGTTAAATCGGCCGAGGTGTTGCGGAGGCGCTCGTCGAGGAGAATGACTTGGCGAAGCGCCCTTATTGCGTCGCCGTAGAGGCTCACGCCGCCGCGGTCTCCTTCCGGCGGCGTGCCGGGGCGCCGTGTCTCGACAATCCGGCTAAGATCTCGCTGACCCTGCGGTGGGCCTCGTCGGCAATCCGCAATGTCTCCGGATGGAGCTCGTTGAACGCGTCGATCAATGCGCGCAGCTCAGCCGCTTCCTCCTCGGTGCCCAGTTCGAAGGCCTGAACGGCGCGCCGCACGACCTCCCCGGCGGAAACGCCGAGCGTACGCGCTTTCGCGTCGAGCGAGGCCCGCTCCTCGGGAGACATCAGAACCATCAATCGAGCGGATGCCGGCATGCGCGGTTCCTCTATATCTATATCTATATCTACATCTGCATGAATATGAGATGTCCCACCCCAGCTGCGCAAGTAGGCTCGCCTCCCTACCCCTGCGGAGACTCGCGCAGACCCTCAAGCATTGTCGGCACCTCGACGGCAACGCCCAGTTCCCTTGCGGCAGCAGCGAGACGCCGGTCGAGCGTCACCAGTGCTGCATCGAGACGACGCGCGACCGCGACATGCAGCGCATCCGGCGCACGCAGCGCGAGGTCGAAGCGCCGGACATACGCGCCGGCAAGCCGAATGTCCGCGGCATGGATTTCCGCCGGCGCCGTCGTCGCGGCCCGCCATGCATCGAAATCCGCTAGGCGGGCTGTCGCATCGCTTGCTTGGAGGCGCCCCATCCGCGTCAATCGGGACAGAGCCGATGCGACTTCGGCGGCTGCGAAATCACTGATCAGGAATTCCCGATTATCGCCGCCCAGAAATTCGTAAACGGCTGCGGTGGCAGGCTCGATGATTAGCGTCGGCAGAAGGACGCTCGCATCGAGATAGCGCTCACTCCTCGCCGGACTCATACATGAGATCGAGGATCTCGACCGAAGTCAGGCCGACCCCCGGTCGTGCCCGCGTTCGCTCGCGCAGCCATGCGTGCGTTCCCTTCGCCGGCGCCGCGTTCCGCGAGGCAGGTCTGAGCTCGACGACCGGCTTGCCACGCCGAGTGATGATCACCTCTTCACCGGCGAGCGCCTTATCGATCAGGCTGGGAAGCCGGTTCTTGGCGTCCGCGACGCTGTAAGTGGTCACAGCCAATCTCCTCAATACATGGCTACACAGATAGCCATAATTGCGGGTCGCGTCCAGAAAAGGCATAACTTCGGAAGCCACGGAGGGCCCGAAATGCGCCTGCTGATCGCGATGATGAAGCACGAGACCAACACCTTCTCGCCCGTACCGACGCCGCTCGCGCGGTTCCGGCCACTCTATGGCGAGGCGGCAATCCGCGCTTTTCGCGGCACTGGCACGGGACTTGGCGCCTATCTCGATCTCGCCGAACGTGAAGGGGCTGAGATCGTTGTGCCGATCGCTGCCGGAGCGCCGCCGAGCAGTCCCGTTGACGACTCCGCCTACACGCACATCACCGACACGATTTGTGAGGCGGTGGCCCGCGGCGGGTTTGATGGGATCATGCTCGACCTGCACGGCGCGATGGTCACTGAGAGCCTCGAGGACGGCGAAGGCCAGTTCCTGAAGAGATTGTGGGCAATCGCCCCGGACACCCCGATCGCCGTGTCGCTCGACATGCACGCCAATCTCTATGACGAGATCATCGCCAATGCGACGGTCGTCACTGGGTATCGGACCTATCCGCATATTGACACTTACGAGACCGCCAAGCTCGCCGGTGAGATCCTGCTGCGCACGATCCGCGGCGAGGTGAAGCCGGTCATGGCCTGGGGCAACGAGCCGATGCTGCCGCATGTCATGCGGCAAGGCACCGACGACCATCCGAACAAGGAATTGCAGCATCGCTGCGCCACGATGAGCGCCGAGGGCGCGTTGGCCGCCAGCCTCTTCACCGGCTTCCCACATGCCGACATCACCAATGCCGGATTGAGCGCGGTGGTTGTTACCGATGGCAACCGTAAGCTCGCCGAAGACCTCCGCGACGAGCTATTAGGCCGGGCCTGGGTCGAGCGCGAGGCTTTTGTCTACAATATCGAGCCGTTGCAGCAATCGGTCGCCCGCGCCAGGGCAATGCGGCCGGGCCGAACGGGCGACGGCCCGATCGTATTGCTCGATCATTATGACAATTGTGCCTCTGGCGGCACGATGGACACGACCGTGGTGCTGGCGGAGATCCTGCGGCAGGGGCTCGAGGATGTCGCCGCTTTCGCAATTTACGATCCCGAGGCGGTGCAGCAAGCGATCGCCGCCGGCATCGGCGGCGAGGTGACGTTGTCGATCGGCGGCAAAATGAAGATGCCCGCGATCCCGGCCGAGAGCCCGGCACTGACCGTGACGGGCACGGTCAAGACGATCTCCAACGGCCGCTACCGCAACCGCGGTCCGATGGGCCGCGGCGTGCAGGTGGATATGGGCCCCACTGTGGTGCTCGACACGGGCGCGATCGAGATCGTCCTGATCTCGCGCCATGTCGAGCCTTCCGATCTCAATTGCCTGTCGAGCCTCGGCATCGACCCCCTACAGAAGCGCTATGTGATGCTGAAGAGCCGCATCCATTGGCGCGCCGGCCTCGGCCCAGTGGCGAAGGCCGTCGTCGAATGCGCCGGGGTCGGCGTCTGCACCTCCGATTACAGCCAACTCCAATTCAAGAAAGTCCGACGGCCGATCTATCCTCTCGACTTGCCGAACCGCTAGCAGATACCAGCAAGCGCGGGAGGCAAACGTCAGAGTTTATTCACTAGGCTCGCTCAGCGATGGAGAAACTGTCGAGGTCGAGTGCAGCACGAAAGTCGGCGCTTGCCGCCGCTTTCTCCGGCTCCAATGGAATCCCAGCCGCATCGGCGATCCGGTCGATCGCGTTGAAGAGGCCGACCACGCCCGCCGCATCGACCAGGGCGGTAGCACCTAGTGTCGACGCCAGCGCATTGCGGGTTCGCGACAGCGGATCGTCGTCATCGCCCAGCACGGCTTCAGCAAATGCTACGAGAAGGCGGCCGTGGGGCACGCCGCCATCGCTTTCGGCAGCACCAGTAACCGCCTTCAGCTCGTAAGTTTTATTTTGGGTCTGGCCGCTCGCACGGAGCAGCAGGGCATGGCTGGTAGTTCAATAGAGACATCGGTTGAGCGCTGATACGCGGGCCGCTAACAGCTCGATCTGGGCATGGCTGATCGCGCGATATTCTTGCGCGAAATCGCGCATCGCCGGCCCGGGCAGGTATTGGTTGGTAACCAGATCGAAGAAGCTCCGCACCTCCTCGGGCACCAGGCTCATTGCCTTTAAGATGTTTGCCGGCGGACGATCGGTCGGGTAAATCCCCGCCTCGGAGTCTCCCACGTCGCAAGGCTCGATCCAGGGAACCCACGCTCCTCCTGGTTTGGCGCCCGGCGGCCGGTAGCGCGTCGGTGAGCCCGCCTCGGGGCGCGGCAGCGGTAGCGCTTCCAGGCCCAAGCCCCGCGCCATCGTGTCGATGGCGACAACGTGGGCGACGATGCTTACGATCTCGACATACTGCTCTTCACTGAGCTCCCCCGCGGTGACACCGCGATACCACTGCTCACCGAGGCGGCCGGGATCCGTCCGCACGCGATGCACCACCTCGACCACCGGCTCGGGCAATCGGCCAAGGTCCTCATGCGCGCCTGTGATCGCCAACGGCGATAGCGCCGCCTTTCGCCGCTGGCACAACGTACAAGAAGGTGCATGCCGCGTCTCGGCTGCTATCGCTACCCGCGTGGCTCCATCCCACCAAGTACCCGGGCGCGCGATATGTTGCCAGGCACGAGTGTGCGCCGCCGCCAGATCCTCGCGGATCCGGAGTAGCGAAGGATGATAAGGTTCGGTCATCGGCAGCCCCCGGCCGTCTCGACGGCAAGCTGCTGCCCGGACCGCACGATGTCAACAAGCTTCGCCGTTGTTTCGGCAAAGCCGACGCGGTTAGGTTATCGACGTCGGGGCTGGCGGATAGGAGGAAGATATGGACGGCACTACCCAGCTGCTCGAGGCCGATCGGCGCTACCTCGTGCACCCGCTGCATCATCCCGATGATCACCGGCAGCCGCTGGTGGTCGTCGAGGGTCGTGGAGCAATGCTGCGCGATGTGGAGGGACGCGACTATATCGACGGGCTCTCGGGTCTGTGGAATGTCAATATCGGCCATGGCCGGGGCGAGCTCGCCGATGCGGCGAGCGCGCAGATGCGGCGGATTGCCTTTGCGTCGGCCTATATCGGCGCGACGAACGAGCCGGCGGTCCGCCTTGCAGAAAAGATCGTTTCCCACGCGTACCCGAATTCTGCCGCGGTTTATTTTACGACCGCCGGCGCCGAGTCGAACGAGTCTTCATTCAAATTTGCGCGCTATTACTGGAAGGTCAAAGACCAGCCGCAAAAGACCAAGATCATCTCGCGTATCCACGCCTATCACGGTGTGACGATGGCGGCGATGAGCGCCACCGGCATGGCCGCGTACCACAAGATGTTCGGGCCGCTCGTCCCGGGCTTCATCCAGGTGCCGCCGCCCTATGCTTACCGCTGGGCCGGCAATGAGGAGCCGGGAGTGGGCACCGCCGATGCGGTCGAAAAGGCGATCCTCGCCGAGGGGCCCGATACCGTCGCAGCGGTCATCGCCGAACCGGTCATGGGAGCCGGCGGCGTGATCGTCCCGCCGCCCTCCTATTTCCCGCGGCTTCGCGAAGTCTGCGACCGCCACGATGTCCTGCTGATCGCCGACGAGGTGATCACAGGCTTTGGCCGAACCGGCAGATGGTTCGCGCTCGGCCATTGGGGTGTCGAGCCGGACCTCGTTTCCTTCGCCAAGGGTGTGACGAGCGGCTACTTGCCGTTGGGCGGCGTAATCGCGTCGAAGCGCGTACACGAGGCAATCGAAAGCGCGCCTGGCGACCGTAAATTCATGCATGCGGCGACCTATTCCGGCCATCCCGTCTGTTGTGCCGTGGGCCTGCGCAATGTCGAGATCATCGAAAGCGAAGGGCTGGTCGAGCGCGCTGTCGTCATGGGGCAGCGGCTGCTGGCCGGGCTTGAAGAATTGCGCGATCTCCCGGTCGTCGGCGATGTGCGGGGGCTCGGCATGATGTGCGGTATCGAACTCGTCAGCGACCGCACTACCAAGGCGCCGGCGCTCGGGCTCGGCGCACGTTTCACCCGCGAAGCGCTGACGCGAGGGCTGCTACCCCGCATCCGGGCGGGCAGTGCCGATCCGCCGATCGGCGACACGATCTGCCTGGCGCCGCCATTGAGCACCCCGACCGAAGTGCTCGACCGCATTCCGCAGATCTTGCGTGACGCGCTTGTCGCTGCAACACGGTAAGGCTGGGCGGCCTTTCGCTCTAGCCAGCGCGTGTCTCCGGCTCGACCTGCAGCAGCGGACCAGGCCCGACGGAGATGTCGCCGGTAAAAGGCCGGTCATGTGAGACGATCAGCAACACCGAGACTGCCACACCGGTGGCAAACAGACCCATCGCAATAGCGGAGGTGCGCCGGCTGTCACTGTGCACCATAGCGATCGCAATCAAGGTACAAATCGCCTGCACCGCCATGCACGACCACTTCACCGGATTGACCTGCGACTGGCTGATGATGATCCGCTGACGGCGCGCCTCCAATGCATTTTCGAGCGCGGTCGCGATCTGGCGCTGCGCGACCTCTTGACCCCGGGTTTGGGGCGTTAAAGTCAGGGTCAATTGCATCGCCTCGGCTAGAGCGAGGGGTGTGACGTTCGTCTTGGCGGAATGCCTGGCCATCATCGGCCATTCCGCGATGGTAGTTTCTTCGATGTAGCGGCGGATCAGGGTCCGCATGCGATCTTCGGGCTCTCCGGGAAAGCTGGCTGCCAAGCTGACCACAGAGCCGAGCTCCCCGGCTTCGTGGTTAACGGCTGTTGGCCCGCTCAATGTCATTCCAGACCTGAGCAGCGGTAAACGCAACAAAGAGGCCGAACAGGATGCCGAGCGCCGGCAGCATTCCGGGAGAGATGGCCTTGAACGCGCGCAACCGCTCGCCCACCGCGAGCACGGCGACGACCGTATAGATTGCTGCCGCGATCAGATATGTAGCACCGAACACGACCAATGCCATCCATGGCACGGGCAGGTTATGCAGCCAGTCGCTCATGTTCCGGTCCCTGTCCCCGCAGGCTGGATCCCGAACCGTCGTTGTCCGGTCCGACGCGCCTGCTATAGTGACCAAAATATCGCCAGAAAGGGATTCCCGCGCAGCGTCAACTGTTGCGGAATTTCGGAAACAGAGGAGCTGGCCCGATGGATCTTCGCTACACCGCCGAGGAATTGGCGTTTCGTGACGAGCTTCGCGCCTTCTTCCGCGACAACCTGCCTGGCGACATCCGCGAGCGGATGCGGCTCGGCCATGCGCCCAGCAAAGCGGACACCGTCACTTGGCAGCGCATCCTCAATCGGCGCGGCTGGGCCGCCTATAGCTGGCCCAAGGAATATGGCGGGCCTGGCTGGACGCCGGTGCAACGGATGATCTTTCTCGAGGAGAACCAGCTCGCGCCCGCGCCCGAAGTATCCTCGTTTAATATCACGATGATCGGTCCGGTGCTTGTCCAGTTCGGCACCGAAGAGCAGAAGCAGCGGTTTCTGCCGCGCGCCGCCAATATCGACGATTGGTGGTGCCAGGGCTTTTCCGAGCCGGGCGCCGGGTCGGATCTCGCCTCGCTGAAGACCGCCGCAAAGCGCGACGGCGACGATTATGTTGTCAACGGCCAGAAGATCTGGACCTCGACGGCGCACCATGCCGATTGGTGCTTCGCCCTGGTGCGCACCAACCCGCAGGCCAAGAAGCGGCAGGAGGGGATCTCGTTTCTGCTGATCGACATGAAGACGCCGGGCATCACTGTGCGGCCGATCATCTCGATCGACGGCAGCCATCATCTGAACGAGGTCTTTTTTGATGATGTCCGGGTGCCGATGTCGTTGCGCGTGGGCGAGGAGAATCGCGGCTGGGACGTCGCGAAATTCCTGCTGGGTCATGAGCGCACCGGGATCGCGCGGCTCGGCAAATCGAAGGAGCGGGTCAAATTCGCTCGTGAGGCGGCGCGCGAGATGCGCGCGAACGGCAAGCCGTTGATCGAGGATCCGGGCTTCCGCCAACGCGTTGCGCAGCTCGGCGTCGATATGAAGGCGCTGGAGATCACGCAGATGCGGGTCGTCTCGGCGCATGACAAGAGCCATGACGGCAAGCCCGACGCGCTCTCCTCGGTGCTCAAAGTCAAGGGTACTGAGCTGTTGCAGGCGACGACCGAGCTGGCGATGGATGTCGGTGGTCCGCTTGCCATGCCCGATTGGGCGCAGGAACTGGCCGCGCTCAGCAACGAGCCGGAATTGGGTCCGGAATGGGCGACCGAAGCGACGCGCAGCTATCTCTTCCTTCGCGCCGCCTCGATCTATGGCGGCACCAACGAGATCCAGAAGAACATCCTGACCAAGGCCGTACTGGGGCTCTGATGGATTTCGATCTGACCGAAGAGCAGCGGCTGCTGCGCGATTCTGTCGAGCGCCTGCTCGCCGACCATTACGGCTTCGACCGGCGCCGCTCCTATCTCGCCGAACCCAACGGCTGGAGCCGCGCACTGTGGTCGCAATATGCCGAGCTCGGGCTGTTGGGCCTTCCCTTCGCCGAGAGTTATGGCGGGTTCGGCGGCGGCCCGATCGAGGTGATGCTCGTAATGGAGGCCTTAGGTCGCGTTCTCGCCCTCGAGCCGTATTTAGCGACCGTAGTGCTCACCGGAACTGCATTGCGTCTGGCCGGAAGTGAGGCGCAGAAATCGAGGATCCTGCCGCAAATCGCCCAAGGCCAGATGATCCTCGCCTTTGCCCATGGCGAGCGGCAGGCGCGCTACGATCTGACCGATGTGCTGACGACAGCAAAGCCCAAGGGCAGCGGCTGGCTCCTCGACGGTGCGAAAAGCGTCGTTCTGCACGGCGCCGATGCTGGGCGGCTAGTGGTTAGCGCTCGCACCTCCGGCGAACGCGATGACCCCGAAGGCATCACACTGTTTCTGGTCGACGCGGCGGCGAACGGCGTGGCGCGGCGCTCCTATCCGATGCGCGACGGCACGCGGGCAGCCGAGATTTCACTGAGCGATGTCGAAGTCGGCTCCGAAGACGTGCTCGGCGAAGTGGGCAAAGGATTGCCGGTCATCGATCGCGTTGTCGAGGCCGGCATTGCCGCCACGGCCGCGGAAGCGGTCGGCGCGATGGAAGCAATGCAGGCAATGACGCTCGAATATTTGAAGACCCGGCAGCAATTCGGCCGGCCGATTGGTGAGAACCAGGTCTTGCAGCACCGCGCCGCGGAAATGCTGATGGAGCTCGAACGCGGGCGCAGTATGGCGATGCTGGCAGCGATGATGGTGGAGGAGCCCGACGCCGCCGAGCGCGCCCATAACATTGCGATGGTGAAAGTCGGCGTCGGGCAGGCCAGCAAATTCGTCTCGCAAAACGCCGTCCAACTGCATGGCGGCATCGGTATGACAGAAGAGTATGCGGTCGGGCACTATTTCCGCCGCTGCATGGTCATCGAGCACCTGTTCGGCGACACCGCCCATCACCTGTCACGGCTAGCGGATCAAGTCGAATAACCTGTCAGCGCTTCAGCCTATTCGGCTGCCAATGCGTGCACGTCATCCGCAGCGGGAGGGCTGCCGCTCTCCTCGCCGCCGGCAGCGCGGCGAAAATAAAGATGCACCGCAGTGCCGACGCCCTCGGCGCTCTCGACGGCGGCAAAGCCGCCGAGCCGGCGCGTCGATTGCCACGCGGCGGCGGCCGCAGGTCTGACAGTGGCTTCCGGGTAGAAGATACGCTCCAGCTGCTCCGGGGACAGGCCACAGCCGCTGTCCCTGACGGTGACCCGAACGTAATCACCCGGAACGCTTCCCGGAAACTCGGGCGCCACCGCATGGTCGATAGTATATTGCCGCGTCCCGACGACGAGCTCGTCGCCGCCCCGCATGTCGATGGCGGCCTCGGCGACGAGATCGAGGATCATGGCGGTCAACGCATCGGTATTGATCTCGCAGAGCCCTAGACCAGGGAGCAAGGACAAACGGAAAGCTGCGGTGTCTGGCAGCCTTCTCCGGATGGAGCCTTCGAGGGCTGTGAGCATGGCGTTGGGATCTGTGGGGCGGATATTCGGGCGACCGCCCCCGGTTGATTGGGCGAGCTGCCGCACCGTCTGCCTCGCCTGACAGAACCCTTCATGGGTTATCGCACGAATGCGCACGAGGCTGGGCCGCACCGATGCGAAGAGATCGGTCTGCGCGAGGGGCGACACTAACCACTTGCGAAGCTCGGGGAAATTGGAGGCTTGTGCGGAACCGGGACTCGACCGGCGTTGCCTCCGCCAAAGGCCCACCGCTGCGACGAACAGAGCGAAAGCGGCCACTGCGGAAAGGACCAACAAGGCCAGCCGAGAGGCGAAACCCCGCGTCGCAGCGCCGGGATCATAGAGAAAGGCGTCGAGATCGGCTGAGTGGGAAATCAACCCAATCGCAAGCAGGCCCTGCTGCACCTCGCTCCAACGTTCGGCGGTCGAATGGCCCAATGGGATATCGGGGTACTGAGTGAGTTTTTGCGCGACCTCGTTCTGATAACGAGCGAAGGCAGCCGGATCGGCTGCTGGCACCAGGACCGGGAGCTCGGCTGTGATGCGGGTGGTGATCTCACCCGGATGCTGCAAGGCGTATTCCCAACCCTTGATCGACGCGTCGCGAAAGCGTTGCGCGGTCGCAGGGTCCGCGTTGGCGAAGCGCTGCGACGTGAACAGGCCATCGCCATAAAATTGCGGCCGATAGTCGGCGAGAGAGAGAGACTTCAGCGCAACAGACCGGCCCCGCGCTTGCCATGGCAGCTCCCAGGCCGATCCGACCACTGCGTCGACGCGGTGGTCGAGGAGAGCAGCGACCGCTTGGCCAGGGTCTATCGACAGAGATTTCAGCTTGTCCGCATCGATCCCCTCACTCTGCAGCGTGGTGCGGAACTCAGCATCCAAGATATTGCTCGGCGGCAAGCGTCCGACGGTGGCATTCAGCAGGTCCCGGAGCGAGGCAAAATTGGCATCTGATCGGAAATAGACCGCAGTCCCGCTCTGCTGAAAAATCGGCGCGAGAAGAAGCAGCGGCGCTCCTTGAGCGGCGCGGATCAGCAACTGGGCAGTCCCGGTGCCAAACTGGGCGCGCCGTTCGATGACCTCCCGGACTGCATCGACCGGCGCGGTGCCGCGCACCAAGCCCGGTCTGATCTCGACATCCAGCCCGGCTTCCCGGTAGAAACCGTTCCACAGCGCCGCGTAATAGCCGGCGAACTCGAATTGTGGTTCGCGGTGTAGCTGGAGCACGATTTTGTCGGATGCAATGGCCGCGCCGGGTAGTGCCGTCAGCATCAGCGCAAGGCGCATGCCACGCATCGCCCGTCGCCCGAGCCCCGTCGGGGCCGCAAAGATGCGGTTCCGTTTTGTCATTCAACCCCCCATTTACGCGGCCGGCACCACCCCTACGGCCCAACCGCGAGTGCCGGACCCCGCCTTAGCGGTGTCTCGGCTGCGAGCCTCGGCTCAATCGATATTCCCTGTCTTAATCAGCATAGGGAGCCGTCCAACCTTGCTCAAGCTACTCCCGTCGGCGCGGAGCCGGTAAAGCAAGTTGACGGTTTGTTGACGGCCGAGCGTGAGGTCGCAAAGTTCTGGAGCGCCGAATCGATGCGGCTCTTTTCCGGAGGTCCGATGAATCGACGAAGTCTGCTGCGACGCGCGGCTGCGGCTCTGGCTGTCTCGCCGGTTCTGCCAACGCCGCTGCCGGCGGCTGACTCATCTGCTACCCCCCTTGCCCATCGCATCCGCCCCTCCGATCCGTCCTGGCCGACCCCCGCGAGCTGGGAAAGGCTAAACCAGGAGATCGGGGGCCAGCTCATCAGGCTCGAGTCACCACTGGCAGCTTGCGGTCCCGCATCGGACGGTGCAGCCTGCCAGGAGCTCATCCGGAATTTGCAGAACCCCTATTTTATCGGGGACCAGGCCGGCGGAACGCAGAGCTCCGGATGGGTCGATGCGTGGGGAGCGGCTCCGAGCGTCTATGCCGTCGCCGCCAGAAAGGCGGCTGACGTTGTCGCCGCTGTCAACTTTGCGCGAGAGAACAATCTGCGGCTCGTCGTCAAAGGCGGCGGCCACAGTTATCAGGGCACCTCGAACGCAGCAGACTCGCTGCTGATCTGGACCCGCGCGATGGACGGTATCGTTCTGCATGACGCATTCGTCGGGCAGGGATGCACGGGAACTCAGGCCGCGCAGCCGGCTGTCACGGTCGAAGCAGGCGCCATGTGGATCGATGTTTATGACGCGGTAACCACCAAGGGCGGCCGCTACGTTCAAGGTGGCGGCTGCGTCACTGTCGGGGTCGCCGGCCTCGTTCAGAGCGGCGGCTTTGGAAGCTTCTCAAAGAACTACGGCATGGCAGCGGCGGGGCTATTGGAGGCCGAAATCGTCACTGCCGACGGCGCTGTACGTACGGCCAATGCGTGCACGCATCCGGATTTGTTCTGGGCGATCAAAGGCGGCGGTGGCGGCAGTTTAGGTGTGGTCACCAAGGCCACGCTCGCGACCCGTGAGCTCCCGGCTTTCTTCGGCGGTGCCTTCTTAACCGTTAAAGCGACATCGGACGCCGCGTTTCAGAAGCTGATCGGCCGGTTTGTCAGCTTCTACAATGAAAGCCTTTTCAATCCTCACTGGGGTGAGAGCGTTGCTTTCCGGCCAGACAACACGCTTGCCATTACTATGGTATCACAAGGCCTCGACAAGCAGCAGGCGGAGGATGTGTGGCGGCCCTTCCTTGACTGGGTAGCCGCATCGCCGCGGGATTTGAGTATCCCGTCAGCCCCCATTATTGGAAGCATCCCCGCTCGTAGTTGGTGGGATGCCGATTTCTTACGAAAAAACTTTCCCAGTAGAGTGCACTCCGACGACCGGCCGAGTGCCCCCGAAGGCCACTTCTGGTGGGCCGGCAATCAAAACGAGATAGGGATCTTTTGGCACGGCTACCAATCCATCTGGCTGCCTGCCACACTATTGCTGAAGGATAGCCAACAGGGTCTCTCTGATGCTTTGTTTGCGGCCAGCAGGCATTGGCCGGTAGCGTTGCATTTCAATAAAGGATTGGCGGGAGCGTCGCCCGAAGCGATCACAGCGGCCAGAGAAACCGCAATGAACCCGGCGGTACTGGGCGCTTTCGCTCTCGTGATCATCGCCGGTGGGCGGCGGGCGACCTACTTGGGCATTCCCTGCCATGAACCCGATCTGACACTCGCCCGCAACAACGCTGGTAAGATCGACCAGTCGATGGCCGAGCTGCGGAAGATAGCGCCGAACGCTGGCTCCTACGTTTCGGAAACCAATTTCTTCGAGCCCTCCTAGCAACAATCCTTCTGGGGTTCGAATTATCCACGGTTGCGAGCCGTCAAGTCGAAATATGACCCCACGGGTCTCTTCTTCGTCCATCACGGTGTGGGCAGTGAGGAATGGAGCGCAGACGGCTTCACTCGGCGGCCGAAGCCGGACGCCGGTGATTGACCCGCGTCAAGCGCTGCTACGGGCGGAACAGCGCAAAGCACTTGTCCGAGTTGAACAAGTGTGATTCGACATAATCGATAATCTCAGGCCTGCGGCCGAGCGCGTCCATCGCGCCGGCAAGGCATACCCAGTTCAAAAACTCTTGCTGGCCGGCATCCTCGACCTGCTCGGTGGTGAGATTGCGCCAGCGCGCGAAATTGCCAGAAGCGAGCTCGTCGAACCGCGCCCGGTCGCTTGCGACGTCGGGATAGAGCCAGTGATGTTTTGCCGTCAGGAAGGCGTGCGACCAGCTCGACGACGCGATGAGCGCCACGCGCCACGGGCTTTCTGCGAGAATACGAGCGACGGCCCCGCCGACATCGAAACAGCGCGACGGGTTGGGACCGGGCGGATCAAAGGCGTTCGGGTCGGCAGCTCCAGTCAGATGTGCGGTGCTGCCGCGCTTGGCGATGACCGATGAGCCATAGCAATTGACGTGGAACGGCACCACCGGATACGGGAACCCGCGCCGGTCGTAATCGAGGTAAAGGATCGTGTTGATGAAGGCGTGCGGCAGCCCGAGCTCGTGCCGCATAGCATAGGCGTAGCTGACGTCGAAATCGGCCTTTAGCAGCTCGGATGCGAGCCAGCAGCCGGCCGCGCGGTGTCCATCGACGCGGACGACTTTGTCTGGTCCCTCGCCCCACACATTGCCGAGTTCTGCCCGGCCGGGGCGCCCAAACGGCCGCGAATCGATCGCATCGAGAGCGAAGACGCAAAATGACGGCACCCCGTCTTCGCGGAAGTTTTCGTATTGGTCGTCGCCCCAGATCAGCACGAAGTCGGGCGCAAAGGCATCGAGCGCCTCGCGCGCCTTGCGAAACCCGCCGACGAGGCGGCGCCGATGCTCGGCCGCCGCCCCGCCCTCTTGGTTGGCCGCCAGCTCCTGGCGCAGCGGCTCGGGCCAGCGCGACGGTTCCTTCATCTCCGCCGGAATGCGGTCGCTTTTTAGCGTGCGGGTCAGAAACGAGCTCATATAAGCATCCGGCAGCATCAAGCCGGGGTAATGGGTGACGCCGATGCCGAGAATGTCGCCCATCTTTCCACTCCTCCCGCCGCGTGGCGCGCGTCTTTGACACAGCGATTATAGCAGTTCACGGCACGAGTGACGATCGTCAACCCTTAAATTCGCATCATCATCGCGGCCATGTGGCTGGCCCCGGCGCATATCAAGCCCGCGCCGCCCACTACACGAAAGTGCACGATCTGTTGAGGGGCGCTCTAGAGTGCGCCTGACGGGTTGGATTGCCCGTTGCGGTGAATAGCACGCCAGACACGCTCGGGTGTCGCGGGCATCTCTATGTGGGTCACGCCGAATTCGGATAGGGCATCGACGATCGCGTTGATCACGACGCCGAGTGCCGGGGTCGTCCCGCCTTCGCCGGCGGGGCGGATGCCGAGCGGGTGGGTCGGCGTCGGCACCTCGCTGAGCTCGGTCGTGAAAAAGGGGAGCTTGTCGGCACGCGGCATTGCATAGTCCAGCAGTGAGCCCGACAGCAATTGGCCGGTCTGCTGATCATAGACGCAGTATTCGCTCATTGCCTGGCCGAGGCCGTGCGTTATGCCGCCATGGATCTGGCCGTGCACGATCATCGGGTTGACGGCGCGGCCAACATCGTCGACGGCGCAGTAGCGGATGATCTCGACGACGCCAGTATTCGCATCGACCTCGACTTCGCAGACGTGGCAGCCATAGGGAAAGCTGGCGAGATTGACGGTCTCGTCGCTTTCGGCGGCGAACGGCCCGCGCAGGTCGTCCGGCAAATCGTTGCGCCGCAATGCCTCGGCCGCGACCTTGAATATTCCCAGTGACCTGTCGGTGCCCTTCACCCTGAACTGGCCGTCGACGAATTCGAGATCGCTGGTAGCGGCTTCCAATACGTGGCTGGCGATCTTGAGGCCTTTATCGATGATGTCGCGCGAGGCGTTCAGCATGACGATGCTGGCGAGACGCAATGCACGGCCGGAATGCGAGCCGCCGCCGACCGACACACGATCGGTATCTCCGGTGACAAGCCGAACACTATCGATCGGCACGCCTAGCCATTCACCGATCAATTGAGCAAAGCTGGTCTCATGACCCTGGCCATTCGACACGGTTCCGACAACGACCTCGACCACGCCATCCGGCAAGACTGTGACTTCGGCGCGCTCGCGCGGCGTCCCCGTCGCGGTATCGACGTAATTGCTGATGCCAATGCCGCGGTATTTGCCGCGCTGTTTGGCTTCGGCTCGCCGCGCCGGAAACCCGGCCCAGTCGCCCAACGTGAGTACCTTCTCCATAACCTGGTGATAGGTGCCGCTGTCGTAGACCATGCCGAACGGATTGCGATAAGGCATCGCCGATTCCGGCACTAGGTTGCGCCGTCGTAATTCCAGCCGGTCGAACCCGTGCTGCCGTGCAGCGAGATCGATTAGCCGCTCCATGACAAACATGACCTCGGGGCGTCCGGAGCTGCGATAAGGGCGCGTCGGCAATGTATTGGTAATTGCCGCACGCGCCCGGAAATGCACTGCCGGCATGTGGTAGATGCTCGACATGATCTCGACGCCCTTCGCGAGCGGTCCGTAAGAGATCGGGTAGGCGCCGCTGTTGACGATATTGGAGCCGCGCATTGCTATGAACTTGCCGTCGCGGTCCAGAGCGAGCTCGGCCTCGACTGCCAGATCACGCGCCTGGTAATCGCAGAGAAACGCTTCCTGCCGCTCGCAAGTCCATTTGACCGGGCGGCCGACCCGGCGCGCCGCCCAGGTCACCAAGGCAAACTCCGGATTGAAGGAACCGCGCGTTCCGAAATTTCCGCCGACCTCGTGCATCACCACGCGGGTTTTTTCCTCGGGGACACCGAGGATTTTCGCCAGGTCCTGCTTCGGCCGAACGGCGCCGCCAATCCCGGCGTAGAGCGTGTAACGCCCGGTGTCTCGATCATAGGTGCCCGTCGCGGCGCGCGGCTCCATCGGGACCCCGACAATCCGCGGTATCCAGGTCTCGAACCTGACCACATGAGCGGCTTTCGCAAACGCCGCTTCGGTCGCGACGCGGTCGCCGACCTCGGCGTCGATGCTGGTATTCGAGGAGGCATCGCCGCGCGCGAGAGGCGCGCCGGGTTCGACCGCCCGCAGAGAATGCGTCACCGCCGGCAGCGGCCGATAATCGACGGCTACGAGTTCGGCGGCGTCTTTTGCGGCAGCGAGAGTTGTCGCAACAATCATTGCAACAATCTCACCACAATGGTGCGCCTCGTTCACCGTCATTGGGAAATGCGGCGGGATGAACGGCGCAGAGCCGTCCTTATTGACGAGCGTAATGTCAGCGGGGTGCCTTGTCCCGACCGAATGGGGTATCGCCTGCAGCCCGTCTTCCAGCAGATCCCGGCCGGTCAGAACGGCAAGCACGCCAGGGGCGGCAGCCGCTTCGCTGGTATCGATCGAGCCAATGATCGCATGGGCATGCGGGGAGCGGACCATCACTGCATAGGTCTGGCCCGCGAAATTGAAATCGTCGCTGTAGCAACCCTTTCCGGTCAACAGCCGGAAATCCTCCCGGCGTCGAACCGGCTGCCCGATCCCGGTGTTATTGGCACTTGCCTGCATCAATTCCTCTCTGAAAGCGGCGTGTCCTAGCAACCCTGCCGGGTTGCATGGAAATTGATCGACCCCATATGGTCAGATATAGATGACCATGGATAAAGATTATGGACAACAGATACGTCGCCGCAACGGATTTCAAGGCCAATTGTCTGCGCCTGATGGATGAAGTGGCGCAGCAACGGAGGCCAATCATCATCACAAAGCGGGGAAAGCCGGTCGCCAAGCTGGTGCCAGTGGAGCAGGAACCGATAGACCTCTTCGGGTACATGGCGGGAACGGCCAAGATTTGCGGCGACATAATCGGTCCGATCGAGGATGCGGGATGGACCGGCGATGCCGAGAACGTCTGAGCCGCGCCCATTGCTGCTGGACACTCATGTATGGATCTGGTTCATGCTGGCCAATGTCGAATTAGAGGTCGGCGGTCGGACGGCAATCAACCGGGCCGCTGCTTCGGGTCAACTCAGGATCGCAGCGATATCGGTCTGGGAGGCCGCGTTGTTGGCATCGCGCGGCCGCGTTGTCCTGGGGCAGCCACTGGCTCAGTGGATGGAAGAAGCCGTATCCGCCCCGGGCCTGTCAATTGAACCGCTGCTGCCGCAAATCGCGGTCGAGGCGTACTCTCTTCCGGACAGTTTTCATCGGGATCCGGCTGACCGGCTGATCGTCGCTACCGCCCGCGTTACCAGCGCTGCCTTGATGACCCGCGACCGGCAGATTCTCGACTACGCCGCCCGCGGCCACCTAACGGCGATTGCTGCGTAAAAAATATCACCGGGGCAGGGGGCTCGTACCCATCAGGAATTCGTCGATCGCGCGGGCGCATTGACGGCCTTCGCGGATCGCCCAGACGACGAGCGACTGGCCGCGCCGCATGTCGCCGGCTGCGAAGATTTTGGGGGCCGAGGTGCGGTAATCGAAAGTATTGGCGCGGACATTGGTGCGCGGGTCGAGCTCGACACCGGATTGCTCCAGCATCCCGGGCCGGCGGGGACCCAAAAACCCCATCGCCAACAGCACGAGGTCGGCCTTGAGGGTAAAGACACTCTCCGGGATTTCTTGCATTACGGAACGGCCGTCGGGGGTCCTCAGCCAGTCGACACGCACGCATTCGAGCGCCGTGACGCGGCAATCCTCACCGATGGCGCGCTTTGTCAACACCGACCAATCGCGCTCGCAGCCTTCCTCCTGAGAAGAGGAGGTGCGCAGTTTCAGAGGCCAATCGGGCCAGGTCAGCCCCTTGTTCTCGTGCTTCGGCGGCTTGGGCAGGATTTCGAGCTGGGTAATCGACAGCGCCCCTTGGCGCACTGAGGTGCCGATGCAGTCGGAGCCAGTGTCGCCGCCGCCGATCACGATGACGTGCTTGCCGTGCGCGGTGATCGTCCCATGGGGCGCGGCTTGATCCTCACTGTCGCCGGCGTTGCGCTTGTTCTGCTGCGGCAGAAAATCCATTGCGAAATGGATGCCGTCGAGCTCACGGCCGGTAACCTCGAGGTCGCGCGGCGCCTCGGCGCCGCCGGTCATCGCAATCGCGTCGAACTCGTCAAGCAAGGATGCCATTGACACATCGACGCCGATCTCGACCTCGGTACGGAACGTGACACCCTCCGCTTCCATCTGGTCGACACGGCGGTCGATCAGCCACTTGTCCATCTTGAAGTCGGGGATGCCGTAGCGCAGCAGACCGCCGATGCGATCGCTCTTTTCGAAAACTGTCACCCAATGCCCGGCGCGCACCAGTTGTTGTGCGCACGCAAGGCCTGCTGGACCGGAACCAACGACCGCAACCTGCTTGCCGGTCCGCCGTGCCGGCACGGCCGGCTCGATCCACCCTTCTTGCCAGCCGCGGTCGACGATCGCGCATTCGATCGTTTTTATCGTGACCGGGTTGTCGTCGATGTTGAGCGTGCAAGCGGCCTCGCACGGCGCCGGGCAAACGCGGCCGGTGAATTCCGGGAAGTTGTTGGTCGAGTGCAGGGTTCGCAGCGCCGCCCGCCATTGCTCGCGGTAGACGAGATTGTTCCAGTCCGGGATCAGATTGTTGACTGGGCATCCTTCGTGACAGAACGGAATGCCGCAATCCATGCAGCGCGCCGCCTGTTTGCGGTTCTCGCCATCGGGCAGCGGCTTGACGAATTCCTTCCAGCTGCGGCTGCGAATTTCCGGTTTGTCGTAGCCCCGATCTTGGCGCTCGATCTCGAGAAACCCGGTCGGCCTACCCACGAGGGTCGGTCCTTAAGGCGTGCGGCCTCGTCATTCCGCGGCTTCCGTGCGGGCGGCGAGCCGCTCGGCCTGCAGTTCGAGTAGTGCACGCCGATAATCCGTGGGCACGATCTTCACAAACGAGGCAACCGTATTGTCCCAGTCTTCGAGGAGGTCGCGCGCCCGCGCGCTGCCGGTGAACAGGTGATGGCGCTCGAGCAGGATGCGCAGCCTCGCGGCGTCGAAGCGCAGCGGGTCGCCCATGCCATTGTCTTGCACGCTCGGCGCCCGCTGCCGTGGCCGGTCGTCGGGTTCCGCATCGCCGTCGGGCTCGGACTCGGCGATCGGTTCGAGCTCGACCCCGCTGCGGTTGCACAGACTGCCGAAGCGGCCTTTCGGGTCCCAGACATAGGCAATGCCGCCCGACATGCCGGCGGCGAAATTGCGCCCGGTATCGCCGATGACGACGACGACTCCGCCGGTCATGTACTCGCAGCCGTGGTCGCCGGTGCCTTCGACGACGGCGACCGCACCCGAATTTCGCACCGCGAAGCGTTCGCCCGCCACCCCTTCGAAATAGGCTTCGCCGCCGATCGCCCCGTAGAGGACGGTGTTGCCGATGATGATGTTCTCGGTCGGCTCGCGTTGCGCTTCGGTCGGCTGGCGGACAATCAGGCGTCCGCCTGACAGACCCTTGCCGGTATAGTCGTTGGCGTCGCCATAGAGCTCGAGTGTGACGCCGTGCGCGAGGAAGGCCCCAAAGCTCTGCCCGGCATTGCCGCGGAAGGTCGCCCAGATCGTATCTTGCGGCAGACCGGCATGGCCATAGCGGCGGGCGACCTCGCCCGACAGCATCGCGCCGACGGTGCGGTGGACATTCCTGATCGCGCGGCCGATACGCACCGGCTCGCGGTTATCGAGTGCCGGCTGTGACTGGGCGATCAGCTCGTTGTCGAGAGCCTTGTCCAGATGGTGCTGCTGCCGCTCGCAATTGTAGATCGCAACCCCAGGCTGCGCCGGCTCCGCGTACAGCAGCCGCGAGAGGTCGATCCCCTTGGCCTTCCAATGCTCAATCGCGCGGACCATATCGATCTTGTCGACCCGGCCGATCATCTCGTCGAAGGTGCGGAAGCCGAGCTTCGCCATCAGCTCGCGCACCTCCTCGGCAACAAAGAAGAAATAATTGATGACGTGCTCGGGCTGGCCGGTGAAGCGCTTACGCAAGACCGGATCCTGGGTCGCGATGCCTACCGGGCAGGTGTTGAGATGGCATTTGCGCATCATGATGCACCCGGCGGCGATCAATGGCGCCGTCGCAAAGCCAAACTCATCGGCGCCGAGCATCGCGCCCACAACCACATCGCGCCCAGTTCTAAGCCCGCCGTCCACCTGCACCGCGATGCGGCCCCGTAGCCCGTTGCGCACCAATGTCTGCTGCGTCTCAGCCAGCCCGATCTCCCAGGGTGAACCGGCATGGGTCAACGAGGTCAGCGGGCTCGCGCCGGTGCCGCCCTCGAACCCGGCGATCGTGACATGGTCGGCCCGCGCCTTGCTGACCCCAGCAGCTACCGTGCCGACGCCGACCTCGGAGACGAGTTTTACGGAAATGCGTGCCCGCGGATTGGCATTCTTCAGATCGTGGATCAGTTGCGCCAGATCCTCGATCGAATAGATGTCGTGATGCGGCGGCGGCGAAATGAGGCCGACACCTGGCGTCGAATAGCGCACGCCGGCGATGATCTTGTCGACCTTGCGGCCGGGCAATTGGCCGCCCTCGCCGGGCTTGGCGCCCTGCGCCATCTTGATCTGCAGGTCGTCCGCATTGACCAGATACTCGGTCGTAACGCCGAACCGGCCCGAGGCCACCTGCTTGATCGCCGAGCGCATCGAATCGCCGTTGTCGAGCGGCTTGAAGCGTTGCGCCTCCTCGCCGCCCTCGCCGGTGTTGGACTTGCCGCCGATGCGGTTCATCGCAATCGCGAGCGTCGTATGCGCCTCACGGCTGATCGAGCCAAAGCTCATTGCGCCCGTGGCAAAGCGCCTGACGATTTCGCTCGCCGGCTCGACCTCGTCGAGGGACACCGGCTCGTTGGCGAAATTGAACGTCATCAACCCGCGGATCGTTAAGAGCCGCTCGCTCTGATCATTGATCGTCGCAGCAAAAGCCCGGTACTCGGCAAGCGAGTTACCGCGTACCGCGTGTTGCAGCCTGGCGACTGACTGAGATGTCCAGGCGTGATCCTCGCCGCGCAGGCGAAAGCCGTAATCTCCACCGGCGTCGAGCATCCCGTCGTAGATCGGGTTCTCACCAAAGGCATGCTTGTGCCGCTCGATCGCTTCTTGGGCGATCTCCTTCAGGCCGACACCCTCGATCGTGGTTGCGGTCCCGGTGAAGTATTTCTCGACAAAATCACTGGCGAGGCCCACGGCGTCGAAGATTTGCGCCCCACAATAGGACTGGTAGGTCGAGATCCCCATCTTGGAAATTACCTTGAGGATCCCCTTGCCGACCGCCTTGATATAGTTTTTTTGTACCTGCTCGGCGTCGAGCGGCAAATCGCTGTCGACACGGATCTGCTCGAGGGTGGCAAAGGCGAGATAAGGATTGATCGCCTCTGCCCCGTATCCGGCAAGCGCGCAGAAATGGTGAACCTCGCAGGCCTCGCCGGTTTCGACGACGATCCCTGTGCTGGTACGCAGACCCTGGCGGATCAGGTGATGATGCACCGCTGAGGTCGCGAGCAATGCCGGGATCGGGACCCGCTCGGCCGAGGTCGCGCGGTCGGAGAGGATCAGGATATTGTGCCCGGCGAGCACCGCCTCGGTCGCCTCGCGGCAGAGCCGGTCGAGCGCCGGCGCCATCCCGTCGGCACCCTCCGAAGCCGGCCAGGTCGCATCGAGAGTGTCGGTGCGGAAGGCGCTGACCAGGGTCTCGATCGCATGGATCTTTTTTAAATCGCCGTCGGTCAGGATAGGCTGCGAAACTTCGAGTCGGTAATGCGTGCCGGCCTCGTGCCCCAACAGGTTCGGCCGCGGTCCGATCATCGACACCAGCGACATCACCAATTCCTCACGGATCGGATCGATCGGCGGGTTGGTGACCTGCGCGAAATTCTGCTTGAAGTAGTTGTAGAGCACCTTCGGTTTGTCGGAGAGCGCGGCGATCGGTGTATCGGTGCCCATCGAGCCGACGGGGTCGTCTGCGTCGCGCGCCATCGGTTCGAGAAAGAACTGGATATCCTCCTGGGTGTAGCCGAAGGCCTGTTGCAGGTTGAGATGTGTCGTTGGGTCGTTGCGCAGCAGCGGTACTGCTGCGCGAGCGAACCCCTCTCGGTGCTCCTCTGCAAGATCGGGCAATTCGGCCAGCTTGAACTGGGTCGCTTCGAGCCAGGTCTCGTAAGGATGCTGGGCGGCGAGCTGGCGCTTGATCTCGTCGTCGTCGACGATCCGCCCCTCCTCGAGGTCGATCAGCAGCATCTTGCCCGGCTGGAGCCGCCACTTGCGGACGATCTTCTCCTCGGGGACCGGCAGCACCCCGGCCTCAGAGGCCATGATCAAGTGATCGTCGTCGGTGACGATGTAACGCGCCGGTCGCAGGCCGTTGCGGTCAAGTGTCGCGCCGATCTGACGGCCATCGGTGAAGGCGATCGCCGCCGGCCCGTCCCACGGCTCCATCAGCGCTGCATGGTATTCGTAGAACGCCCGCCGCTGCGGATCCATCAGCGGGTTGCCGGCCCAGGCCTCGGGGATCAGCATCATCATCGCATGCGCAAGCGAATAGCCGCCGCCGATGACGAGCAGCTCGAGCGCGTTGTCAATGCAGGCGGTGTCGGATTGGCCCGGCCCGATCAACGGCACCATTTTGGCGAGATCGGCGCCGAGCAGTTCCGAGGTCATCGCCTGGCGGCGCGCCGCCATCCAATTGACGTTGCCGCGAACCGTGTTGATCTCGCCGTTATGGCACAGGAAGCGGTAGGGATGGGCGAGCCGCCATGACGGGAAGGTATTGGTCGAAAAGCGCTGATGCACCAAGGCCAATGCCGAAACCGTCAGCGGATTGCCCAAATCCTCGTAGAAATTTCCGACCTGCGGGGCCAGCAGCAGGCCCTTGTAGACCACGGTGCGGGTCGAGAAGGACGGCATATAGAGGTGCCGCAGTTCCGGCAGCCCGTGATATTCGGCGAGCGCCGCAACCGTGTTCAGAACCTGTTTGCGAATGGTCAGGATCTTGCGCTCGAAGGCATCCTGATTGGCGACCTCCGAGCTGTGTGCGATAATCGCCTGACTGATCCACGGCATCGTCTCGATGACCCGAGCGCCGAGCCCCGTCGTGTCGGTCGGCACGTCGCGCCAGCCGATCAGCGACTGTCCCTCGGCCCGGACGAATTGCGCGACATGCTCGATTGCGATGGCGCGCGCCCGCTCTTCCCACGGCAGAAAGCACATCGCGACCGCATAATGGCCGGGCTCGGGAAGCGCCAGCCCTTGCCGCCTCGCCCAATCGCGCAACAGGCCATCCGGCATCTGAATGAGGCAACCGGCCCCATCGCCGACCAGCGGGTCGGCTCCGACCGCCCCGCGATGGTCGAGATTGACCAGGATCTGCAAACCGCGCGCGATGATGTCGTGCGATTTTCGTCCCTTGATATTGGCGACGAAACCGATACCGCACGAATCATGCTCGTTGCGCGGGTCGTAGAGGCCCTGTCTCGCAGGCAATCCCATCGCGTATGCTCATCACCTGACGCTGTTGGCGCGAATTTCTCCGGCGCGCCGCCTCGCGACGGCGCGCGGATGCCATAGTATGCACAAGATTGGTCGGGACGCGAATCGCTTTAACGATCAGGACGATGCTGCATCAAGCGCTTAACGGCCGACAGCTGCCTCTCGACCAAATGCCCGTCCGGGTGGTCGGCTTCAGGAGAAAGCGGGCGCTTTCGAGAACGCCGCCTTGTTCCTCGTGCGGACCGGTAAACCTCAGATATATTTTGTCCCCATCGACGACATCTGTGTGAACCGGTCCGCACGCCATCAATAGAAGGAAGGGGCCATGGCAAAGGGATGTTTCGTAGTGCGGGCCGAGGTGCCCGATATTGCTGACCGGGCGGCGTTCGATCACTGGTACGCGACCGATCACTTGCCTTGGGCGATCAAGACATTTGGGGCGCAGCGCGGCTGGCGTTGTTGGTGCCGGACCGATCCGGCGGTCCACTACGCGTTTTACGAGTTCGCCGATGTCGCAGAGGCGCAGGCGCTGATCGGCTCCGAGAAGATCCAGCCGCTGGTCGCAGATTTCGATCGCGTGTGGGGCAACCGGGTGTCGCGGGGGCGCGAAATCCTCGAAATCGTCCAGGAGATGACGTTATAGCCGCCCGGCAATGGAGGCTGGCGTTCCTGTTTGCGTTTGCACTTATGATTTCCCTGGGCCGTGGTCTTGCAGAGAGTATTGATTTTACGCTCGAGACGTCGAACGCGACGATCGAGTCACGGGATAGCGAGCGGCTGCGCATCGTGTTTGCCAATGAGGGGCGGCCGGCGCTGCTGTGGAGGCCGGTACGGGGTGTTTGGGACTGGTCGGCAACGAGCAAGCTTATTATCCCGGCGGCCAACCCGGGCGACGAAGCATTGACCCTCGTGCTGCGTCTGGAAAGCACTGGAGGGCAGTCGTTGAACGGCCAAATATCGATTGCGCCACGCAGCGCCGGGAATCTCACGACTTGGATCGACGCGCCCTCGCCGCGAGCGATGGGTATGGTCGCGAGCCCGTCCCTGAAGGCAGCGGGGCTCGAGCCGAGTTCATTGCCAGTTACCGCGACTTGGGGTTCGGTCGACGCCTCCCAAATCACGTCTGTCCGCCTCGGGATCCCGCGTCCGGCGGTCGCCCAGCGTCTGATCGTCGGCAACCCCCACGTCGAGCCGCCGAGCGAGGAAGACAGAAGGGCCTATGATGGGATCGTCGATGGTTTTGGCCAGCTTCGTCCGGGCAGCTGGCCGGAAAAAATCAGCTCAACCGAAATGCTTCGCGCTCGGGGCGCAGAAGAAGCAAAACTGCTGGCGCAGTGGCGCACCGAGACTCCCAAACGCGATCATTTTGGCGGGCTCTCGGCGGACGGCAGCTTTCGCGCGACGGGATTTTTCCGGACCGAGCGGCGTGACGGCAGATGGTGGCTCGTTACTCCCGAAGGAAATCCATTCTTCTCTATCGGCATGGATGTCGTCGGGGCGTCAGAGCCGACTTACGTCGAACGTCGCGAGTTCATGTTCCGGGACCTGCCGCCGTCGGAAGGTGAACTTGCGGGGCATTGGAGCGAGCGCGACGACCGCCGCGGTATGGGCGCCCAGCGCGGCCGCTCGTTCGATCACGGTCATGCCTTCGATTTTTGCACTGCCAATCTCGAGCGCAAATTCGGCGCCGATTGGCGTGCGCGCTGGCGCGAGGAGGCAGTGGCGCGGCTCGAGGCCTGGGGCTTCAACACGATCGGCAATTGGAGCGACCCCGATCTATGGGCAATGCACCGCCTCTCCTACACGGTGCCGCTCTCGCCCGAAGGAGAATATGCCAAAGTAAGCTCGGGCGAGGACTGGTGGGGACCGATGCCCGACCCCTTCGATCCACGTTTTGCCTATGCTGCCGACAAGATGGCGCGCAACGCCGCTGCGCGGTTTCGCAGCGATCCTTATCTGATCGGGTACTTTGTCGACAACGAGCTGGCCTGGGGGCGAGGTTCGCCGGCAAACCCGCGGGAGTATTATGCGCTCGCCATCAATACCCTTGGCGCCGGACCGGAGAGCCCGGCGAAATCGGCGTTTGTCGCATACCTCGCGGAGACCTATCACAAGCCGGAACAACTGGAGCAGGCCTGGGGCATAAGGCTCGCCAGCTGGGACGCGCTCCGTGATGCGGGGTTGGCGTTGCCGCCGTCGACTCTCGGCAACCCAGTGGTCATTCGCGATCTGGCGGCGTTTAGCAGGCGGTTTGCTGACGCCTATTTCCGCGCGGTGGCCGAGGCCTTGCACCGGTACGATCCTGACCATCTCTATCTCGGGAGCCGCTTCGCTTGGCAGACCAACGAGGCGGTCGAGGCGTGCGCCCGCTGGTGCGATGTCGTCAGCTTCAATCGCTACATACGGACGATTGCCGATGATCCCGACGAATGGGCCCGTTTTCACGAGCTTGGCAAGCCCGCTCTGATCGGCGAGTTCCACTTTGGCTCGGTCGATCGCGGGCTGTTCTGGGAGGGGATCATCGGTGCCGGCAGCGAAAGCGAGCGCGGCCACGCTTATGCCCGCTATCTGCGGGCCGTCACCGACAATCCAGATTTTGTCGGTGCCCACTGGTTCCAATATGTCGATGAGCCGCTGACCGGCCGGACCCTCGACGGCGAGAATGCACATATTGGTTTTGTCACAGTCGCCGACTTGCCCTATGAGGGTCTCGTCTCGGCCGCACGGACCGCTAACCTCGCGGTACTGCGCGCGCTCCAGCGTAACAGCAAATAAGCAAAGGCTTATTGCTCGTGGAACTCTTTACCACGGCCGACAAGCCTCTGTTGAGGCAAATAAACCCCTTTGCTGTCGTCATCAATGACTCGGCCGATAACCTTCGCGCGACGGCCGCGGCTTTGCAAAATGGCGAGGACGACATCACGGTCTTTTTCGCTGACGAGAACGCAGAAGCCGATCCCCATATTGTAGACCTGGTACATCTCCGCGCTACTGACGCCGCCGTGGATTTGGATCAACCGGAAGATCGGTGGCACTGGCGGCAAGTCATCGATCGTGAAGCCGACTTTCGCATTGACCCTGGGCAGATTGAGCAATCCGTCGCCGGTGATGTTGATTAAGGCCTTCACGGTCGGCACGTTGTCGATAATGTCGAGAACCTCCGGGACGTAGATCAAAGTCGGACGGAGGAGCTCTTCCCCGAGAGGAATGCCGAGTTCGGGGAAGACGTGATCGACCGATAACCGACCTTGCTTGAAGAAGACGTACCGTGCCAGGGTCAATCCGTTGCTGTGAATGCCGCTACTTTCGAGCCCGATAATGATGTCACCCGGCACCAGATCACGGCCGGTGATGATCTTGTCGAGCGGCACCAGACCCACCGCCGTTCCGACCAGGTCGAAACCGCGCATCACGTCCTTGAGTGGCGAAATTTCGCCGCCGGAGATCGAAATACCGGCCTGCTTGGCACCGGCTGCGAGGCCGATCGCTATTCCGCCGAGCATGTCTGCATTGGATTCCTCGACTCCGATATAATCGACCAGCGAGATCGGTCGTGCGCCGACACACAGCACGTCGTTAACATTCATCGCGACGCAATCGATCCCGATCGTGTCGTAACGGCGCATCATCTGCGCAATGATCGACTTTGACCCGACCCCGTCGGTGCAGATCGCCAGACCGATGCCACCAATATCGATCACATTGGCAAAATAGCCGATATCCAGTTGGACGGTGCCGATCCCGCCGGGTACCGGCCAGGTCTCCTTGATACGCTCGATAATCTTGTGAAGGCCGGACTGGGTCTCCCCGGTGTCGACGCCGGCGGTCTTGTAAAGATTGTTCTCGGACTTCATAGCGCTGCTCCGCCGGCAGTTCTGGTATGCGCGGTTAGACGCGTAACCTTATCCCGCGTACACTGACCAATAACAACGACGGAGGATCATCCATGACCACACCGGAACTGCGCCCGCTTGGCGAAGCACTCGGCACCGAGGCTCTCGGCGTCGACGTGTCGAAGCTCGACGACGCGACTTTCGCCTGGATCCACGAGGCTTTTGCCGCGCATCCGGTGCTGGTCTTCCGCAACCAGCAGCTCGGCGCCGGGGATATCGCCGCTTTCGGACGCCGGTTCGGGACGCCGCGCATCCATTCGCTCGTGAGTTACCGGCATCAAGAGCATCCCGAAGTGTCGTGGCTGCGCAACGTCGACGCGGACGGCAACATCGACTGGTACGGGGTCAAGCGCGCGACCGACTGGCACACCGACTCGACCTATGAGGAGGTGCCGCCGCTGCTCGCTATGTTGCACGCGCTGGAAATTCCCGCGACCAAGGGCGGCACGATGTTCGCCGATATGTGCGCCGCCTACGACGCGCTGCCTCAGGCCATGAAGGACCGCCTTTCCGGCCTCGTCGGGCTGCACGGCCGCACCGACGGCCCCGCAGGTGCGCGG
>Ga0306926_10000117_pt1 | contig 61826 bp, 71 predicted proteins | sample flu12Cox44000178_FD_203759 | JGI IMG/M metagenome (GOLD analysis project Ga0306926, IMG submission 203759) | Lab enrichment of tropical soil microbial communities from Luquillo Experimental Forest, Puerto Rico - flux8day.12C.oxic.44.000.178 (v2)... | ecosystem: Environmental > Terrestrial >... | reverse complement strand
ATTTGCGCTCTATGTAGTGGCCATGGCGCAATTCGAACGGGCCAGCGTCGTCCGCGAATTGGTGCACGTCAACCCGTTGCAGTGGCGCGGAGTCTCTAGTTTGTCGTTTTCAGCGGATCTCATTCGCCCTGGCTAATGTCCGCTTCTGGCCCAAAGCGGACATTGGCTTTTGCACTGCACATGTCCAATGTGCCGCCAGCGCTGCTCGCCCGCGCCGATGATGTGATCGAATAGTCTGTAAATGTCTGCTTTTGGCCCAAAGCGGACATCAGGCGGGAGAACGCTCCACAGTCGGCTAAGCCTAGCCCACACATGGCGATTGCACTTTGTTCGGTGTGGGCCGCGCCGACACGGCCCCAGGTTACTCGACCTGGCCGAGGGTTGGCAAACTCCCGCGACATGCCGGTCCAGAACGGATAGCGTCAAATCCGTAGAGGGCCGCCGATGCAGCAAATTGTGGACTGGCTCGAAAGGCTCGGTCTCGGGCAATACGCTCAGCGCTTTGCCGAGAATGATATTGATTTCGAAGTTCTGAGTGACCTGACCGACCAAGACCTCGAAAAGATTGGCGTCGCCTCGGTCGGGCATCGGCGAAAGCTATTGCGTGCGATTGCCAATCTCGGGGGCCTCGAGACGATCACACCCGCGGCTGCTATTGCGGCTGGGCCACCTGCCACGCCGCGAGCGGCGGACACTGCCGAGCGCCGGCAAGTCACGGTTATGTTCTCGGACCTCGTTGGTTCGACTGCGCTTTCCGCTCGGATGGATCCGGAAGACCTGCGAGAGCTCATCTCGGCCTATCAGAAATGTGTCACTGAAGCCGTGCGCCATTTCGCGATCTACTCGCTCCAGTCTATGGCTGTTTCACTGAAGGCTTCGACACGCGCGACCTTAAAGAGGTTAAGGCCCTGCTTCACGCGTTGGCGTCATGAGTCTCTCGAATGATCCCGCGAGGCCCAAAGCGGATGTTGCACCGCACATGTCAGGGGGTAAAGCGGACATGACATGTTGCGCTGCATGAGTTCGCCTTTGACCCAAAGCGAACATGGGCCGGTAGCTCCTATCACGTTACTCGCGGTTATTCGGATGCTGCCAGCGACGGCTTTGTCGTCTGGACAACGGCTACATCGAAGCTCAGCATATTGACCTATCGGGAAGAGCAGGATGCGCAAGACATCCCGCATCCGGGAGGACATCATGACGAATTCGAAGCGCGTAGGGCGTACGCCCTCGCAGGAACCCGTCGCCGGTAACGGTTTGATCAATCGCCGTGTGCTACTCGGGCACGGTATCGCGATCGCGGGCGCGATGAGCACTGCCGGAAACATAACTGGCGCCGCCGCCGAGCCGCTCAAGGACCCAGAATGGAGTTTGCAATTCGGCTCGACCTTGCCGCCGGTGCAGATCGCGTCGCCGTATGAAAAACACGTTGTGCGCTCGCTGAGCAATCCGAACGGAGAATTCCGCAATTCGCACGCGCGCACGCCCCACCATCTGCTCGGGGGTACCATTACGCCGAACGGTCTCCACTTCTCCATCGATCATAGCGGCGTGCCGAATATCGATCCGGCTAAGCACAAGCTCGTTATCCACGGCATGGTGCGCCAGCCGCTCGAGTTCACCCTGGAAACGCTATCGCGCTACCCGCTCGTCACCCGCATAAATTTCTTGGAATGCGCTGGCAATTCGGCGCCGATGTTCTCCAAAGAGCCACTGCAGGTGACGGCGCAGGCGATCCACGGCCTCGTCTCTAACGCCGAATGGAGCGGCGTGCCGCTGTCGGTTCTGCTCGATGAAGCTGGCATCGATCCCAGTGCGAAGTGGCTGATCGCGGAGGGCGCCGATGCGCACTTCCTTGATCGCAGCGTACCCGTCAAGAAAGCGTACGACGACGCGCTGGTCGCGATCTACCAGAACGGCGAGCACCTGATGCCCGGTAACGGCTACCCGATGCGCCTGCTACTGCCCGGCTACCAGGGTAATATGAATGTCAAGTTTCTCCGTCGTATCAAGGTTGTCGATCAGCCGGCTATGAGCATGTTCGAAACCAAGACGTATTCGCAGATCCTACCAGGCGGCAAGACTTGGCGCTTCCATTTCCTCATGGAGGTCAAGAGTTTCATCACCTATCCCTCGTTCGGCCACAGCCTGAAGGAGCCGGGCTTCTATGCCATTTCCGGCGTCGCCTATTCGGGCACCGGGCGCATTGCCAAGGTTATGGTCTCAGCGGACGGTGGCAAGAGCTGGGGTGAGGCCGCGCTGCAAGGTCCCGTGCACGAGAAGGCCTTTACACGCTTTGTTATGCCGTGGCGCTGGGACGGGCAACCCGCAATCCTACAAAGCCGCGCCTGGGACGAGGCCGGCAACGTGCAGCCATTACGCGCGGAGTTTGTGGCAGCGCGGGGCGAAGCCAGTAATCCCGTAACGACCCCGCTGGTCTTCCCCAATCAGCATTACAACAGCCTCACGAGCTGGGGCGTCGACAGCAAGGGGGAGATCAAGCATGTCTATGCATAAACCACTGTCTGCACTCATCCTTGCAGTCTTGTTCGGCGTCGGTAGCGCGCTCGCCCAAAGTCCGAAACTTGGCAAGCCGATATCGGAGGCGGACATCAAGCAGTGGGACATCGCCATTTTACCGGACGGGACCAACCTGCCGCCCGGCAGCGGCACGTCTGCGCAAGGCGCCCAGATCTATGCGGAGAAATGCGTAGCCTGCCACGCTGACGGCGGCAAAGGCGGCGCTTCGCCCGGCGCCGGACCGCTTGTCGGCGGCGCTCCGCTCACCAACGGAATCGACACGTTGAAAACTATCGGCAACTACTACGCCTACGCTACAACCGTATTCGACTACATCCGGCGGGCGATGCCGTTTAACACGCCACGCTCGCTGACGGACAATGAAGTCTACGCGCTCACCGCGTATATCCTCTCCTTAAACAAGCTCATCAACGACAATGACGTGATGGATGCAAAGACGCTGCCGCAGGTGAAAATGCCAAACCGGGACAATTACATTATTGCTTACCCAGATCGAATCTAGACGCTCATTCGACCCCGGCGCTGCGACTATCGCGCTGCCTGCCGCCAACACGGCCGGAGGCACTAGATAGCCGTTGGCAACGGTAGTGACGAGAAGAAGCTGGGAGCGCGCTGGGAAACCGCTGCTGAAGTCAGCTATTCACCCAAAGCAGACATCCCTAGTTGCACCGCACATTTCCGCTTTCGGGGGTAAAGCGAATACGGAAACAGGTCTAATGGCGCGTTTGGAAATCGTCATCCGTTTCGCAACTAATTCCAGCTTCGCGCAAGCGCCAAACTATGTCGGCAGCGACGCGCCACTGATCAAATCGGCGCATTTGCTCCGATCGAAAATCGTCTTCGGGTGTAGCCGGTTGGCGAACGACACTAGATGACATACCACATCTCCCGGATGTGCCGGGCGATGTCGATTTTATAGGAAGGCATCGTGGTGACATGACACAAACGTGTGAACCACCTGCGGCAAGCTGAAATGAAAAAATCCCTTACGAGGAGTTCCATTTTGGATTTCTGCATCATTCGTCGGCGCACTATCGCGCCGCCTCGATTCGCCGACAAATCGAGCGGTGCCCGGTGACGAACAATGTTGCGAACCCTCAAAACAAATCCCCGTGTGTGTGACCTGCGTCACATAGACTGGATAATTTTGTCGTTACCATCGTCCTAAACGTCGGGAGGCGATTCGTGAACCTTCTCATCCTCGTGGTCGATGATGAACCGGATGTCGAGATGCTGTTTCGGCAGCAATTCAGGCGCGATCTACGCGAGGGGCGCTTCACGATGGAATTTGCCCAATCCGGCGACATGGCGCTTCAGCGCATCACTGATGCGACGGGCGTGTCGCTAATCCTGATCCTGTCCGACATCAACATGCCGGGCATGACGGGCCTGGAACTCTTGCCCAAAGCCAAGGCAGCTCGACCCGATGTTCCGGTCATTATGATCACCGCCTATGGCGATGCGGACACCAAGCGCAAGGCATTGGAGAGGGGCGCTGATGCGCTTTTCATCAAGCCGATCGATTTTGGGATGCTGCGCAGCGAAATCGACACGCGGGTCGAGCGCGCCGCATAAAGTATACTCGCCCACCTTTATGTCCGCTATTCGCCCAAAGCGGACATCGCCTGGTGCACTGCACTCGCAAGCCCATCAACTGAAGAAACCATGTCGCAGCAACTCGGCGCCCGCCGCAATGACCGCGATCAACACCAGCTTCTTGAATGTCTCAGGTGCAATTTTATCGCGCATATGTTGTCCAACGTACATGCCGAGCACGACTGGCAACATCGCGGCCGTCGAGACTGAAACGTCAAGCCAACTGAACTGGTGGCTTGCCGTCAGAAGAATTGCCAGCAAGCCGGCGGAAACGACGAGATACAGCGATGCTTCCTTTGTAAACGCCTTTCCACGCAGTCCCTTTGCAAGCAGAAATATGAAAACAAGTGGTCCTGGCATCGCTGCGACGCCCCCAAGAATCCCGCCGAAAAATCCGACTGTGATGCCGGTTGGTAAAACCAAGCGAGACTGAAGCTGCAGCTTCGGCGCGAGCAGCGTGACGCTGCCGACACTCATAAGCACCAGGCCTGCGATAATCTTTGCAACATTCGCATCAAGCGCCAACAGGACTCGAACTCCAAGGAAGAGGCCGGGAATCATGCCGAGAATCACCGGCATCAATTGTATGAGGCACCGGCCAGTCTTTCCGCCCTCCAGCGCCTGCGGCAAGTTGCCGAAAATCAAAGGCATGCTCAGCAGCATGGCCGCTGATTTGATGTCGATGAACAGCGACAGCAGCGGCAGCGCGACGACTGGCATGCCGACCCCGATTATCCCCTTCAGGAAGCCGGCGACGGTTAGGCTGCAAACCACGGCAGCAATGATACTTGCTTGCTCGAAATAAAGGGTCCGGATCAACATGACGTTTAACTGGCCTCCAAGTTGCAGCGCATTCTTGCTGCGAGGCCTGCAACTGTCTCACGCAAACAGTTTGGCCCATGCCAAACTGTTTTCGATTGATATGCTTCCGGTATCAGCGATAGGGTTAAGGATGGTCGCGGCGGCAAATCTCGTGGAAGTGGCCGCTCTCGTGGGTGACACTGCGCGTGCGACGATGCTTAACGCCCTTATGGGCGGTCAGTCGCTGACAGCCACGGAGCTTGCTTACTGCGCCAATGTCTCTCGCGCGACGGCGAGCGGCCACCTAAGCAAGCTAGTTGCCGCGCGGCTTTTGACTGTCACTCGCCAGCGTCGCTTCAGCTATTATCGGATCGCGTCTCCACTGGTCGCGACAATGCTGGAGAGCATCAAGGTCGTCGCCGCCATAGATGTGCCACCGCGCCGTCAGCCGCGGTCAGCAAACGACGATGCGCTCCGTTTTGCCCGAAGCTGCTACGACCACCTGGCTGGCCAGATAGGAGTTGCTGTTACCGATGCACTTGTGGCCATGGGGCACATTGTACTCACCGATGAAGGTGGTGAGGTCACGGCTTCGGGCGAGCGTTTCTTTTCCGCGTTCGGCGCCGATTTGAGGCCGCGGACTCGGCGGATCTTCTGCCAGCCGTGTCTCGACTGGAGCGAGCGTCGTTATCACCTCAAGGGACTCGTCGGAGCTCGGATTCTGGATCGTCTATTAGAGCTCGGATGGCTCAAATGTGTGTCGGGCAGCCGTGCACTCCAACTAACGCCGTCTGGAAGGGCGGGCTTGTCCGAAACCTTCCAGATCGAGATCAACAACGAGGGTGTCCCGACCGGTCGATTATCCGACCCAAGAAGGCTGACAGCCTAGGCTGGGCGAAGCGTTGTGGGTCCGTTTTTTGACCGAAGGCGGACATTTTTGGCGTTGCAATTGCCCCTCCCTGAGCACACCTGAGAGTCGTTACGATCCCCCGTGAAGTTTCGGGCGCGACTATGAGGCGGCGCGAGTTCATAACGTTTCTTGGCGGCGCGGCCGCATGGCCGTTTGCGTCGCGAGCGCAACAACAGCCAGATAGAGTTTGGCATCTGGGATTTCTGACTCCACGCTCACGCCCGGTTCCTCCTGCTCATGACGCGTTTTCCTATGCCTTCGTTCAGGGGATGAATGAACTCGGCTACAGCGAACCAAATAACCTGCGCGTTGAGTGGCGATACGCCGACGGAGACTATGCGCGCCTTTCCGGCTTCGCGGACGAACTGGTCGGGATGGGCCTAGCCGTCATCGTGACCTACGGCACGGCTGCAGCGCGTGTGCTTAAGGAGACCACCACGACAGTTCCGATTGTGGTTGCGGCTGCGGTTGATCTGGTCGGCGCGGGAATCGTTTCAAGCCTCGCGCATCCAGGAGGAAATATCACTGGCTTGTCTGTCATCGATCCAGACATCAGCGCGAAACAAGTCCAGCTGTTGAGGTCATTGTTGCCCAATCTAGCTCGCGTTGCTGTGCTGCTGAATCCTAATAATTCGGCCAATTCACTTGTGTTGGAGCATGTGGCAGCTGCCGCATCGACGGTTGGGATGGCCACAGTGCCAGTGAACGCTACGACCCCAAAATCGATCGACATTGCAATCGCCGACGCGGCTCAGCAAGACGCCAGGGCCGTGATCATCGCAGCCGATGCATTTTTTTCCGGCCAAGGCCCGCAAATTGCTGCTTCAGCGCTTCAATACCGACTGCCCACAATTAGTCCGTACCGGGATCATGTCAGCGCCGGGTGTTTGATGAGCTATGGTCAGAATGTCACGGAATTTCACCGGCGAGCGGCGACATACGTCGATAAGATATTGAAAGGTGCCAAACCTGAGAACTTGCCAGTTGAGCAGCCCAGCAAATTCGATTTGGTGATCAACGGAAAGACGGCGGCCACAATCGGTTTAACTATTCCACGAGAGCTTATTGTGAGCGCAGACGAAGTGATTGAATAAGAACAGGCCGCTTTCCGACGCAATGCGCGATGATGCGAACGATGAGTGTAAGCCAAAGGTGGCGGATGAAAAGGATATTGACCTTAGGTTTCCTGTTGCCCGGCTTGCAGCCATTATCGGCCCAACCTTTGCCGGACTATGATCTGAGTTATTATGACAGCCCGGAGTGCATAAAAGAAAAAGCTAACAGCTTTGCAAACAACACACTAATACCAAACAAATCCGACGAAGCCGTGGGCAAATCAATATGCCAGATAGCAAAAGCTGCCGGGCCGTCTTCACGCCAAGACATGGCCAAACGGTGGGACACAATTCCATCTGAGATTCGGTGGAAGTGCATCAAAGCACTAGAAAATGACCGAAATGTTGGGCGGATACGAACGATGGACTACGTCATGCTTGGCACTTGCATTGACTACTTGATGAAAAAATAAGGCTAGTGCTTGTACTCAGAAAGTCAGTCGGTGAAACACATGCGTAGAAGTCTGCTTATGACCCAAAGCGGAATTTTCAAGCGTTCGGGTCATTAGCGTTGGGCGCGATACGATGCCCCTGTCTTGGCCTAGGGGCGAAGATGCGGCGACGCGATTTCATTACATTTGGAGGTACGGCAACCGCGTGGCCGCTTGTCGCGCGTGTGCAGCAGGCCACAGTGCCGGTGATCGGTGTGATCGGTGCAGTTTACGTCCGCTTTATCCAAATCATCTCCGCTTTGCCGTACTTGACGCGCGTGTCCGGCGACAGGCGTGCGGTACTCCTTTCAAGCCGGTGAAACTGTCCGATATGTGACTCAGGAAAACCCTTTTCAAGTTCCACGGCCTCGCAACAAGCGGATCGAGACACTCGGGGCGATGTGCGTGCCATTATTGCTAAAAGCAAACCCGCAATTTGATTTCTCAATGGAAGCAAATTGCGCGAAGCGCCAACGAGGGGTGTGGTAGTGTGTCGGTGCTTAACGGTTTAAGTTTTGAATCAAGGACGGAGGACGGGGAGAGGTCACGAAAAACGAGGGAGGAACTATCGATGAAGAATAGGCCGGAGAAAATAATGCTGAGCGGTTGTCTGGCGCTCAGTCTCGTTTGGAGTTTGCAGGCAAACGCAGAAGAATTGCGCATCGGATTCGTTTCTCCAATTACGGGAATCTTTGCCCAAATCGGCAAGGATATGGTTGACGGCTTCCAACTTTATCTCGACGAGCACGGCGGCAAGCTGGGTGGTGCCGACGTCAAGTTCATTGTCGAGGACTCCATTGGAAAGCCGGACGCTGCAGTCACAAAGGCCAAGAAACTGGTGCTACAAGACAACGTGCAAATGTTGGTCGGTGGCCTGCTGGCCTCGACTGGCTACGCTCTGGCGCCAGTGAGTACCAGCGAAAAGGTTCTGTATATCTCCTCTATCTCGGCGGCAGACGACCTGACCCAGCGTCAGCTCAGTAACTTCCCGTATTTCATCCGCACTGGTTGGAGCTCTTCGCAGCCGACGCACGCAATCGGTAAATGGGCCTGCGAGCAGGGATACAAGAAGGTGGTCTCGATAGCTGCTGACTATGCTTTCGGTTACGAACAGCAAGGTGGCTTTCAGAAGGCGTTCGAGGACTGCGGCGGCAAGGTCATTCAGAAAATCTGGCCGCCGATCGGTACCAAGGACTTCGGGCCGTATATTCCGACGATCAAAGGGGACGCCGATGCCATCTTTTCGTTGATGGTTGGACCGATGGCCCTGCAATTCCCGAAGCAGCTGCGAGCCTCGGGCTACAAGAAGCCCATCATTGGCGGCGGCACAAGCTATGACGAATTCGTGCTGCCGTTCATGGGCGATGAAGTCATTGGTGACGTGTCGTCGCTGCAATATAGCGCCGCGTTAGAGACACCAAAAAACGAGACCTTCGTAAAGGCTTATCGTACGAAATACGGCAAAGTGCCGTCCTACTATTCAGAAAGCAACTACACGACCGCAGAGATGATCGACGAGGCGATCAAGAAGTCCGGCGGCAAATATCCGGGCGCCGAAGAGTTCATCAAAACGATGTTGGCTCTTAAGATCGATGCCGTGCGAGGGCCAGTCAGTTTCGACGATATGCGCAATCCAGTGCAGAACATCTACATAAAGAAGGTGGAGAAGAAAAAGATGTTCGGTTACGACAAAGACGAGCTTTGGAATACCGTGATCAAAACCTATCCTGACGTCAGCCAATTCTGGACCTATGGAAAGGAAGCTTTTTTGAAACAGCCGGTTTACAGCCGCGAATTTCCACCTTGCAAATACTGCGAATGATGGCGGTATGAAGATCGAAACATCTAGATGCGCGTGAGTTGACGGGGTGATCGAGTGACACTGGCCAATGTCTGCTTTTGACCCAGCGGACATGGCCACTGCTGAAATGGGTGCTACAAAATTGTCGTGTCGGATGCGCTGTTTTGGTTTGCCCCTTTATAGCGCAATCGCACACGAAGCCTCAGCCTTATGGTTGGGGCTTCTGCTTGTCAGTCCTGAGAACATGCACCAACATCTGGTGTTCATTTAGAGCGGAACCGGTTATGCCGCCTGACGAACAACAAAGCGCGTTAGAACGAGTTTCGAACTTCTGGATAACGAGATTGCGAAGACGACCTGGGAATAAAAAAGAGCATTACCGTAAGCGTCACGCTCACTCGCATTAATGCGGCCGTCCGATTTTGCCTTAGCGGAAATGCCTTTTTGCACCGCATTTGTCTGCTTTTTTCTCCGCGAGGGTGCGACGTTGTTGTTGTACGAGCATTCAAACGAGGAAGGAGTTAGTTTATGAGCCGTCCACCGCTGCCTCCCTTTACCGCGGAAACCGCGGCGCAAAAGGCCCGTCTTGCCGAGGACGCTTGGAATACCCGCGACCCCGCTCGCGTAGCACTCGCCTATACCACCGACAGCATTTGGCGAAACCGCGCGGAATTCATTCATGGGCGCGAGGAAATCGAGGCGTTTCTCACCCGCAAATGGAATCGCGAGCTCGATTATCGGCTGATTAAGGAAGTTTGGACATTCCGCGACAGCCGGATCGCCGTGCGCTTTGCCTATGAATGGCACGATGATTCCGGTCACTGGTTTCGCAGCTACGGAAACGAGAATTGGGAGTTCAACACGGAAGGCCTGATGCGACGGCGGATCGCCAGCATCAATGATCTCCCGATCAAAGAAAGTGATCGCAAATACCACTGGCCACTTGGTCGCCGTCCTGATGATCACCCCTCACTAGGCGACCTTGGCCTTTAGCAAGGGAGCCGCGAAGCATGGGCCACCGCTTTTCCAGCCCGGGACCGGCGGCGTGGTTCAATAGCGACCCGAAAAGAAAGGAGAATATCGACAGAAATGGCGCGGTTCGCTTGCGTACCCGTAGGCGTTAAATCCCGATGAAGGTATTTCTTCAAACCGCTCGCCCGATTTCATTGCACTTCTGAGAGCCTTTTTCGCCATTAGCGGACATTTCTGACGGGAACCTTTCGTTTGGGGCTGCATCCAATTGCCCGTCGCCACTCCAGGCACGCACGCGCGCAAAGCGGATGAGGACATAGCTGATGACTTCAAATGTACATTCTCTTGAAACGATTAAGCGCCCGCAAACAATCGCGAACCGGCCAGGTCAGGCTGAAGTCGAGGCGGCATTTCGAACCATTATTCAGTGGACGGGCGATGATCCTGATCGCAACGGTCTAATAGAGACGCCCGCGCGTATGGTGCGCGCATTTCAAGAGTTTTTCGTCGGTTATAGCCAAAACCCCACCGAGCTTTTGCAGAAAACCTTCAAGGAAACCGAAGGGTATGACGAAATGATCACACTGCGTGGTATTCGATTCGAGAGCCATTGCGAACATCACATGGCGCCAATCGTTGGCCAAGCTTGGGTGGCGTATGTTCCAAGTGGCCGAGTGGTTGGTATTAGCAAGCTTGCCCGCGTTGTCGAGGCGTATGCGAAGCGCCTTCAGATTCAAGAAAAGATGACTGCTCAAATTGCAAACACAATCAATGATGTCCTTAAACCGCAAGGCGTGGGAGTCATTATCAAAGCATCACACCATTGCATGTCCACGCGCGGAGTACATAAGACGGATTCGGATTTAGTTACCAGCCGCATGTTAGGCTGTTTTCGCGACAATCCGCTGACCAGGCAAGAATTCCTCAGCATGGCTGTTTGAACCAGCCACTGTCACTTTGTATAGGCTCTGCCTCCGTCCTCGACCCAAAGCGGACTTGGCTATTGCGGATTTTAAAGGGCTAATCAGACTGACCTCGATGTTTCGAGGAACCTTTATGCCGGTACTGCATCTGATGGATTGAAACCGAGGACTCAGCCCGTGCCGATGACGCAGGCCCACACTGAAACACTGACCGATGAAGATCTGGTGAACCTGGCGCGTGCGCGCGACGAGGCCGCTGTTCGCGCCATCACAACGCGATACAATCGCCGCCTGTTCCGCATAGCACGCAGCATCCTACGCAATGACGCGGAAGCCGAAGACGTAGTGCAGGAAACCTACGTCCGTGCGTTTACGGGCCTGGATATGTTCCGGGGCGATGCAGCGTTTGGCACCTGGATCACGCGGATCGCCATGAACGAGGCTTTGGGCCGCCTGCGGCGACTGCGTCCGACCGTGGAATGGGAAACTTATGGTGCTAACCGCAATCAGGCCGAGATCATCCACTTTCCGGCCTCGGCAGTTAGTAACGATCCGGAGAAGACAATGGCGCAAAGCGAAGTGCGAGCGGTACTCGAACAGGCAATCGACGAACTTCCCGATGCCTTCCGCGCTGTCTTTGTTGCGCGCATCGTCGAAGGAATGAGCGTTGAGGAGACGGCCGATCTCTTTGGGCTGCAACCCGCGACCGTGAAGACGCGGTTGCATCGCGCGCGCCTTTTGCTGCGTGAGGAACTCGACAAACAACTCGGCCCCGCACTCACGAGCAGTTTTCCGTTCGATGGCCAGCGCTGCGACCGCATGACAGAGAGCGTGGTTCGTCGCATTTGCTTCAGTTGATTTCCGGAAACCTCGGCAAGCGAGTTGGGCGGAAGCGGAATATGGCTGCGACTCAGGTCCTATCATGGCTCGGATCGACGGAAAAACAGCGTTTGTCTTCACCGGCGGCGGAAGTCTCGGCGCGATTCAGGTCGGTATGTTGCGAGTGCTGCTAGCTGCCGGCGTACACCCCGACTTCGTGGTCGGCGCGTCGGTCGGTGCGATCAATGCGAGCTACTTCGCAAGCGTCCCAACACTCGAAGGAGTAGCTACATTGGAGCGAATTTGGATGGGCCTACGTCGCTCGGACATTTTTCCACTCACTTTAGCGAGTGCAATTGGCTTGCTCAGACATCCTGGGAACTTGGTCGATCCGAACGGACTACGAAATGTAATCGAGGAAAACTTGCCGTTCGCGCGACTCGAAAATACGCAAATCCCCCTTCATATTATGGCGACCAACTTGCAGGGGTTGAGCGTGCGCCTTTCCACTGGCCCGGCAATCGAAGCAATTTTAGCGAGCACTGCGATCCCAGGCATTTTTCCACCCGTAGAAATCGACGGCGACCCGCTGATAGATGGAGCCGTCGCAGCTAATACTCCGCTGCGGCTCGCGCTGGAGCTTGGCGCCTCGCGGGTCATCATACTTCCAACTGGTTACGCCTGTGCCCTGAAGGAGCCGCCGAAGAGCGCCGTGGGGAAAGCGTTGCACGCGGTTACCCTAATGATCGCCTGGCAGCTTATGCACGAACTTGAGCGTATTCCTGCGGATGTCCAGGTGCATCTTGTGCCGGCGCTTTGCCCACTCGCTGTGTCCCCGTTCGACTTCTCATCGTCGCGAGAACTCATCGAACGGGCAGCTCGATCGTCGCAGAAATGGATTGAAGATGGCGGCCTGACGCGACCGGCGCAGCCCGAAGAACTCGCACCGCATCGGCATTGATGTACTTGTGCTGCGCATGTCCGCTTTTTGGGACTAAGCGGATCAGCTTGTGCACTGCAAATGTCTGCTTTTGAGCCAAAGCGGAAATTCGACAGCCTCTCCTAACGTCCTTTCGCTTAACTCACACCTACCCCTTCAAGCAGCTAATTTGAGCCGATAAGATGCCGTGTCCGAGCCTCGGAGAGAGGCATGAGGCGGCGCGATTTCATTACTTTTCTAGGCGGTGCGACGGTCGCGTGGCCGCTCGCCGTACGTGCGCAGCAGCTGGCGATGCCAGTTGTCGGCTTTGTCAATGCCGGATCATCCGATGCGCCCCTAGCCGCCGCTTTTCGCAACGGCCTTAACGAAGCCGGCTACGTCGAGGGCCAGAACGTAACGGTGGAGTACCATTGGCTGGATGGGCAATTCGATCGCCTTCCGGTGCTCATGGCTGACCTGGTGCGTCGTCGCATCGCCGTTATCGCCACGCCAGCCGGCAACCTTGCTGCGCTTGCAGCCAAAGCTGCGACCACAGAGATCCCGGTTGTCTTCGGCGTCGGCGAAGATCCGGTCAAACTCGGTCTTGTCGCCAGCCTCGCCCGGCCGGGCGGAAACCTGACGGGGATCAACTTTTTCGCGAATGACTTGGCAGCGAAGCGGCTGGCACTTCTGCACGAGTTGGTGCCCAAGGCTGTTCGGATTGCCGTGCTGGTCAATCCGGCCAATATCCCGGCTACCGAGAGCACGCTACGAGACATACCGAACGCCGCCCGCGCCATCGGACTAGAAATTCAGGTCCTCAACGCCAGCACCAAGAGCGAGATCGAGACGGCCTTCGCCACCCTCGTGCGTGACCGCGCCGACGCCCTCTACGTCGCCGGCGACACATTCTTCACCAGCCGGCGCGTCCAATTTGCGACGCTCGCGGCGCGCTATGGGATTCCTGCGTCTTATGCCTCTCGTGAGGCTGTCGAAGTCGGCGGGCTAATGACCTACGCAGCCGATCGTCCGGATATGTATCATCGAGTCGTGGCGCTTACACCGGTCTAATCCTCAAGGGCGCCAAGCCTAGCGACCTGCCGGTCTTGCAATCGACCAAATTCGAGTTCGTCATCAACCTGCAAACGGCTAGGGCGCTCGGCCTCGACGTATCATTACAACTCCAGCAACGCGCTGATGAGGTGATCGACTAAGCCTTCGCGATGTCCGCTATTGGCCCATAGCGGACATGGGGTAGTGCACCACATATGTCTGCTTATGACCCAAAGCGACATTTCACTCGTCGTAACATTGGCATAAGCTTTTCGGTTGCCGGTTATTGCAAGCCAACCGCAAAGACCGGAGGGAACGACAATGTCGAACGATAGCCAGCCATTTTCTAAGCGAATATCGCGCCGCGGTGTGCTTGGCACAGCGGCCGCATTTGCCGCAGCGCCCGCGTTTGCTGATGTGTGCCCTATTGGCCCGCCCGCTCACGAAAAGGGACCGCGCGTGTGGATGGACATGGACCAGATCGAGCTCGATGCAGCTTACGATCAAAGTTTTTATGCGCCTCTCGCGGGCCAGATTCTTAAGCGTTACGCCTCCCGCAGCAAGGAAGCGCGTGCCCGTCTGGGTGATCCGAAACGATTTACTTATGGATCGACACTGGTTGAGGTGCTTGATTTATATCCGGCGAAAAAATCCAACGCGCCGATTTTTGTATTCATACATGGAGGTGCCTGGCTGGGGGGAGAATCAAAAAATTACGGTTATCCGGCCGAACTATTCGTCAATGCTGGCGCGAATTACATCGCACTGGACTTTATTGCCGTGGAGCCAGCGAACGGCGACATCAGTGTTATGGCTGATCAGGTGAGACGTGGCATTGCGTGGACTTACAAAAATGCTGCAAGTTTCGGGGGCGATGCGAACCGACTTTACATCGGTGGCCATTCATCTGGCGGGCATCTTTGCGGTGTTGCACTGGTGACAGATTGGCAAAAGGATTTTGGCATTCCGGCAAACGCCGTTAAGGGCGGGCTTTGCATGAGCGGGATGTATGACATGAAGCCGGTTCGGCTTTCAAAACGGAGCTCCTACGTCAAGTTTACCGACGCCATGGAACAGTCGATGAGCTCGCAACGACAACTCGACAAACTGCAGGCTCCGATCATCGTAACTTATGGCACCAATGAAACACCTGAATTTCAACGTCAGAACCGCGATTTTGCCGCGGCAGTAAAGGCCGCCGGCAAGTCAGTCGAGCTCATTGAAGCGCCGGACTATAACCATTTTGAAATGTGCGAGAGCCTTTGCGATCCATACGGCCCTAACGGCCGTGCGGCACTCAAACTAATGAAGCTTGCCTAGCTTCCTAATTTAGCCCGCAAGGTCGCCAACGCCTCATGTCCGCTATTGGCCCAACAGACATCCGCTTGTGCACCGCCAATGTCCGCCGCCTTCAGGGGTAAAGCGGACATGGCCTAGTGCACTGCACATATCTGCTTTTGACCCAAAGCGGACATCACTAGTTGCACTGCAATCTGCTTTTGACTCAAAGCGGGGGCCGCACCCTTACGGTTTCTTTCCGACCTGCTATGCTGCAACTACAAATGGCAGCGTGCTGGCCTCAAGACAGCAACATGCGCCGTCGAGATTTCATCTTATTAGCAATTAATCGGATCGGCGCTCGCGTGCCCGCATTTGGCACGCAGCAAAAAACGGACGAAGGCACTCGGCATAACAGTCCTGCCCACGCTGCTCGCGCAGGTCAACGAGGTGATTGAATAGGGTTGAGTTTTGCCTCAATCGGCGTCGGTGCTGGTCGTCGGCGAGCTCTCACGTGAGACGAAGGAGGCAATGGACATGAAAACGATTCTGGTTCCAATGGAAAACTCTGAGGCCATGCAGCCGGCATTGGAGACCGCGCTGTTATTGGGACGACGAAACAACGCCTACATAGAGGGATTTGCACTACGCTGGCCGATCGTCCTTGCAGGACTCGAAATGATGGGAGGACTGGCGCTCGACAGCCTCGAACGGGATAACCTCGAAGAGGAAAAGAGAGCACGGCAGCTTTTCGAAGCTTTCATGCGGAAACATGACGTGCCGCGGTCAACTGACACGACAGAGTCCCTGTCATTCGGTTGGTTAGACGATGCGTCACCGGAGGGGGATTTCATCGGTCGCTATGGCCGCGTTTTTGATGTGATAGTGATGAACCGGCGCAATGAGAAGTCGACCCCCCTGCATGATGGTGCGATTGAATCTGTCTTGTTCGAAAGCGGTCGACCGATACTGCTGTCTCCGCCGTCGCCACCGAACCAGATCGCCACCAACATATTGATCGCATGGAACTGCAGCACAGAACAGGCACGAGCCATTGCTTTTGCGATGCCGCTTCTGCACCGGGCCGATCGCGTCACGGTCTTGACGGTCATTGGTGGAACGGGAGTGCCGGGACCGTCGGCTGAGCAATTGATCCAATACTTGCAGCGCAATGGGATTGTCGCGGAGCCGAAGAGAGTAGAGCTTGATGGCAGAAACACGGGTGAGGCCATCCTGGCGGCAGCGCAATCATCGGGCTGCGACCTGTTGATTAAGGGTGCCTACACGCAAAGTCGACTAAGACAGATGATATTCGGCGGGGCGACCCAGCACATTATGGCGAAGGCTACCATGCCCGTCTTGCTGGCGAATTGATGCAGCTGGCATTTGCGCGCGGATCTGTGATCGAAAAGATAATAAACGCATTCGCTTTTGACCGTCAGCGGACATCTGGGCGAGTTTAAGCTTGGAGAAGACACATGAACTACGAAGCGATCAACTTCGGTAAGTCATGGGAAGTGCTGGCAGTTCACGCTGCCGTCTGCGCGAACATCCAAGCTCCATATCCCACGACCCGGTCGCGAACGCCTGCCGTGTCTCCGGAGTTGCATAACGCAAGTTGCTGAGGCTGCAAACCACGTCGCCCCGTTTCTAGCAACAGACCAGCTACAGCCCGGCTCCCGCAGGCCTGATGGGGGCCCAGACTGGCCCAGTCGCCATGCTCGATCGCCGCAGCAGTCGCGGCATCCATGCGCCGCGCAGTTTCGTAGTCGTGATAATGCGATAAATCCGAGCTGACCACGATTAGCGTCTCCCGGCCGTCCCACAACTGGAGCAGCACTCGTGCGATCTCTTTCGGCGTCGCATCACCGACTAGAAGCGGTACCACCCGAAAAGATGTAAGGAGAATTTGGAGGAACGGCAACTCAACTTCGAGAGCGTGCTCGGGAGCATGAGCGGGGTCGTCCTGAATGACAAAAGGCAAGTCGGCAATCGCGTTCAAGGCGCGCTTATCCACCGGCACGCGTCCAAGGGGCGTTTCGAACGCGTCGACCGTCGGAGCTGCTATGCCACGCACATGAACATAATGCGCCGGACCGATGAGCACGACACGCGTGATCATCTGCGCACCATTGCGAAGCGTCGCAAAGGCTGCCGCGGCGGTCGCGCCAGAATAAACATAGCCGGCATGCGGCGCGATGAGCGCTTTAGGAATGTTTTTGATGGGCATTGCGATGCCGGCGAGAAGATCCGACACCTGCTTCCGCAGGCGGTCGGCGTTACCAAGATAAAACTGGCCCGCTACTGCCGCTGGCCGTACCACCATGGTTCGAATCCGCTACATATCGCTGAGCACCAATTGGTGTTAGGATTCCAAAAATAGGTCGGTTGCAAGATGAATCAAGCTGTTCATGGCAAACCGGGGCGCTACTGGCATGTCCTGGGGGACGGCCGAATCCAGTGCGACGTCTGTCCCCGGTTTTGTAAGCTGCATGATGGACAACGTGGCCTTTGCTTCGTGCGCGCCAGGCAGGGCGACCAGATGGTGCTCACGACTTATGGCCGCTCATCAGGCTTTTGTGTCGATCCAATCGAAAAAAAGCCACTCAATCATTTCTTGCCCGGCACTCCGGTCCTGTCATTTGGCACCGCCGGATGCAATCTGACCTGCAAGTTCTGTCAGAACTGGGACATCTCAAAAGCCGAGACCCTTGACCGGATCCAGGATGTTGCGTCACCCGAGGCGATTGCAGAAGCGGCGGTGCGAAGCGGTTGCCGGTCCGTTGCATTTACTTACAACGACCCTGTGATCTTTCTGGAATATGCAATTGACGTGGCGCAGGCCTGCCATGAGCGGGGGATCAAGACGGTGGCGGTGAGCGCAGGCTACATCTCGCCGGAGCCGCGGGCGGAATTCTTTCGGCACATGGATGCCGCCAACATCGACCTCAAAGGCTTCACCGAGGGTTTCTACAAGAGACTCTGTTCGGGCAAGCTGACGGCCGTTCTTGAGACGCTTAAGTACCTCAAGCACGAGACCACTGTCTGGTTAGAGATCACCACCCTGCTTATCCCCGGCGAGAACGATTCAGCCAACGAAATCGACGCGCAGAGTGCCTGGCTGATGGACCATCTTGGTCCCGATGTGCCTTTGCACTTCACGGCCTTCCATCCGGATTGGAAAATGAGGGATGTTCCGCCGACACTACCGGAGACGTTGAAGCGGGCACGCAAGATAGCCATGAATGCAGGCCTTTATTACGTCTTTACAGGGAATGTTCACGACCCCGCAGGTCAGGCTACTTACTGTTCTGGATGTGGTGCCGTGTTGATTGGTCGCGATTGGTACGACATGACCGCTTGGAATCTGTCCGCAGACGAGCGGTGCGTTAAATGTGGTGCGCACTGCCACGGCGTGTTTGAATCCCAGGCCGGCCGGTGGGGCCGACGCCGGCAGCCTTTGACGATTCGCGGATCCGAACAAGAGTCGGTGGGGGTGTAAGCGACGCGCTTGGGCTTAGGTCGACGCGAGCTCGCGACCGCGAAATCATGCAGACGATGTCCGCTTTCGGATGTGAAGCGGACATGGCTTATTGCGCCGCACATGTCTGCTTTTGACCCAAAGCGGATATTGAGAGTGGCTTCAGACCACCCCTTCTAAGGTGCTAGTTTTAGCCGGTACGATGCACCGTGCCGTCAGAAGTAAAAAACCAGCTTCAATAATCCTTGATAGAAAATTTGTCGAAAAAAGGAGTCTGTTGGTAGGTGGTTGGCCGCGTCTCCGGGTTGTTTGGGGGCGGCGCTTCGGCCCGGGCCTTCTTGGCTGATGCTTCGACCCGCATCTTTTTTGGTGGCGCTTCTGCTCGCGCCGCCCGCGCCTCGTCGGGGATCGTCCTTTTATGCTCAGGCTCTGGTTTTGGCTGAGCAGCCCGCGCCTCGCCGGGGATCGTCGCTAAATGCTCAGGCTCCGATTTGGGCTGAGCAGCAAGTACGGCTTGCGAAGTCATGTCGGGCGCGGGTGCTGGCGTATAGGTGCGCGTTCTTCTTGCGTTGTGGTACTGGGGCTCTGGCAGGCCAATGCGTTGGCTGGTGACTATCGCAGGTGAACTGCTGTTCTCTAGCTCCGCATCTGCAACGAATAACAGTGCAGTTAGAACTAACCCTGCCACTCCAAGAAACGCGAGAGCTGGCATCGCCATTCCTGCTGGATGATTTCAGCCCTCTGGCCAAAAGGCTAAGTCTGGCCGTCGTGCGGTGTCGAGTTACGATGGTGTGAGAGCTGTTCAATTGGTTTTGATATTAGACGAAGGACGGGACTTTGTTCGGTATTCCATTAGTCGCAGCCAACAAATCGAACTATTTTGACGGCTGCGGCGGCAACGGACCGGATTTAAAAACGTGAGCCGTTTCAGCGCGTAGGCCCACGGAACCCGCTTATCAACGCCTTTTGATGTTCCCTTTCGGAAACAACTCTGCGCCTAACAATTCACACCACATGTCGAGTAATCGGAAAACCAATGAGTGGAACTTATTGAAAGACGAGTTTGACGCCTTGGTGCATAACGAAGGCGCGCACGAGGACAATTTTGAACGGTTTTTTGATGAGGGAATTTATCGTCGTTTTGGCGAGTTGATAGCCGGACCAACGTGGCACAACCCGACCTACGGCGCCAGGCGATAGAGCGAAGCCTCTAAGCGTTGGCCGACTCAACAACCGAGTGCGTCTCAAAAGGGACCTGAGCATCCAACGGTCGTTGGCGGCAAGTATGTTCCCTCCCGTTCAAGTACTTCGTCTGTAGTCGGAAGAATATCCACGTCTCGCGTGGACCGCTTTTTAGGCTTGGTTTTCCTCGTTTAGTCTTTGCCTTTTTGGCCTTTCGGTTATCGGCCATGCGATTAGCCCTACGTTCATTCCACCGGGCGCGTTTCATAGTCTCGCCGCGGGAGTCACGCAACACGATCAAACCGATATAACAACGAGAAGTGGGGCTGCCATGGGGGACACATGACAGCCCCGGACTCATTCCCGTGAAGGACAGCTCGTCGCGCACATCGAGCTCGCCTGATTAGGCCTGTCATGTGTGCTTTTGGAGCGAAAGCGTTTGCACCGCACATGTCGGCTTTTGACCCAAAACGGACATTCCAATCGACTGCTTCTGATGCACAGCTAAACATGTGCAGACTCTCGTCAAGCGGACAAGCCATCTGGCAGATTAAATTGGTCTTTGCTCGGGCGGTCGCTTCGGCGAACCTGCGGCAGTGCAAAGACCGCACGGCTCCTTTATTTTTTCGTACCGGTATTTAGCTGCCCACGAGTCAACTCAGACTACCGCTAGCTTTTTGCTCGGGTTGTTTGGGGTGCTCAAGTGGCTCATCCGTTGTCCGATTTCTCTCAGTTTCCATCTCTGAGCGATCAGCGTCGCACCTCAAAGACGGAGCTGGCCATTAGTGTGAAGCCTGCCGAGCTAAGCGTACCTAAACCGGATGCAGCGCCGCAACCGACGCCCGTCAATCAGACCACGCTGGTGCCGTCCGCAAAAAATTTTGAGTTAATGAGGCAGCTCGAAGCCCTGGCGAACGAGGTCGCACTCGTCAGCCGAGGCCACTCATCCAATCAGCGCATCGAGGTTCAGCAAGGATCTAAACTTTCTGACGGGCCACAGCGAGTAGAGCCATCGATCCGCTTGTCTCGTCGCGATCATTTGATGAGCGACAATCGCTCATTTGGCGGGCGAACAAAGCTGACTCTAGTTGGCTTTTTAACAGCGATTTGCGATTGGTTGGCGAGCTATCAGCCGTCATTTCGCAGGCAGTCCGCCACGCTGTCTGGCTTTTTCACGGCGACCCGTGATCGATTGGCGAGCCATATATCGTCATTTGGCAGGCGAAGATCCGCCATTCTGGCCAGCTTTTTCATAGCGGCTCTGATCGGTGTCTCAGCCGCGGTTGTCTGGCAATCTCAGCCAGTTTCGACCGCGAAGTCGCCGAATGACATCGCCGTTGCCGAAAAACAATCCGGCGTTACGCCGGTCGTTGGGTTGCCGCTGCAAAGCGCGCCACCAGCGCCTATCACTCCGACTGCACCAGCGCCCGCCGGGCCCGGAGCCGCCGCGCAAGAACAGCTGGCTGCCAAGCAAGAACAGATTGACCAGAACATTGCAAAACCACAGGCGGTCAAGCGGGACATCAAGCACGCCCGGGAAACGGTTCGCTTGAATGGCTATTCGGCTGGAACTATTGTGATCAAGACGAATGAGCGCCACCTTTACTACGTAACAGGCGAGGGCCAAGCGATCCGTTATCGGGTTGGAGTCGGAAAAGCAGGCATGGCCTGGACCGGACAGTCATCTATCGACGGCAAATATATCAGTCCCGCCTGGCAGGCCCCCGAATCGATCAGGAAAGACTATTCACGGCTGCCGCCGGTCATTCCGGGCGGCAGCCCGTCGAATCCGATGGGTGCAGCAGCGCTGACACTTAGCGGCGGCGGTCAATACGCCATCCACGGCACGAACAATCCGGGATCGATCGGCGGGTTCGTCTCGCACGGATGTATTCGCATGTACAACCAAGACATTATGGACCTGTATGCACGCGTGAGCGTGGGTACTAAGGTTGTTGTCTTGCGCTGAATGTGGCGTCCGCAAGCGGTAGCCATCGTGCTTTAATTCACTGCAGGCTCGGCGATTTGCCCTTCGCTCCTTCAAGCCGCTTGAAACATTTCGCCACCGTCGCGGTACCGCGTGTTCCATATATCGACGAGGTGATCGAGTAAATCGCGGAATATCCGCTATTGGCCCTTAGCGGATTTGGTTTTGCGCTGCACAGGTCTGCTTTTGACCCAAAGCGGACATCCCAAGTCGCACCGCATATGTCCGCTGTTGGCGGTAAAGCGGACATGGTGATTGGGGTCAATAACGGCATTTATCGGAAGCAAACTAAACTGCTAGGTTTTGTCAGCCTGCACCTAATTCTCGGCGCACAATCTTGGCGCCTTCCACCATCGCCAGCATTTTGCCGAAGGCCACCTCGCGCGGCAAATATTTGAGACCGCAGTCAGGTGCTACCACAATGCGTTCTGCCGGTATGTACGGCAATGCTCGGCGAATGCGTGCCGCGACCGTTTCCGGCGTTTCAACGTTTATGTCAGAGAGGTTGAGCGACCCAAGAATGATGGTCTTGCCAGGCAGCTTCTCTAGGACCGAGCAATCAAGGTTGGACTGCGCCGTTTCGATTGAAATTTGTTGTACCGACGATCCGGCCAACTCCGGCAAGAACGAATACGCGCTTGGCCGCTGGTGGATGATAGCGGCATAGCCAAAGCAGATATGGATCGCAGTTGTGCCCTTTACGCCATCGAGCGCAGCTTCTAAACCACGCAGCCCGTATCTACGTGCCTTCTCAGGCCGGGCTTGCATATACGGCTCGTCGATCTGAACGATGTCAGCGCCGGCGGCGAAGAGGTCCTTGATTTCGGCGTTCACGGCGATCGCGTAGTCGATGACCATCTCGAATTCATCTTTATAGAAATCGTTCTGTGCCTGCTGGCACATTGTGAACGGACCTGGCACCGTAATTTTGATAATGCCGTCGGTGTTGGCCCGCAGGAATTGCACATCGCGAAGCTCGACGGGTTGTTTGCGTCGAATCTTTCCGACGATCCGCGGCACCGGATTCGGGTGGCCGGACCGATCGAGGGCAGTGCCCGGATTTTCGATGTCAACTCCTTCGAGCGCAGTAGCAAATCGGTTCGAATAGCTTTCGCGGCGCTGTTCGCCATCAGTAATAATGTCGAGCCCGGCCCGCTCCTGATCGCGAATAGCGATCAGCGTGGCATCGTCCTGCGCCTGCTCGAGGTATTCAGGAGCCACCCGCCACAGCTCCTTGGCGCGCACGCGCGGCGGAAATCGACCAGCCAATTTCTCGCGGTCGATTAGCCAGTCCGGTTGGGCATACGAGCCAACCAACGAGGTCGGTAACAGCACGTTGCTCATCTCGGCCGATTTTTATGTTTATCGTGGAAGACGACTTTACTTCGTCTTGACGATGCAGCCGATCACCAAAATTAGATAACCCGCGACACCTACCCAGCCTGCATACGGGCCCAGATACGGAAGATGTCCAAACCTAGATACGATCGCGAGCAGAACCAGTACCACCGAAAGCCAAAACGTCCACGCCGACGGTGTGTGCAATGGCATGATAATCCCCCATCAATAATACGGCCTCTTCACTTTTGGGTTCGACTGCCAACCGAAAAGACCCAATTCACGATAGCATTATCCGCTACTATTGAAACCACTCACTACCGCACTGCAATAGCTCACCGCCATGTCCGCTTTGGGTCAAAAGCGGTCATATGCAGTGCACCAGCTCATGTCCGCTTTACCCCCGAAAGCGGTCGTGAGCGCGACTAAATTTGGCATATCGGGGTATGGGCAGAGTTTAGTATGTTACCGATCTGGCTGATCACGGCCTTACCGCTTTGGCTCGTCATCTTCATCATTCTCTACGCGATCGCGGCTCTGTATGTCGCCGTTAGGTATCGAGAGGTGCGGAAATTCCTCGCCGGGGCATTCTTTGTCAGCTCGGGCGTACTTTCGTATCTGTGGCAGACCGGCACATCAATTCCCATTGTGCTGCCATACGCTGGAACCATTTCTATTGAGACACCCGATATCAGCGGCCAGCGCGCCATCGTTCATTTCATTTTGTTCTTACTGTGCCTGTATTTCGGCTTTTTCAGCAAACCGAATGAGGCTGCAAACTAAAATCGCGACAGCCCCGCCTCCCGCTCAAGGTCGCGATGTGGAACGGCATTTCCGCTTTACTCCCGAAAGCGGACAGGTGCGGTGCAACTAGAGATGTCTGCTTTGGCCAATAGCGGACTCATGCACCGCAGCAAACAGTATCTTTATTCGTGTCACACGCTTAGGCATTTCAGGCCGCTTTGGGTCACAGGGCACGCTGCTTGGCGTCATTGGAATCGGCAGCTAATCGACCACGCGACGAACGAGCTCTTCTGGCTTTGGCTGTGCCTTTCTCGCTCGAAGCGATGGGCGTCTGTTTGAGCGCATCGAGCTGGGCATTGAGTTCGATAAGCTCCACTTTCAGCGCGTCGCGCTCAATTTTTAGCCGATTGATTACACCGGCTCTTTTGTCCAGCTCGACAACCCGGTCCGTATTCTGGTGCTTAAGTTGCTCGAGGCTCTTCTCGATGCGACATGTGGATGTGGCAAATTCCGCGCGCAGCGAGTTCTTGTCGGCTTTAAGCGCTTCGAGGTCAGCGTTGGTCTCGGCAAGCTCCACTTTCAGCGCGTCGCGGTCGATTTTTAGGCGATTGATTACATCGGCCCTCTTGCCCAGCTCGACAAGCTGGTCGGCACTCTTGTGCTTCAGTTGCTCAAGCCTCTTCTCGAAGCGACATGTGGACATAGCGAATTCCGCGCGCAGCAAATCCTGTTTGGCTTCGATTTCCTCCATCGACTGCGGGAGTGCCGCTCGTAGGCGGGATCTGGTCAGCCGCACGGCGCGGTTGTGAACATTGGGAATGACAGCCACTAAGGTGAGGGCTGCAAATAGAAAACCGACCCCCATGTACATTAGCGATTCGATCATTTGAGTGAACCCGTCCGCTTCCTCACAAAAAACGAGGCGCGTGCATCAACGTGGTGCGGAAATCGTATAAATTGTGGTCACCATTTCCCAATTGGACCGTAGTCCAACACGACAACACGTCTGTGTGAGGTCGTGCTTGATTTATTTAGATACCGGACAAGTCTGGCTGTCCGCTTTACCTCCGAAAGCGGACATTTGCAGTGCAATAGCGCATGTCTGCTCGCGCCGCGGTTAGTTCCTGCTCTCTTTGCTCGCTCTCTTTGCGCGCCCGCGCTACTCGGTGACCGGGCAACCTCCTTGAACCCGTCCATCGGGGAAAGTGACGGCCAGCGCATGTCTGTTTTCGGTACGTCACAAGCAATAACGCTCATGACACAGCTGCACGGTATGTCGTACGCATTAGTTAGTGCCTGACAGGCCCAACTCTCGAACCCACGGGGATGTGGAAATCGCCACCGAGGCATTGTTCCGTCGGTATACTGGCGGCTGCGTGCGGGTGACACGCTTCTTCGTGGGTGGGGCCTCAGCCCTCGCCTCAAGCGCCGCACTCCTATGCCGCTCTGCCGTTTGCTTTTGATGCGTTGTCGCGCTGCGATCCTCGGGTGGAGAAGCGGCCTCGACTTTCGCCCGAACTTCAGGCAACGGCTGCGCCGACTGAGCAGCGAACATCAGTTGTGACGTCATGTCGGGCGCAGGTGCTGGGGCGGCGACGCGGCCACGGTTCGTGAGGGGAAGGTAGCCGCTATGCGAGATCTTTGGCACGCCGGAGCGGTCGACGGCGACCAGTGAAATCACCACCAAACCTACCAATGCAAGAAAAGCGAGAACTGGCATCGCCAAATCAGTCTGCACCTTCCCAAATGCAGACTGACATTCGCAGGCGCTGACGCCCATTGACCATGTGTAAGAGCTGCATATCAAAAAGGGATCTGGTACTTATACCAAGGATTTGGAACGGTGGTTATTCACAGGCATCCAAATAGCTTTGTTGGACCTTGGGGTGCGTAGCGACGTACAGTGATTTACCTGACTACCGCGCTGCTTTAAAAACTTTTTGCTGTCGGTGTGCCTGTCACACCTAGAGCTTCGATTTCGAGAAATAGCCCAACTTTCGCCGTCAAAACGCATGTTCGCGTCCTATCAGACCGCGCACCGCTGGGGACAATCGGGGAGATTGTCAAATGTTTGTGCGTTTAACTGCCGCGATCTGCGGCGCAATGATGTTCGTTGGGTGTTCGTTCGCGGCTATGGCCGAGGCCGGCATCGCTTCCGTGTACGCCTATGCGGGTCAGCGTACTGCCAGTGGCGAACGCGTTCAGCCAAATGGTCTCACAGCGGCGCATCGCACGCTGCCTTTTGGCACCCGCGTGCGCGTAACAAATAAAAGCAACGGCCGCAGCGTGACCGTGCGGATCAATGATCGTGGACCGTTCGTGCGGGGCCGCGTCATCGACCTGACCCCGGCAGCGGCGCGTGCTCTCGGATTTGGCGGATTGGCGCGAGTGACGCTGCAGGCCGGTTAATTCGCAAGCTGGCAAAAAAGAAGGGCCGCGCCATCCGATACGCGGCCCTGATTTGTTTATGAGCGATCCGCTCACCAGTTGCGGCCAAAATACCGGTTGACCGATCGATCGGCAGCATAAGAGTTGTTGCAGCTCCTGCCGTTATTCCAACTGTTAGTCCACCTGTCGCCGTTCCAGCCCCAGCCGTTGTTCGACCTTGTCATCAATCTCACGACGGCGAAAATTTTGGGCTTCACAATTCCACCTTCGGTAGTCGCCCGCGCCGACGAGGTCATCGAATTTTTCAGTTTCATCAAAGGCTCGGGCTTCGAAGCCGGGATTATTTCGTAAGTACTATGAAATCGGTCTCGAGTCCGGTCTCATCGCTCAGGGCATTGTCCGAGACGATAAGTGCGGAGCCTACCGCCAGTAATCCGGCAATGCGGTCGATAGCCTCTTGCGGCATTTGGATGCGATCCAGCGCGGCCGCCGCCGTAGGTGCTGCCGCCCTTATGGCGGTGTCTCGCGCGCGTCCATAGCCACTCGGGATCGTGACCGCCGTCCATTGCATGGTCGCGCCGTCTTCCTGCATTTGCATGGCGGTAAAGACATGAGTGCCGAGTGGCCGGTCTGGTTCGGCAATCGTCACCGGCGCTTCAAATATCGGTTTGAAGTCTTGCCGCACGAACACCTTGCCCTGCTTGCGACTTACGAAGACCTGCACCGGGCCCTGGCGCTGCGGCGGTATGACCTGGACGATATTCTCCGGCGATGCCGGCTTGATTGCGCTTAACTCGTTAATATCGTCGCCGACTTTGTTAGCAGTTTCGACGCTCGCGACCAGTTTGATCTTTCCCGCCGCCGCCGGTGCCGCGGCGACGAGCGCGTCCGCCGGATTGTTTTCCGGTTTCTTTGGCACAGGGAGGCGCGGATGTGCTATCGCGACCGGCGCAACTTCATCGCGGGCGATAATCACCCGCGCGCCGATCTTGCTTAGGGCCCAGAGCCGGGTTGCGAAATGTTCGGGGAGGCGGATGCAGCCGTGCGACGCCGGATAGCCCGGCAGCTTGCCGGCATGTAAAGCGATGCCCGACCAGGTGATGCGCTGCATATAGGGCATCGGCGCCCCGCTGTAGATATTGGAGACGTGCCACCGGCTCTTCGAAATGACCGTAAAAATTCCCATCGGCGTCGGATGGTCCGGCATCCCGGTAGAGACCGGCGCGCGCCCGACGAGGGTACCATTGGCGTAGACGGTGACGCGCTGTTTGGCGGTGGACACAATAATGTGCAGCGGCCCCTGAATGTGCAGCGGCCCCTGCGGGACCGGCTGCTCGTGCTTGACCGCCCGCACCTGCCGCTTGGTTTTATGCCGCGGCGTGGCGACGCCGCTCAACTCGTGACTGCTGCGCTCGTAGTTTGGACGATCGAGAAAATCGTGGTGCTGGGCAGCGGCTGGCACGGCTAAAGCCAGAGGGAACAGCAGCGCGAAAACCACGCGCAACCAGCCAGGTCTGGACTGAGCGTGTTTCAGCAAACCGACGACAATTGAGTGCTTCACGACAGGCGAACTCGTTTGAGGTCCGCAGGGGCTAAGTTTCGGCCATGCCAAGCTAGCAAGTCGAAGTATCATGAGCGAATTGGACTAAGGGCCAATGCGGACTCACTTCAGACGCGCAAGCATGACAAACCATTAAGCTGATTCTGATTGGCGAAGTTCAATAACGATTATTTGAATGCGCGAGTTTGTCCTCTGACGGTTGGAAACGACACCGAATTTACAGGATCGCTCGCCACGGCACCCTTTCAAAGCAGCGTTTGTTGCTAAGCGGAGAAGAGCTAACTGCCCGCGTCCGCAGCCGGCGCTTCGTCCGGACCGCCCAGCACAATCATCAAGAGTAGTGACCTGCCATGGCCGAAGGCGCCGCGGTCCAATGCGGGTAAATTAAATTTCCCGATCTCTATATTCGGCGGTTCTCCGGATTTTTGAAGTTGGACCAAGATCCAACCGGCAGAGTACAATGTCCGCGTTGCCCCTAAAATGTTAAATGCAGTGTGCACTGCTGTTCACCTGCTCATTATTTCCAGTGTGACCATAAATCTGATCATTTTATTATAATTGTCGACTACTTGATCTCCCTTCTGATTTGCTTCATTTTCCATCGCGCTGCTGTCCATCGTGTATTTTGCGGCGAAGCCGTCAATACCCAGATTTTTGTACTGGACAGTGTGCTGCATTTCGTGGGCCCAAAACCAAATGTCTTTTGAGCTAGGCGGTTTTGCGAATACAATTATATTGTCGGCTGTAACGGCGTGATTGCCCGCAAATGTCTCTTGGAATCTGTTGATGATGCCGTACGAACCCACATTGTCGTCAATAACAAACTGGGCCCGCTCTAGGATTTCTTTTGAAAATACGTCAGCCAAATAAAATCTGATGTCGGCAGGAATTGGTTTCGCTCTGCCTTGATAGAGCTCCACCGCTTGCCTTGCCCCGTCCGCCAAGGGCACACCGATAACGTTTCCCACTTTTCCCGTCTCGAGAACATCTTGAGCCGTCTTGCTGAGCACGATAGGCGCTTCTTTCGAGAGTTTTTCTTCCAAGCGGGAGATTTCGATAGTTTGACCGAGCTTTTTTGGGAGAACAGTCCTCACGTGGCTTTCTATTTTCTGATCAGCTCCAGCAACCAATTTTTGCAGCTTAATAAGAATTTCGATCCGGTCGTTCGCAACGTCTTTAATCACTTTAACGGGATTCTCGCCCTTATTAACGCGTCCGGCAGCAGCCTTCGGTGCTTCAGTGAGTGTATTGACAGCAGCTCGTGCGGCGCTCGCTGCGACATTCGCTGCAGTGTCTAGATTTATTTGCGCCAAGGCGTTGTGCGAAAAAGAGCACACGGTCGCAAGCAATATGCCAATCGAGCAAAGTTTCATGTTCCACGTCGACAGCTCGAACTTACTTAACGCGGATAACGAAGTTCAAAGCGACCGCCGACGGAGCAAGAGGTCCGCCGTCGCCGCGCGTGGCGCGGGAAAGGCGATGATGCTCGCGCGGTTCATCGTCACATCAGTGGGATCGGCCATGCTTTGAGCATCATCATCTGTCGCGCCCAGCATGACTTTGATCATGCCCATCCATATGATGATCGACAGATAGGGGAATAACGGCATTTCACGACTATGCATGAGTCGATGCCGCGCGCGCGGTAGCATCGCACTCACATCGTAAAACTCAAATCTTACCGCGGCTCAGGATTGCCCATGTCGCCAAATGGCGCTGAGGCGAAGGCAGCAGCCGGAAAGGAAGCAAACTGGATTTACACTCCGCCGGGTTTTGATTTTCTTGGCTCCGGCTCTATTGCCCAGAGAAAGCTGTGTTCGACAAGGCTTGGAAGTTGCCAGTCATCGAACAGGCCAACTGAGGAGGCGAATGTCCGCTTTTGGCCCAAAGCGTACATGCACTCGATTAGCGCACGGGCCCACCGGCGGCCTCAACAACCGCTTGCGCGAGAAGCTTGGCTATACAACCGTAGCTCCAATCGTTCATGTGCAGTTCGTCCTTCGATAAGAAAACACTGAACGGGAGGCCTTTCGCCAGGTGCCAATAGCGCATTAGGGCAAAGCGCTGGAAAAGATTGATACCCATGTCATGGCTGGTTCTTGAAATCAGTGCGACCATTAGTTCAACATCGTACTCGTCGTGCCTGGCGATAACCTTGGGTGCATATTGGGGATCGATCAGCACCACGTCGAAGCCGCCGTCCTTGAGTCTCGTCAAACCTTCATCGATCAACAAACCGGTGGGACCAAGGGCCTTGCCGAGAAGTACCGCATTACTGCCGACCTGCCAAAATACGAGATCAGGGCGTGCTGCGAGCACGTCGCGATCGAAGCGCGCCAACATTTCTGTCACGGTCTCGCCATTGATGCCCCGATTGAGAACTGTAAGTGGCGTCTGGGGGAGCAGCGCACGCAGTTCTTCTGCAAGCCGACTCGGATAGGACATGGCGGGCGAGCTTGCGCCAACGCCGAACGTCGATGACGAACCTATAGCAACGATCGTAAGAGGTTTATGTACGGAAATTCGTTCCGCGACGTGCTTGAGCGGCATGTCAAAGTGAGCGAGGCCCGGCGGGGCAACACAGGGTAGCGCCGGGGTAAAGTTTTGTGCGCTCACTGGGCTGATTGTTGCCGCGGTAACAGCGGCTGTCAGCCTCGCCGCAAACCGAAAATAGATGGCAAACCTCTCATCGTTTAAGAAAATTACCGTGCGCGTTGAAACAGGCCATCGGATCTCCGCGAGCCGCGAGCAGGTCGTCGGCCGTTAAGTTGCGTGTTTTGTTTTTGCAAGCAAACGTCCCAGTGCCTTTTTTCCTTCTTTAGCCGCCACTGCCATGCTTTCAAAAAGGACAGGTGAGCTTTCCAGCGGGCCGCAGCGACAGGCGCGGTAAATTTCCCACTTCCATGCCTTTGGCGGGTTGCCTCGCAACTTCACGACGACCGAATAGTCGGTCGGGTCAAATTCCTTATAGTGCATGCGGTATAAACGGTGTTGGTCGTTTTAAGTTTCAATCCAACCATGTCCGCTTTTAGCGCATAGCGAACGTTTTAATAGTTGCACCGCACACGTCCGCTATTGGCCCAAAGCAGACATGCCGAAAAACGCAATCGATGTCGCTAATTGGGGGTAAAGCGGACATGGCCACCCACCGTGGCAAATCCTGTTCACGCGAGCCGCGTCACGCCCCGCGCCCAAAATAGACTTAAATTAGCCGCGCCTGAGCGCAATTCGCCAACGCTTGCTAACGGGGACACTTGCTCCATTGTCCTCGACGAGCTGCACAATTCCCGCAAAAGTCTTTATCCGCCCGTCAAGAATATCGATTCCCGAGAAAGTTGCGGGCGTCTGTTGCGCTAGAGATTCCCGTGCCCGCCTTGCCGATTCTTCATCGGGCGCAAAAAACATTCTTTCGGTCATATTGAGCCTGGCCCTAAATCATCCCCCGATGTTGAGGTAAGAAACTACCAATTTCGGAATGTTTGGCTGTGACGGCCATCACACCGCGATCAAGTGAGGGCAAGGACATTTTTGGCGCCAAAGCGGACGTTGTCGCGAATTGCCATTTCATGTCCGCTTTACCCGCCGCGCTCAGCACGTCCGCTTTGGGCCAATAGCAAACATCACAGCATGTCTGGTGATGTCCGCACAGCATGTCTGGTGATGTCCGCTATTCGCGTGCAACCGGATGCTCGGAACTGTGATTTGTCGCAGTAGAACTGCAACTTATCGCAGTAGACCCGCGGTCGGACTGGTGGCCATAGTCCCGCCAACTCTCAACAAGCGTTGCGTGCCCATGAGATACGACAAGAGAAACACCATCGTAAGCGCGTTGGGCGCTGTCGGGATCTTAGTCGTTGCGACGGGCGCTTATTTCGCCGGGAGTTCCGCGGGTTTCCCAAAAATCGACCTGGTCGCAGCAGCGGCCAATACCAGCGTCACCGACCTCTCTTCAACTGCAAAATCGCTAAGGCAAATTGCCGACGGACCATTTTTTGCCGAAGGCCTGGAGCTATCCGACGCGCAATTGAGATCTATCACGGTCGAAGTGGCGGGAGAGTACACCTTTCCGATCGAGAAGGAAGCGGTTGGAAGCATCGACTTCAATCAGGAAATGTCAGTGCAGGTCTTCACGCCCTATCAAGGCAGAATCATCGAGACGTTTGCCAAAATCGGAGATGAAGTGGCGGAAGGGGCGACACTGTTCACGATTGACAGCCCGGACCTCCTGCAAGCTTCATCAACATTGATCGCAGCGGCCGGGGTCCTGGAACTGACCACCCGCAACTTGACACGTTCTAAGGCGCTCTATGTGACGCGGGCGATCGCGCAAAGGGATTTAGAGCAAGCAACATCCGACCAACAAACGGCCGAAGGTGCGCTTAAAGCGGCCCGCGACGCCGTTCGTCTGTTCGGCAAAACTGATGCCGAGATTGATCGCACGATTGCTGAGCGGCGGGTTGATCGAATTTTGGTCGTTAAAAGCCCGATCTCGGGCACGGTCACGGCTCGCAATGCCGCGCCCGGACTCTTTGTTCAGCCAGGCAACGCGCCGGCTCCGTACGCAGTCGCCGATATGTCGATCAAGTGGATGATGGCAAACGTCGCTGAGACCGACAGCCCGTATTTTCATTCGGGGCAGCGGGTTAAAGTCAAGGTCATGGCTTTTCCAGAGCGCCTGTTCGAAGGACGTATCTCTACTATTGGGGCAACAGTTGATCCCAATACACATCGCTTATCGGTGCGCTCCGAGATTAAGGATCCGAATTTTGAACTACGGCCAGGAATGTTCGCAACCTTCGTGATCAATATCACCGATCCGGTGCGCGCGACTGCGATTCCGTTAAATAGTGTGGTCCGAGAAGGCGACGGTACGATGACGGTCTGGGTCACCAACGACCGGCGACATTTCCTAAAGCGAACGATCCGGATCGGCCTACAGCGAGACGGGTATGACCAAGTGCTCGAGGGATTGCAACCGGGAGAGCTAATCGTCACCGACAACGCGTTGTTTTTGAGCAATGCGATAGCGAGCTCATCCCGCTGAGAACAAGGGTTCAACAAAACCGCCTGGCGAGAAAGGTAACCAACCCGTGCTAAAGGGTTTGGTCATTTTCGGGTTGAGTCGCCGTCCAATTGTTTTGCTTGGCTTGTTGGCGTTCGCCGCTGCGGGGCTAGTTGCGTTTTCGAAATTAAATATCGAGGCGTATCCGAATCCAGCACCGGTGATCCTAGAAATTACCGCTCAGGCTGCCGGTCTATCTGCCGAGGAAATGGAGCGTTACTACACGATCCCCATGGAGGTTGGTCTCGCCGCCACTCCCGGCGTTGACAATATTCGGTCCACTTCGTTTTACGGCCTCTCTTTCGTTCGTGTGACTTTCAAATACGGGATCGACTATTACTTTGCCGTAACCCAAGCCGAACTCAGTCTGCAGCAAAACGTCAGTCTCCCAAACAACGTGACGGCGCAGATCCAGGGATCGAGCCTTGTCGGCGAAATTTATCGCTACCAACTGATTGGGCCCCCTCATTTCGGCCTAAACAATCTTCGCACGGTGCAGGACTGGGTCCTGCAGCGGCGTTTGTTAACGGTCCCAGGCGTCGTCCAAGTTAACACCTGGGGCGGCACGACGAAGGAGTACGAAGTCGAAGTCGACCTTCACAAGCTCGATGCCTACAACATTACATTGCCGCAGATGTTGAGCGCCATCGGCAACGCCAACATCAATGTTGGTGGCCGCACGATCAACATCGGCCAGCAGTCGGCCAATATCCGCGGCATAGGCCTGATCGACAGCGGCGGATCTGCGGATCTCACCCAAGGCTGGCGGGTGAATGACATCGAGAATATCGTTCTCACGCAATCAAACGGCGTTCCGGTACAGGTGAAGAATGTAGCAAATGTTTATGTCGGCAATCTTCCAAGGCTCGGCAAGGCCGGACGCGACCACGAGGACGATGTAGTCGCCGCCATCGTAGTTATGAATCGGACGTTACATACGAATGATGTTGCCGCACGCATCGAGGCGGAAGTCGAAAAAATAAACAGTGATGGGACCCTACCCCCCGGCGTGAAGATCATGCCCTTCTATGACCGAACATCGCTTGTGTCGGTCACCACGCACACGGTCCTGCACAACCTTGTCTTGGGCTGCTTGCTTGTCTTTCTGATCCAGTGGATCTTTCTTGGCGACCTACGGAGCGCCATCATCGTCGGAGTAAATATTCCTTTCGCGCTTTTCTTTAGCACGATCGTTCTGGTGCTGATGGGAGAGGATGCAAATCTTTTGTCGCTTGGGGCGATCGATTTCGGCATCATTGTAGACTCGGCAGTGATCCTAGTCGAAAATATTTTTCGGAATTTCCAGGCGGGACCGCAAGCAAAACAGCAACTATTAGATGATCTAAAAGAGGGCAAGTGGGGTCCGGATCCTACTCAGTCGACACGATCGTCGGGTCGGTCGATCTGGACGGACCGGCTCCGCCTGGTGCTCATTAGCTCGCTGCAAGTCGACAAAGCGGTATTCTTCTCCGCTACGATCATCGTGGCAGCGTTCGTCCCGCTGTTCACCATGCAGGGTGTTGAAGGCCAGATATTCAATCCTATGGCCAGGACTTATGGCTATGCGTTGGTCGGAGCGCTGATCGCGACGTTCACGATCACACCGGTCTTGGCGTCGTTGCTTCTCCCCCAACGTGTCACGGAAGCCGAGACCATTGTGGTGCGGGCGTTACGTTCGATCTATAAGCCGATCCTGCGTTGGTCGCTTGCCAATCGAAAGATCGTTGTCGCGTTTGGGCTCATGTTTTTAGCGGCCGTCGGGCTCCTAATCCCGCGGCTTGGTAGCGAATTTCTGCCGGCCCTCGAGGAAGGCAACCTCTGGATCCGCGCATCGATGCCGCCGACCATATCGTTGGAAGCCGGCATACCAGCCGTGAAAAAAATTCGCGAAATTCTACTGAGTCACCCGGAAGTCATCACAGTAGTTTCGCAACACGGCCGGCCGGACAATGGCAGTGACGCCGCTGGGTTCTTCAACGCTGAGTTCTTCGTGCCACTAACGCCGTTCGAACAGTGGCGATCGGGAATGACCAAAGAAAAACTGGTCGAGGAGTTGCAGTCAGAGTTCCAAAAGGAATTCATCGGAATTGGGTTCAACTTCTCACAATACATTCAGGACAACATCGAAGAGGGGCTATCGGGCGTGAAGGGCGCCAACTCTGTCAAAATCATCGGTCCGAATTTGGTGACTCTGGAACAGCTCGCTACGCAGGTCATGCGCGAAATGGATCAGGTCAAGGGAGTAGCTGACCTCGGAATTTTTCGAGTCCTCGGGCAGCCCAATCTGAACATCAAGGTCGACCGTGACCGAGCGGCCCGCTATGGACTCAATTCAGGAGACGTCAATAGCGTCGTACAGGCAGCGCTAGGTGGCACAGTGGCGACTACGTTGTTGGAAGCGGACCGACAATTCAGCGTGACTGTACGCGTCGCATCCGAATACCGCGACAGCATAGAATCGGTGCGCAAGATCAAAGTCGGTATTGCGGCTGCTAATGGCAGCAATGCCTACGTTCCGTTGAGTGAACTCGCCGATATCAGGCTCGATACCGGTGCGTCTTATATTTTTCATGAGCGCAATCAGCGGTTCATCCCGATCAAGTTCAGCGTGCGCGGCCGTGATCTCGGGGGCACCGTTGCCGAAGCGCAGAAACGAATCGCCAAAAATGTGATGTTGCCGAGTGGCTATCGGATTGAATGGGCTGGTGAGTTCGAGGAGCTGCAGCTTGCCAAACAGCGCCTCGCCGTGATCGTGCCGATCAGCCTTGGTTTGATCCTCGTTCTCCTTTACAGCCTTTTTAATTCGCTGCGCGACAGTCTGATGGCGTTGGTCGGCATTCCATTCGCAATCGCGGGCGGCGTGTTCGCTCTGTACGTTTCAGGACTAGACTTTAGCATTTCGGCTGCGGTCGGATTTGTTTCGCTGTTCGGCGTGTCGGTGATGAATGGTATCCTCATCATCACTTACTACAATCAAGTCAGGACGAACGGCATGGGCGCAACTGAAGCGATGTTCCATGCTGCCGAACAGCGTATGCGGCCGATGCTGATGACCGCGATGTCGGCGTGCATCGGGTTGGTACCTGCTGCGATATCGAGCGGCATTGGAGCTCAGGTGCAACGTCCGCTGGCAACGGTCGTCGTCGGTGGCATGCTCATTGGCCCGATCATGTTGCTCGTGGTTGTGCCCGCGCTGCAGATGATGTTTTTAGGGAGCGTAGCTGATCGTAACCCGGGGCGTGACGCGGAACAGGATCTGGCCTCGACATGACGAGGAGGTCGGGCCGTAGGCCTATAGTTAAACGAAAGATACGAACAGACATGTTGGTCTTTTTGCTCTTTTTGCATTGGAAACCCTGGCGTACACCATGTGCGGTGTTTGTGCTCTTTTTGCTGGCGGCGAATGTCAGCTTTGCCCAACGAGCCGATAAGACGTCTGGCTTAATTGTTTCAGGTGGTCCACCGCGTGCCGCAATGAACATCCACCCAACAAATAGCGGACCCGCCAGTCGTGTCTCCCCGAACTCGGCTCCATCCAACGCTGTTACGAGCGCCAGCCCTTCGGTCGCTACCCCCCGAGCCGCGAAACTCGGTGCCGGCATCAACGGAACAGGGATTGGCCGACCCGGTTCTGGTCCTGGCCGCATTGGTGGCGCCGCCACGGACGCTCCGGCAATCAATGGGACGAGCGTCCGACGCCTGCGCTGAACCCGGCAGTTGAACGTCGGCCAATGCTCGTTGGTACTAGTCAGGGCTCGATCAACCGCCCAGTCACCGCCCTAATGGCGGCTTGAACCCGCGTTGTCGCCCCAAGCTTGATGCGGGCATTGTCGATGTGAAAGTCAACTGTCCGTTTACTCAAGTTAAGAATCTGCGCAATTTCTGCCGATGTCTTGCCGCGTGCCGCCCAGGTCAACGTTTCGATCTCGCGTTCATTGAGGTCCACAAGTTTGGGCCATATTTTCGTGCGGGCGATCCGCGCCAAGCGAGCGGTGATTATCGCGTGGAGCACATCGAAATCGACTGGTTTGGTTACATAATCGTCGGCACCAAGCTCTCGGCCCTTGAGCTCATTGTCGCGGTCAGTGAGCGCGGTCAGGAATATAAAGGGCATGTCCCCGAAGCGGGGCGCGATCGCGGTCAATCGTTCTAGCACCTCGAAGCCGGACATCACGGGCATGCTGACATCGCAGAGCACGAGGTCAGGCTTAGCGCGCAGGATCGCCGCAAAGCCCTCTTGACCATTATGCGTGACTATAACCTCAAAACCTCGATCGACGAGTTCCTCGGCGATCAATGCCGCAGTCTCGCGATTGTCTTCAATACAAAGGATTTTTTGACGAGGTTCTGGCATTGGTGATGAGAGCTAGTATGTCTGAAAACAATGCGATGCTTGGGCTTAGTTTCGGGCCCGCCCTGTCCGCTTCTACAAGCTTAGCTTACCGCCTTTTCGGATGAACTGTGATAAATCACAGTCCCCACCGAAGGCGGCACGCATTATGCTCAAAAATCATGCTTGGATACCTTTTCTGGCAATCTGACAGCAGGTCGTTATGAAGCGACGGCGCTCGATCCGATTCCGCCTGTCCGCGATCTTTTTTTTCTTTTTCTTGTTGGTGATTGTTCTTGGCTTTTTCAGCATCGGACGCCTCAGCGATGTCAATAGCGTGTCCTTGGACATCCGCGATCGTTGGCTGCAAAACACACGCGTTCTCGGCGATCTCAACAATTTTACCTCTGATTTCCGCGCCGCCGAGGGTCGCCATCTCCTCTCGTCAACCGCTTCCGAGGTTGCCGCAAGCGAGATGGAGATGCAGGAGCTCGACCAATCCATTTCGCAAGCTCGGACTAGCTACGAGCAAATTCATCATGCTGCCGCCGAAGGCGATCTCTACAATCTATTCAAAACCGCGTGGATAAAATACCGGGACATCGTCAACCACGTATTGGAGCTTTCATCCACGAACCATCAAACGGAGGCAGTCAGTCTTTATATGACAGCCTCGCAGTCAGCCTATAATGCGGCAAGCGATGCGCTTGGACGGCTCACGGAGAAGAATGTCACTGAAACGGCAGAGGCTAGTAGCCGCGCCGATTTGGCTTATCAAGAAGGCCGATGGCTAATCAGTGTTGCGATGTTGGTCGCGGGCGTGATGGTGGCGGGCGCACTATTGTATGTCGGACTCTCAATATCAGGGCCCCTTCTCCACCTTGCTAACGGCATGCACCGTCTCGCGGAAAACGACACGAACATTGATGTGCAGGGCGCGGAACGTCGCGATGAGATCGGTGCGATGGCGCGCGCCATGGTCGTGTTTCGCCAAAATGCGATCGAGCTCATGATCACTCAACGTAGGCTAGCCGAGCAGGCGTCGGTGTTGGAAGAACAGCTCGCAAACGAGCAACATCTGACGCAGCTGCAGCGCAATTTCGTATCGATGGCATCGCACGAATTTCGCACTCCGTTGACTATCATCGATGGCCACGCCCAACGCTTGATAAGGATAAATGATCGTCCGCAAATCAATGACATCGCGGAACGTGCCAGCAGTATTCGAGCGGCCGTCATGCGGATGACGAACTTGATCGAAACGCTTCTAAATTCGTCGCGCCTGCTCGATGGCGGTGCTGACCTCCACTTTCACCCAACAGCGGTTGATATGGCAGCATTGCTGCACGAGGTCTGCCAGTTGCATCGGGAAATAGCACCGGAAGCACAGATTTCCGAAGACTTTGGGGCGATTCCGTCGCAAATCATCGGCGACCCGAAATTACTTTTTCAACTATTCAGCAATCTCGTTTCCAACGCTATAAAATATTCACCGGATGGCGGCGAAATCAATGTGAGTACCTGGATCGATTCTGGGCAAATTGCGGTTGCCGTCAAAGATCGTGGGATTGGAATTCCAGAAAAAGACCGCGAACGATTGTTCCAACGGTATCAGCGCGGCAGTAATGTGTCTGGAATAGTCGGAACAGGTGTTGGCCTCTATCTCGTCAAAATGGTGATCGATCTGCATTGCGGTGAGATCACGACTGAGACCAGAGAAGGTGAAGGTTCGACGTTTGTTGTCCGGTTGCCGTGCAGTCCTCCATTGCAGAATGATGACCTTTCGCCGGCCGTTTCGAGATCTGCATCCAACAAATTAGCTCGAGATTGTGCAACTGACGTGTTGTAAATTTGCCGACGTTGTCGCCACTGGCGCCGCGAGAGTATTCGCGACAATCACAGACCAAACTAGGGTATTTTTTTGCTGATCTCAGCGTGACAGGATTTCGCGACACAAAACCGGCGAACGGTGAAATCGCTACGGGTTTCATTTATAACTCATCAGAGTTTTATGGGCGACACAAGGCGCGCAACAGCGTTTTGTAGTTTCGCTGGCATTCTCCGTTCGTCTTGCACGGTAGCAAGAGCCAATGCCGGCTCTGTAATTTTCACAATCCCATGACGCTATTAATATGAGAGCATTTTCACAAATATGTAATTTCGTCATAACATCTTGTATTCTTCGTTTCATATTCCCCCACATGCAAGCATGTCTTTTCTTTCGCGTGTTGTGAATGCGTCGCATATGGTGTCTTACTAACGGGCGCAAGCCGCCGAAGCATTAAAGTTTGGCAAGGTTGTTTTGAGTGCGCACAAAGTCGCGATAGTGGGCACGCCGATGTTCCAGTTCGCCGTGCCGCATCCTACGTCGACCGCGTTCTGCGCGGGGAAAAACCCGGCGATCGGCCATTTCAGCAGCCGACGAAATACCAATTCACGATCAACCTCCACACCGCCAAGTCTCTCGGCACTCAACGTCCCCAACACGCTAATCGGGCACGCGGACGAGGTCATCGAATAAGATCACGCGATGTCCGCTATTGGCCCAAAGCGGGCATGGGTGTCGCAGCTGTAGCGCGATGTTTCAGATTTCCCTAAGATTGAATGATGAAACGCGGGAGGCGACGTGAAACGGCGCGGCAAAACAAAGGGTCGACCCATCAAGGGCCTACGCCGTAACACTGCCCGGAAAGCTCGTCGAGCGCGAAACGCGGATACGTCACCAGCGGAGCTGCGGGAACAACTCGACCAGCGCACGCGTGAGCGTAACGAAGCATTGGAGCAGCAGGCCGCCACATCGAAGGTGCTACAAGTTATTAGTAGCTCCTCGGGGGATCTTGAACCGGTCTTTGCTACCATGCTCGCGGAAGCCGTGCGCATCTGCGGCGCCAATTTCGGCAACATTTATCGCTGGGACGGCGACGCCTTACATCTCACAGCTACCCATGATACTCCAGCCGCTTTCGCTGATTTGCGTCGGCGTCTGCCGATCCGCAGCGCATCAACGCCCGCTGGGCACATGGTGGCGACAAAAAAGACGGTTCACGTTGCTGATTTGGCTGCAGAACCGATTTACACTCGACACCGCGAACCCGGTGTCGTTGCGGCTGTCGAACTTGCAGGCGTGCGAACATTGCTAATCGTGCCGATTTTGAAAGATGACGAGTTGATCGGCGCGTTTACATTGTTTCGCCAAAAAGAAGTTCGTCGATTTAACGACAGGCAGATCGCCCTTGTGGAGACTTTCGCCGATCAGGCAGTTATCGCAATCGAGAATACCCGCCTCCTCAACGAACTACGGCAGCGCACCAGCGATCTGAGTGAGTCACTGGAGGCGCTGCGGGACCTCAATGACACCCTGGGACAACGCGTCGAGGCTGAGACGCGGGAACGACTTCATATCTGGAACGTCTCACAGGACTTGCTGGTCGTAGCCGATTTCGAGGGCAAATACCTCAGCGTTAACCCCGCCTGGACCGCGACACTTGGCTGGTCGGAGGCGGATTTGCTCGGCAAGACTTCCCGATGGCTGCTACATCCGGACGATGTGGAAAAAACGCGCGTCGAGATCAGTCGTCTTGCCGCAGGCCAAAAGACGGTGCGTTTTGAGAGTCGCCTGCGGGATAGGCACGGGTCATATCATTGGTTCTCCTGGAAAACCGCCCCGGATCGCGGGCGACTCTACGGCTTGGGGCGGGAAATCACGGAACTCAAGGATGCTGAACATAAATTGCGTGAAGCTCAGCGGGAGCTGGCACAAGCTGCCCGGCACACGACACTTGCAGCAATGTCGGCGGCAATCGCGCACGAAATCAAACAGCCGTTGGGCGCGATTGTAGCGAACGCCAATGCGGGCCTGCGCTGGTTGGCTAGGACGCCGCCAAGTCTGGACGAAGCACTAGGGACCCTTAAAGATATTGCGATTGCTGGCCATCGAGCGAGCGACGTAGTTCAGTCGGTCCGGGCAATGTTCAGCCGAGCCGATCAAATCGATGTCGCACTTGATGTGAACGACCTCATTCGCGAGACCATCGCGCTAGTACGTGACGATCTGGAGGCGGCCTCGGTCAGCGTCGAGCTTGAACTGGCCCCACAAGTGCCATTGATCTCCGGACACCGAGGCCAATTGCAGCAACTCATCTTGAACCTCATTACCAACGCTGCTGAGGCCATGCGTGCCGTCACCGAACGAGCATTGCGAATTGCATCAAAGCCATTCAATTCTAACGGCCTTGAGGTTAGCGTCGAAGACTCTGGCACAGGCGTACAGCAAAAAGACATCGACCGTATCTTTGATGCGTTCTACACGACAAAGGCTAATGGCATGGGGATGGGGTTGGCAATTTGCCGGTTGGTCGTTGAAGCTCATGGCGGAACGTTGTCGGTATCCCCAGTCGCTCCGCATGGCGCCGCATTCCGCATCACTTTGCCGGGTGCCAGATGACGCGAGGAAGTTGAAGCAAACACCCCGAAGTTTCTCGACCTTTCACCGACAAGCAGATGGAGCGGGCACGAAAGTTCCTGCGTCATTTTCCTGAACGCCTGCAGTCGTCCCGATGTCCGCTTTTGGCCCTTAGCGGACATTGCCTCTTGCACTGCACACGTCGGCTTTCGGGGGTAAAGCAGACATGACCGTTTGCGGGGGGGGTCGCTATCCGGTTAGAGCGGACATTCCTTTTTGCGGCGCATATGTCCGCTTTTGACCCAAAGCGGACACCGTAATCTAACCTCTACCACCAGAAAAATTTTTAAGCTCGTCACTGGTTCTACAAGCATGTGTCATCGGCTCTGTCTAAACGTTTGATCTAGCCCGGGTTGGCCTGCGTCGGCCGTTTCTGTTTCTTGGTGCGACCTCTCTGCATGGGCACCATCATCCCGCTGAGTAAAATTTCAATAAACAAACAGTGCTCTGTGAACGGCATCACACCGGCCACCGTCATTGGTTACTTACGGTTCCAAACGTCCAGGCTCGAAGAGTCAGCACACACAGATGGAGCCACCAATGGCGAACATCACTGGCCTAGCCAAAAGCTCAACCGATCTAAGCGACCGGAGTTGGTCTGTCACGAATCCCTCTGATCGATTGCCATAGCGCTTTTCTCTGCGGTCGGTTTGCTGGCACTAACCTACGCTTCCGTACATTTTCCGATGTCAGATCAGGTAGCCGTGCTCCTGTCTCAAGCTCCTTAAGGGTTTGGCCGAGCGGCGTGCGCCGAACCGTCGCGCGGCTTCGCTAGCATCCGTAGTCAGGCAGAGCCGCTCGCAATACGAGGGGATTGTCATGGTCATGGCTGAACGGAAATCAATCGAGAAGTCCGAACGCACGGAAACCAAACCCGACGAGAAGCCAGGTTTGTTTGAAGTGTCTTTTGCTGATCTCTGGCGAACCGCCCAACACCGTCGGTCCGCATACATCGGCTCCTGGATTGCTCGGATCTTTTGGCAATCGCGTCCTTGGACCAAATCCTCCGACGATGTCAGGGCGGTCCCTCCGCTAAGGCACATTAACTCACCGTAGTAGCGAGACCGGGGGCAAAAGTGAGCGCCGTCACGCTGATCTCGTTGGGGCTAGCGGCCGGAGCGGGCGCAGGATTACTCGCGGGGTTGATCGGGATCGGAGGTGGCATTGTCGTCGTTCCTGTCATTTTTTACGGGCTTGTCGACAGCGGCGTTTCTAAAGACCAAGCGGTTCATATTGCGGTCGCAACCTCTCTAGCGGCGATCCTGCCAGCGTCGCTCGTTTCATTTCTCGGTCACCGCCGTGCTGGAAACACCGATGTCAGATTTATACGCGATTGGGGACCGGGGATCGCTGTCGGCGTGATAACGGCGCAATTAGCTGCACCACATGTGCGCGGCAGCCTAATGACGGCGGTTTTCGGCTTGCTGTGCCTCATTTTCGCAATTCGATTTTATTTTCCGAAACACTTCAAACCGATGGCCGAGCAGCCGCCAGGCGGTTTGTTTCGTCATCTCGCCAGCATTGGTATCGGCGTTTCCTCCGGCTTCGCTGGGATCGGTGGCGGCATCCTCACTAACATCATCATGATGCTGATGGGGCTGCCAATTCATAAGAGCATTGGCCGCGCGGCTGCGGCTGGGGTGGCAGTCAGCGTCCCGGCGACGGTTGCTGCGGCTTTGGCGTCCCACTCGCAGCATGCGATGCAGCTCGGCAGCATCGACCTGACGATATGGGCGTGCATTGCACCGGCTCAGTCAGTTGCGGCGTGGTTCGGGGCGCGATTAGCGACACGCATCAGTGCAGAACATCTAAATCGACTTTTCGCCACCGCGCTGGGAGCTACCGGGCTTACTATGTTGTATTCGAGCATTTCTTAAACGGCGGGCGGCTATTGCCAAAATCGATTAGCGTCCATGTCCGCTATTGGCCCAAAGCAGACATGCTGAAAAACGCAATCGATGTCGCTATTGGGGTTAAGCGGACATGCCTTCTCGCACTTTACATGTCTGCTTTTGACCCATAGCGGACATAGCGCGAATTTTTTCCAGTGCTATACTTCGTTTCGTCCTACGCTTTGTGCCGGTGGACGGCCATGCAGCGACGGGAGTTTATCACTCTTATTGGTAGTGTTGCGGTGACGTGGCCGCTTGCGGCGCTCGCGCAACAGGGCGAGCAGATGCGGCGGATCGGTGTCCTCATGAACCGGTCGGAGAGTGATCCAGAAGGTCAGGCTCGCATCGCGGCATTCAGGCAGGCTTTCGAACAATTGGGCTGGAAGGAAGGGGGCAATATACGCATCGATATTCGCTGGGGCGAGGACAAGATGGACCTCGAACGCAAATACGCGGCGGAACTAGTCGCGCTCGCGCCGGAGGTCGTCCTTGCCAGCGGCACCATGGGCGTGACGGCGATGCAAGCTCTTAGTCATACCTTACCGATTGTATTCGCGGCGGTCGCTGATCCGGTCGGTGCCGGATTCGTCGAGTCCATGGTACGGCCGGGCGGCAACGCGACTGGCTTCATGATTTATGAATACAGTCTGGGTGGGAAGTTTCTTCAACTCCTCAGGGAGATTGCACCGAACCTGACGCGGGTCGCTGTACTCCGCGATCCGAACAATCCGGCCTTGCTCGCCACGTTCGGCGCCGTACGGGGTGCAGCTCAGCTGCTCGGCGTGGAGGTGACTGTTGTCGACACGCGCGATGCCGGTGAGATCGAGCGTGGTGTCGCGGCTTTCGCCCGCTCGGCGAACGGTGGCCTGATCGTAATGCCCGGTGCGAGGGCATCAGTTTATGGCGATTTGATTATCGCGCTTGCGGCGCGCTACAAGCTGCCCGCGATCTATCCTTTCCGTTACCACGCGACCGGCGGTGGCCTGATTTACTACGGGGCTGATTATGTCGAACAGTTCCGGCCGGCAGCCGGCTATGTCGACCGTATTCTCAAGGGCGAAAAGCCTGCCGATCTTCCGGTTCAGGCGCCGACAAAATATGAGCTAGTGATCAACCTCAAAACTGCCAAGGCGCTCGGTCTGAACGTCCCAAACACACTAATTGGCCGCGCCGACGAGGTGATCGAATAGCCGATGTGTCCGCTATTGGCCCAAAGCGGACATCCTTAGTTGCACTGCACATGTCCACTTTCGGATCCCGACAAACACGCTGCCAAACGCCTTCTTAGGCAAGAAAGCTGATCACCCCCACGCAGAGCATCAAACCGAGAGCAAACCGGCGCACGCCTGCGTCGCTCAATCGTCCAAAGAACTTGGCTCCCAGCCAGGTACTCAACAAGAATGGCATTGTCAGGGCTGCAGCGGTGATTGCTAACGCGCCATTGATAGCGCCGGCCGCGGCGAGCATAACCAATCCAATCACAGAAATCGCTGTCACGAACACCGTCAGATTGGCCCGGGTAACCGCAATGGAGTCGGGGCCTGAAAGCAAATAAAGAATGACAGGTGGCGCCCCAACGCTTGTCGCCCCCAACAGCACACCGACAGCACTGCCAAGTGCAAGCGACGTTATTACTCGTGGTGTCCCGCCGTAGCGGAACCCGAACAGCAGCATCGAACTAAATAAAATCACGACGCCGGAAATTAATTTCCGGGCTATGCTTGGGTCGAGTGTCAGCAACAGGTAGCCGCCAAGGGGTACTGTCAAGATTGCCGGCAAAGTGAGGTACACCAATGTCCACCACCGCGCTTTTGGCAGGGCATCCGGAAACATCACCAGGGCTGCAGCCGTTTCCAAAAGCAGTGCGATCACAACCGCGTTGATTGGGGAAAAAAGGCCGGACAGGATCGGGGTCATCAACATGGCGCCCCCGAAACCGGTCGTACCTCTCACAAGCCCGGCGATAATGACTATGGCGACAGCCGAAAGCTCGGTCATGATCATGGGCCGGGCCGTTATGTTGTCAGGATGCCGCCATCAACTGGGATGACCGTCCCGGTAATAAAACTCGCGCGATCAGATGCAAGAAATACCGCCAAATCGGCAATATCTGAAAGGCTCGCGAGCCTCCCCAAAGGAATTCTTGCCAAGATTTTCCGCTTCACGTCCTCGGTCAGTGCAGCTCGGGTCATCGCAGTATCGGCGACGGCGGGCGCTATGGCGTTGGCCGTTATCCCGTCAGGGCCCAACTCACGAGCGAGCCCCATTGTGAGGGCGATCACTCCGGCTTTGGTTGTGCCATAAAGTGTATTGCCGACTGAACCTCCGCCGCGCATGGCGGACACCGATGCGATGTTGATTATCCGGCCACGTTTCTGTTGACGCATGAATGGAATTGCTGACTTTACGCAATACACCACCCCGGAAAGATTGATCTCGTGGACTCGCTGCCACTCTGCTGTCGGCAAATCAGCCACAAGGCCGATTGAAAGAACGCCCGCTGCATTGACGAGGATGTCGAGCCTGTTGTGGCGGGCCGCGATCTGGTCGAAGGCGTGAGCGACCGCTGCAGGTTCGCCGACGTTCGCAACGGCGACCTGCGCACCGGGCCCGAGGGAGGCGGCTAGCTTGCGCGCAAGCGCTTCGTCGCGGTCGAGAATGTTCACGCGACAGCCCTCCGCCGCGAGGGCGCGCGCGATGGCCTCGCCGATCCCGGCAGCGCCACCGGTGACAATCGCTACGCGACCTTTCAGGTTGAGGTCCATGATGATCGCGTCGCGGTTGAGGTCATGCTTGCTTGTTGTCGACGGCCATATCTCGTTTGTGGGACTCGGTCATCGCAAACACCGAAGCCGCACTGATGATGCTGACGATCAAGACATACAAGCAAATCAACCAGGGCTTGTTGCCGCCCGCTGGTAACAATGCCGTGGCGATGATCGGCGTAAGCCCGCTCGCATAGATTCCGGAGAACTGATACACAAACGATATTCCGGTGTAGCGCACACGTGTATCGAACAGCTCGGAAAACAGTGCGGCCTGCGGGCCATAAACCGCTGGATAGACGATCGCGAACGGGATTGCGATGGCCAGCCAGATCAACAACGGCTCTTTGGTCTGCATCAGCCAGAAAGACGGGAATGACAGAATCCCGATCAACAGTCCCGCGATCGCAAACATCCGCCGCCGGCCGACCCTGTCAGATAGAGTGCCGTAGATCGGCAACATAATGATCATAATCGCCGAAGCAATCATCACACCGGAGAGGGCTGTCTGGCGTGGCAGTCCCAGGGTCCCGGCGAGATATCCGACGACGAACACACCAAAGATGTTGAAGGTCACGCCCTCGATGTAACGGGCGCCAAGGCCAAGAAGTGTATTCTTGCCGTGAGTGCGGATCAGCTCGAAGAACGGTACGTGCGCCACCTTGTTTGTTCCCTGAATGCGGGTAAACGCTGGCGTCTCCATGATCTTCAAACGGATATAGAGGCCGACTGCCACTAGCACTGCGCTGATGAGAAAGGCAATTCGCCAACCCCACGAAAAGAAGTCGGCCTCGGGAAGATAGGACAACAGATAAACCATTCCCGAACTCAGCAGCAGCCCGGCCGGAACGCCGATTTGTGGCCAACTACCGTAGAAGCCGCGTCTACCTGCGGGAGAATGTTCGACTGCCATCAACACCGCCCCGCCCCATTCTCCACCGATGCCAATGCCCTGGAAGATACGCAGAAAAAGCAGCATAACGGGGGCCCAGATCCCTACCGACGCATAGGTCGGTAGGCATCCGATCAGGAATGTGGCGATACCCATGATCAAAATAGTGAGAACGAGCACGGTCTTGCGTCCGATACGATCGCCGTAATGGCCAAAAATAATTCCGCCGATTGGCCGTGAAATGAATCCGACGAAGAAAGTCGTATATGCCAATAACGTGCCGACCAAAGGATCGAAGTTTGGAAAGAATAGTTTGTTGAGCACAAGAGGGGTGACCACTCCGAACAAGAAGAAGTCATACCATTCGATCGTCGTGCCAATCGCACTTGCGAAAGCGATTGTGCCGATCGAAGTCCCGAAGCCGCCGGACGATGACCGTGACTGCATTGTCTCCCCCTTTTTCGCCGTCCAGTTTTATCCTGTCGGCAGTTGCAAGATTTTACGTGCTTCCGCAGCGCTTGCTGGATGTCGCCCAAAACTGGCGCACATCCCGGCCAGGCGCGCAACCAACTCGGCGTTGCTCTTAGCGAGACGATCCTTATCGAACTTGATGTTGTCTTCCAGACCGGTGCGGACGTGTCCACCAAGCTCGAGGCACCAATTGTTGACCTCAAGCTGATGGCGTCCAATTCCGGCCGCTGACCACGTCGCATCGGGCATGAGGTCTTTCAGTTCGGCGATCAGGAATTCCAGCAATCTACGGCGGACCGGAAGGGCATTTGGAATGCCCATCACAAATTGAACCTGACACGGACGTCTAAGAAGCCCGCGGTCAACCATGTTCTTTGCGTTATAGAGCATCGCCATATCGAAAACTTCGATTTCGGGCTTGACGTTAAATTCCAGCATCGATCGCGCGAGTTCTTCCACGAGTTGCGGCGGATTTTCGTAGATCTGCGTCGGAAAATTAACAGAGCCCGTGGCGAGCGAGGCCATATCGGGCTTGAGATACAACATCCGTCCACGCTCGTTCTGGCTCCGGCCCCGCCCGCCCGTGGAGAACTGCACGATCATCCCGGGACAATGCTTGAGGATTCCCTCCTGCACTTGCGCGAAAAGATCCGGATCAGAGCTCGGGCTTTCGTCGGGGTTACGCACGTGAATATGGGCAACCGACGCCCCGGCATCGAAGGCTTCATGCGTCGATTCAATCTGCTCGCTGGGGGTGACCGGCACAGCCGGCGTGTCAACCTTGCGTGGGATCGCTCCCGTAATCGCGACAGTAATTATAGCGGGGGTCATAGTCATCGCCGGGCCTGCTGGACGAGATGAATTGATCGGATGTCGCGCCGCTGCACGATCTCCTTGAGCAAGGTGACCAGCGGCGTTGAAGCGAGCGGATAGTTCGTCTTGATCGGTCCTGCCGCCTTCAGTGCATCGTATTCGCGCCTGGCGTAAAAGGCAGCGAGCAGAAGGTCATCATCTGAAGTAAAGGGACCGCGGTCTCGCCGGATTTTTGGAATTCCCGGCTCCCGCAAGGCGCCTGGCCGTACCGATGTCGGTTCGGCCCCATCGGTAATGCGGTCGTAGAGGTTGGGATCTATCGGTCCGGCTATCTCGCCATAATAGCCGAGCACGTATTTCCTCACTTCGTCGGGGACGGTCGCATAGCGCTCCTTCCCCATCACATTGAGGACGGCTTGCGTCATTACAAATTGCGCGAAAGGGCTGACGATAATTGGATAGCCCAGCTCGCAACGTACACGCGCAGCCTCCTCAAGAACCTCGGGCAAACGATGGGCGATCCCCAGCGGCGTGAGTTGCGACTTCAGGTTGGACACCATTCCACCCGGCATCTGATGCTCGTAGTGAAACGCGTCGTGCTCAACGATCCTGCCGACGGGCTTGCCCTCGCGTCTCGCAATGTACGACAGGCGCTCGGCAACCTCACGGATGGGCTCTAGGTTGAGCGGTGTGCTGAATCCCGCGCGCCGTATGTTTTCGACGAACCATTCGGTGGCCGGATGGGATGCGCCATTGGCGAGCGTGGACGTGGCGGTATGAACCACGTCAACGCCAAGTTCCACTGCGCGACATGCGCTATATGGTGCCAGTCCCGTAAGACAATGCGAGTGAATATGCAGGGGCAGGCTGCCGCACGCTGCCTTGAGCGCCGGGACTAGTGTGTGGACTCGTTCCGGGGTTAACAGGCCACTCGGATCCTTGATATAAACGGCGTCAACGCCGAGCGACACGAGCTCACGCGTCTTGCGCACATAGTACCCATCGGTGTGGACGGGACTCACCGTATAAACGACGCCGCCCGCGGTATACAGACCGACTTTCTTCGCTGCTCGAATCGGCACCTGCATGTTGCGCATGTCGTTCAGCGCGTCATAAGGCGTGTGATAACGGATGCCATTGGCGAAGATTCGTTCCGCCGTGAGCTCGACGATGTCATCCGGAAAGAATTCGAAAGTGAACAGACTCTGGCCGCGCGTCATTACAATCAGTGGCGTTCGTTTAACCCATCCACTGAGGATCCGCATTCGTTCCCAGGGGTCCTCACGTAGATAGCGGACGCAAACATCGAAGACCGCGCCACCAACCAGATCGATTGCCTCAAACCCTGCGCGGTCGAGGCGCGGCGCCAAATCTTTCATCATCGCCGTTGTCATGCGCGTCGCCCACAGACATTGGTGAGCGTCGCGCAGCGTCACGTCGACCAGATTGATGGTCTTCTTGCTAGCCATTGGTGGTCTCGGCCTGCAGGTTTTCCTCGACCCAACGTGTGTGCACTCCGGCGCACGCAAATTCCGGCCGCTCAAGCAACCACGCGTGAAATGGCACTGTCGTCTCCAGTCCTGACACTTGAAAACGCGCCAACGCCGATCTGGCAAGATCAATGGCGGCCGCGCGATCTGGCCCAGTGACGATGAGCTTGGCCAACAGGGAATCGTAGTAGGGCGGCACAGCGTAGTTTTCGTAGACATGGCTGTCGACACGGACGTCGGGCCCGCTGGGCGGACGCCAGCGTTTGAGAACACCCGGTGAGGGGCGGAAGTCGTGTGTCGCATCCTCGGCATTTATGCGGAATTCGATTGCAGCCTTCCCCGTGGAAAACGTCGAGCCAAACGAGAGTTTTTCGCCGCCGGCGATCCGAAACTGTTCGAGGACAAGATCGGTGCCCGTGACCATTTCAGTGACCGGGTGCTCGACCTGGATCCGCGTGTTCATTTCGATAAAGAAAAACTTGCCGCTCGCAGGGTCGAAAATAAATTCCACTGTCCCGGCATTGATGTAGTTTAGTGCCTTGATCAGAGCGACGGCTGCCTCCGCCATCCGCGCACGAGTCATTTGATCAAGCACTGGCGAGGGCGATTCCTCGACAAGTTTCTGGTGACGACGTTGCACGCTGCAGTCGCGCTCGCCTAAATGAACATGATTGCCGTGTTGGTCACCGAATACCTGAATCTCGATGTGTCGAACCTGCGGGAAGAACCGCTCAAGATAAATTTCCGGATTTCCGAAGGCCGCTTTGGCCTCTGCCGAGGCCTGCTCGAATTGCGCGGTGAAGTTCTCGGGTCCCGAAACGACGCGCATGCCCCGACCGCCGCCACCGCCGCTGGCCTTCAACAGCAGCGGAAACCCGAGATCGTTTGAAATTGCCCTGGCAGGTTCGCCGACGGTAAAGCCCTGTTCAGACCCGGGCACGACAGGAATTCCAATTGCGGCGGCGGTTCGCCGCGCCGCGACCTTGTCGCCCATCCGCGAGATGCAATCGCTGTCAGGGCCGATAAAAATTAATCCTGCTTCATTGCAGCGGACCACGAACTCGCTGTTTTCGGCGAGAAATCCATAACCGGGATAAACCGCATCGCATTTCATCGCGGTCGCTGTTTCCAGCAGTGCGGGGGCGTTCAGATAGCTCGCGGTGGCTGATGGTGGCCCAATGCATATCGCGTGGTCGGCCGCCCACCGGTGAGGCGAATTCGCATCGGCAGATGAGAAGACAGCGAGGCTTTGATGTCCAAGCTGTCGGCAGGCCCGGATAGCGCGCAGTGCGATCTCGCCGCGGTTGGCGACCAGGACCCGCTGCATCGCTCGGCCCCCAATAGTTTGTTCACTCGGCTCAGCGCCTTCCGCAAATGTGACATTGGTCAAATTCATATTGCAAGACGTTTTGTTTCGGTTTTTGATACTTTGAGATGCAGCCCACCCTCGGCACACTGAGGTCGGACGACGGCCGGCTTGATGAGCGGCGGGCCTCGCCTGTGGGACAGCCGGGCAAGACATTTCCCACCGTCAAGGCTGTCGCAATCCTCGAGGCAATGGCGACGGCCCGGCGCCCTCTCGGTGTTTCCGAACTCGGCGCGCTACTGGGTCTCCCCAAGCCGACCGCGCACCGCATTGTGCGCATGCTTGAGGGGGAAGGCCTGTTGCAGCGGGAGCCGGGAAGCCGCCGGTTTGTCCCAGGCGCCCGTATGGTGCAACTCGGGCTGGGTATTGTCGCCGCCTCGATGTTGCGTGGCCCGCGCCACGCAATTCTAGAAGCGCTTTCGCAGAAAATTGGCGAGACGTGCAACTTTGGGGTGATGACCGGCAGCCATGTCATCTACCTCGATCGGGTGGAGTCGGCGTGGCCATTTGGGTTGCGTTTCGAGCCAGGTTCACGCGTGCCGTTGCACTGCACATCCATGGGCAAGCTGTTTTTGAGTCAGCTGCCGGAGAAAAAGCGCGCTCTGCTTCTTCGATCAATCCCCCTCTATCGGTACACAGAAAACACCACCACCGAGGTCGCAAAGCTGGAGGCGGAGCTAGAGAAAATTCGAACGACCGAGATTTCGACTGACAATCAAGAATTTTTGGCCGGCGTTGTGTGTGTGGCGGTTCCGGTGCGCTCCGCGGGCGGGCAGCGAGTCGCGGCGCTCGCAATTTCTGCCCCGCTTGCGCGCATGTCGCTCGAGCACGGCCTACACCATGTTCCGCTTCTGCAAGCTGCGGCCGATCGATTGACGGCAACCATCGATGGGACAGAACCCGATTCGAACTGACAGGAGAACGCGTGAGCCTGACTTACGATGAGATTGCCGAAATCATAAAGCTCATCGACAGCAGCTCCTGCGATGAACTTGTTGTCGAGACAGGCGATATCAAACTTGTGGTGCGCCGGAATGGCGTTCCCCCGACGGCAACTGCGGAATATGTTGAACGCGGCTCCGCACCGGTCACCGTTGCTCCTCCCCCGGCCCGGAAAACACGTTCCGCCGCGCTGAAAGTCGAAGCCGCTGCTGGTCAGATTGAAGTTACCGCTCCCATGGTCGGAACGTTCTATCGCGCGCCCAATCCGGAAGCTCCGCCATTCGTCGAAATCGGCAGCGTCGTCGGCAAGGGCGATGCACTTTGCCTGATCGAGGTGATGAAACTTTTCACGACGATCCATTCCGAGGTTGCAGGCCGGATCGTTCAAGTCGGCGCGGAGAATTCCGAACTCGTTGAATACGGCCGCACATTGTTTGTCATCGAACCAGTCTAGCAGGCTTCGCAAAATCGAAAGCGGAAAGACTTCAACGTCGTAAATCGAATTTAAACAAATCAAAAATCGGGAGGAGTGGAATGCACAAAAAGACACGAACATGTCTGAGCGCGATGGTCGGTGTAACCTTTGCTACTTTCATTTTTGCATCGATTCCGGCGGCTGCTCAAAGTTTTACGGATTGGGGTTGGCCGCAGCCATACGAAAAAGTTTCCGACACATCCGTTGCTTGGCTAAAACAGAAAGGCTGGTGGCCACTCGGTTTTGGTTGGCAGGGCCCCTTCTCGGGTCAAAACACGATCAACGTGGTGATAGACAAAGCCGAGCTTATGCAGAAGCGCGGCATTGAAGCTAAATTCCAGGTGTTCGCTGCAGGGCCTGACGTTAATGAAGCCGTAGCCGCGGCCCGCATCCAGGTCGGGAACGGCGGAAATTTTCCGTTTACGTCGCTTCTCGATCGCGGGGTGCCGGTGCGCGCCATTGCAGTTGTTGCCCCGAACCTGAAGCATTCAACCGTCGTCCCTGTAGACTCACCGATCAAGAGCCTTGCCGATTTAAAGGGTAGCAATCCACCCGCGACGATCGGTATCGTCACCGGCTCTTCTGCCGAATTCTACTTCACACAGGCCGCTGAAGTGACCGGTCTGCAGATCGGCAAAGATGTCATCCTGAAGAACATGCCGCCCAGCGAGCAGATTTTGATGGCGAAAGGCATTGGTGCAGTCGTGCCATGGGAGCCGTCGGTCACTATCATCGAGGAGCGCAAGACGGGCCGCGAAGTCGATACGATCTTCCCTTATAACTTCTATGAAGGCATGTTTTATGTACGGCAGGAGCTAATCGACAACGTTCCTGATGTTGTGCAAGCGATCAGCGACGCCTTTATGGAAGCGACCCTGTGGATCAGGCTCAATCCAGATAAGGCGGCCGATTTTCTCGCCGCAGAACCAACCCTGAAGTCGTTCGGGAAACCTCTGCTTCTTCAGCAAACACAGCTTTACAACAATCTCTACAAGCCAACGTACAGCTACCCCTTTGCAAAGTTGTGGGGTGAGGAAAACGCGCGCATCGCGAAATGGCTGAAGGATCGCAACCGTGTCACAAAGGCATTGAGCGCCAAGGATTACGAGGATTCGTTCGACACCAAATTCATGGATAAGACGTACGAGAAACTGGGTTGGAAAATTCCGACGCAAGCGCCGTTTATCCCGACGAACTGGGCGGGAAAGATCGGAAGCCTTCCGTATCCAAGTTACGCCAATGCCAATACGCTCAAGGACCCGCAGCCGTGGCCTGAACCAGGTGATCTGACGCGGCCTTGGTCGTTCGCAGGAAAGATGTACAAACCGTAAGTCAGGCTTAGTGATCATGCCCGCGAGGCCGAGACTCGGTCTCGCGGTTCAGTTCTTTCGCTGAGGAAGGGTCGCCCGTGTGAGCGCATCGACTCAAAGCCAGGACACAGGGCTGGCACCGCAGTCTCGGGGAGGGCGAAGAAGCCGGTTCTTAGCATTTCTTCCCAATCTCACCCTGCTTTTGTTCGTAATCATTGCTTGGCAATTCGCATCCACGGTGTGGTTACCAAGCATTGATCCTCATATGGCTGTCCTCATGCCGGCGCCGACAACGATTGCACGTACGGCTGCTGGCATGGTCGCATCGGGTGAGCTTTTCTTTCATCTCGCTGCCAGCCTCAAGCGCGAAGCCGCGGCATTCATGGTTGCTGCGACCGCCATTCCTCTCGGAATCGCGATGGGCTGGTGGCGTCTTGTCTACAATCAAGTCAATCCAATTATGGAAATCCTGCGTCCGATTCCACCGCTGGCATGGATCCCTCTCAGCATTCTCTGGTTCGGGATCGGTGACGCGCAAAATGAATTCATCATTTTCCTAGGAATGTTTTTTCCGATCCTGATCAATACAATTGTCGGCGTGAAGAATATCGATCCAAATCTGGTGCGGGCGGCCCGCAGTCTGGGCGCGCCCGAACACAAGCTGCTCTCGCGCATTGTGCTCAAGGGCTCGTTGCCCCAGATCATTACTGGCGTGCGGATAGGGCTCGGAGTTGGCTGGATGGCCCTGGTGGCGGCTGAACTTGTAGGCGCGAATTCCGGTCTCGGTTTTCTCATCAACGACGCACGTAGCATGTTGCGTACCGACACGATCGTCGTCGGCATGCTGACGATCGGTCTGGTTGGGCTTTTGATCGATACTGCGATCCGCGTCCTGGGACGCAGACTTCTGCCGTGGTCGTTGGCGCTGAGCAGGTAGATTGTGCGATGGGCCATCTCGCTATCAAAAATCTGTCCAAGGTTTACGGCGATGCTGGCACGACTGGAAATGTGGTGGCGCTTCGCGATGTGAGCTTTGAGGTTCCGAACCACCAGTTCTGCGCCATTCTCGGTCACAGCGGTTGCGGCAAAACGACCTTGCTTAACATCGCAGCGGGTTTTGAGCCTCCTACGACAGGCAGTATTGCTGTTGACGATGTGCCGATCCGAGTGCCGGGCTGGCAAAACACGATGATTTTTCAGGACTACGCACTGTTTCCGTGGATGGATGTCTCACAGAACGTCGGCTTCGGCCTAGAAATGAAAGGTCTGCCTTCGCACAAGCGTCAGGACATTACGCGGCACTATGTGGACCTGGTTGGCCTTGCCGGCTTTGAGGACAAGTTTCCCCATCAGCTTTCGGGAGGCATGCGGCAACGCGTTGCTATCGCGCGCGCCCTGGCTGTTCAACCGCATCTGCTTCTGATGGATGAACCGTTTGCCGCTCTGGACGCGCAGAATCGTAGTTTCATGCAAGACGAACTAGTTCGAATCTGGGAACGGGAACCAAAGACCGTCGTACTGGTGACTCATAGCATCGACGAGGCCATCAAGTTGTCGGACTGCATTGCCGTAATGACGCGCCGACCGGGGCGCGTAAAACAGTTCATCAATGTGGATCTGCCAAGGCCGCGCGACGAAGACGACAAGTCCTATCTCCAGTTGAAACGACACCTGCGCGCCTTGATTCATGAAGAAGTTGAGGTTCAACAGCGCTAATCAGTTCGCCGCTTCGCCGTCTCAACAGAAGTTCTGCCAGTGTTGCCTAGCTCAACTTTGTGATGGATGGACCCGCTTTGCATAGGGGCGTCGCTGGCATAGCATTCCCGAAGGGCCGCAATGGCCCGGTCGACAAAAAAATCGATCCCGGGGGGCAGCAATCATGGCGGACAAAGTCGTTCCGGTCTCACGGCTGCTCGACGAACGCGGGCTGAGCGCGTTTCAGATCAAACTGCTTATCTGGTCGTTCTTCATTGTTCTTATCGATGGCTACGACATCGCGGCGATCGCTTTCGCCGCGCCAAGCCTTGTCAAGGAATGGGCCTTGAAACCGGGCGCGCTCGGACCGGTGTTCAGCGCAAGCCTTGTTGGCATTCTGTTTGGTTCGGCGCTATTTGGCTGGGTCGGAGACCGCTACGGTCGCAAGGCAGCGCTGGTCTGGTCGAACCTGCTGTTTGGCGTTTTCACGCTTGCCGCGGCCTATGCGACCAATCTCGATCAGATGTTCTGGTTGCGTCTGCTGGCGGGCCTCGGTATCGGTGGTGTTATCCCTAATGTCGTCGCCATCAACGCCGAATCCGCGCCGCGCAAACTGCGCGCCACGCTTGCGATTATCGCTGTTGGATGTGTACCGATCGGCGGCGCCATTCCCGGCTTCGTCACCGCGTCGCTTGTACCGCAATATGGCTGGCAAATTCTGTTTCTGATCGGCGGCATCGTGCCAATCGTCATCGCCATCGCCGCGCTGATCGGCATGCCGGAATCAATCAAGTACATGACGCTGCACGAAAGCCAGCGCGGCAAGATGGAGCATTTGATCACAGCCATCAGTCCTGGATACCCGCTGTCGCCTAACGCCAAATTCGTTATCGAGGACGAACAGCAGTTCCCGGGTTTCACTCCGGCATACCTCTTTCGCCAAGGGCTTGCGGTCATCACTCCTTTGCTCTGGCTGCTGTTTGCGTTGAACCTGATGGGTTATTTCTTCTTGCTCAGCTGGACACCGACGCTGATGACCGCGGCCAAGCTGCCACCTACGACGGTAGCCTTTGCCGGCGCGAGTTTGCAGGTGGGGGGCACGGTCGGAGCGCTGTTGCTCTGCTGGTGGCTGCAACGGCACCGTTTCCTGGCGATCGCAATCATGTTCGCGATTGCCGTGCCAGTGGTTGGTTCGATCGGCTTTGCCGGGTTGACTTCCCAGGCCGCGTTGCTGACCGCGACTTTCTTTGCCGGCTTCCTGGTGCTGGGTATCCAGTCCGGCATCAATGTTGTGGGCGCGCTGATTTATCCGACCTCGTTACGCGCCAATGGCTCGGGATGGCAATTGGGCCTTGGGCGCATCGGATCAATCGTCGGTCCGTTGATGGGGTCGTTATTTGTCGGCATGCCAGTGCAGCAACTCTATATGTGGTCGGCACTTCCGTTCGCGGCAGGCGCAGTCGTCTGCTTCGCGATCCATCGGCTCAACACCGCCCGCCTCGCAGCGCATCCGGAATTGGTTCAGGCGCAGTAGGGGCGGCTGCGTCCTCGATCGCTGAATTGCCTCCCGTCGTATTTTGGCGAGAGGCATTTTGCATCAAAATGGCTCGTAAGCGCGCAAAGCGGGAATGACCTTCTCACCAAACAGGCGGATCGAGCGCATGAGATCGGCCTCCGGCAGGTCCGAGAAATTGAATTCACCCATAAATACGTTGTACAGGCCGGAATGCGCGGTCGCATGAATTTTCTTGGCGACGGTTTCCGGCGAACCGATGAAGACAAGCTCTTGCTTCATCAGATAATCTGCATCGAACAAGTTGGCCATGATCTCAGAAGCCCCCGGCTCGCCGCGGCCGATGAATTTCTTAGCATGCTCACGAACGCGCTGCTCGAACGTTTCGCCAGGCTTGGACGGAGGTAAAAAACCCTCATAGGCGCGGGCTGCCCGCCCCAGCGCGATGTCGAGGGCCTTCTCGTCCGTATCGTCTACATAGACGACGGTGCAATAAGCGATCTTCGGCGGTTGCGGCCAACCGGCCGCGGCCCAGTCCGCGAGAAACTTGCGATAGCGCGGCGCCGCATCGACGCGTGGATAAACCAGAAAGTATCCTGGATTGATTCCATGCCGGGCGCAGAATTCAAGCGTTTGGGGGTCGCGGCTCATCATCCATAGTGGCGGATGCGGGCGTTGCAGCGGCGGTACAGCAAGTTGCACATTGTCGGTGTGGTGCGCATCGCCGTGAAAGGAGAAAGGCTGCTTTTCGCCATAGGCCGAACGCAAATATTCGACGAACTCGAGAGTTGGCGACTTGCGCAGATTGTAGTCGAGGCCAAAGGGTTTGAAATAATCAGGGTTGATTCCCGGGACAAGCCCGAGCTCCATGCGCCCGCCCACCATCTGATCAACGAGAGCGATTTCCTCCGCCAGACGCAGCGGGTGGTACAGCGGCACGACATAGCCCATCGGGCCAACGCGCATTCGGCGTGTCCGCGCGGCGGCACCGACGACGTAGAGACTAGGCGACGAGACCCAGCTTTCGTCGGGACGAAAATGATGTTCGACGCAGAAGCCGTAATCGAACCCGAGTTCGTCACACAGTTGAAGCTCGCGCCATAACTGCTCGTAACGTTGGTGCGGATTCATGCCCGGCTTACCCCAGACATGGGAAAAATGGGCGAACTTCACTTTGCACTCTCCTCAAGTTGTCGCCGCGGGGTCAATTGAGGGTGTCCTTTCTGTAATTCCATCCTGCCTGGATTCACATCGAAACAGAGGGCGGTCTTCTGCCCAACGTAGCGCCGCGAATGGCTGTCGTGGTAAATTCTCATTAACCAACATGGTCCAGGAGGTTCGCTATGGCCAGCAGGGTCAGGGTCGCGCCCAAAGGCATGGGTCTCAATGACTTTGTCGCGATGCAGGAAGGTTTCTTCGCCGCCGAAGGGCTGGACGTAGAATTCGACTGGAAGACCTTCCGCGGCACACAGTCGAGTTGGAACGGCCTCGAATATTTCCAGCGGCCGCAGGATCTCCCCTATACCGAAGAAAAACAGGACGTAGTCCAGGGCGCTTGCTTGTGGGGTACGATCTGCAACGCCAGCGCCGGCATGGGCCGCGTCGTTACCGAAGGCTATGGCGATTCGCCCTGGGCAATCTTCGTGCGGCCGGAGTCCAAAATCCGGAAGCCAGAAGACCTGAAAGACGTGCCTGTCTCGGTCGGCATGCGTGCCGGGAGCCATTTCAATGTGCCCTACCGTCTGGAAAAATATCTTCCACTCGAGCACATCAAGACCGTCAATACTGGCGGATTCGGCGCGCGGCTGAAAGCGCTGCTCGATGGTGAGGTCGAAGCCGCAAGCCTGTTGCCTCCGCAGATCGCCATGGCTGAACAACTTGGCCTGCGCAAGATCATCGAGGATCGTTTCAAGACGCTGTGGTGGGTTCCGGACAGCGCCACCCCAACGGTCGTACACGGCTATATGCGCGCACTTGATCGCGCCGAGCAGGCGCTCGAGCAAGATCTGGCGAAGTATTTGCCGCTGTGGAGGCTTGCAGTTCCTGCGGAGTTCGAGAGTTTCTACCCTTGGGATTTCAGCAAATTCGGCCGGGGCGAGCGCTTCGTCAACGCAACACTGCCGCGCGAAGAGTTCGATGAGGTGTTCGCGCAGGTCGAGCGTTGGGGGCTCGACCAATATCTCAAGGACCGCAGCCCAGAGACGCTTTCATATCCAACCTGACCACGAGGGCGTGCTTTGGGTCCCCATGTCCGCTATTGGCCCAGAGCAGACATGGATCACTGTACCGCACATGTCCGCTTTTGGGGGTAGAGCGGACATGCCTGTTTGCACTGCAAATGTCTGCTTGTGACCCAAAGCGGACATCTACTGGCCCTTCCAGCATACTGGCTTAAGTCGATACGATACCGCTCCTGATCCGGAGGGCGACTATGAGGCGGCACGGCGGCGGGCGAACAGTCAAGATCCGGCGGCGTCGGGCGATCAAACCCAAAGCTCGCGCTGCGCCGAGGGGGACTACCAATACCGGTAAACACCTATTTCACCTATCTCGACAGCGAGACGGGCTGCGTCTGATATTGGAAACCGCGCTTGATGCGGTAGTTATCATGAAGTCCGACGGCATTGTGGCTGATTGGAATGACCGCGCCATGAGCCTGTTTGGATGGTCACCAGACGAGGCGGTCGGGCGGAATATGGCCGACCTCATCATCCCCGAGCGATACCGCGAAGCACACAGAAAGGGACTTCGACGATACCTCGAAAGCGGCAAAGGAGAAGTCATTGGCAGGCGAATCGAGGTATCGGGCCTGAGAAAAAACGGCGAGGAGTTTCCCGTAGAGCTTTCGATCTCACCGATTCAAGATGGCGAGAGCATTCTCTTCATGGGTTGCTTGCGTGATATTACCGAACATAATGCGCTGCGTCTCGCACGGCTAGAGCTGGCGCGCGTCATGCGAAGGATGGCGATGGGCGAGACGGCAGCTTCCATAGCTCATGAGATCACACAGCCTTTGGCAGCAATCACAGCAAATGGCAATGCGGCTTTGCGTTGGCTAGAGCACACGACACCCAACCTCGATGAGGCGCGCGCCGCTTTGAAGGGGATTGTTGCCGATAGTCATCGGACCGGCGAAGTGATCAATAGCATCCGGTCATTGTTCAAGATGGATGTCCAAGCAAAGGCGCGTCAGGATGTCAACGAACTCATTCGTGAGGTCCTTGTGCTTGTTCGTGGCGAGGTAGAGAATCACCGCGTATCGGTTCGCACCGAATTATTTGACCGACTCCCGCAAATTCCGGCCAATCAGGCCCTGTTACGGCAGGTGATCGTGAACTTGATCATGAACGCCGTTGACGCGATGAGTACCGTGGTAAATCGTCCACGGGTTCTGGGCGTAAGAACTGGGCTACATAAATCAAACTATTTGCTGATCTCGGTGGAAGACTCCGGAATTGGCATCGATCCAAGGAACATCAACCGCATCTTCGAGCCGTTCTTCACGACAAAATCCCACGGTATGGGCATTGGACTGTCGATCTGTCGGTCGATCATAGAAAATCACGGCGGAGATCTGTCTGTCTCTCCAGCGCAGCCGCAAGGATCGGTGTTCCGGGTTATCCTTCCCTTCGAGAAGGCTTAATAAGCGAACGGGTCGCCATGTCCGCTATTGGCCCTTTGCCGAAATTCAGGTTTGCACTGCAAACATGTCTGCGTTTGACCCAAGCGGACATTCCTGTCTTCACGCGTTGAAGTCCGACCCCAATTAAGGCCGGCGGCGTCTTCGCATGCGCACTGACGGCTGTTGGTTACGCTGCAGCTTGGAAGCCATGCTCTTCACCGCTTGGGCGACGAGCGCCGCCACAACTTCCGGCTTCGAGACGTAGATGGCGTGGCTGCCGGAAGCTTCGGCGATTGTCGCGCCGGCGCGCGTCGCCACTTCGCGTTGCTTTTACGAATCACTTAGACTCCTGTGGGAATGCTCTAGGGGTGAGGTCTCAGCGGGGAACGAGCTATGAGTCTTAAATCCTTCCTCTTTACCTTGGCGATATTCTGCGGCGGATATGTCTCAAATACGCTCCTCGATGAAGCCGTAGACGCAGCAGAGAAATACTTTCGCGTCCGGACCCCAAGCTACACGGCGGATTCCAATGGCTACATCATTTGCAGTCCAGAGAAGCCAAAAATAGCCAATGATGCTCTGCGGCCGCTAACCACGCCCGAATAGCGGATGTACGGTTAACGCCTCGGGCCGAACGGACTGCCTGAAGGTGCTATCGGCATTGGTGGCCGCGGTACGTCATCCTGCGGCGGCGTCGGCGCCGTAACCTGCAGCGGTGTGGAGTTTTTTGCAGGCTTCCTCAGCGTGAGTTTTCCGCCACTGCCCTTCTTACGCTCCGGCTGCTTGATGTCGACCGGGACCGAGGCCAAAGCGCTGGGCGCAGCCTTTGGCTGGGCCGCCACAGGCGGCTCTGGCTTCGGCTGCTCCGCAATTGGAGTATCTGGCA